>Ga0070734_10000713_pt1 | contig 61855 bp, 59 predicted proteins | sample Coa_R1_8_FD_66444 | JGI IMG/M metagenome (GOLD analysis project Ga0070734, IMG submission 66444) | Surface soil microbial communities from Centralia Pennsylvania, which are recovering from an underground coalmine fire - Coalmine... | ecosystem: Environmental > Terrestrial > Soil > Unclassified ...
GCTTCGATGAGCGGCACGGCGCCGGGGACCTCGGCCGTCACCAGGGTACCGCGGTACGCGAAGCGCCCCTCGATCCGGGCCGCGAGGACCTCCGGCGCCGCGACGCCACGACGCCGGGCCTCGACCGTGACCATCAGCTCGCGCAGGGGTCGCGGGCGCCAGCCGAGGTAGGTCTCGCGCACCACACGGGCGAGCAGCCCGCCGCGGCGATAGGGGCGCACCACCGCGCGCACGCCGCCCGGAAGAACCGCGCGGTAGGCGGCGCCGCGCCCGGAGGCGATCGGCTCCGCCCCGGCGGGCGTGGCGAGCCGGCGCGCGAGCAGCCACGGGCCGAGCGCCGTGGCGAGGTCGCGCCGGACCGCGGCCCGCACGGAGGCCCCGGTGAGCAGCGTGTACGCGGGCGGCAGGTTCACGGCAGCACCGGCCGGCATCGATGCAGCTCCCACAGCTTGGCATAAGTGACCACGGGCTCGTAGGCCGCCAGCACCGCCAGGATCCAACGCCCCCACCCGAGGCGGACGCGCGCAGAACCGCCGAGGACCCGCGCGCCCGTGGCCGCCGCGGCGGCCAGCATCCGGCGTGCGCGGCACGACGCCCCGAGGAGGGCGAGCAGATGGGCGAGCGCGGTGGTCACGGCGTCGATCTGCTCGAGGGCCGCGTCGAGGTCGCCGAGCTCCCGGGCGAGCGGCTCCTCGAGCCGCGCGCGGGGCGCCGGAGCGCTGAGCGCCAAGGCGAGGCCGCGCTCGAAGACGAGGCGCGCGCCGGCCCGTGGCGCGAGCCGGACGGATGCCCCCCGAAGCCGCAGCCTGCCCTGCGCCCCGCGCAGCTCCTGGCCGATCCGGTAGGCGCGCGGTGGGCCCGCGCGGGCGACGGCGGCCACCTCCGCGGCGAGCGCCGCCGGGACCGTCTCGTCCTCGCGGAGCAGGAGGAGCCACGGCGCACCTCCCGTCTCCACCACGGCCTCGGGTGCCGTCAGCCGCCGCACGTCCGCGGGCAGAGCCGTCTCCGCAAGCGATCCCGCCGGGTCGAGCACGACCCGCTCGGCCGCCCAGGCCACCGAATCGAGGGCGCGGGCGAGGCGTGCGCCCGCGCGGGCGCCCATCACAACCGCGGTCACCGCCGGCGGCGCTCCCCGCACCCCGCTCACACCGGCGCGCCGGGCCGCGGCGCCTGGGCGAGCGCAGCGCGCGCCGCGGTCAGCACCGCCTCCGGGTCGATCAGCCGCAGGCAGTCCTCGGTGCCGCGCGGGCAGGCACGTCCGCCGTGGCGGCCACATGGCCGGCAGGCGACATCGGCCTCGACGACCGTCGTCCGGTCTCCCCACGGGCCGTAGCCGAGGGCCGGTGTCGTCGCGCCGAAGATCGCGATCACCGGCACGCCGCGCGCGCAAGCCACGTGCATCGGCGCGCTGTCGTTCCCGATCAGCAGCGCGAGCCGATCGACCGCGGCCACCAAGCCCGCGACGTCGGTCCGTCCGGCGAGCACGGTGACCCGGCCGCCGGCACGAGCCTGGATCTCCTCGGCGCGCGCCCGGTCCTCGACGCCGCCGAGGACCACGCAGCGCGCGCCCTCGGCCGCGAGCCCCGCCGCCACCGCCGCGAAGCCCTTCGCCGTCCAGCGCTTGGTGGCCCAGACCGAACCCGGGGCGATTCCGACCAGCGGTCCGCTCCCTCCCGGGAGCAGCGCCGCGACCTGCCGCGCCGCCTCCGGCTGCACCGCGACGTGCAAGCGCGGAGCGCCGGGCGCGCCGCCGAACGGGGCGAGCAGCGCCAGGTTGCGCTCGACGTCGTGACGCCGGCGGTTGCGCGGCACACGGACGTGGTAGAGCGCCGCGCCGCGGCTGTCACGGAAGCCGACGCGGCGCGGGATGCCCGCGGCTGCCAGCACGAGCGCCGTGCGCAGCGAGCGGTGCGGCGACACCGCGACGTCGAAGCGCTCCCGCCGGAGCCTGGCCGCGGCGCGCAGCAGGCCGCGAAGCCCGCGGTCGTGCCCGCGCTTGTCGTCGATCAGCACCGCGTCGACGTCGGGATGCCCCGCCACGAGCGCGGCGGCCTCCGGCCGGACGAGGACCGCGAGATGCGCCGGGCGCACGCGGGCGCGCAGCGCGCTCAGCAGCGGCGTGGTCAGCACGACGTCGCCGAGAAAGCTCGTCTGCGGCACCAGCAGGCGCCGCACCGCGGTCTCAGCCGAGCGGCTGCGCCTCATCGATCAGCATGATCGGGATGTCGTCCCGGATGGGATACAGCAGCTTGCACGCCTGGCACGTGAGCCCGTCGCCCTGCTCCGTCAGGCGGACCTCGCCCTTGCACTTGGGGCACGCCAGGAGGTCCAAGAGCTCCTTGCTGATCGCCATGTCTCGCGCTCCTTCCGTTCTTGCGATAGCGTCATTCCGCGCACAAATCCAACCCGGCCGCGCCGGCGAGCCGGCCGATCAGCCTCGCGCCGTCCTCGACCTCGAGCGTGATCCGCAGGGCGCGCAGGCCTCCCGTGCCGGGCCGGCCGGCGAGCTTCACCAGGTCCTTCTCGGTGACCACGACGTCGCCCCCGGCCGCGGCTCCGCCGAGCATCCGCAGCGCCACGTCGTCGTAGGCGCAATGGTCCGGGAAGGCGAGCACGCGCTCGACGACGGCGCCCGCCGCCTGGAGCAGGGCGACGAAGGCCCCCGGGCGCGCAACGCCCGCCACCGCGGTCACCCGTCGCCCGGCAAGCGCCGCGACCGGCTCCTCCCGCCACCCGCCCTCGGCGGCCGCGACGAGCGCCGTTGGGACGAAGCGCCCCCGGAACGCCGCCACCCCCGAAGGAACCGCGGGCAGCGCCGGAAACGCGCCGCCGCGGCCGACCGCGAGCGCCGCGTGCGCGCGGGCGAGCGCCGTCACCGGCTCGCGCAGCGGTCCCGCGGGCAAAAGCCGCGCGGGCAGCCCGTCTTCGGGGACCAGCACGAGGTCCGCGTCGCGCGCCAGCGCCCGGTGCTGGAAGCCGTCGTCGAGCACGACCGTGTCGACGGCGAAGCGCTCCACCGCGAGGGCCGCCGCCGCTGCGCGCCCCTCCCCGGTCACCACCGGACCGGCAAAACGGCGCGCGAGCAGCACCGCCTCGTCGCCGCCCTCCTCGGGGCCAACGAGCGCCGCGCCCTGCGTCCCGACGACGACGACGCCGCGCCGCCGCTTGCGGTACCCGCGGGCCACGATCGCCACCCGCCGGCCGCGCGCGGCGAGCTCGGTTGCGAGCCAGAGCGCCGTCGGCGTTTTGCCGCATCCCCCGACCGTGAGGTTGCCGACCGCGAGCACCCGCGCCGGGACGCGCGCGGGGGTGAGGCAGCCCCGGTCGTACAGGAGGTTCCGCGCCGCCACCGCCGCGCCGTAGGCCGCCGCCGCCGGCCGCAGCGCCGCCCGCGCCAGCCGCGTGGCCGGGGTCGCTCCCGACCACACCGCGGCGGCCGCAGCCTCGAGGCCGTGCGGCCTCATGCGCTCGCGTCGCGGGCGAAACGCGCCGAGCCCAGGCGCGCGGCGATGATCTTGAGGTGGCGCTCGAGCGCCCCCTGCCCGCCTTGCACCAGCGCGCGCGCGCGCCGGCCCATCTCGGCGGCCCGTTCGGGTTCGGCCAGGAGGTGGTCGAGGGCCACCGCCAGCAGCTCCGCCGAGCTCACGCGCACGCCGCCCCCGCCCGCCACCAGCCGCTCGGCCACCTCGTGTACGTGCTCGGTGTGCGGGCCGAAAAGCACCGGGCGGCCCGCGCGGGCGGGCTCGAGGAGGTTGTGGCCACCGACCGGGACAAGGCTGCCACCGACGAAGGCCGCCGTGGCGAGGCCGTAGCACTGGGCGAGCGGCCCGACGGCGTCGAGGAGCACGACCGCGCTCGGGGGCACGGGGACGAGGAGCGCGCCGTAGCGGAGCAGCGGCAGCCCCTGCGACTCGACCAGCGCCGCCACGGCTGCGAAGCGCTCGGGATGGCGCGGCGCGAGCAGCAGCACGACGTCGGGGTGCGCGCGGGCGAGGCGGCCGAACGCCGACAGCACGACCTCCTCCTCGCCGGCGTGCGTGCTGCCCGCCACGATCAACCGTCGCTCCGGGGTTGCGAGCGCCTCGGCCAGCCGGCGCACGCCCGGCGGCGGCTCGCTCGGCGCCGCCTCGAACTTGAGGCTGCCGGCCACGTGGACGCGGCGTGGATCCGCCCCGAGGGCGACGATGCGCGCCGCGTCCTCCTCGGTCTGCATGCAGCACGTGACCTCCGCCAACGCCCGGCGGTAGACGGGGCGCAGCCAGCGCGCCCGGGCGGCGCTGCGCGCGCTCACCCGCCCGCTCACCATGACTGCCGGCACGCGCATGCGCGTGAGCTCGCCGAGAAAGGTGGGCCAGATCTCCGTCTCGGTGAACAGGAACGCCTCGAGCCGCAGTTGGTCGAGGAGCCGGCGTACGACGCGGGGGGCGTCGAGCGGGAAGAGGAACGCGAGGTGCGCCTCCGGCAGCGAGCGGGCGACCTCCAGGCCCGTGTGCGTCAGCGTCGTCACGATGCACAGGCGCCCGGGGTAGCGCTCGCGCAACCGCCCGAGAAGCGGGCGCACGGCGGTCAGCTCGCCGACCGAGGCGGCGTGCACCCAGAGCGCCGTGCCCGAGCGCATCATGCCGAGAGCGCCGGGCTCGAGCCCGCCGAGCCGCGCCGTCCACGCCTGCCAGCGCGCCGGCGCGCCGGGCAGGCGCGCGGCGAGCCCCGCGGCGCGCGCCGCCGCGCCCATCGCCATCCGATACGCGCCGCGGGCGACCGCCTCGATCACCCCCGCCCTCCGACGGCCGCCGCAGCCTGCCGGGTGACCCGCGCCAGCGCCGCCTGCACCGACCGGCGCGCGTCCTCCACGGACTCGCCCACCGGGATCGGCTCGCTCGCCACCAAGGCCACGCGGGCGAACGGCCACGGCACCACGAGCCGATCCCAGCTCCCCAGCCGCCAGGCAGGACGGGCCGCCGCGCCGACGGCAACCACCGGCAGCCCAGTCGCGCGCGCGAGCTGGACGACGCCCGCCTTCGCCTCGTGCCGCGGTCCGCGCGGCCCGTCGGGCACGACCGCGATGTCCTCGCCGCGCGCGTCGGCCTCGAGCAACCCGCGCAGCCCGCCGACCCACCCCCGCGTCGACGACCCGCGCACCGCGCGGATGCGGAACCGACGCATCGCCTGCGCCGCGATCTCCGCGTCGCGGTGCCACGAAAGCATCACCACGGCCCGGGCCCCGGGGTAGACGCGCGTCACCAGCAGCGGCATGAGCGCCAGCGCGTCGTGCCAGAAGGCGTAGATCGCGCGCTCGCCGCGCCGGCGCGCGCCCAGCCGGTCCGCGGGGTCGAGCAGCCGCAGCCGCAGCGTGCGGTGCAGGACGCGAAGGAGCTGACCGATCGTCCAGCCCCCTACCGTCACCTCGAGGCGCGTCCACCGGCTCCACCGCCGGCGGAACGGCGATGCCTCGGCGCGGGCGGCGTCGCGCGCCCGCGCAGCCCGTGTGCGCCGCGGCGGCACCGGCTACTCGCCCGCGACCCTGCGCGGCGCCGCCGGCGCCCCCGCTGCCGTGGCCGCGGACCGCGCTCCGTTCCCGCCGACCTCGCCATCGCCGAATTGGAGGTCGTAGAGCTTGCGGTACTCGCTGCCGCGCGCGAGCAGCTCCTCGTGCGTCCCGCTCTCGACGATCTCCCCCCGCACCACCACCGCGATCCGGTCGGCGTGCCGGATCGTCGACAGCCGGTGCGCCACCACCAGCGACGTGCGGTTCGCCATCAGCCGCTCGAGCGCCTCCTGCACGAGCCCTTCGGACTCCGTGTCGAGGGCCGAGGTGGCCTCGTCGAGGATGAGGATCGGGGCGTTCTTCAGCAAAGCGCGCGCGATCGCCAGCCGCTGCCGCTGCCCTCCCGAGAGCCGCACCCCGAGGTCGCCGATGTGCGTGTCGTAGCCGCGCGGCAGCTCGCGAATGAAGGCATGCGCGTTCGCCGCCTTGGCCGCCGCGACGATCTCCTCGATCGGCCGCTGCGGGCAGCCGTAGGCGATGTTGTTGCGCACGCTGTCGTTGAACAGGAACGTGAACTGCGTGACCACCGCGATCTGCTCGCGCAGGCTCGCCAGCGTGAAGTCGCGGATGTCCGTGCCGTCGATCGTGATGCGGCCCGCGGTGACGTCGTAGAAACGGGGAATCAGGTCGGCGAGCGTGCTCTTGCCGCCGCCGCTCGTGCCCACCAGCGCGATCACCCGGCCTGCCGGGATGCGCAGGTTGATCCGGCGCAGCACGGGGTCGCCGGTGGGATCGTAGGCGAAGGTCACGTCGTGGAACTCGATACCCTCCTGGATGCCCCGCAACGGCCGCGCGCCGGGACGATCGACGACCTGAGGCTGGGTGTCGAGCAGCGCGAACACGCGGTCGGCGCCCGCCAGCCCCTGCTGGATCGTGTAGTTCGTGCGCACGAGCTTCTTGAACGGCTCGTAGAGGAGCACGAGCGTGAACAGGAACGCGATGAAGCTGCCACGCGTCCGCGCGCCGGAGAGCACGCTGTTGCCGCCGTACCAGATGATGCCGGCGATGGCGAAGCCGGCGAGCACCTCGGTGATCGGCAGCGAGCGCAGCCGGCTAAGCGTCATCCCGAGCCGGAAGATCTCCTCGTTGTGCTCGCGCAGCCGCTGCTGCTCGTAGGCCTCGCGGCCGAACGCCTTCACCACCCGGTTGCCCTGGATCACCTCGTGCAGCACGGCGTTCAGCTGGCCGGCCGCCTGTTGGGTCTTGCGGCTGTTCTGGCGCAGCTGGGTCGAGAAGTAGCGGATCGGCAGCCCGGCGATGGGGAAGAGCAGGATCGCGAGCGCCGCCAGCACCCAGTCCATGTAGAACGCGACCGCGACCAGGCCGATCAGGGTCGTGCTCTGCTGGAAGATCGAGGCGAGCGCGTCCGTCACCGCGCTGCGCACGAGGCTCACGTCGGCGGTCACGCGGGAGACGATCTGCCCGGCTCGCTGCTGGTTGAAGAACGCGGTGTCGAGCCCCTGGAGGTGCGCGGTGGCCTGGTTGCGCATGTCGGCTACCACGCGGCCCCCGACCCAGTCCGTGCCGAAGTCGGCACAGAAGCTGAGGCTGCCGCGCAGCAGGCTCACCCCGAGCGCGAGGCCGGTCACGACGACGAGCGACTCGGGATGCGCGCCGCTGAAGATGTCGTCGAAGAAGTGCTTGATGATGAACGGGATGCCGCTTTCCACGCCGCTGCACGCGAGCATGCACAGCACGAGCAGCACGCCCTGCGGCCAGACGTACGGGCGCAGGTAGGCGAGCAGGCGCCGATACTGGGTCATCGGGCGGCCGCCCCCAGCATCTCGAGCGCGATCACCGCCGCGCGCCGCGCCGCCCCGCCGCGGCCGAGCCGGCGGCGCACCTCGCGCAGGTCCTCGATCACGGCCGCCCGCTGCGCCGGGTCCTCGAGCAGGGCGTGCGCCGCCGCGGCGATGCGCGGCCCGGTCGCCGCGCGCTGCAGCAGCTCGGGGACCACCTCGTGGCCGGCGACGATGTTCGGCATGCCCACGTGGCGAACGCCGCGCACGAGGAGCTTGGCGAGCGCGAAGGTGAGCGGCGACATCCGGTAGACGATCACCATCGGACACTCGAGCAGTGCGCACTCGAGCGTCGCCGTCCCCGACGCGACCAGCGCCAGGTCGGCCGCCGCGATCAGGTTGTATGTATCGTCGCCGATGATCGGCAGGTCGAGGCCCGCCGCCGCCAGCGGGGCGGCGACGTGCTCGCGCGCCACCGTATGCGCGAGCGCCAGCGCGAACTGATAGTCGCCCTGCCGGGCGAGCAGCGGCACCGCCGCGAGGAGCGGCGGCAGGCAGTACTCGATCTCCTTCGGCCGGCTGCCCGGCAGGAGCAGCACCGTCCGGCGCGTCGGGTCGAGGCCGTGGCGGGAGAGGGTTTCGGCGCGCGCGGTCGTCACGGCCACCCGGTCGAGCAGCGGATGCCCCACGAACTCGACGCCGGCGACCTGGCCGGCGTAGAGGTCGGGCTCGAACGGAAAGACCACCGCGAGGCGATCGACGCGGCGGCCGATCTTGCGCACTCGCCCGCGCCGCCACGCCCACACCTGCGGCGCGATGTAGTAGAGGACGGGCACGCCGACGCGCTTGGCGACGCGCGCCAGCCGCAGGTTGAACTCGGGGAAGTCGATCAGCACGCACAGGTCGGGCGGCGCGCGCCGCAGCTCACGGGCGAGCCGGCGATAGGCGCGCAGCAACGTCCGCAGGCCGCCGACGGCCTCGACCGCGCCGACGGTGGCGACCTCGCCCGCGTCGGCCACCGTGGTCATGCCGGCGGCGCGGAGATGCGGGCCGCCGATACCGAAGACCTCGACGTCGGGGCACCGGGCCCGCACGGCGCGCAGGAGGTCGGCACCATGGAGATCGCCCGATGCCTCGCCGGCGACGAGCAGCACGCGGCGCGGCGCCACGGCAACGACCCCCGGCGCCGGCATGGAGGAGGCTTCACCGCCCGCGGTCATGAGAGCGCCGTCACCTGCGCCGCACGCACCTCGGTCTCCACGCTCTCGCGGATCACGTGCGCCACCTCGAGCGCGCGCAGCCCGTCCCAGCCGGTCACAGGCGGCGTCTCCCGCCGGCGCACGGCGTGGACGAACGCGTCGATCTCCGCGGCGAGCGCATCGGCCTCGGCCACCTGTCGCTCCTCGGCGACGAGGCACGGCTGCCCGTCCGGGCGCGGCTCGCGGCGGAAGATGCGCACGCGGTGCTCGCCGTAGTCGACGGAGAAATACGCGTCGGGCTGAAAGATGCGCAGCTTCCGCTCGCGCTTCGCGGAGACCCGGCTCGCGGTGACGTTCGCGATGCAGCCGTTGGCGAAGCGCAGCCGCGCGTTTGCGATGTCCACCGAGCCGGTGAGCACCGGCACGCCGACTGCCTCGATCGCGCGCACCGGTGACGGCACCATGCTCAGGATCACGTCGAGGTCGTGGATCATGAGGTCGAGCACCACGTCGACGTCGGTGCCGCGCTCGATGAAGGGCGAGAGGCGGACGCACTCGATGAAGCGCGGCTGGCTGAGCAGCCCCTCGAGCGCGCGCAGCGCCGGATTGAAGCGCTCGAGGTGCCCCACCTGCAGCACGCGCCCACCGCGCACGGCCGCCTCGACCAAGCTCTTGCCCTCTTCGATCGTCGTGGTGAGCGGCTTCTCCACCAGCACGTCGACCCCGGCGGCGAGGAGGTCGTGGGCGACGGCGCCGTGCTGCTGGGTCGGCACCACGACGCTCGCGCAGTCGATGTGCCCCACCAGCCCGCGGTAATCGGTCGCCGCGGCGACGCCGAGGGCGGCGGCGACGCTCCGCGCCCGCTCGCCGTCGACGTCGACTACGGCGACCAGCTCCGCACCCGGATGCGCGGCGTATTTCTCGGCGTGGAAGCGCCCGAGGTATCCGACGCCCACGACCGCCGCCCGCAAGCGCCGGCTCACGCGCCCACCCCCGCCGGATCGACCGCCACCACCGCGATGTCCGCGGCGTCCGCGAGCGCCAGCATCTCGGGACGATCGAGGATGACCGTGCGGCCCGCCTCGACGGCGAGCGCACGGCCGCGCACCGCCGAGAGCGCCCGAATGGTCTCCGGGCCCACCGCGGGCAGGTCGAAGCGCAGGTCCTGGGTCGGCTTGCACGCCTTCACCACTACGACGTCACCGTTGGCGAGCGCGCCGGCCCGCCGGATCGTCGCGTCGGTACCCTCGATGCCCTCGACGGCGACGACCGCCCCCATGCGCACGACCACGCTCTGACCGATGTCGAACTGCCCGATGCCCTTGGCCACGCGGAAGCCGAAACGGATGTCCGACCACTCCTCCGCCGTCGGCGCCCGGCGCGCGAGCACGCCCGCCGCCGGTATGATCTCCTGGAGGAACAACGTCGACTCGACCACCGCGATACCCTCATTCTCGAGCTCCTCGGCGAGCGCGCGCAGCAGCAGGTCGTCGCGCAGCTTCCCGACGCGCTGGATGACGGCGAGCGCGCGGGCGTCGGGGCGCAGGTCGTGGAACAGGCGGGGCTTGGCGATACCCCCCACCAGCACGGCCCGCCGCACGCCGTGGCGCTTGAGGGCCTCGATCATCGTCTCGAGCTCACCCGCCTGGATCCAGACGATGGCGTCGACGACCCGCTCGAGACCCGCGGCGGTCTCGCCGCGGTGCGCCACCGCCACGACCTCGACGCCCCGCCGGCGCGCGGTCTCGGCGAACAGCACCGGGAACCGCCCGCTACCTGCAATGAGACCGATGCGCTCCATCGTCAGTGGCATATGCCCCGCCGCGAGGCCGTGAGAAAGGCGAGCAAGCGCTCGACCTCGGGCACCGCGCCGAGCTCGCCGCGCACCGTCCCCACCCCGCGCCGCCAGAGCCGCTCGCCCTGGAAGAGCAGGCGGTAGGCGCGTTTGAGGGCCGCCCGGCTGTCCCGCGAGATGCCGCGGCGGCGCAGCCCGACCGCGTTGAGGCCGTAGAGGCGCGCGCGGTCGCCGGCGGCGATGCAGAACGGCGGCACGTCGAGCGACACCATGGCTCCCGCGGCGCACAGCGCGGACTCGCCGACGCGCACGAACTGGTGCACGCCCGCCAGCGCGCCCACGATCGCGTAGTCCTCCACGATCACGTGGCCACCGAGCGCCGCCCCGTTGGCGAGGATCACGCTGCTCCCCACCCGGCAGTCGTGGCCGACGTGCGCCGAGACCATGAAGAGACAGCCGCTGCCGATGCGGGTCACGAGGCCCCCGCCCATGGTCCCCGGCTGGAGCGTCACGTACTCGCGGATCGTGTTGTCGTCGCCGAGCTCGAGGGTGCTCGGCTCGCCGCGGTACTTGAGGTCCTGCGGCGGCGCGCCGATGCTCGCGAACTGGAAGACGCGGGTGCGTGCCCCCAGCGTCGTGCGGCCCTCGACCACGGCGTGCGGTCCGATCCACGAGCCGGGGCCGACGCGCACGTGCGCGCCCACGACCGCGTAGGGCCCGATCTCCACGTCGTCGGCCAGCTCCGCCCCCGCGGCCACGGCCGCGGTCGGATGGATGCGCGGCCCGCGGGAAACCTCGGCCGCGAACTCGACCTCGGCCACGATCGCCCCGGCGGCCTCGACGGTCCCCACGAAGCGGTCTTCCGCCTCGGCGGCGCGCGCCACCTCGAGCCGCAGCGCGTCCCCGGGCAGGACGGGCCGCCGAAAGCGCGCCCGCCGGACCCCGGTGAGGCGCAGCGGGCGCGCGCTCGCGACGCAGTGGGCGCCGAGCTGGACCAGCGCCTCGCAGATGAGCACGCCCGGCATCACCGGGGCGCTCGGGAAGTGTCCGGCGAAGTATGGCTCGTTGCCGCTCACGAGCTTCGTGCCGACGGCCCGCACGCCCGGCTCGACGCTGAGCACGCGATCGACCAGGCGATAGGGGAACAGCGGCGGGTCCTGGCTGCCGGTCAATTCCTACTCCTTGCTCTTGGCCTTGTGCGAGCCGCTGCTCTTCGGGTTGCTGTTGTACAGCCGGACGATCTCGTCGGTGATGTCGACGGCCTTGTCGTTGTACAGCAACGCCCCGCTCGAGGCCTCGAGAACGAGCGTGTAGCCCTGCTGCTGGGCGTAATCGCGCACCACGCCGTAGAGGTCCTCGACGATGCCGGACGTGAGCTCGGCGTCGGTCTGCTTCAGGTCGCGTTGGAAGTCCTCGTACTTGCGCTTGAACTCGAGCTGCCGGGTCTCGAAGTCCTTCTCGAGGTTGCGGCGCTCCTCGTCTTTGAGCACGAGCGCCTTCTTGTCGTAGTCCTCGCGCATCCGGTCGAGGTCCTCGCGCTCGCGCTTGAGCTGATCCTGCGCCTTCTCGAACTTGCTCTTCACCTGCTCCTTGGCCTTCTTGCCCGCATCGCAGTCGTTGAGCGCGCGCTGCATGTCGACCACCGCGACCCGCACCTCCGCCGCGGCCACCGCCGCCAGCGCGAGCATCCCCGCGCCGGCGGCGACCACGAGCCGCCCGCGGCGGCCGGTTCGTCCATCCATCATGTGCCCCGATTCCTCCTCGCGCTCACATCTGGAAGGGCCCGCCGAACGAGAACAGCAGCAGGCTCCTCTTGTCCGAACGCTTCGTGTTGAACGGCACGCCCATCTCGACGCGCAGCGGCCCCATCGGCGAGAGCCAGCGGAACCCTCCGCCGGCCGAGAGCCGCGTCTCGTCGATCGTCGGCCCGGCGGACGCCGAGTAGGCGTTGCCGGCGTCGGTGAACACGACCCCTTTGAGCCCGATGCTCTTCACGATCGGGAAGATGATCTCGTTGTTGAGGATGAGCTGCTCACTTCCGCCGATCGGCGTGCGGGCGATCACCCGGCCGAAGCGGTCCTTCGTCTCCTCGACCGGGCCGAGGGTGAAGGGCTCGAAGCCGCGGATCGTGTCGATGCCGCCCGGAAAGTAGCGCTCGAAGAGGGGAAGGGAGTCACCGTTGAGCCCCTCGTGGCCGAAGCCCCAGCCGAGGTTGCCGCCGAGGGAGTAGGTGAAGTCGCCGAGCGCCTTCGAGTGCAGGAACGTGTAATACCAGCGCTCGTGGCCTTCGATCTTCGTGAACTGCTGCCCCCCGAGGCCGGCGGCGCCGAAGCTGAGCGACTGATACGATCCCGCCGTGGGATCGAAGGCGTGGTTGAGAGTGTTGCGCGAGAGGTGCGGCGAGATCATGCTGATGAGTTCGTTACCCTCCTCGGCACGCAAGGACCGGGTGGCATCGATGCCGAGGTTGCTGATGGTGGTTTCCTCCCCGCGGTAGTCGACGCCGGCGCGGACCTCCTCGAGCGGCAGGCCCCAGAGCGAGTCGCGGCCGAGGGCGGTCACCGGGTAGTCCGACTGTAGTCCGGCCCCCGTGCTGCCGCGCGCGAACGTGCCGGTGGTGAACTGGTTGAAGAGGAAGCGCCAGCTGAAGAGACTCGCCCCCAGGGTGAGCGGCGTCTCCCGGAAGTACGGCTCGGTGAACGAGAGCAGGATGTTGCGCTGCAGGAACCCGATGTCGCCGTTGAGCACGAGCTGCTGGCCGCGGCCGAAGAGGTTGTTCTCGCGGATGCTGGCGTTGACCAGCACCGCGTCGACCGAGCTGAAGCCGGCGCCGGCGCTGAGCGCGCCGGTCTGCCCTTCCTTCACGTCGACGATCACGTTGAGCTGGTCGCCGGTCTCGGCGCGCCGGGTGGTGACGTTCACCTCCTTGAAGAAGCCGAGGCGCTGGAGCGCGTCGCGGCTCTTGCGCAGCTGCGTCCCGGAGAAGGGCTCCTGCTCCTGGAGGCGCATCTCACGGCGGATGACGTAGTCGCGCGTCTTGGTGTTACCCGTGATCTCGATGCGGTTGACGGTCACCGGGTTGCCACGGTCGACCGCGAACGCCACGTCGACCTTCTTGTGCTCCTGGTCCACGGAGGTCTGCGGCTCGACCGTCGCGAACGCGTAGCCGTCGTCGGAGAGCCGCTCGGTGAGCTTCTGGACGTCGTCGCGCAGCGCGCTCGCGTTGAACACGTCGCCCGGCGTCGTGGCGAGGTCCTTGCGCAGCCGGGCGACGTCCTTCGGCAGGTTCTTGCCCTCGAAGGTGACGTCCCCGACCTGGTACTGGTCGCCCTCGTCGATCTTGATGGTCACGAGCAGGCCGTCGGCCTGGCGCTCGACGCGGGGCTCGTCGACCTTCACCGTCACGTAGCCGTGGTCATAGTACCAGGCGGTGAGGCGCTCGACGTCGGTGCGCAGCACGTCGCGGTTGAGATTGCCGGCGCCGGTGATCGGGGAGAGGAGCCAGCGCTCCTTCGTCTGCATGATGCCGCGCAGCGTGCGGGCGCCGAACGCCCGGTTCCCCTCGAAGGCGATCGTCTTGATGCGCACCGGCTGCTTCTCGTCGACGGTGTAGAGCACGTCGACCTCGTTCTCCCCCACCGGCTCGGTGCGGTAGCTGATCTGGGCGTCGAGATAGCCCTTTTCCGCGTACAGCTTCTTGGCCGCCTCGATGCCTTGCTTCGCCTTCTCCGGATCGAGGATCGTGTGCGGCCGTATCCGCAGCGCGCCCTCCACCTCCTCCTTCTTGAGCTTGACGAGGCCCTCGACCTTGACGTTGCGCACCAGCGGCCGCTCCTTCACGCGGAACGTCACGTCGACGTGATGGCCTTCGGCGGGCGTCACGTCGGCGTCCACCTGGTCGAAGAAGCCCATCCCGTAGATCGAGCGGATGTCGCGGTCGAGCGTGTCCTTGTCGAAGGGCGCGCCGGGCTGGGTGTGGAGATGCACGCGGATGGCGTCCTCCTCGACGCGGATGTTGCCGGTGATCCGCACCTGCCCGATGCTCGGCTCCCCCTGCGCCCGCAGCGTCGTGCTCGGCGCCCCGAGCAGCACCGCGAGCGCCACGGCGACCCGGCGGGCGCGGGGGCTCACAGCGCGCCTCCGCCCCGACCGCCGCGGCGCGCGGCCGGCGCCGCCGCCGGCGCCTCCTCGGTGAGCCGGCCGTCGGCGAGGCGCAGCGCGCGCCCGAGCGCGCCCGCCAGGCCGGGGTTGTGCGTGGCCACGACCAGCGCCGAGCCGTGCTCCCGGTTCAGGTCCAGCAGGAGCTGCTGGACGGTCTCCCCGGTCACGGGGTCGAGGTTGCCCGTGGGCTCGTCCGCGAGGACCAGCCGCGGCCGGTGCATCACCGCTCGGGCGACGGCGACCCGCTGCTGCTCCCCCCCGGAGAGCGCGCCCGGCCGGTGGTGGAGGCGCTCCTCGAGCCCGACGCGCGCGAGCAGATCACGAGCCCGCGCGCGCGCCAGGCGCGCCGGCTCTCGCGCGATCAGCGCCGGCAGCATGACGTTCTCGAGAGCGGTGAAGTCGCCCAGCAGATGGTGGAACTGGAAGACGAAACCCACCTCCCGGTTGCGGAACGTCGCCAGCTCGTTCTCGGAGCGGGCAGCGAGGTCGACACCGTCGAAGACGAGCTGCCCGGCCGTTGGGCGGTCGAGCGCACCGAGCAGGTGGAGCAGCGTGCTCTTGCCCACGCCCGACGCCCCCACGACCGCGATGCGCTCGCCGGGCATCACGGCGAGGTCGAGATCCGCCAGCACGCGCACGACGGCCGGCCCGTCGGCATACGACTTGCCGAGGCCGCGCGCCTCCACCAAAGGCGTCACCCGCCCCCCCATGGCCGGCTACTCATATCGGATCACCTCGACCGGGACCAGGCTCGTGGCGCGGCGCGCGGGCGACACCGCCGCTACGATGCAGATCGCCACCGAGACGAGCGCGACCACCGCGAAGTTGGTCGGGTCCATCCGCACGGGCAGCGTGGTGACCAGGAACACGTCCTTCGGCAGCTCGACGAACTGATAGCGGGCGAGCACCCAGCACCCGGCCACGCCGAGGAGATTGCCGAGGAGCGTGCCGGCCACGCCGATGGCCGCGCCGTCGAGGATGAAGATGCGCCCGATCGCCGCGCCCGAGGCCCCCATCGCCTTCAGGATCGCGATGTCGCGGCGCTTCTCCTTGACCACCATCGTGAGCGTGGCGAGGATGTTGAACGCCGCCACCACCACGATCAGGCAGAGCACGATCCCGTAGACCACCTTCTCGAGCTTGAGCGCGGAGAAGAGGTTGCGGTTCACCTCCATCCAGTCGCGGGCGCGGTAGGGGAAGCCGCCGAGGGCCGCCTCGATGGCGCGCGCCACCCGGCGCGCGGCGTAGACGTCACGCACCCGGACCTCGATGCCGGTCACGCCGTCCTTCATCTCGAAGAACTGCTGGGCGTCGGGGAGCCCCATGTAGGCGAGCGTGGTGTCGTAGTCGTACATCCCGGAGTCGAAGGTGCCGACGAGGACGAAGCGCTTCACCCGCGGCACCATGCCCGCCGGGCTCGGCGTGCCGAGGGGGGAAAGGACGGTGACGACGTCGCCGGGCGCGACGCCGAGCTGGCGCGCGAGCTCCTGGCCGACGAGCAGCCCGCCGAGCTCGACCGTCCCGCCGCCCTCGTCCGCCGGCAGCACGATGCGATGCCGCTCGCCGAGCGCCGCGAGGCTCCCGCTCCGCAGGTGCCGCTCCACGTCCACGACCGATCCGGCGCGGGCCGGGTCGATGCCGCGGACCACCACGCCCGAGACGCTGCGCCCGAGCGCGATCATCGCCTGCCCGTAGACGAACGGCGCCGCGGCCATCACGCCGGGGACGCGCTCGATCTTGGCGAGCGCCGCGGGGAAGTCCTCGAGCGCACCGCCGTAGTTGAGCACGACGACGTGCGGATTGAAGCCGAGGATCTTGTCCCGCAGGTCCTGCTCGAAGCCGGTCATCACGGCGAGCACGATGTTGAGCGTCGCCACGCCGATCGTGACCCCGAGCAGCGACACCATGGAGATCAGCGAGAGCAGCCGGCGCCGCCGCGAGCGCAGGTAGCGCAGCCCGACGAAGAGCTCCCACCTCACGCCGGACCTTCCGGCCGGGCGTCCGGCGGGATCCTTCGTGGGGGCACCGCCCCCGGGGCAGCGGCAGTCGGGCGTGCCGCCCCGGGGCCCCGGCGCCCGGTCCCTTCCTCGTCACGGTCGTCGGGCATGCCTCGGCGTTCTCGGAAAGCCGCGATTTTTTACTGGCTTCCGCCCGGCCGGTCAAGGAAGGAGCGCGCCGCTCACGGGCCGACGACGAGCACGGCGCTTGCTGCCGGGGCGTCGACGAGATCGGAGGTGACCGCGACCGCTCCGGCCGTGTTCGCCGCCGGCTGGCCGGCGTCGAGGACCTCGCCGCCGAGCGGGGACGCCGTACCGAAGCGCAGCAGTGGCACCGGCGGCCCGGAGGCGGGCACCGTGACGCGGAAGAGACCGCCGGGCGCAGCGCCCCCGGTCGCCGTGGCGACGAAGACGACGGCCCCGCCGGCCACCGCGGGCGTCGCCATGGCTCCGAGCGCCCCGCCGCCCGCCAGCGCATCCCCGCTGCCGGCGAGCGCGGCGACCGCCCCGCCCCCGGTGACGAAAAGCCCGTCGAGCCCGGGCTGATCGAGGGCGGCGTGGAACACCACCCCGACGGCGCCGGTCGTGGGCTGATCGAAGCTGCGGAAGCGCGCACCGAGGCGGGTGCCCGTCGGCTGCCCGGTGTACGCGACCGCCCGCAGGACCGCACCGCGGCGGAAGAAGAGCCCCCTGTCGCCGTGCGCTCCCTCGAGGCGCGCGACGAAGGCGAGGCTCCCGTTCGGCGCGAGCGCCGGAACGTCGAAAACGGCGAACTGCCCCCCGCCGGGCGCACGGCGCCCGGAGCGCGCGACGGCATGGAGCGCGCGGCCGCCGGCCACGTAGACCGCGGTGAACGTCCCTTTCCCTTCGACCCGCGCCTGGAAGCCGACCCGCCCGCCGACGACGCTCGGCCGCATGACCGCGTCGAGCCCGGAGGAATCGAACTGAATGATGCGGCCGCCCGGGACGCGCCGCCGCGCCGGGACCAGCGCGCGCACCTGCCGTCCGCGCGCGAGGAAAAGCCCCTCGGTGACCCGCGCGTCCTGGATCTGGGCGCGGAACACCAGGCGGCCGGGCGGTCCGGCCGCGGGCGGGTCGAAGGCCGCGTAGACGCCGCGCAGCGGCGTCCGCTCGCCGAGCGTCGCCACCGCGGCGAGCGAGCCACCCGGCTCCGCCGCGAGGATCGCGGCGCGCTCGCCCGCGAGCACCGCGCCCTCCGCGGTGTCGCGCACGCTCGCCGCCGTGAACGTGTAGGCGCTGCCCACGTCGGTGGGGGTGCCGAGCGCCGCCAGCTCGTGCACCTGGTTGTCGCGCACGACGTAGTAGCCCGCGCGGCCGCCCTTGCGGGTCGCGGGCACGAGGACGCTGCCGTCGTCCGCGAGCAGCGGATTGCGCACCTGGACGAGCTTCCCGACGGCCGTCTGCTCGCCGGTCGCGACGACGCGGGTGACCGTGCCCGAAGGCGTCGCGACGAAGACGCCCGAGCTGAAGAGCGCGCCGTCGAGCGTGGCGCGGAACGCGATCGCCCCGCTGGCGTTCACCCATGGGGCGAGTGAGGTCGGGAACTGCTTGTACGTCCCGCCGAGCGGGCTCGCCTGGCCGCTGCGCACGACGACCGCCAAGCGCGCGAACCCGGCGGAGAGGTCGGCGCGGAACACGCCCCCGCCGGTCCCGTCGGCGAGCTGCCCGAGAAACGCCCAGCCGTCGGCCGCGTTCATCGTGGCCTGGTCGAGCTCCTTGAACTGCGAGCCGACCGGCGTCGGATCGTTCACCAGCGCCACCCGCACGAGCGCGCTGCCGTTCCACCAGAAGAAGCCGTCGGGGCCGCCGCTCGCGGTGAAGCGGAAGCCCGCGTGGCCGGCCGCGGAGACGCCGATCGGACGGAAGCTCGAGAACGTTCCGCCGCCCGGCGACGGCTGCCCGGTGCGCGCGATCTCCACGAGACCCGCGCCGGCGACGGTGAACAGGCCCGTCGTGCCGTCGTCGATCGTCCCGGTGAACAGGGGCTGGCCCGCGGCGCTCGCGGCGAGCAGCGGACCGAAGGCGACGATGCGCCCGCCCCCCGGGGCTGCCACGTCCCGCTCGACGATGGGCGAGACGTCGGCCCCGCAGCGGCGGTAGACGCCGTCACCGCCTGCGGTGACGATGCGCACGACCAGGCAGCCGCCGGCCACGAGCGCCGGCACGCCCACGTCGGTCACCGTCCGGCCGTCGGGCAGGCGATCTCCGGCGATCAGGAGATGCGCGAGCCCGCCGCCGCCACGGACGGCGAAGAGCCCGGTCGAGGCGGCGACGAACGCCACGCGCCCCCGGGCGTCGATGGTCGGATCGGAGAAGCTCGAGAGGACGCCGATCGGGGATGCGTCCCCGGCCTTGGCGACGACGCCCGGCGCGGCTTCGGCCGCGTGAGCGGCGGCAAGCAGGACGACGAGCGGAAGCAGCGCGCGCACGATACGCGGCGAGCGCAGCGCAAGTCCGGTGCCAGGCGCGCCCTTCGCTCGGCATCGCGAATCCGGCGCCGATCGCAGGGCGCCGCCGCGCCGCCCCGCAGCGATCGTGCAGCGCTGCACGCCGAATCGTCCCGAAGGCCGGGGGCCGGCCCGGCCTATCCGCGGAGCTGGCGTATGAGCTCCGGAAGGCGCTCGAGCCCCGGCCCGCGCTCGACCCAGCGCTCGCGCGCGCCGCGGCCACCCTGGGTGCGACGCACGTGACCGAGCTCGGCCAGCCGCGAGAGCGCGTTGCCGAAGGTGATGACCGAGCTGCCCTCACGCTTGCGCACCTCGCCGAGAAGGCGGCTGGTGGCGAACTGGCGGCGCATCCGGTCGATCAGGGCCGTCTCCGCGATCGGCCATTCCTTCTGGCCCGCCACCGTACGGGCGGCCACCAGATAGGCCTCGCGGAAGTTCTCGAGCAGCTCTGCCGTCGCGCGCACGAGCGGATGCTCGCGCTGCACGACGTCACCCTGCACGGCGCCCGCCGCGCGATAGTAGGCGAGGCACCGGGCGAGCTCCGGCCCGAGCGCGTCGCGGTCGGGGAGCGGGAACTCCCAGCGATAGAGGTCCAGCCACCAGGCCACGTAGGGCTGCAGGCCGTCGAGCGGCACCCCGGTGAGGAGCCCGCGGGTGAGCAGCGCGGGCAGCAGGAAGAAGTGGATGGTGTTGTTCTTGTAGAAGTCGAGGTTGACGCGCTTCGCGCTCGGGACGTGCAGCACCACCCCCTCGCTGTCCGCCAGTCGCTCGACGAGCCCGCCGCCCTCGAGCCAGGCGAGGCTCTCGCGGAAGTTCGAGGCCTCGTTGCGGACGAGCGAGGCGGTGAGGTGCACGCGCTCGGCGCGCAGCAGGTCGACGAGGGCGCGGGCGCTGCTCAGGAAGTCGGCGAGCCGGCACGCCGGGCGCGGCGCGCCGAGCAGCGCCGTGGCGCTCACCGACGTGGCGCCCGCGACCGCGACCGCGTTGACCTCGCGCAGCAGCCGGAACCCAAGACGCTGGATGAAGCGCCGTTTCTCCTCCTCGACGGCGGCGTCGCCCGGCGCCTCCTGGAAGCGGGCGCGCAAGGGGCCGAGCGCTTCGTGGAGCGAGATCGGCTTGCCGTAGCTCACGTACGCGGTGCCGTAGCGGCGCGTGAGCACGCTGCGCGCGCGCAGCAGCGCCCCGAGCGACTCCCGCTCCTTCGCCTCGCCGAGGACTTCGCGCGAGTACGCCTCCTCTTCGGGAATGCGCCCGTAGTGGATCGAGATGGGCACGAAGTAGAGATCTCGCCGCACACCCTGCGTGAACGCGTTCACGATCGCCGAGAGCATGCCGAGCCTCGGCGTGAGGATCTTCCCCGTGCGCGTGCGACCGCCTTCGATGAAGAACTCCTGCGTGTAGCCCTCGCGGATGAGGAACGTCAGGTACTTGCGGAAGACCATCTTGTAGAGCTCGTTGTCGTCGAAGCTGCGCCGGATGAAGAACGCGCCCGCGCCGCGGAAGAGTGGGCCCAGCGGCCAGAAGTTGAGGTTGTTGCCGGCGGCGATGTGCGGTGGCGAGAGGTAGTTCGTGTGGAAGATGTAGCTCAGGATCAGGTAGTCGAAGTGGCTGCGATGGCAGGGGACGAGCACGATCGGGTGCTGCTTCATGCACTCGACCACGCGCTCGAGCCCCACGATCTCGAGCCCGGCGAACACCCGCGGCCAGATGCGGTTGAACAGGATCTCGATCACGCCGAAGTAGAGGCCCTTGAAATCGGCCGCCATTTCGTCCACGTACCCGCGCGCCTCCTTGAGCACGCGCCGGCGGGGGACGCCGCGCTCGGCCGCGAGGCGGCGCACCAGTCGCGCCAGCTCGGGATCGCGGAGCACCTGCTCGCGCACGACCCGCCGGGGAAGCAACGCCGGCCCCCAGACCACGCGCTCCTCCCGGTAGAGGAATATCTGCAACGCGCGCGCGAGCCGGCGAACGATGCGATCCTCGCCCTCACGGGCGCGCTCTTCGAGGAAGCGCGCGAGCGCGATCTCCCGCCCGAGCGTGAGCTGCGTCTGCTCGGCGTTCCACACGTAGGTGAACAGCCGCTTCGCCTCTCCGGGCGCCTCCTGCACGCTGTAGAGCAGGGAGGCGAACCGCGACTCGCGCCGGCGCAGCCCGGTGCCGCGGAAGATCGCCACCGGCACGAGGAACACGGGCCGCGCCGCCCGCTCCGCCACCCGCACCACGTCGCGGAGGAACTGCGGGCCGATGCGCGCGGCCGCCAGCGCCCGCCGCCGGCGCGCGGTGACCGCGTGGCTGCGCATGAAGAGGAGGACGGGCTCGCCGGCCTCGACGAGCGCCCCACAGGCGGCGTGCGCGCTCTGGCGGTCGGCCGACGCCCGGCGCCGCGCGCCGCGCAGCCACTCTCCGAACGGCCGCCACCACCACGTCGAGACGCCCGGTGCGAACCGCGCCAGCGGGAGCCCCTCGCGCAGCAGGACGGCGTTCACCAGCAGATAGTCGATCGCGGAGCGGTAGCGCATGACGTAGATGACGGTACCCTGGCGCGCGAGCTGCCGGACCCGGTCGATCGCCTCGGGGCGGACGCGGACGTGGCGGAACGCGAGGTGCACGAGCAGACGGGCGAGCACGCCGAACCGCTCGAGCATCGCCGACGGCTGCTCGCGCACGGCAGGTGGGGTCTTCGCGTCCGCGGCGAGCACGATCTGTCCGGAGCCCTTGGTCACAGGTAGCGTCCGAGCCGTCGCCGGCGCAGCTCCTCGACCACGAGGCGGACGTCCTGCGCCCGGTCCTTGCGGCAGACGAGCAACGCGTCGGGCGTGTCGACTACGACCAGGTTCTCGACGCCGAGCAACGCCACCAGCCGCGCCGGGCTGTCGACCACGCAGCCGGCGCTGTCGATGGCGATCGTGCGTCCCCGCACCGCGTTGGAACCCCCGTCGCGCCACAGCGCCTCGAGGGCGGACCAGCTCCCGACGTCGCTCCAGGCGAAGCGGGTGCGCACCACCGCCACCTGCCGCGCCCGCTCGAGGAGCCCCGTGTCGATCGAGACGGTCGGCACGCGCCGGTAGGCCCGCGCCATCGCGGCCGGCCCGCCGCGCGCCAGGGCTGCCTCGATCGGCGCGAGCACTGCGGGGAGGTGCCGGCGCAGCGCGTCCAGGACCACGTCGGCGCGCCACGCGAAGATGCCGGCGTTCCACAGCGTGCCCTCCTCGGCGAGCAAAGCCTCGGCGCGCCTGCGGTCGGGCTTCTCGACGAAGGCGCGTACCCAGGCAACGCGGTCTCCCTGCCCCTCGACGGGTTCGCCGACCCGGATGTAGCCGTAGCCGGTCTCCGGCTGCGTGGGCACGACGCCGAGCGTCACCAGCGCGCCGGTGCGCTCGGCGACCTCGAGCGCGAGCCCCAGGTCGGCGCGGAAGGCCCGCGCGTCGCCGATCACGTGGTCTGCCGGAAGGATCGCCATCGGCGCGGTGCGGCTGCGCCGCGCCACGTGCAGCGCCGCGAGCGCGATCGCCGCCGCCGTGTTGCGGGCTGCCGGCTCGACCAGCACCTGGCCGGCGGGCACGCGCGGCAGCGCCGCACGCACCGCGCGTGCGTGCGGCGCGGTGGTGACCACCCACGTGCGCGCCGGGCGCACCAGCGGCGCGAGGCGGGCCAGCGTCTCCTCGAGCATCGTGCGCCGCGCGGCGATCGGGAGCAGTTGCTTCGGGAGGCGCAGCCGGCTGCGCGGCCAGAAGCGCGTGCCCGAGCCGCCGGCCAGGAGCACGGCGTGGCGCGGAGCGCGTGACACGGGATGAGGGCAGTGAGTAGGCGGGGCCTCGAGGAAAATCAAGGTGGACCGACGCGCTTGACTTCCGCCGACGGAGACGGCCTCCTCCTTCCATGTCGCCGCCGCGGCTCCTCGCCGTCGCCGCTGCGCTGATCGCCGGCGCCGACGTGCTGGCGCACGCGACGCTCGAGGTGGCCGCGGCGCGCGCGCGGCCGCTCCCGGCGTGTCCGGCCGAGGACGACCCTCCCCCGCCCTGGGGCGCTCGCGCCGCGCACGTGGTGGGCGAGGCCCTGCTCGCGCTCCTCGCGGTGCTCTCCCTGCCCTTTGCGCTGCATCGCACGCGTGCGCGCCCCGCCGGCGTGGACGAGCCGCCTCCCGTGCTGCTCGTCCACGGGCACGTGCAACGCGCCGCCTGCCGCCTCTGGCTCGGGCGCCGGCTGCGCCGGGGCGGCCGACAGGTGGCCTCGGCGGGCTACTCCGCCCTCGCGGACCTCGAGCGCGGCGCGGCGCGCGTGGGGCGCGCGCTCGAGCGGCTGCGACGCGAGACCGGAGCGGCCACCGTGGACGTGGTCGCGCACGGCGTGGGTGGCTTGATCGTCCGCGCCTACGTGCGGGCGCGCGGGCCCGCGGCCGGCATCCGCCGGCTGGTGACGCTCGCCACCCCCCATCAGGGAACGGCCTGCGCCTGGCTCCGCCTCGACCCGGGCTCGCGGCTGCTCGTCGGCCTCGGTCGCGACGACCCCGTTCCCCGCCTGACCGACGTCGTGGCGATCTACTCGACCGACGATGCCGTGGTCGTGCCCGCAACGAACGGCTACTACGCCGGCGCGTTCAACGTCGAGGTGCAAGGGCTCGGCCATGCCGCCATGCTCGTCTCGCGCCGCGTCGCCGCGCTGGTGCGCGAGAATCTCGATGCGCCGCCGGCCGGCCCGACGGCGGGCCTGGGTGGCACCCACGGCTGACGTCGAGCGGCGCGTCGTCGAGGGGCCAGCGCCGCTGCGCCTCGAGGGGTTCGTGCGCGCGCTTCGTCCCGGGCTCTCCCGCCGCCTCGTGCGCCGGCTGATCGCCGAGGGCGCCGTCCGCATCAACGGGCGCCCTGGCCACAAGGGGACGCTCCTCCAACCCGGGGACGAGGTCCTGCTGCCGCCGTGGCCGACGCTCGCCCCGGAGGCCGACCTCGACCTGGCGGTCGTGCACGTCGACGCGCACCTCGTGGTCCTCGACAAGCCGGGCGGCACGCCCGGGCACGCCCTCGACCCGCGCGAGCGCGGGACGGCGGGCGCGTTCGTGCTCGGGCGCTGGCCGGAGACCGCCGCGATCGGCGATCCGCTCGCCCCGGGGCTGGTGCACCGCCTCGACACCGGCACCTCGGGCCTGCTCGTCGCGGCCCGCACGGCCGCAGCCTTCGCTGCGCTGCGCGCCGCGTTCCGCAGCCGGGCGATCGAGAAGACCTACCTCGCGGTCGTGGCCGGAACCCCGCCCCGGCACGCGCGCGCCGACACGGCCCTAGCCCACGATCCCCGCGACCGGCGCCGCATGGCGCCGGCGCGGCCCGGACAGCGCGCGTGGGACGCGGTGACCGACGTCGAGACGCTGGCCGTGGGCCGCGGGCGCGCGCTCGTGCGCGCGCGCATGCACACGGGCGTGACGCATCAGATCCGCGCCCACCTCGCGTTGCTCGGTCACCCCGTCCTCGGCGATGCGCTCTACGGCGGGCCACCGGCGCCGCTCGCCCCCGGTCGCCACGCCCTGCACGCGGCGGGCCTGGTGCTGCCGCACCCCGCCGACGGGGTGAGGATCCGCCTCGCGAGCCCGCTGCCGGCGGACATGCAGGCGCTCGCGGCCGTCGACTCCAGGCTTTCGACTGGGCTCGGCTAGGCTGCCGCCGCCTTGCCCTTGCCGCCGCGCGGCTCCTTCGCCGTGGCGCAGGCCGCGCAGAGGTTGTTCACGTTGTTCGGATCCTCGACCAGGCCGTCGTCGAGGTTGTGGCACACCTTCCGGCAGGAGGCGCAGATGAAGTAGATGCCCTCGATGGTCTTGTTGATGCGCTCGCGGTTGAGGATCCGTCCCTTCAGCTTCTCGATCCGGATGCCGAGGAGCTCCTCGTACTGCCGCTTGATCTTGCGGCGCCCCGCCTCGTCCTTCGGCAGCTCCTCCTCCCCGTCGTCGGCGGCGTGATCCTCCTCGTCGAAGACGCTGAAGCTCTTCGCCTTGGTGCCCCCGCCCTTCTCGGTCTTGCGCGCCCGTGCCATCCGTGCTGCTCCTCTTTCAGCGGGTTCGCTGCGTGTAGCCGCAGCTCTTCTCGCACACCCAGAAGTAGCCCCGCGGTCCGAAGCCCGTGAACTGCACGACCCGGGTCTCCGCGCCACACGCCGGGCAGAGGTGCTTCCGCCCGGCGTCTCCGCTCTTCTCCGCCGTCTTGGCCTTCTTCTCCGCCATCGCGATCCCCGGCGTTCGGTCGACGGGCCCGCGCATCGGGGGCCGGTCGTGAATCGTGTTTTCTTACGGGCTCCGCCCAATCGTGTCAAGGTCGCCCGGGTGCCCGCGGCGCGACACCTTGAGGGCCGGCGGGTCGCGTGGTAGCCCTCGGGACGCATGCGCGTGCACCTGCGCCCCCAGCAGCGCACCGTCGAGCTCGCGGGCCGGCGCTCGGTGGGGCGGCTGCTCGCCGACCTCGGCATCCTCCCCGGCACGGCGATGGTGATCCGCGGCGACGTGCTGCTCACCGAGGGCGAGATGGTCGAGGAGAACGACGAGCTCGAGGTGCGCGCCGTCGTCTCCGGAGGCACGGCGTGAGGTGCACCCGCTGCCGGGCGAAGGCCGAGGTCCAGCTGCGCGCGCACAACGCCGCCTTCTGCCGCGCCTGCTTCCTCCTGGTGTTCCGGCGGCAGGTCGAGCGGGCGATCGTCGCGGAGAGGATGTTCACCCGCGACGAGCGCGTGCTCGTGGCCGTCTCGGGCGGCAAGGACAGCCTCGCCCTGTGGGACGTTCTCGTCCACCTCGGCTACGACGCCACCGGCCTCTATCTCGGCCTCGGCATCGGGACGTACTCCGACCGCTCGCACGAGAAGGCGGCGGCCTTCGCGCGCGCGCGCAACCTGCCGCTGCGCATCGTCGACCTCGCCGCGACCGGCCCCGGCCTGGCGGTGCCCGCGGTCGCGGCCGCCACGCGCCGCGCGCCCTGCGCGGCGTGTGGAACCATGAAGCGACACCACTTCGACGCCGCAGCGCTCGAAGGCGGCTTTCCGGTGCTCGCGACCGGCCACAACCTCGACGACGAGGCGGCCCGGCTGCTCGGCAACGTCCTCGGCTGGCGGCGTGACCACCTCGCCCGCCAGCGGCCGGTGCTCTTGCCGAGCCACCCGAAGTTCGTCCGCAAGGTGAAGCCACTCCACCTGGTCAGCGAGTACGAGACCGCCGTCTACGCGTTCATGCGCGGGATCGACTACATCGTCGAGGAGTGCCCGAACGCCGCCGGAGCCACTCAGCTCGCCCACAAGGACGCCCTCGACCGCATCGAGGCCGCCAGCCCCGGCACGAAGCTGCGCTTCGTGAAGGAGTTTTTGCGCAGCGGGCGCCAGGCGTTCGCCGTGGGCGACGACGAGCCGCCGCGCGCGTGCGAGCGCTGCGGCATGCCGTCCTACGGCGCGTCGTGCTCGTTCTGCCGCCTCCTGGGCGAGGTCGAGCGCCGCCGGGCACCCGCCGGGTGCGCGTGACCGTCGGCCCGGAGCCGGCGAGCCCCCCCGCGACGCGGGCCCTGCTCCGCGACGGCGACGCCGTGCTGCTGGTCGACCGCAAGGAGCGCGCGTACCTGCGCCTCTTGCGCGCCGGTCGCCAGGTCGCAGTACGCGGCGGCGCCCTTCTCTGCGACGCGCTCATCGGCCTGCCCGAGGGCAGCACGGTCGAGACGCCGCGCGGCGAGCGCTTCCTGCTCCTGCGGCCGACGTACGCCCAGCTCGTGCCGCGCCTTCCTCGACGCGCGCAGCCGATCTACCCGAAGGACGTCGGCCCCATCCTTCTCTGGAGCGACGTCGCGCCCGGCATGCGCGTGGTCGAGGTGGGAACCGGCCCCGGGGCGCTCACGATCGCGCTGCTGCGCGCCGTCGGGTCCGAGGGGACGGTCGTCTCCTACGAGGCGCGGCCCGACTTCGCCGCCATGGCCCGCGACAACGTCGCCCGCTTCCACGGCCCCGCTCCCAACTGGACCGTGCGGGTCGTGGATGTCTTCGCGGGGATCCTCGAGCGCGACGTCGACCGCATGGTGGTCGACCTCGCCGAGCCCTGGCGGCTCCTCGACGCGGCCGCGGCGGCGCTGCGGCCGGGTGGCGCCTTCACGGGCTTCGTCCCGACGGCGCTCCAGGTGAAGGCGCTGGTCGACGCGCTGCGCGCCCACGGCGGTTTCGCCGTCGTCGAGACGTTCGAGACGCTGCTGCGTCCCTGGCACGCGAGCGGGCGCAGCCTGCGCCCCGAGCACCGGATGGTCGCCCACACGGGCTTCCTGATCTTCGCGCGCCGCACCGCCGAGCCCTGCGCAACGCATCCGAGAATTGACTCCGGCGGGACCCTGTAGTAGCCGTGCTCGACGAAGCGCCCGCACCCCGGGGACGTGCTCGTGATGACGAAGGCGGATGTCCGCCAGAGAGTGTGGCAGACCCTCGAGCGGGCAGGTGTGGCGCGGTTCCCAGGCGCGTCCGGACGCGTTCCCAACTTCGTGGGCGCCGAGCAGGCCGCGAATCTGCTACGCGAGATGGCGGTGTGGCGCCGCGCGCTCGTGGTCAAGGTCAACGCCGACGCGCCGCAGCTCCCGGTGCGCCGGCTCGCGCTGGCGGAAGGCAAGATCCTCTACCTCGCCGTGCCGCACCTGCGCAGCGAGAAGTGCTTCCTCGAGATCGACCCGCAGCGCTTCGGCAAGCGCGCCACGCTCGCCGCGACCATCGCGGGCGCCTGCCGGTACGGCCGCCCCGTCTCTCCGCGCGAGATGCGTCCCGTCGATCTGGTCGTGTGCGGCTCGGTGGCCGTCGGGCGCGACGGCGCGCGCCTCGGCAAGGGCGGCGGCTACTGCGATCTCGAGTACGGGGTGCTGCGCGAGGAGGGCAAGCTGCGCGAGTCGACGCCCATCCTCACCACGGTCCACCCGCTCCAGATCCTGACCGAGCGCATCGGCATGCTCCCGCACGACCTCCCGGTCGACTTCCTGGTGATGCCGACGGAGGTGGTGGCGACGCGTCCCGCGCACCCGCGGCCGCGCGGCATCTACTGGGACCTGCTGCGTCCGCTCCGCATCAACGCCATCCCGCTGCTGCGCAAGCGCCTGCGGCGCGGCTTCAGCGACGCGCCGGCTCCGCGTCGTCTCTGAGCGCGACGCCCACGATCGCGGCGACCTCGGGAAGGCGGCGCACGACGTGCCGGGGCGCGACGTCGCCCGTCGGACAGCCGGCGCCCCGGGCGTCGATCCACGCCGCATCGACGCCCGCCGCCCGCGCGCCGGCCACGTCCTCGGCGAACGTGTCGCCGACGAACAACACCTCGTCGGCTGCCAGCTCGAGTGCCGCCAGCGCGGCACGGATGGGGGCGGGATGCGGCTTGCGCAGCCCGAGCGCCTCGGACACCACCACCGTGTCGAGCAAGCGGAGCACGTCGTGGCGGGCGAGGATCTCGTACGCGGTCCCGGTGTCGTCGAAGTTGCTGACCAGGCCGACGCGATGGCCGCGGCGCAGCGCGGCGAGCAGCGTGCGGTGCGCCGGCGGGAGCACGGTCGCCGCGGCGATCATCGCGAGGTGCGCGCGCGAGAGCTGCACCGCCGCCTCGGCGAGCGCGCCCCGCTCGCAGCCGAGCCGGGCGAGCACGCGCCGGAAGCGCTCCCGCGAGGGCAGCTCGACGTGGCTCGTGGCGCGTGCCCGCACCATCTCCTCGCTCACGGCCACGAACGCCCCCCAGAACGTCTCCACCGGCGTTCCCGGCAGCCAGCGCTCGAGCAACGGCGCGAGGCCGCCGACTGTCGTGCGCAACGCCCGCCCCTCGACCCGCAGCTCCGGCAGCCGCTGCTCGTCGACGCCGATCAGCGTGCCGAAGAGGTCGAGCAGGACGCCACGGTAGCCCGCCGAGCGAGTCACTGCAGCGGCGGCAGGCGCGCGCCGTGCGGCAGAGGGCGGCGGCCCGCGAAGCCGTCGGTCGGGCCGTGCCAGAAGGCCACCTCGGGCTCCCCGAGCTGCCAGCAGAGGAGGATCGCCTGCCCGTCGCGCTCCGCCGGGAAATCCACGAGGCCGAGCTGAATGTCCTTGAGCTCCGCGCCCTCCTCCTCGATCTCGTGCACGATCGCGTCGAGCTCCTCGACGAGCCGCCGCGCGCCGGGGCGCCGCCGCAGCAGCTCCGGTGTCGACAGCGCGTCGGGATCGATCCCCTCGGTGTGGGCGAGGTCGCGCAGCTCGGCGTGCAGCCGCCGCGCGCCGTCCTGCAGGCGCTCGACGAGGTAGCCGAGCCGCGGGAGCAGGCCGTTGGCGGCTTCGACCGTGAAGAGCTTGGCCGGACGCACGCGACCGGATGCTAGCCGCTCGCTCCCGGCGTGTCGAGGGCGCGCGCCTTGTCTGCCGGGGGAGCGTGGGTTAGATTGCCTCGCATTGCGCCGAGGCACCTGCACGGTCCCGCTGGCGACGGTCGCGTCGGGCACGACGCGCGGGGATCAGCGCGGAGGACTAGAAGGTATGGCCGACGACGAACCTACCCCGGGCGAGGCGGGCGAGCCCGACGCCCCGCAGCGCTTCATCGGCTTCGACGAGGACACGAGCGCGGTGGCGGTCCCGAGCCAGCTCGCCATCCTGCCCCTGCGTGGCGTCGTGATCTTTCCCTCGGCGATCGTCCCCCTGCTCATCTCGCGCGCCGCCTCGCTCAAGCTGGTCGACGACTGCCTCGCCGGCGACCGTACGCTCGGGCTCATCTCGCAGAAGAACCCCGAGGAGGAGGCCCCCGCCCCGAGCGGCCTCTTCTCGCGCGGCACTGCGGGGCGCATCCTCAAGATGCTCAAGTATCCCGACGCGAGCGTGCGCATCCTCGTGCAGGGCCTGCGACGGATCGAGGTCGTCCGCTATACCGCCGAGGAGCCGTACCTCAAGGCGGAGGTCCGTCACCTCCAGGACATCCAGGAGCGGTCGCGGGACCTCGACGCGCTTCAGGCGCACCTGGTGAACCAGTTCGCGAAGTTCGTCTCGATGACGCCCTACCTGCCGGACGAGCTGCAGGTGGTGGTGATGAACATCAAGGACGCCGGCAAGGTCGCGGACCTCATCGCCTCGAACCTCAACGTCTCGGTCGAGGAGAAGCAGGATCTCCTCTCGGCGCTCGACGTCCGGGTGCGCATGGAGCGCCTCGTGACCATCCTCAACCGCGAGATCGAGCTGCTCGAGCTCGGCCACAAGATCCAGTCCCAGGTGCAGTCGGAGCTCAACAAGAACCAGAAGGAGTTCTACCTGCGCCAGCAGCTCAAGGCGATCCAGAAGGAGCTCGGCGAGGGCGACGGGCGCACCGCCGAGCTCGAGGAGATCCGCCGGCGGATCGAGGAGGCGCACCTGCCGCCCGAGGCGCAGAAGGCGGCCGAGCACGAGCTCGATCGGCTGCGGCTGATCCCGCCGGAGTCGGCGGAGCACACCGTGGTGCGGACCTACCTCGAGTGGCTCGCGGCGCTGCCGTGGGCGATTTCCACCGAGGACAACCTCGACCTCCAGCACGCGCGGGCGGTGCTCGACGAGGACCACTTCGACCTCGAAAAGATCAAGGACCGCATCCTCGAGTACCTCGCGGTGCGCCGGCTCAAGCGGGACTCCAAGAGCCCCATCCTCTGCTTCGTCGGCCCCCCGGGGGTGGGCAAGACCTCGCTCGGCCGCTCGATCGCCCGGGCGATGGGGCGGAAGTTCGTGCGGCTGTCGCTCGGCGGCATCCGCGACGAGGCGGAGATCCGCGGCCATCGCCGCACCTACATCGGCTCGCTGCCGGGCCGCATCATCCAGAACCTCCGCAACGCGGGCTCGAACAACCCCCTGTTCATGCTCGACGAGATCGACAAGCTCGGCATGGACTTCCGCGGCGATCCCGCGTCGGCGCTGCTCGAGGTGCTCGATCCGGAGCAGAACAACACCTTCCAGGATCACTACCTCGACGTCCCTTTCGACCTGAGCCGCGTGATGTTCGTCACCACGGCGAACGTCCTCGATCCGATCCCCGCCCCCCTGCGCGACCGCATGGAGGTGATCGAGCTGGCCGGCTATACCGAGCACGAGAAGCTCGAGATCGCCCGCCGGCACGTGATCCCCAAGCAGCTGCGCGAGAACGGGCTCACGCCCGAGAATCTCCGCTTCGAGGACGAGGCCATCGTGCACATCATTCGCGCTTACACCCGCGAGGCGGGCCTGCGGAACCTCGAGCGCGAGGTCGGCCGCGTGTGCCGGAAGGTCGCCCGGGCGATCACCGAGGGGCGCACCGAGCCGGTCGTGTGCACGGTCGCGAAGGTCGGCGAGCTGCTCGGCCCCGAGCGCTTCTTCTCCGAGGTGGCCGAGCGTACCGACGAGCCCGGAGTCGCCGTCGGGCTCGCGTGGACGCCCAACGGGGGCGACATCCTCTTCATCGAGTCGACGCGGATGGCGGGGAAGAAGACGCTGACGCTCACCGGCCACCTCGGCGACGTCATGAAGGAGTCGGCGCAGGCGGCGCTCAGCTGGATCCGCTCGCGCGCGGATCGGCTCGGCATCGCGCCCGACTTCTACGAGAACATGGACATCCACGTGCACGTCCCGGCGGGGGCGATCCCCAAGGACGGGCCGTCGGCCGGGGTGACCATGGCGACGTCGCTCGCCTCGCTGCTCACCGGCCGGCCGGTGCGGCCGAACGTCGCGATGACCGGGGAGATCACGCTGCGCGGCAAGGTGCTCCCGGTGGGGGGCATCAAGGAGAAGGTCCTCGCCGCGCGGCGCGCTGGAATCGAAACCGTGATCCTGCCGCAGCGCAACGAGAAGGACCTCGAGGACGTGCCGGCGGAGATCCGAGGGGCGATGCGCTTCGTCTACGTGGACACCATGGATCAGGTGCTCGAGCGGGCCCTCGCACCGGCCCCCGCCGACCACGCGGCCCGCGTCGCGAACGCCTGAACCTCCGCGGGCGTCGCCGCTCCCGTCGCTACGGATGCCCGAGCTGCGGAAGGACCCGGTTCTCGCGCGCTGGGTGATCATCGCAACCGAGCGCGTGCTGCGGCTCGCCGACCTGCGATTTCCTCGCGCGCCGCGACACGGCGGGCCGTGCGCGTTCTGCCCCGGGCACGAGCACGAGACGCCGCCCGAGCTGCTCGCATACCGCGACGCGCCCACGCCGGCGCCCGACTCGCCGGGCTGGCGGGTCCGAGTCGTGCCGAACAAGTTCCCGGCGCTGCGGCTCGAGGGGCAGCTCGAGCGGCGCGGGCATGGGCTCTACGACCTCATGACCGGCATCGGCGCGCACGAGGTCGTCGTCGAGTCGCCCGATCACGACCGCGATCTGGGCGCCCTTCCCCTGGCCGCCCTCGAGGACGTCGTACGCGCCTATCGGGACCGCCTCCTCGAGCTGCGGCGCGACGACCGCCTGCGGGCGGCGGTCATCTTCAAGACCCATGGGCTCGCGGCCGGAGCGGGCCTCGAGCACCCCCATTCGCAAGTCCTCGCCACCCCGATCCTGCCGACGATCCTCGGCGAGGAGATGCAGCAGGCGCGCGCCTATCACGACTACCGCGAGCGCTGCCTCTTCTGCGACATCGTGCAGCAGGAGATCGACGACGGACGGCGGCTGGTCACCGGCGGGGAGCACATGCTCGCGTTCGCCCCCTTCGCTTCCCGGGCGCCGTTCGAGACGTGGATCGTCCCGCGCCGGCACGCCGCGGCCTTCGAGAGCGCGTGGGCCGCCGAGCAGCAGGACCTCGCGCGGGTGCTGCACGCGGTGCTCGCGGCGCTCGACCGCCTGCTCGACGACCCGCCGTTCACGCTCCTCGTCCACACGGCGCCGTTCGCCGAGACCGACAGCCCCTCGTATCACTGGCACATCGAAGTCACGCCGCAGCTCCTCCCGCGCACCGGCTTCGCGAGCGGCAGCGGGCTCCACGTGAACCCCCTGCCGCCCGAGGACGCGGCCAGGTTCCTGCGCGACGTCGCCCGCTGATCAGGCAGGGCCCACGATCGCCAGCAGCTCCTGCGGCCGGGCGATGAGCCGCTCGGGGCGCGCGGCGCGCAGCGCCTCGGGCTGCAGGCCCCAGGAGACGCCGCAGAACGCCACCCCGCCGGCCAAGGCCGTGCGCACGTCCACCGGCGAGTCGCCGACCAGCAGCATGCGCTCGCGCGGCGTCGCCGTGAGGCCGCGGAGCAGCTCGAGGCCCGCCGGGTCCGGCTTGCGCGTGGGCAGCGAGTCGCCACCGACCACCTCGACGAAGCGCGGCAACAGGCCGAGGCCGTCGAGGATCGCGCGGCTCATGGCGAGCGGCTTGTTGGTGAGGACCGAGAGCGCGACCCCCCGTGTCGCGAGGCGGTCGAGCGTGTCGGCCACGCCGGGGTACGGCCGCGTCGCGTCGAGGAGGTGGGCGGCGTAGTGGCACATGAACAGCTCGATGCCGGCCGGCACGAGGTCCGCGTGCGCGGCGCCGAGCGCGCGCTCCACCAGCACCCGCGCTCCGTCGCCGACGTAGCCGTAGACCATCTCCGGCACGATCGCCGGCAGACCCAGGCGGGCGAGCACGTGGCTCACGGCTGCAGCCAGGTCGGCGCGCGAGTCGATCAGGGTGCCGTCGAGGTCGAAGGCGACGTGCTCGTAGGCCGCAGCCGCGACGCCCGTCACCAGCCGCTGCCCGCGCGCGGACGGCTCACGCGGAGAACGACGAGCCGCAGCCGCAGGTGTGCGTGGCCCTCGGGTTCGTGAACTTGAACCCCCCGCCGCTGAGACTGCTCACGTAGTCGATCTGCGTTCCTTGGAGGTATTGCGCGCTGGTCGGGTCGACGACGACGCGAAGGTCGTCGTACTCGAGCACGACGTCGCCGGGCTGCGGCGCCTCCGCGAAGTCGAGCTGGTAGCTGAACCCCGAGCAGCCACCGCCGACCACCGACACGCGCAGCGCGTGCGCCGCCGGTAGCCCCTCCTTGCTCCGGATCTGGCGTACCATCTCCACCGCGCGGGGCGTGAGGTGCAGCACCGGCCCCTCGGGCGCGTCCGAGGCGATCTCCATACGACGACGATAGGGTTGACGCCGCGGAAAGTCAATGTAATGTGCGACTTGCGCCCGGACGGCCGAGCCGCCGGGCGAGCCTTGCCGATTCTCCCGTTCTTGCGTCCCTGCGAGCGGACCCCGGGCAGGCCTGCATGTCGGCCGCCACCGTTCGTGGCACACCGGTTGCTGCATCGGCTTTTGCGAACCTGTCGTCGATGATGCGCTCCCTCTCGTACTACCGGCCACGCGCCCTCCGCCGGGGGGCGCCGCTCGAGGCGTTCTCCCAGACCGAGAACATCATCGCCTTCTGCCGCGTGCTCCTCGCAGCGACCACGCTCGCGGTCTTCATCGTGGACCCACGGCAACCCTCGTTCCGTCCCGACCTCGGGCTGGTCGTTCTGAGCTCCTACGTCGGGTTCAGCCTGCTGCTCTTCCTCCTGGCGCGCGCGGGCTACGTGAAGCCCGAGGTCCGTGGGTGGCTGGTCGCGGCGGACATCGCCTGGATCGCGGTCATCACGCTCTTCACGGAGGGCGGCGCCACGCCGTTCTTCCTGTTGAACATGTTCGTGATCTCGAGCGTGAGCGTGCGCTGGGGCCTCGCCGCCTCCGCGCCCATCACGGTGCTGCTCGCGCTCCTCTATCCCGGGCTCATCCTCTTCGCCGGCCACGTCATCGACGCCGACGCGTTCCCCTTCGCGCGCGCACACTGGTTCCGGCCGATCTACCTCCTCGCGCTCGGCTACCTGGTCGCCTACCTCGGCGAGCACGAGCGCCGCTCCAAGCAGAAGCTCGGTCTCATGCTCGACCTCACTACGGTCTTCCGGCGTCACCGGGCGCCCGCTTCCGGGTTCACGCGGCTCATGCGCTGGGCGCTCGACTACTTTGCCGCGCAGCGGGCGCTGCTCGTGCTGCGCGACCCCGAGAGCGGGAAGTTCTTCACCTGGGAGGTGGCACGCCGGCCGGGCGGATCCCGCATCGGCCTGCGCATCACCGACGGCGAGCCGTTCCCCTTCTCCTTCGCCACCTCGACCGAGGGCTTTCTCGCCAACGAGCTGCGCCCGGGCGCGGGGACCGCGCTCTGCTACGATGTCGTGAGCGGCGCCATGCAGCGCAAGGCGATCGCGCCCGACATCCCGCTGCCCGGCGACGGCCGCGCCCAAGCCTTGCTGGTCGCGCCGGTGCTGATTCAGCGTCAGCTCCGCGGCCGGGCCGTCGTGGCGCGCGAGACGCGGCGCAAGTTCACGCGCGACGACCTCGAGTTCCTCCTTTTGCTGGTCGGCCAGGCGGCCGCGGGCTTCGAGGCCGTCCGTTTGCAAGCGAAGGCGGAGGAGGTCGCGGTCCTCGAGGAGCGGGCGCGGATCGCGCGCGACCTGCACGACGGCTTCATCCAGTCGCTCGCCGGCATCGATCTGCGGGTCGAGGCCTGCAAGCTCCTCCTGCAGCGCGACCCCGGCCGCGTCCCGCGCGAGCTCGAGGACCTTCATCAGGCGGTGGACCGCGGCTACCGCGAGGTCCGTCACTACCTCGCCGTGCTCCGGGGCTCGGGGGCCGAGGCCCACGACCTCTGCGCGACGCTCGATCGCCTTGCCGCCGAGTTTTCCCTGCGGGAGCGCCTGCGCGTTCATCTCGCGCGCCCGCCGGCGGATCCGGGGCTCCCGGCCGCGACGTCCTACGAGCTCACCCAGATCGTGCGCGAGGCGCTGCGCAACGCGGTCCGCCACGGGCATGCGACCCAGGCGGTCGTGAAGCTCGCCACGGGCCCCGCGCACCTCTACCTCGTCGTCCGCGACAACGGCAGCGGCTTCCGCGACGGGAACGGCACGACCGACGCGGACGGCTTCCTCGTGCCCGCGGCGGCGCCCTGGTCGATCCGGGAGCGCGCCGCCACCCTGGGGGCGTCGCTGCGCGTCTGGAGCCGGCCCGGTCGTGGCGCGGAAGTCTCGCTGGTGGTCCCGGCGCCGCCCGGCGCGTGGCAACGGGTCGCGGATCGGAGGAAGGCATGAGCATGGCGTCTCGCAAGCGGCGGGTCGTGATCGTCGACGACCACACGCTCTTTCGCGAGGGGCTGCGAACGATCCTTCAGATGGAGGACGACATCGAGGTCGTCGCCGACGTCGAGAGCGCGGAGGACATCGTCGAGCTGGTCTGGCACACGCGACCCGACGTGCTCCTCCTCGACATCCGCATGCCCCAGGGCAACGGCCTCGACGCCGTGCCCGCCGTGCTCCGGATCAGCCCCGGCACCCAGGTCCTCGTGCTCACCGCGTGCGACGAGAAGGAGGAGCACGTCCGCGCCTTCAAGCTCGGCGCGAAGGGCGTGATCCTCAAGGACTCCGCGCGCCAGACCCTCATGCAGGCGATCCGTACCGTGTGCCGGGGCGAGATGTGGATGGACCCGCGCATGAGCGGCGTCCTGGTCGAGGAGCTGGCGCGCATGGGCGCCGACGGCGAGACCCCGAGCGTGCGCAGCGAGACCGGGCTCACCGAGCGCGAGCTCGAGATCGTGCGCCTGGTGGCTTCGGGGAACAAGAACAAGGAGGTGGGCGCGCTGCTCGCGATCAGCGAGCGGACCGTGAAGACGCACCTCACGAACATCTTCCAGAAGCTCGGCGTCCGCGACCGCGTGGGCCTGGTCATGTACGCGCTGCGCCACGGCCTCACCAACGCCGCCTGAGCGCGCGTCACGCTCTCGGGGCCGCGCAGCCGCACGCTGGCCGCGCCGCGCGCAGCGTGCGCGTGCGCCCGTCGGTCTCCACGGTGAGCGCGCCGCAGCGGTCGGTACGCAGCACACAGGTTCCCCGCGTGCGGTAGCGCTCCTCCACCGTCCGCGCCGGCAGCCGGTAGCGATTGTCCGCTCCGACGGAGATGACGGCGAGCGCCGGCGCGACCGCGTCCACCCACGCCGCGCCACTCGACGTCGCGCTGCCGTGGTGCGGAACCTTGAGCACCTCGCTGCGCAGGACCTCCGGGGCGCTCAGGAGCGCGCGCTCCGCGCCCCCTTCGATGTCGCCGGTGAGCAGCAGGCTCGCGCGGTCATGCTCGACCCGCAGCGTCAGCGACGAGTCGTTCAGCGACCGCGCCGGCCAGCCCGCCGCCGGATGCAGCACGCGCACGCCGCGCGCGAACCGGGGCAGCATCGCGCCGGCCGCGAGCACCCGCTGCCGCACGCCGCTCGTCGCCAACGCCGTCGCGAGCCGCGTCCACTCGCGCCCCCGGCCGGGGATCCCGGTCCACCAGAACTCGCCCACGTGCGCGTGGGCGAGCAGGTAGGGCAGGCCGCCGGAGTGATCGGGATGTGCGTGCGTCATCACGAGGGCGTCGACCCGAAGGATCTTGCGCGTCCAGAGAAACGGCCCGACCACGGCGGCGCCCGTGTCGAAGTCCCCGCCCGGCATGCCGCCGGCGTCGACCACCAACACCGGGCCGCCGGGCAGCTCCACCACGGCGGCGTCCCCCTGGCCCACGTCGAGGAACGTCACCCGCAGCGTCGCGCGCCCGTAGCGCTCGTGCACCCACCACGCCGCGTCGGCGCCGAGGGCCACGACCGCCACCACCAGGAGCACGCGAGCGGGCCGGTGGCGCAGCGCGAGCAGCGCTGCGAGCGTCACGTAGAGCAGCACGAGCTCGAGCAAGCTCGGGATCGGGACGTCGACCGCGGCCCACGTCGGCCGGCCGAGGGCGCGGACGAGCGCGATCCCCGGGCGCAGCGCCACGCCAGCGGCCTGGAAGAGCCGGACCGCGAGGCCCGGGGCGAAGGGCTCGACGAGCGCGCCCCCGAGCCCGAGACCGACGACGACGGACCCGAAGAGGGGGATCGCGAGCGGGTTGGCCACCAGCCCGGCCAACGATACCTGGTGGAAGTGGAGCGCCGTGAGCGGCGCCGTCCCGAGCAGCGCGCTCGGCGGCACGGCGAGCGCCGCGGCGAGCCGCCCGCGCCAGCTTGTCGCCCGCGGCAGCCGGCGCGTTCCGAGCACGATCGCCAGCACGGAGGCAAAGGAGAGCTGGAAGGAGACGTCGAGCGGCGTGCCGGGCCACACGAGCGCCAGCACCAGCGCCGCGAGCGCGAGCGCACGCAGCACGTCGGCCCGCCGGCCGATTAGCCCCGCGACGACCGCCGCCGCGACCATGAGCGCCGAGCGCAGCGTCGCCACGCCGAGTCCCGCGAGCGCCGCGTAGAGCGCCACGGGCACGAGCCCGAGCACCGCCGCGAGGCGCTCGACGTCGACCAAGAGCAGCAGCCGATCGACGCGCGTCAGCAGCCAGCGCGCGACGAGGACGCTCGCGGCGGCGACCATGCCGACGTGCAGCCCGGACACGGAGAGCACGTGCACCACGCCGGCGCGGCTGAACGCCTCGCGCAGCTCCGCGGGGATCCCGCCCTCGTCGCCGACCACCAGCGCCTGGAGGACGGCCGCATCGGGAGCCGGGACCGCCGACGCGATCGCCCGCCCGAGCCGTGCGCGCCAGCGCTCGAGGCGCGCCCGCGGGCCGTGGGCCCGCCCCGGCAGACGTTCCATGGCCGCGACGTCGCGGACGAACGCGGTCACGCGGATGCCCTGGCGGGCGAGGTGCGCGACGTAGTCGAAGCTCCCCGGGTTGGCGAAGTTGCGCGGCGCCCGTAGCGTCGTGGTCAGGCGCAGGCGGTCCCCGTACCCGAAGGGGACCGCCGCCGCGCCCACGCCGACCCGCACCAGGCCCGACGCGCGACGGCCGTCCACGAACTCCGCCGCGAGCACGAGCACGCTGCGCTCGCCCCGCCGAACGGGTGCGGCCGCCAGCCGACCCACGATCACCGCGTGACGCGGAAGCGCGAGGCGCGCGACGTCGTCCCCCGCCGGGGGTGCGAGCAACGCGCCGGCGCGCCCCGCCCCCACGGCCGCCGACGCGAGCGCGAGCGCCGCCCAGAGGCTCTCCCGGCGACGCCAGCCCGTGAGACCCCACAGCGCCGCCGCACCCGCCGCCGCAGCGAGCGCGCTCGCTGGGGGCCCGCCGTTGGCGGCCAGCAGCTCGCCCGCCAGCACGCCCGCCGTGACGACTCCCAGCCCTGCGCGCACGTCCACCATACCTCTCCTCCGCGGGGCGGGTGCGATCGTTCGTACGGCTCAGCGACGCCCGAGGTGCTCCTGAATCCGCGCCGCCAGCGCCCGCGTGATACCGGGGACGGCTGCGAGCTCCGCGGCGCTCGCCTCGCGCAGCCGCCGCACGCTGCCGAAGTGCCGCAGCAGCGCCCGCCGGCGCTGCGGCCCGACGCCGGGCACGGCGTCGAGGGCCGAGGCGACGCGCGCCCGGGTGCGCAGCGCGCGGTGATAGGTGTTGGCGAAGCGGTGCGCCTCGTCGCGGGCGCGCTGCAGCAGGAAGAGCGCGGTCGAGTTCGCGCGCAGCAGGAGCGGGTTCTTGCGTCCGGGCAGGAAGATCCGCTCCGGGCGGCGCGCGACCTCGCGCGCCCTCGGATCGCGCTCGACCCGCTCCTTGGCGAGGCCGATGACGGGCAGGTCCGGAACGCCGGCCTCGGCGAGCGCCGCGCGGGCGGCGGCAAGCTGGCCCGCGCCGCCGTCGATGATCAGCAGGTCCGGCCGATCGTCCGCGGACGGCCCGGCACGAAAGCGCCGGCGGAGCACCTCGGCCACCGAGGCGAAATCGTCGGTGCCCTCGACGGAGCGGATGCGGAAGCGCCGGTAGCCGTCCTTGAAGGGCCGCGCGTCGCGGAAGGCCACGACCGCGCCCACCGTCTCGCCGCCCTGGAAGGTCGCGATGTCCACGCACTCGATGCGCCGCGGCGGCGTGCGCAGACGCAGCCGCCGGCCGAGCTCCTCCACCTGCCGGACACCCTGCTCCGCCGCGGCCCGACGCTCGGCGAACCCCTGCCGCGCATTCTCCTGCGCCATCGCCACGAGCCGCAGCTTGTCCCCGCGCTGGGGCACGACGACGGCGACCTTGCGCCCGCGCCGCTCGCTCAGGTACTCGGCGCGCACGTCCGCATCGGAGACGGGCGCCGGAAGGAGGATCTCGTCGGGCACCTCGCGCTCGGTGGCCTGGTAGAACTGCGTGAGCACGGCCTCCAGGACCTCGGCGTCGGCCAGCTCGCAGTCGTCGAAAGCGTAGGCCTGGCTCGCCACCAGGGCACCGCGCCGCACGAAGAGCACCCGCACCTCGATCGCCCCCCCCTCGCGGTACATCCCGAAGACGTCCTGATCGCCGCCCCAGTGCGCCAGGACCTGCTGGTGCTCCTGCGTCTTCTCGATCGCGGCGATCTGGTCACGCAGCCGCGCCGCCTCCTCGAACCGCTCGGCGGCCGCAGCCGCCGCCATGCGCTCGCGCAGCGTCGTGGTGACCTCCCGGTTGCGCCCTTCGAGCAGGAGCATCGCCTGACGGAGGTGCTCGCCGTAGGCCGCCGGGTCCACCGGCAGGACGCACGGCGCGAGGCAGCGGCGGATGTCGTACTCGATGCACGGCCGGCTGCGGTTGCGGAAGACCGGGTCGCTGCACGTGCGCAGCGGGAAGACCTTGCGGATCGTGTCGAGGGTGTCGCGCACCGCCGACGCGCTGTGGAAGGGGCCGAAGTAGCGGCTACCGTCCTTCACGATGCGGCGCGTGACGAGCACGCGGGGCCAGCGGTCCCCGACCGTGACCTTGACGCTCACGTAGCTCTTGTCGTCCTTCAGCCGGATGTTGTAGCGGGGCTTGTACTGCTTGATCAGGTTGTTCTCGAGGATCAGCGCTTCCTTCTCGTTCGCCGTGACCAGCGTCTCGAAGTCCGCGAGCCGACCGACCAGGAAGCGGACCTGGCTGCGTTCGTCGCCCCCGCGCAGATAGGTGCGCAGCCGCGCTCGCAGGCTCACCGCCTTGCCCACATAGATCACCTTCCCGTGACGGTCCTTGAGCAGATAAACGCCGGGCGCGGTGGGCACCGCGGCCAGGCGCTGCTCGAGGCCGGGGGCGGCCTGCGGCGGCGCGGGCGACGGGACGTCCTCGGGTGCCATCGCGGTGCTCGCGTTCACGGGCGCGCGGGCGGGAGGCACACGGTGGCGGGCGGCGGCGGTTGAGTCAAGCGGGCTCCACCTCGCTCGCGGGCAGGCCGAGGAAGCGTCCCTCGAGCGCGCGGATGCGGTCGCGCAAGGCGGCCGCGCGCTCGAAGTCGAGCGCCCGCGCGGCCGCCGCCATGTCGCGTCGCAGCGCGGCGATCCGCCGCGCCATCGCCGCCGGGTCGTGCTCGGCCCCGTCCTCCGCCTCGCCGTCGCCGGCGAGCGGGACGGACACGTAGTCGCCCTCGCACGCCACGACCAGCGACTCATTGATCGCCTTGCGGATCGTCTGCGGCGTGATGCCGTGCTCGCGGTTGTACGCCTCCTGCACGGCCCGGCGGCGCTCGGTCTCCTCGATCGCCCGCCGCATCGACTCGGTCATCGCGTCGGCGTACATGAGCACGGTGCCGCGCACGTTGCGCGCCGCCCGCCCCATCGTCTGGATGAGCGAGCGCTCCGAGCGCAGGTAGCCCTCCTTGTCGGCGTCGAGGATCGCCACCAGCGACACCTCGGGCAGGTCGAGGCCCTCGCGCAGGAGGTTGATGCCGACGAGCACGTCGAAGGCGCCGCGGCGCAGATCGCGGATGATCTCGACGCGCTCGATGGTCTCGACGTCCGCATGGATGTAGCGGACCCGCACGCCCACGTCCTGGAGGTAGTCGGTCAGGTCCTCGGCCATCTTCTTGGTGAGCGTGGTGACCAGCACGCGCTCGCCGGCGGCGATGCGCGTGCGCGCCTCGGCGAGGAGGTCGTCGACCTGATGGCGCGCCGGGCGCACGACGATGGCGGGGTCCGTGAGGCCCGTCGGGCGGATGAGCTGCTCGACCACCCGGCCGCCCGCGCGCCGGAGCTCCCAGTCGCCGGGCGTCGCCGACACGTGGATGGCCTGCGGCACCCGGGCGACGAACTCCTCGAAGTTGAGCGGCCGGTTGTCGAGGGCTGAGGGCAGGCGGAAGCCGAACTCGACGAGCGTCTCCTTGCGCGACCGGTCGCCACGGTACATCCCGCCGATCTGCGGGACCGTGACGTGGCTCTCGTCGATCACCACGAGGAAGTCCTTCGGAAAGTAGTCGAGCAGCGTGTACGGCGGCGCGCCGGGGGCGCGGCCGTCGAGGTGGCGGGCGTAGTTCTCGATCCCCGGGCAGAAGCCCATCTCCTCGAGCAGCTCGAGGTCGTAGAGCGTGCGCTGGCGCAGCCGCTGCGCCTCGAGCCGCTTGTGCTGCGCCTCCAGGGCGGCGAGGCGCTCCGCGAGCTCCGCCCGGATGCCCTCGACCGCGCGCTTCATCGTGGGCGCCGTCGCGACGTAGTGACTCGCCGGGTAGATCGCGACCTGCGCCAGCCGGCGCAGCACCTGGCCGCGCAACGGATCGATCTCGCTCACCGCGTCGACCGTGTCGCCGAAGAGCTCGATCCGGAGCGCCCGGCCCTCCTCGTAGGAGGGGTAGATCTCGACGACGTCGCCGCGCACGCGAAACGTGCCGCGGTGAAAATCGTGGTCGCTGCGCTGGTACTGCATGTCGACGAGCTTGCGCAGCACCGCGTCGCGCTCGACCGTGTCCCCGCGCTCCACGACCACCAGCATGTCGAAGTACGACGCCGGCGAGCCCAAACCGTAGATGCAGGAGACGCTCGCCACGACGATCACGTCGTTGCGCTCGAGCAGCGCCTTCGTGGCGGCGTGGCGCATCTTGTCGATCTCGTCGTTGATCGATGCGTCCTTCTCGATGAAGGTGTCGGTCGCCGGCACGTAGGCCTCGGGCTGGTAGTAGTCGTAGTAGCTCACGAAGTAGCGCACGGCGTTGTCGGGGAAGAACGTGCGGAACTCGTGGTAGAGCTGCGCGGCGAGCGTCTTGTTCGGCGCGATCACCAGCGTCGGCTTGTTGACCGCGGCGATCACGTGCGAAACCGTGAACGTCTTGCCGCTGCCGGTGACGCCGAGCAGGACTTGGTGCGGCGCGCCGGCGCGCACGCCGGCGGTGAGCGCGGCGATGGCCTGCGGCTGGTCGCCCTGCGGGGCGAAGTCCGCCCGCACCGTGAACCGTCCCTCGCGCCGCATGGGCCGCCATCATAGCAGCGGCCGGCGCGGCGTTGCACTGCGCGCGGCGGTGTGATGGTGTCGGCGGGAATCGACTTCGGGCCAAGGAGGGTCTGGATGCGACGACTCGGCGTTGTCATGGGGCTCGCGCTCGTGCTTTCCGCGGGCGCAGGGTGGGCCAAGGCGCACAAGACGGCGGCACCGGCGGCCGCGAACTTCACGCTCGTGAACCTCGAGTACGAGGGGACGAAGATCTGGCTGCCGGGAGAGATCACGGTGAAGAAGGGCACGAAGGTCACGCTCAAGCTGATCAACAACGCGCCCTCCGGGGAGCACGGCTTCTCGATCCCCGCGTTCAACGTGGCCGAAGTGGTGCAGAAGGGCGAGCCCAAGACCGTCGAGTTCACGGCCGACAAGGTGGGGATCTTCCCCTTCCTGTGTCAGCTCCACCCCGCTCACGTCGGCGGGCAGATCGTGGTGCTTCCCTAGCTAGCGAGGGCGCGCCTTCCAGCGGCGGTACTTCTCGTCGAAGCGCTGCCGCTGGCCGGGGTCGAACCGCTGGTACTCCTGGTAGTGTTGGCGCAGCCGCTGCTGCTCCTCCGGCGGCATCGCCCGAAACTGCTGGAAGCGCTGGTCGAGGAGACGCCGCTTGGGCTCGGGAAGCTGTTGGTAGCGCTGGTAGTTCTGCCACGCGCGCCACTGCTCTTCGGGCGTGAGCTGATCCCAACCGCGCGACTGCCCGCGCACCGCGGAAACGGCGCCGATTCCGAGGGCGAGCGCCGCGAAGATCACCGCCCGTCTCATCCGTTCGACTGCGGCTCCTCGCCCGGCGTGTCGTCGTCGAGCGTCGTCGTCCGGATCGCCTCGAAGTGCTCGAGCTTCTCCATGTTGTGCAGGAGCGGCAGGTCGACGAAGAGCTCGGGGGCCGCGGCCAGCGCGGGCGGCGGCCCGGGCGGCCTGCCGTGGCCCGCTCTTCGCGTCGACTCGTCGGCGTCGGCCACCTCGACGCGCTTCTCCGAACGGCCAGCGACGGCCGCGGGCGCTCGCTCCGCGACGCGGCGCTCGGCCTGCCGGCCCGCGGGCATCCGCAACGTGCCGAGCGCGGCCACCACGACGACGCCGGCGGTCGCCAGCGCGGGCAGCAGCACCCGCAGCCAGAGGGCGCGCGCGCTCCAGCGCTCGTCGTCTTCGGCGGCCAGCACCCGCACCCGCCGCAGCGTGGCCTGCTCGACCGCCGCCGGGACCTCGGCCGTCGCCGGCAGCCGCGCCAGCGCCTCGGCGAGGCGTCCGCTCACCGCCATCTCGTCCCGGCACGCCTCGCAGCGGGCGAGGTGACGATCGAGCCCACGTCGCCGACGCGGGCCGAGCTCGTCGTCGAACGCCGCCGCCATCCACCGCCGGGCACGTCCACAACGCATCGTACGCGACCTCCCTCTCAGAGAAACTCCCGCAGGGCCGCCTTGAGGCTCTGCGTGGCGCGAAAGACCAGCGCCTTGACGGCTCCCTCGCTGCACCCGAGCGCGCCGGCGACGTCCTGGTACGCGAGCCCGTCCATGCGCGAGAGGAGCAGCGCCGCCCGCTGCTTCTCGGGAAGCCGGCGGATCGCGGCGTCGAGCCGGCGGGCGAGCTCGCGGCTCGACGCGCCTTCCTCCGGGACGACCGCCGCGGGGTCGGCGAGGCTCGGCCCCTCGCGCCGGCCGTCGTCCTGCCGGTCGTCCCACAGATCGACGCGGAGCTGCCGCTCGGGGCGGCGCAGCTCGTTCAGGCACAGGTTGGTGGCGATGGTGAAGATCCAGGTCGAGAAGCGGCTCTCCGGGCGATACCGCGCGCGGAACCGAAACACCTGCACGAAGACATCCTGCGTCAGCTCCTCGGCGCGCGCGTCGCTGGCGAGCATGCGCCGGGCGTATTGCAAGATGCGCGGGCTGTACTTCTGGAACAGGTCCTGGAAGGCGGACTGCTCGCCCGCCTGCACCCGCAGCATGAGGGCCACGTCCGGATCGACGGACACCGGCGCAACCACCACGCTCTCTGGAGCCGGGGGCCCCGGCTCTCGATCCATGCGTCTAACCTCCCCCACCCCGGCGGGCACCATGGGTGGCCGGATTCTAGGACAACCGACCGCGGCTTCCCAGGCGAGGGCGCAGCCCGACATGACCGTATGCAACACCGCAGAGAGACGGCGGTTGCGGCCGCGGGGGGGGTCGGCTGGCCACTGGTCCCGGGAGCTGCTAATCGCCGAGGAGTGAGCCAGCGTCCCCCCGATCCGGTTCTGGTCCGCCACCTCGACCGGATCAAGGCCTACATGCGGGAGAGCGGGCTGCTACGGGCCCCCGACGACCGCCGCGACCTGCGCCGTGAGCTGGCGGCCTTCATAGAAAAGCGCACGCCTGCCGTCCTCGACTCCTGGATGCCGGAGGTCGGCCGCGCGCTCGGCATCAAGGAGCAGGACTGGCCGCAGCTCAAGGCGGACCAGGCCGCCGCCATCGCCCGGTGGGCACGGCACATCGCCGACCCGGAGGATATCGAGACCTACCAGCTCCTGCGCGAGCACGCGCGACGGGGCTTCATCTCCCACTTCCCGGCGTCGCGCCTCCTCGTGGCGCAGATGCGGTTCATCCAGCACCTCCAGGACGGGCTACGGGCCGAGTACGCGGCCGATCCCGTGCACGCCCACGAGCTGTCCGAGCTGCTCGCCCAGGAGTTCCGCGCGCGTGTCCTGCACATCACCGACTTCTTCGTCGAGGCGCGCGAGGAAGACATGCTCGCGCAGGAGGCGAGCTATCGCCGCGCCATCGATCGCGCGCCCGCCTGCATCCTCATGGCCGACGCGCGCGAGGGGCGGATCTTCGACGCGAGCCAGCTCGCCGAGGAGCTGCTGGGTGAGCCGCGCGCCGCCCTCGCCGGCCGGCTGCTGCACGATCTCATGCCGCTCGCCGAGCGGCCCCGGGCGGAGGCCCTGTGGCGCACCGCCGTCCGCCAGGGGCAGGCCGCCCGCGACGATCTCCACTTGGTCACGCGGGACGGGCGAGCGATCCCGGTCTTCGCCAATGCGGGCTTCATCGAGTACGGCGACCGGCACTGGGTGCTCCTCATGTGCGTCGACCTCTCGGAGCGCCAGCGCCTCGAGAGCCAGCTCATCCAGTCGGAGAAGATGGCGGCCATCGGCCAGCTCGCCGCCGGCATCGCCCACGAGCTGCGCAACCCGCTGGCGATCGTCATGAACGCCCTCTACGACCTGCGCCAGCTCGTCGACACCGGCCACCCCGAGGTCGCCGACGATCTCCACATCGCCGAGGAGGAGATCGGCCGCGCGCAGGCGATCATCAAGAACCTCCTCGAGTTCTCGCGCGAATCGGGCGCCGAGCTCGAGCGGGTCGATGTCAACGAGCTGCTGAGCCGCACGTTGCAGCTCCTGCAGAGGTACCTCCAGGACCATGGCGTGCGGGCGACGACCGATCTCGCGCCGGTGCCGCCGTGCGTGGTCAATGCCAACGCGATGCGGCAGATCCTCCTCAACCTCATCACCAACGCCGTGCAGGCCATGCCCGAGGGCGGCGACCTGCTGCTGCGCACCGGGCGGGCGAGCACCGACCGCGTGCGCCTCGAGGTGCGCGACACGGGGGTCGGCATCCCCGCCGGGCGCCTCCAGGAGATCTTCAACCCCTTCTTCACCACCAAGGCGCCCGGCCAGGGCACGGGCCTCGGGCTCTCGGTCGTGCACTCGATCGTCCGCCGCTATCGCGGCGAGATCCAGGTGAGGAGCCAGGTCGGCGTCGGCACGACCTTCACCATCGAGCTGCCGTGCCCGTGCCACGACGACGCGGCGGCACAGCCCTGAGGCCGCGATGAGCGCCCGCGTCCTGCTCGTCGAGGACGAGACCAACATGGCGCGCACGCTGGCGAAGAATCTCGAACGGGCCGGCTACCGCGTCGAGTGCGCGCCGCACGGCGAGGCCGCCCTTGCCCGCCTCGCCGAGGCTCCGGTCGACATCGTCCTCACCGACCTCAAGATGCCGGTGATGGACGGCATGGCGCTGCTGCGCGCCATGCACGCGCGCAACTTCGGGGCCGCCGTGGTCGTGCTCACCGGCTACGGGACGATCGAGTCGGCGGTCGAGGCCATGAAGCTCGGAGCCGCGGACTACCTCATCAAAGACGCGCCGCCGCAGCAGATTCTCCTGACGCTCGAGCGCGTGCTCGAGATGGAGGCTCTGCGCCGCGAGAACGCCCGCCTCCGGCAGGAGATCGGTCGCTTTCGGCACGTCGGTGAGCTGATCGGGCAGAGCCCCGCGATGCAGGGCGTCCACCAGCTGATCGACGCCGTCAGCCAGAACCGCAGCACGGTGCTGCTCGCCGGCGAGAGCGGTACGGGCAAGGAGCTCGTCGCTCGCACCATCCACCGGCGCGGGCCGCTGGCGGACAAGCCGTTCGTGGCCATCAACTGCGCCGGCCTTTCCGAGACGCTCCTCGACAGCCAGCTCTTCGGCCACCGCCGCGGCGCGTTCACGGGCGCGGTGAGCGACCACGACGGGGTCTTCCGCGCGGCCGACGGCGGGACGCTCCTCCTCGACGAGGTGGCGGAGATCCCCCCGACCCTCCAGGCGAAGTTCCTGCGGGCGATCCAGGAGCGGGAGGTGACCCCGCTCGGCTCGAGCCGGGCCGTGGCGGTCAACGTCCGGCTGATCGCGGCCAGCAACCGCGATCTCGAGGCCGAGGTGCGCGCCAGCCGGTTTCGTGCCGACCTTTTCTACCGGCTCAACGTCGTACGCATCGAGCTGCCCCCGCTGCGGGAGCGCCGCGAAGACATCCCGGCGCTCGTCGACCACTTCCTGGCGCGCTTCTCGGCCGAGTACCAGGTCGCCCCCAAGCGCGTCGCCCCCGACGCGCTCGCGCGGCTCCGCGACTACGACTGGCCCGGCAACATCCGCGAGCTCGAGAACGCGATCGAGCGCGCGTTCGCGGTCTCCAGCGCCGACACGATCACCCTCGCCGACCTGCCGCCGGGGATCGCCACCCGGACGGAGCCCGCTCCCGGTTCGGTGATGCCCTTGGCGGAGGTCGAGCGGCACGCGATCGCGGCGGCCCTGCGGCAGAGCGGCGGCAACAAGAACGAAGCCGCGCGGCTTCTCGGCATCGACCGCCAGCGCCTGTATCGCAAAATCGAGAAGTACGACCTCGCCTGAGCGGGCGGCTCACCGGGGCCCGACGACCACGAGCCGCACGATGAGCGACAGGCCCTCCTCGAGCACCCGGTGCTCCGTCGTCCGCCACCGCAGCCCGGCCGCCCCGAGCGCCTCGTAGAACGCCCGCGTGTCGACGCGCCCCGCGTCGGCGACGAGCGCCTGGCCGCCCGGCGCGAGCAGCGCCGCGAGCGCCCACGCGACGGCGGGGAACGCTTCGCGCTCGTAGAGCAGCTCGGCGGCGAGCACGAGGTCGAAGCGACCGCGCACCGCCCCCGCCGTGACGTCCGCGGCGACGGCGTCCACGGCACAGCCGTTGGTCACGGCGCTCGCGCGCGCGAAGGCGAGGGCCGCGGGCACGCGATCGACGAGCGTCACCCGCGCCCCCCGCCGCGCGGCCACGAGACCCGGCAGGCCGAGGCCGCAGCCGAGCTCGACCGCGCGCCGCGGGCCGCGCGGCACGGCGGCCGCCAGCACCCGCGCGCCGGTCCACAGATGCGCCCAGTACGGCGGCTCGGCCGGATCGTCGCCGGCGAGCAGCGCGGCGCGGTCCACGTGGGCTTCGAGGTCGGCCACGCGCCAGAGGGCGATGGTGTCGTCGCCGACCGTCAGCGCCTCGCACGTGGCGGCGAAGCCCGCGATGGTGCGCATCCCCGTTGTCACCCGCCTGGCGTGGTGCTATGCACGCCGCTCGAACCGCTGCAGGCCGCCGGAGGAAGACCATGGAGGAGATGCTTCGTCAGACCGATCAGATCATCAACTTCACGCGCGACATCAACCGTCGCATCGCGGAGTCCGGCATCTCGGGCGTCGAGGGGCTGGTGGGTCTCTACGACCAGCTCCGCGGGGCGCTCGCGAAGGTGAGCCATCAGGAGATCGAGTGGGCGCAGAGCGAGGTGGGGCGCGTCATCGACACGCTCAAGCAGCTCTCCGAGGAGCTCAAGCACCTCGCCGCCCTCAAGTCGGCCCTCGAGACGGGGCATTGAGACACCGGACCGCAGCACGCGCCTGAGCTCGGATCCGTCACCGCCGCGGGCGGCACATCGCCGATCCCGCGACCGTGGCACTGGGGGGTGGGGGATGAGGATCCACGCGCTGATTCTGTTCGCGGCGGGGCTCGCCGGTGCGCTGCCGCCGTCCCGGGCCGGAGCCGAGCCGTACCTCATGGTCCGCGAGGGCGCCAAGTGCAGCGACTGCCACACCAACCTCACCGGCGGCGGCAAGCGGACGGCGTTCGCGCAGATCCACGCGCACGACATCCTGCACGACCTGCAGATCCTGCCCATCCCGCCGGGGACCAAGCCCTTCACCGGGGAGATCACTCCCTACGTGTCGATCGGCGGCGACCTGCGCACGCGGGCGACGCTCACCTTCCGCGACCAGCCGAGCGCGGCGGGCACTGTCGACGGCGATCGTGCGTTTCGCCGGCAGCTCCACTCGACGGACTTGAACGTCAACGAGTTCCTCACCTACCTGCAGGTCGACCTCTATCCGGACATCCTGTCGATCTATGCCGACGAGAACTTCAACGGCGTCGCCAACAACCGTGAGGCCTTCGCCCTGCTGCGCGGCTTCCTGCCCTGGGACACCTACTTCAAGGGTGGCCGTCTGTTTCCCACCTACGGCCTGCGCGTCCAGGACGACCAGGCCTTCATCCGCGCACGCAGCGGCTACACGTTCCAGAACCCCGACGAGGGCATCGAGATCGGCACCATGCCCGGGCCGTTCTTCATCGCCAGCTCGATCACCAACGGGAAGTCCGGCGACAACGACGTGGCGGCCACCCTCAACGGCTACACCGTCGTGACCGACGTCCCCGTCGTCCGCAACGTCATCGCCGGCGGGTCCTACGCCCGGCAGACCAACAAGCGCGACGTCTTCGCGTTCTACGCCGGCTCGAACTACGGCCCCCTCACGTATCTCGCGGAGGCGGACAAGATCGAGGACCGCAACCTCGCCACGGTCGGCCGCCGCGACGATTGGGCGACCTACGGCGAGCTCGACTTGCTCCTTTTCGACTGGCTCAACCTCCGCGGCACGGCCGAGTTCGTGAAGGTCTCCAACGCCAACGATCAGACGCGATACACGATCGGCGCCGAGCCCTTCATCGACCGCTTCCTGCAGCCGCGGATCCAGTACCGCATCAACAACGGCCCGCGGGACCAACCGCTGCTCAACCAGCCCGAGCTGTGGCTCGAGCTGCACGCCTTCTTCTAGCCGGCGGCGCGTCTACTTCACCACCTCGGCGACGATGGCGTTCATCCCGCCGCGGCTCACCTTCTCGCCCTCCACGGTGATCTTTTCCGCCGCCTTCTCCTTCACCTGGGCGTAGGCCTTCGGATTCTCGTGGTCCTCGAGGACGAGGTAGAGCTGGTTGTCGTCGGTGAGCAGCCCGAGGGGCATGCCCTTCTTGGCGCACGTGTCCGCGCACTTGCGGTGGCTCGCGCCCTTGCTCTCGTGCGGGATGTAGCAGGCGAGGTCCACCACCTCGCCGGTCACGCTGTCGGCCGCCCGCACGACCGACCCGCCGGCCAGCAGCGCGGCCGTCGTGCCCGCGATCACCAACAGTCGAACGCTCCCGATCGTCGTCATGCAACCTCCTCCGCGCCGCGCGCGTTTCCTCCGGGTCTAACCGCCGTCCCCGGAGGAGTCAACGTCGACGGGTACGAGGTCGGGCGCGTCGAGCGGCGGGCTGAAGACCGCGAGCGCCACCGCCGGCCTTCCCCCGGCCGGGGTGAACCAGTGCGTGACGCCGCGCGCGATCAGCGCCACGTCGCCGGCCCGCAGCCGCACGCGGCGGGAGCCGACCGCGAGCACGCCCTCGCCCGCGAGCACGTGCACCGTCAAGTCGTGCGCGACGTGACGGTGGGGCGCCTCGGCGCCGCGCGCCTGAACCACGTGGTAGCTCGCCCCTGGCGTGCGCGCCACCTCGTCGACGCGCAGCGCCTGCCCGGCGGCGAGCGGGTGGTGCGCCACGAAGACGGCGACGCCGTCCTCGAGCAGGCCGACGGCTGCGCGCGGCGGGTGCCGCGCGCAGCCCGCAGCATCCGCGAGGAGAACGAGCAGGAGGAGCGCATGGCGGCGAGGCTTCATGCGCGCCATCTGACGTCCGCGGTATGGAAGCGCAAGCGCCGTCTTCGACGCGGTGCGACGGCGTTTTTTTCTTGACGGCGCCACACGACGCGCGCGATCATCCGCGCGCTCGATGGACGTCGTCCTGCACCGGGTGATCGTGGGCGGGCTGCTGGCGTGGGCGGCCGTCTCGATCGCCTTCGGTCCCGAGCTGCTGCGCACGCTCGGGCGGCTGCGCGACCCGCGCCCACGCGACACGGTGGCGCCCCTCGTCGAGACGTCCCAGGGACCGCCGCCGCCGGGGGCCTGAGGCAACGCGAGCGTTCGCGGGCGCGGCCTGCTAGACTTTCGGCTCCCCGCCCCGCATGCCGGCCGTCGCATCGCATCGTCCGCCGCGCGCCCTCCTCGTCGCGCTGATCGCGGTTTTGGCCGGATGCCGGCCCCTCGCGCCGCCAGCGACTCCCGGACATCTCTACGCGCTCCTCGTGAACGGGGGGGCGGACCGCGCCCGCAACTACCAGTCGCACCTCCTCCACCTCCAGCAGATGCTCGCGCTGCTGCGCGCGGCCGGCGTGCCGCCGGACCACGTCACCGTCCTCGCCAGCGACGGCCCCGATCCGGAGGCCGACCTCGCGGTCCGCGAGGTCGAGCCCGAGCGCGCCTTCTGGCTGCTCGAGGACACCCCGACGGGCGGCGCGCTCGCCACTCCCGTCACGTACGCGAACTCGGTCCTGCCCGGCGTTCGCCTCGAGGCCGCGACCAAGGCGAGCCTGACGGCGTGGTTCACCAAGGCGGCGCGGCGCCTGCGGGCGGGCGACACGCTGCTGCTCTACGTCACCGACCACGGAAGCCGCGACCCCGCGAACGGCGGCGACAACAGGATCACGCTCTGGGGGGTGGACGAGGCGGTGTCCGTGCACGAGCTGCGCGACCTGCTCGCGCGGCTCGACCCCGGGGTGCGCGTGGTCATGCTCATGTCGCAGTGCTACTCGGGCGGCTTCGCCAGCCTGCGCGTGCCCCCCGACTCCGCGCACCCCGGCGGCGTGTGCGGCTACTTCTCGTCGACCGCCGACCGGCCCGCCTACGGCTGCTATCCGGAGAACCGCGGGCGCAACAACGTCGGGCACTCGTTCCACTTCCTCGCCGCGCTCGCCGCCGGCGCGGGGCTCGCCGACGCGCACCGTACCGTGCTCGTCGCCGACCGTACACCGGACGTGCCGCTGCGCACCTCGGACCTCTACCTGGCAGGGCTGCTGCACGCCGCCGCCGGAGGCGACGACGCCCGCACGACCGCGCTCGCCGACGCGCTGCTGCGCGAGGCGTGGGCGAACCGCGACGCCTGGGAGCCCGACATCCGCCTGCTCGACCGCGTGGCCCAGGGCTTCGGGATGTTCAGCCCACGCTCGCTCGCCGAGCTCGACGAGCAGGCGCAGCGCCTGCCGGGCATGGGCGAGCAACTGCGCAACGACGCTCGCGCGTGGCGCAACGGGCTCGGCGACGCCAGCACCGCAAACCTCGCCCGCTTCGTCGCCATGCACCCCGCGTGGCGCGAGCGGCTGCGGCCCGAGGCGCTCGCGGCCCTCGCGCCGGCCGATCGCCGGCGCGTGACGCGCGAGCTGCTGGCCGCGCTCGCGCCGTTCGTACAGGCGCACCCTGCCGTCGCGCGACGCCTGGAGCGCCTCCACGACCGGGCCGAGACCGCCGCGGCCGCGGCGTACCGCATGGACGTGCGGCTCGGCGGCGTGCTGCGCCTGCGCGCGCTCCTCGAGAGCATCGCCGGGCGCGTGTACCTGGCGACGCGAGGAAGCGCGGCGGAGCGGGCGGCCTACGCCGGCCTGGTCGCCTGTGAGAAGCTGACGCTGCCGGGCCTCCCGGCCGGCGTGGCGCCCGCCCTCGACGTCGAGCCGCCGCTGCCGCGCTGGGCCGAGGACGTGGCGCAGGCCCGCTCCGCCCTGCCGGCATGGATGGGTATCAACTTCGAGGAGGCACCCGAAGCGCTGCGGGCGCATCACGGGCTCGCCGCGGGCGCCGCCCAGGTGGTGGCGGTCTATCCCGACTCCCCGGCGCTCGCCGCCGGCCTGCGACCGGGGGACGTCGTGCTCGGGCCGCCCGGCAGGCCGTTCACGGAGCGCAACCAGATCCGCACCTGGACGCTGCTCGCGCCGATCGACCGCGCCGCGACCCTCGTCGTGCTGCGCGACGGCGAGCGCCGCACGGTGACGCTGGTGCCGCGCGCCTTCCCGACGAAGTGGCCCTCCCTGCCCGGCCCCGTGAAGATCGGTAGCCGCGCCCCACGCCTCAGCCTCACCGCCTATCGCGGGACCTTGCCGCGCCCGGACCTCGCCGACGGCGCGTCGCACGTCCTCTTCTTCTGGGCGACGTGGTGCGCTCCGTGCAAAGCATCGCTGCCGGCGCTGCTCGCCTTCGCCGACGCGCACCGCGCGGCGCCGATCGCGATCACGGACGAGGCGCGGGAGACCCTCGACGCGTTCTTCCGCGCCTTCACCGCCCCTTTCCCCCAGACCGTCGCTCTCGACGAGAGCCGTGCGGCCTTCATCGCCTACGGGATCAACGGCACCCCGACCTTCGTCCTGGTCGACGGCAGCGGCACGGTGCGCGGCTACACGACCGGCTACGACGCGGCCAGGGGCCTGCAGCTCGACGGCGCGCCGGCCCGCTGACGCGAAGCGCACGGCACTGAGCAAGCCCCCCGGGGCGGCTTTCGACATCCACCGGCCGCCGCTATGCTCGAAACGCGATGATGGCACGCACGACGGTGGGGACGCTGGGTGCGCTGGCGGCGCTGCTGCTCGCGGCGACGGCCGCCTCGGCGCAGACGATGATGGACGGCGCGGCGGCGATGGGCGTGCAGAACACGCTCGCGGGCACCGCGGCGCCGAGCGCTGCATCGACGCTCGACCACACCCGCAGCGCGCTCGACCACGCCACCTCCGCGGCGGGCGCCGGCTGGGCTGCTGGCGCGAGCGCGGGGGCGGGAGGACCGAGCGGGGGCGGCGGCTGGGCCTCGGCGAGCGCCGCCGCTCACGGCAGCGGGAGCGGCAGCTGGAGCGCCGGCGGCGGCTGGGCCTCGGCAGGCGGCGGGCACGGCGGCGGCGCGAGCGGCTGGGCCAAAGGTGGTGCGGGGTCGAGCAGCGCTCCCGCCACGCACCGCTGATCGACCGCCCGCTCTCCCCGATCTCGCCGCGTCAGCCGACGCTCACCTCGATGCGGCGGACCCGGGCGTGCTCGGCCTTCGGCAGATGCAGCGTGAGCACCCCCTGCTGCATCGCCGCCCGGATACCGTCGCGGTCTATGGCCTCGCCGAGGGCGAACGTGCGGTGGTAGCCGCCGACGACGTACTCGACGTGCAGCGGCTTGAGGCCCGCGTAATCCTCCGGGCGAACACGGCCCTCGATCGTGAGCTGGTCGCCGTCGAGATGCACGTCGACCGCATCGGCGGGAACACCCGGCATGTCGGCCAGGAGCACGATCTCGTCGTTGGTCTCCAGGATGTCGACCGCGGGCGCGAAGTAGCGTCCCGGCCTCGTGCTCTCCTCCCGCCGCTCCACCTTCTGCTTGGGCCTTGCCTCCATCTCGGTGGTCGTCATGTTGTCTCCTCCTCAGGCCGCCTGGATCTCGACGCGCCGCGGCCGGCTCTCCGGGGCCTTCGGCAGGCGGACCGTCAGGACGCCGTCGCGATACTCCGCCTGCGTCTGATCGGCGGCCACCCGGGCGGGCATGCGAACGACGCGCCGGAAGGCCCCCTCCTCCCGCTCGCGACGATGGAACGCGGCCCCAGCCTGGGGCTCCGGCAGCTTCCGTTCGCCGCGCAGCGTGAGGGCCCCGTCCTCGACGCTCACCTCGACGGAGCGCGGATCGAGCCCCGGCAGCTCCGCCTTGACGACGAACGCATCGCCGGCGTCGAAGACGTCGACCGACGGCGAGACGCCCCCCGGCCCGAAGGCCGCGAACGCCTGCTCCAACATGCGCTCGAGCTCCCCTTGGAGCCGCTCGAACGGGTCGCGGTAGGTCGCCATCCTGCACCTCCTGTTGACGTTGCGGGCAACGTAGATCCGAGCGCGCCGCTGTCAACCCTCGGCCCGCCCGCGAAAGCCCGCGGACGAATGCCTGCGCCGGGTCCGGCGAATCAGCGCAGGAAAGCGCTCAGGCGGGTGAGCACTCCGAGCACCTCGACCGAGCGCCGCTCGCCTTCGGCGCGGCCGACGGCGATCGGGCGGTACTGGGCGTCCGTCATCCGGATGCCGGCCGGATCGTGGACCCCGACGCCGAACGTCACCGTGCGGCCCTCCTCGACCAGCGCGCACTCGTCCGCCCCGCAGGCGACGGCATAGGGATCGCCGGACGAATCGAGCAGCGAGCGCCCGAGCGAGTAGTCGTCGGGAGGGTTCGTCACCCCGATCAGCCGGAGGATGGTCGCGGGCAGGTCGTGATGGCTCGAGAGGCCCGGGTGGCGGGCGGGGGCCACTCCCGGCACGTGGAGCACGAGCGGGACGCGGATCTGCTCGGGTGTGAACGCGCCGTTGTGGCCCCAGTAGCCGTGCTCGTTGAACTCCTCACCGTGGTCGCCCGTCACCACCACGACGGTGCTCGCGAGCAGCCCGCGCACCTCGAGCCCGCGCACGAGGCCGCCCACGATGTCGTCGGCGTAGGCGACCGCGTCGCGATAGCGGTTCCACACCGCCGGCGGCCGCACGCCCGCGCCGGGCCCGAGAAAGCCGATGCGCGCCGAGTACGGGCGGTAGCGGGCGCGCGCGGGATCGAAGTCGTAGCCCGCGTGCGTCGACTCGAGCAGCAGCACCGCGAAGAACGGCCGCGGGTCCGCCGCAGCCGCGAACCGCGCGAACGCCCCGGCGGCCTGTGCGTCCTTGGCCGCGATCCCGGGGCCGTCGAACGTGGGGCCGATCGCGTCCTGGACGTCGACGAACGCGGTGCGCCGGAGCTCCGAAAACGCAAGCGGGCTCGTCGACAGCACCTCGAGGCGGTAGCCCCGCGCCCGGGCCGCATCGAAGAGGACCGGCCCGCGCCTTTCCTCCGCGAAGGCGTCGAAGGCGGCGGCGTAGAGCCCGTAGAACATGCTGAACATCCCGTAGCGCGTGTTGTTGCCGCCGCTCACGTGCTGGAGAAAAACCTGCGACCGCTCACCGAGGCGCCACAGCGCCGGGGTGGTGTCGGGATTGAAGCTGTCGGCGCGCCAACTGTCGAGCACGACCCAGAGCACGTTCGGCCGGGGCGCGTCCGCGGCGTAGCGCAGCGGAGCGCGCGGATAGTGGGGCAGCGCCCCGCGGCCGGCTGCGATCGCGGGCGCGCCGAATGCGAGGTGATGGCGCGCGAAGCCGACGATCGTGAACGGCTGGTAGAGGGGCACGAGCCGCGCCGCTCGGGTCACGTCGCGCGCCTCCCGAAGGTCGCACGCCGCGTATACCGCCTTGTCGACGACCACGAGCACCACAACGCCACCCGCGAAAACCGCCCATCCGCGCCCGAGCGCCCGTCGCGGCCACGGGCGGGCGCGCGCGCGCCGCCACAGCCAGGCGAGTCCGACCGCCTCGAGCCCGAGCAGCGCGGCGACGGCGGCGGCGAACGCGAGTGGAGCGTCCGGCCGCAGGTGGAGCGCGGCGAGCCCGCCCGGCATCCAGAGCAGATGGAGCGCGAGACCGCCGACGTGGAAGCGGTAGTAGGCGTAGACGGTGCGGTCGACGTAGAGGAGAACGTGGAGCGCCGTCGCCAGCACGGGCGCGGCGACGGGCGCGAGGACCCGCCCGCCCGGCAGGAAGACGATGCCGAGGACGAGGCCGCCGAGGAGCAGCATCGCGCTCGCGAGCTGCGCGAGCAGCGCCACGTGGACGAAGAGCCAGCCCGGCGTCCAGCGCGTGCCGCCGGCGGCCAGGATATAGCCGTAGCCGTCGAGGAAGAGCACGCCGACGTTAGCGACCACGAACCAGAGCAGGGCCTGGGCGAGCGCGCGGCGATCGGCCATCCGTCCTCTCATGGCCGAACGCCCCCGCCCTCGCAAGGCGATCCGGGGGCGCTGACAGCGGCCGGCCGCAGCGCTAATGGAACCCATGATGCCCATGATGCGCGCGATGGTGCTCGACGCGCCGCGACGGCTCCTGCGCGCCGCGGAGCTTGCGGTGCCGGGCCTCGGTCCCGACGACGTGCTGCTGCGTGTCGAGGCCTGCGGGGTGTGCCGGACGGACCTGCACGTGGTCGACGGCGAGCTGCCGGAGCCCAAGCTGCCGCTCGTCCCGGGGCACGAGATCGTCGGCACGGTGACCTCCGCGGGGACCGCCGCGGCGCTCGCGCCCGGAGCCCGCGTGGGCGTGCCGTGGCTCGGCTGGACGTGCGGGCGATGCCGCTACTGCACGACCGGCCGCGAGAACCTCTGCGAGCGCGCGCAGTTCACCGGATATCAGCGCGACGGCGGCTACGCCGAATACGTCGTCGCCGACGCGCGCTTCTGTTTCCCGATCCCCGCCGCCTACGCCGCGGTGGACGCCGCGCCGCTGCTGTGCGCGGGCCTGATCGGTCACCGCGCGCTCCGCATGGCCGGCGACGCCCGCCGCCTCGGCCTTTACGGCTTCGGCGCGGCGGCGCACATCGTGGCGCAGGTCGCCCGGCACGAGGGCCGCGAAGTCTACGCCTTCGTCCGCCCCGGCGACGCCGCCGCGCGCCGCTTCGCCCTCGACCTCGGCGCCACGTGGGCCGGCGACTCGGATGCCGCGCCGCCGGTGCCGCTCGACGCCGCGATCATCTTCGCGCCCGTGGGCGCGCTCGTGCCCGCGGCGCTGCAGGCGGTCGCGCCCGGCGGCGTGGTCGTGTGCGGGGGTATTCACATGAGCCACATTCCCTCCTTCCCTTACGCCCTCCTTTGGGGGGAGCGCGTCGTGCGCTCGGTCGCCAACCTCACGCGGGCCGACGGCACGGCCTTTCTCACGCTGGCGCCCGAGGTGCCGGTGCGCACGACGGTGACGCCCTACCCGCTCGCCGAGGCCAACGCGGCGCTCGAGGACCTGCGCGCGGGTCGGCTGCACGGCGCCGCCGTCCTCGTGCCGTGACGCGGCGCTGGCATGCCGGAGCGCGAACCGCTACAAGGATCTCTCGCCGGGGCGATGATGGGCGGACGGAGGACGGGACGGTGGCTCGCGGTGCTCGTGGCGGGATGCCTCCTCCCCTCGCCCGCCGCCGCGCGCCGGCGGCACCTCCCCGCGCGCGCCGTGACCTCACGCGCCCGGGCGCGGCTGCCGTGGCCGCGCCCCGAGGTGCTGCGACTCGCGCTGGCGGCCTATCGCTGCGCGCCGCCGGGGCTCTTCGCAGGCAGCCTCCTCACCATCATCGACTACACGCTGCCGTCGACGGCCCCGCGCCTCTGGGTCATCGACGTCGCCGCGCAGCGCGTGCTTTTCAACGAGCTCGTGGCGCACGGCGCGGGCAGCGGCGGGAATTACGCCGCGGCGTTCTCGAACGAACCGGGCTCCCGGCAGTCGAGCCTCGGCCTCTTCCGCACCGAGGACGTGTACGAGGGCGGGCACGGCGAGTCGCTGCGCCTGGCCGGCCTCGAGCCCGGCGTCAACGACCGGGCGATGGAGCGCGAGATCGTGATGCACGGCGCGCCCTACGTGAGCCGCGCCGTCGCCAAAGCCCACGGGCAGCTCGGGCGGAGCTGGGGATGCCCGGCGCTCGAGCGCGGCGTCGACCGGCGTGTGATCGAGCGCATCCGCGGCGGGACGGCGCTCTTCGCATACTACCCCGACCCGCGCTGGCTCGCCCATTCACGCTTCCTCCGCTGCGACGCCGCGGCTCGCGCGGACGCGCTCGCCGGCCACGCCGACACCGCAGCGTGGCGCGATCGCCGGCCCGGCGTCCCGGCGCTCTGACTGCGTGGGGAGGAGGAGCCATGCAACGACTTCTGATCGTGGTGGCCTTGGCGGCGTGCATCGTCGGGAGCGCCCGCGCCGCCTCGCGCGCCACGCGGTGCCGCGCGGCGTGCGGAGGGCTCATCGCCGCGTGCGCCGCGGACACCGCGGCCGCGGGCTACGGCGACCTCACGAAGGCGTGCAAGCAGAGCGTGCTCAAACAGTGCAAGCGGAAGGGGACGGCGGCCTGCACGGCGTACTGCGGCAACGGCGTCATCGACCCCGGAGAGGAGTGCGACGGGACCAGCTTCGGCGGGGCGACGTGCGCCTCGCTCGGCTTCCCGCTCGGGGGGACGCTCCGCTGCACCGCCGCCTGCACCATCAACACCCGGCGCTGCGTCACCTCGACCGTGCCCGCGTGCGGGAACGGCGTGAAGGACGGCCCCGAGGAGTGCGACGGCACGGACCTGGGGGGCGCGACGTGCGCGTCGCTCGGCTTCACCGGCGGCGGGACGCTCGCCTGCACTCCGGGCTGCGGCTTCGACGTGAGCGGCTGCAGGAGCCAGGCGTTCCCGGCCACCGGACAGACGACGTGCTGGGACAGCGGCGGCAGCATGATCCCCTGCGCGGGAACCGGCCACGACGGCGACACGCGTGCGGGGGCGACGCTCGCCTACGTGGACAACGGCGACGGGACGATCACCGACGTGAACACCCGGCTCACGTGGGAGAAGCAGAGCAACGGCGACGGCAGCGTCCACGACATCGCCAACACCTACACGTGGGATCAGGTTTTCTCGATGCACGTGACGGCCCTGAACACGCCCCCGTGCTTTGCGGGCCACTGCGACTGGCGTGCGCCGAACCTCAAGGAGCTGGAGAGCCTCGTGAACCTCGAGAACTCGGCGCCCGCGGTGTCCAGCGCATTCAACACGGGCTGCACCTCGCCCTGCACGGTGCTCACCTGCAGCTGCACGCAGGGCGGCCTCTACTGGTCGTCCAGCAACCTGGCCACCTTCACGCAGGACGCCTGGCCGGTGGACTTCAGCGACGGCAACGTGCCCGCAAACTCCAGCAAGGCAAACGCCTTCGACGTGCGCGCGGTCCGCGGCGGCTCGTGACCCGCCGCGCGTTGGTCACCCGCACGGCTTCTGCCAGGCGTCGCCCGCGGGGTTGGGGAGGTGAAGCATGACGAAGCGACTTCTCTCGGGATTGATCCTCTCATCGCTCGCCGTCCACCCGGCCGCTGCCCGCCGCGTGCGTGGCGGCATAGTGAACATCGATCAATCGAAGCTACCATTCACCATCAGCGCTCCGGGAAGCTACCGCCTGACCAGCAATCTGCAAAACGGAGGCACCGCGATCAAGGTCACGACGCCCAACGTCACCATCGACCTCAACGGCTTCTCGATCATCGGCGGGCAGTTCGGGATCGATGCCGGCGGCCAACCGCTGATCACGATTCTCAACGGCCAGGTCTCCGGCGCGTTCGCCGCCGGCATCACCACCGGCCACAGCTCGCGCATCGAGGGTGTCCGGGTATTTGGCAACGGTGACGGCATCGACTGCACGGACGGCTGCAAGATCACGGATTGCATCATCAACAACAACACGCGCTACGGCATCTTTCTTCTGGATAGCGACAACAACGGGAGAGGCGTCGTCTCGTCCAACGTCATCCAATACAACGGGAGCGCAGGTGTCTTCGCCATTACCGCGACGCTGGTGACCGGCAACTCGATCAACAACAACGGCACGGGCATCAGCTTCGGTACCGGTCGCGGCGGCTATTCGAACAACGTCCTCGACTCGAACGGACGCGACGTGTTCGGCGGCGTCAATCTGGGCCAGAACGCCTGCGGCAGCTCGCTGTGTCCGTAGGGGTCTACAGGGCTGGACAACACGCTGCCCATCTGGCAAGTGTCCGGCCGGAAGGAGCCATCCGATGCGAGGCCACCACGCGACGCTGCTACGAGCGGTCGTTCTCCTTGGGCTCTCCGCGACCTTGGCGCTGGCGGCGCCACCCTACGATTTTGCGGGGCCATGGGGCGGCACGTTGACCGCGCGGAAGAGCGGAGCGACGGGCACCATCACGGCGGACTTCACGGCGACGGCCAACTTGCGGAAGTTCACGGGAACCGTGACGCTCGCGGCAGAGGGGCAGACGCTCTCCTGCGCGTTCACCGCCAAATATCGGAAGAACCTGCTTCTTCATCCGCGGTGCGCCGGACGGCCCGCTTCCATCGTCATCGTCCATTTCGATCCAGCCACCCAGACACTGACGGGGTCGTTCCCCGTCGGACGTCGTCATCCCGAGATCGTCGACTTCTCCTTGCAGAGGGCGCCGGCATAGCGGAAGCCGCGGCACGTCGTAGGACATCGGGCCCATGCCTCACGGCGTCCTGCGCGTCGTGCCACCAGGGCAGAGCGCGCCCGCCCCGACTCGAACGGGGGACCTGCAGGTTCGAAGCCTGACGCTCTATCCAACTGAGCTACGGGCGCGTGCGGCGAAGTCAGGCACATACAGCGATCGCCCGCGCCGGGCAACCCGGACCGTGGCGAGGGGCTCAGCCGCAAGCCGACGTTCTTGACGCGTCCCCGGGCGCGGCGTATCAGGCACCGACGGCGAGAGGTCGCATGATCAAGCTCTACCACGCGCAGCTCACCCGCTCGATCCGCATCCTCTGGCTGCTCGAGGAGCTCGGCGTTCCGTACGAGCTGGTGACGGTTGCGTTCAAGCCGCCGCGCCATTCCTTCGAGCAGGACACGCCCACCGGGAAGTTTCCGTCCCTC
>Ga0070734_10000717_pt1 | contig 61547 bp, 50 predicted proteins | sample Coa_R1_8_FD_66444 | JGI IMG/M metagenome (GOLD analysis project Ga0070734, IMG submission 66444) | Surface soil microbial communities from Centralia Pennsylvania, which are recovering from an underground coalmine fire - Coalmine... | ecosystem: Environmental > Terrestrial > Soil > Unclassified ...
TTCTGCACCTGTTGCAGCAATTGCAGGCCTTCCTTCGCTTCACTTTGGGCGTCAGAGAGTTGAGTGGAAGCATCCGAAGCGCCGGGCTTATAGATATAAGGGAAAACGTAAGTCAGGTAATGCAAAGCCGTAATCTTGATGGCGTTATTGGGATTATCCTTTAGCGCATCTTTCGCAGCGCTCATCGCCTGATTGACTTGATTGAGCTGCACGTAAGACTGAAGCTTGAGGATATCAGCTTGGGCTTTAAAATCTGATGTGGGGTACTTTTGCAGGAATGCATCCGCCGCCGAAATCTTTCCCTGCGGATTGGAAGCCTTCAGGATTTCCTGGAATGCATCATATTCTGCCCGGCTCTTCCATTGCGGTGCTTGATTGGCTGACGCCTGACCGGCCGGAAGGCCTGCCGGGGCTGCTTGAGTTCCCTGATGCTGCGCTCCCGCTAACAACGTCTCAGGATCGTTTACTGGCATTCCCCAAAGCGTTAGGGAGACGAAACAGGCAAGCAACCCGGCGCTTAAAAAGGTGATTGTCCTTTTCATGGAACAGCTACCTCTTGTTTGATATTTTCAGTTTATTTCGGATCGGCAGGGATAGGCAACGGCTCCCCCATGAAACTCAGGGTTTTGTCAACCAATCGCAAACATGCCCGTCGGCAATTCCTGCGAGCCATTTGGAATACCAAGAGTTCAAAAATTTTGCAAGTAAAATCTCATTTTGGAATCCTATCTCAGAGTTTGGCACATCCTGATCTGTGCGATGGATCCAAGCCTCCATTGAATTAGATGCAAACGAAGTCCTTCGTGGGAGGTCTCCTCGGATCATGTCTGCTCTTCCGGCGGGCAGCAGACGCGGGCGAACCAGCAGCCACCTCCCTGCTATTACCTTATCATGGAATCTCTTTGCTCTCTGCCTCGTTTCTCTGCGGCTTATACGATTCACTTTGCAAATAGCCCTAACCTTTTGCTATTCGTCTAGGGTTCTTACTTTTTAGCGCTTCAAGGATATCAGGGTCAAGGAGTTTGCGTGGCGTTCAGTCCTATCGATCTCGCCATCATCGTTGCCTACCTCATTAGCATCACGATTTTCGGTGCCCATTTTCGCAAGCGTCAGCGTAATTTGCGGGATTACTTCTTGGGAGGCCGTGAGCTCCCCTGGTGGGCGATCACGCTTTCCATTGTCTCTGCTGAAACCAGCATTCTGACCATCATCAGCACGCCAGGCATTGCCTTTGCCTCGAACATGAACTTCCTGCAACTGATTTTTGGCTATCTTGTGGCACGAGTGGTGGTGAGTTTTGTATTGATTCCCAAATATTTTGCCGGAGAAATCTTCACGGCTTATCAATTCATCGAACGTCGCTTTGGGCGTGTGCTCAAGGTCTTTACCGCCGGCTTATTTCTCTCCACACGGGCACTGGCCGAAGGGGTGCGTGTCTTTGCCATAGCGATCGTCTTTGAAATTATTTTCAAGACCGGCATTCTGCCCGCGGTCGTCATCATAACCGTTCTGACGCTGGTATATACCTTTGAAGGTGGCTTCACCGCCGTCATCTGGACGGATGTCACCCAGTTGACTATTTATCTCAGCGGTAGCGTCGTGGCCTTGATTCTGGCGTTGCACTGGGTGCCGGGAGGCTGGGCGACGGTAAACCATCTGGCGCAGGTTTACGGTGGGAAGCTCCAGGTCTTTGATTTCCGCTTCAACTTTCACGAGCCTTACCTCTTCCTTTCCGGTCTGATCGGCGGCACGTTTCTCACCAGCGCCAGTCACGGGACGGACCAATTGATCGTCCAGCGGCTGCTGGCAGCACGCACCAAACGACAAAGTCAGGCGGCGTTGCTTTCAAGCGGCTTGGTAATTCTGTTCCAGTTTGCGTTATTCCTCGTCATTGGCGTTGTCCTTTTCGTTTATTACCATGCTTATCCGCCCGCTAAGCCATTTGAAAGGCCGGACCAGGTCTATCCTTTCTTTGTGGTGCATTCACTGCCCACAGGTTTGTCGGGACTGTTGATTGCTGCCATCGTCGCGGCCGGAATGGCCAACCTGAGCGCGGCCCTCAATTCGCTTTCCTCCAGTTCTGTGATGGACTTCTATCGTCCCTTGATCCAACCCGGGCGCGATGAGAAGCACTATCTGCGCGTTTCGCGCGCCGCCACGATTATTTGGGGCATGGTGCTTATTGTTTTCGCACTCGGCGCCCACTTGCTTCAAGCGAGCGTTCTGGTGCTGGCCCTCACGATCGCATCATTCCCATACGGCAGCATGCTAGGCATCTTTCTGCTGGCAGTGCTCTCGAAGAAGGCTCATTGGAAAGGCACGCTGACAGGCGCCCTGGTGGGGTTAGCGGTCCTGCTGTGGGTCATGATGTTCACTGACGTCGCATGGACATGGTATGTGGCGATCGGCGCGGTGACAACCTGTGTGATCGGGTGGCTGGTGAGCCTCGTATGGACTCCAACAAAAGAAGGATGACCCATTCTTGCCAAACGAACGGCAGCCAAGGACCGATACAACCGCCATGGAATTAAAAAATAACCGCGCGTTACTTGGCTCAGGTTAAAATGCCATCCAGGGGGTCGATGACCGGGAGATTGCTGGTTCGCGCCCGTCAATTCCCGCCTCGATAGCGGTCCATTAAGAACGGAAAGGAAGAGATCCATGTCGATCAGCGAACTATTGCTGCTTGAATTTGATGTTGAAATGCAGAAGACGCGCCCCACGCTGGAACGCGTGCCAGCCGATAAGAAAGATTTTACCCCGCATGCCAAGTCAATGCCGCTGGGCAAGCTCGCACCGCATGTGGTTCAGCTTGTCAGCTTTGGCCTTACCATCCTGACCTCTCCTGAGTTGGATTTTTCGAACTCAAACTTTAAGCCTTTGCCTCTCGAATCACCTGCCCAACTCTTAAAAGCTTTTGACGAAGCGGGAGCCAAGATGCGCGCTGCTCTTCAGAACACGCCGGATGACGCCTGGAAGCAAACCTGGAAACTGAGCTTTCAGGGTAAACCGATTTTCACTGGCTCGCGGTTTCTGGCGTATCGGGGAATGTTCTTGAATCACCTCGTGCATCATCGCGCCCAACTCGGTGTCTACCTGCGCTTGAACGACATACCGGTGCCCGCCACGTATGGTCCCTCAGCGGATGAGACTCTGGGATTGTGATCTGTGCGGGATTTCTGTTCGGATTGCTGAGGGCTGGGGCTATCTTGTGATGCGCTATTCCTTTCTACCAAGCAGGCCTTTCAGTTCCTATCCAACAAGACCGAAAGGCTGCAAAGCGGGGGAGCGAACGTCCTTTACCTATTTTCGTCTCGGCAGCAGTTGCATCGGCTTGCCTTCGGCCCAGGGTTTGTAATGCTCGGCGAACCGGATTCGATCGGCGAGCGGGGGATGGGTGAATAACCAGAATTTGATGAAGGGGTTTGGAGCCGGATCGGACAGGTCCTCTTTACCAAGAATCTCGAAAGATCGTACAGCGCTTCCGTTCGGGTCCGGGAGGATTCCAGAGGTGAGCTCCAAACCATATTGATCCGCCTGATGTTCGTAATAGCGCGAAATGCTGCAATAAATGGGCGATGCCAGAAAGAGGATGGCGGTTAAAATCAGCACCAAAAGAGGAAAGCTGGCAAGATCTCCGAGGTTCTCGATTCCTGTCTTGGGCCCCCATCGCCGAACGGCGGCGGTTGCGACCAGAAATCCCACAAAAAACCATTCCAAGGCAACAAGTTCATCCAGCGCAAACTCTTTGAGGCCATGATGAAGCACGTAGTGGCCTGTTTCATGCGCCAAAACCGAGAGAATTTCGTCAGAGCTCAATTCCCGCAGCGTGTTATCCCACACAACAACACGCTCGCTTCGCCCAATACCCGAGACATAAGCGTTCAGCGTGCGCGTCTTGGCGCTGGCACTCATCTCGAAGATACGCGACTTCGGAATATCAAGGCCCGCGTAATGGACCATTTCTTCAATCCGCGTCGTAAGCGCCGGATGTGTTTTCTCGAGCAACGTATATTTGTAGAAGAGAGGTTCCACGACCCAGGGCTCAATGAACATCACAAAAAGCGCCAACGGGAGAGTGATCAACCAAAAGATGAGCCACCAGCGCCGCGGGCTGTGCCGGATGGTGCGGTACAGAATCCAGACCGCGAAGATTGCTGCCAGAATGGTGAGTCCCAGCGCTTTACCCCAGTCGGCAAGCCACGAAGGAAAGCTCTGGGTGGAAAGATTAAACCGATGGTCCACCACATAGCCGGAATAGAAGTCCAGCGTAAATTGAAGAATGCTGACCAGAACCCAAAAGATGGGCACGAAGATGAGGCATTGCAGGAACAAATGGTTGGAAACTCGGGCGGCAAGATTGCGCAGCCATGCTCCAAAGCCGCTCAGCCAGAGCGCCAAATAGATGGCAAGCGCCAGGGCAACTCCTCCGAAATAGATCGCGTACTGGATGCGTGAGTAGCACCTGGCCTTTTTCCAGAGGGCAGGAGGCAGTGCGTACGATCCAGTGTTGTCTTCGCTCCTTGGAGCCCCTTCGCCGCCTATTTTTGCGGAACCCTGTTCGAAGACCGGCGGATTTGCATGCTGAACTGCTAACTGTTTCCGGTTTACGGTCGTCAGGCTATCGTTTGTGCCTGTGATGCTGCTCGCCAAGGCGTCCCCACCGATGGCCCGCCTCAGGCTGCCGCGCATTGCCAATGCCGAGAGCCTGGAACCAGACAAAACAAGCGAGAAAAGAACCAAGAGACCCAGACGCGGAATCAGGTTATCAACGAGAAGACGATCCTTCCTCGAATGGCAAGCAGCGGAACTTCCCATGATGCCAATTCCTGATCTCGTGGTCTGTCAGGGGGTTAGAGAAGAACCTTTTTTCAGTTTTAAACAAAAGATTCCCGCCCCTTCAAATTCGCGGCAGGACAATTCCCTGCTGCGACTGGTACTTGCCTTTTTTATCCTTGTAGGAAATCTCGCACACTTCATCGGACTCAAAGAAGACAATCTGGCAAAGCCCTTCATTGGAATAGACGCGGGCGGGGAGCGGGGTGGTATTGGAAATTTCCAGGGTCACGTGGCCTTCCCATTCCGGCTCCAGAGGCGTGACATTAACGATGATTCCGCAGCGGGCATAGGTGGATTTGCCGACACAGATCGTCAGGATGTTGCGCGGTATTTTGAAATATTCCACCGAGCGTGCCAGGGCAAAGGAATTCGGAGGAATTATGCAGATGGGGCCGCGAAACTCTACAAAGGAGCGCGCGTCGAACTGTTTGGGGTCCACGATGGTACTGTTGACATTGGTGAAGATTTTGAATTCGTCAGCTACGCGCAGATCATAGCCGTAAGAAGAGAGCCCGTAGGAAATGACTCCCTGCCGCATCTGGCTTTCCGCGAACGGATTGATCATGTCATGCTCACGAACCATACGTTTGATCCAGCGGTCACTTTTTACTGACATGGAACACGCCTCGTTTCAGAAGTGATAACGATGCTCCCCAATCCCCGGATTTCCGGCTCGCTGAGGAGGCTGCTGAAGATTTTTAATGGCATCCTGAGCCCTTTGCCTGTTGGCGTCTGTGACGGCGAAGAATCACGATAATTTGACTCAGGTCAAGCTCTACCCAGAATACCCTCAATTGACAAATACAGAGATGCTTCCCTTCTTCCACTCGGGACCTCCTCCGTTGCCTCAGATGACTGCCTTAGACGTTTTCACACCAGCCCTATATCAAACTGATGGGCAAGAGTACGCGAGAGTGGCATGCTTCTGCCGCTAAGGTCAAGCGGAGCATCATAGTATAGGTGAAAGACCCTTGACAATGCTGAATGGCATTCTCTACGATGAAACTTGTTGGATTTTAAGGAGATAAGCGTGATTAAACACGACATTGTCAATGAGGTGGTAGAACGCACAGGAATTACCAAAACCAAGGCTGAGACCGCGGTTGAAACAGTGTTTGAGTCCATGAAAAAAGCCTTGGCGAAAGGTGATCGCATCGAGCTGCGCGGATTTGGCGTGTTTAATGTTCGGCCTCGCAAAACCGGGATTGGCCGGAATCCCAGAACCGGTGAGGAGGTCAGCATTCCACCGGGTAAGGCGGTGCGCTTCAAGCCTGGGAAAGAACTTCAGTCGATGTAACTCTTTTCTCTCCCTCTGTTGCGGCGGGCGGCACGCTGGGTGTGATCTTCGTCCTCTTCCTTCCTCCGGTTTGCACAGCCGCTCGCGCTGCACCATTCATATATTCTTATGACACATGGGTTTGACGTGGACGGCGCCTCCGGACCCCTTCTGATGCATCCGGCCCGAGTTGATGCTCGCAACCTGCACCGGCTTTCCTTAACAGGCCCTGTAGGCCGGATTGTGGAATCGCTGCCCTTTTGCGTGGTGTTGTTCCTTCTCACTATTCTCACCACCCTGATTGTGGGCGTCCATTTAGCTGATAATTACGCGCGGCACTTGCCCATTTTTGATTTGGATATCTCCGCCTCCTTTTTCACGAACCTTTTTCGCCATCCTGCGCGGCTCTGGATGGGAGCGCCTTATTCTCTGACGCTCATCGGCATTCTGCTGGCTCACGAACTCGGGCATTACTTCACGTGTCGCCACTACGCGATTGAGGCAACTTATCCGTTGTTCATTCCTGCTCCAACGTTGATCGGAACCCTGGGAGCTTTTATCCGGATCAAATCTCCTCTTGTCACTCGTCAGGAGCTCTTTGATGTTGGCATCTCTGGCCCCATTGCAGGATTTATCGTAGCGATCCCAGCGTTGGTCGTTGCGGCATGGCGGGCTGGAAGTGGCATGATGCCGGCTACCCCCGGAACCATCACCTTGGGGCAGCCGCTGGCCATATCATTCCTGGCTCGTCTTTTCCATCCGGAGTTCCACAAGGCGCATTGGACACTCACACCTGTGGGATGCGGAGTTTGGGTCGGACTTTTTGCCACCGCGCTCAACTTGCTTCCGATCGGGCAGCTTGATGGTGGCCATATTGTTTACGCAGTGTTCGGGCGCAAACATCGATACGTTTCGTTTGGATTTTTTGCAGCGCTTCTTCCGTTGGGCATTTTCTGCTGGCTCGGATGGATTTTCTGGGCTGTCTTGATGTTATTCCTCGGTTTGCGTCATCCTACGCCACTGATCGATTCCGAGACCTTGGACCGCCGGCGAAAATTCCTTGCGATTCTTGCTTTGGCAATCTTCATCCTTTGCTTCACGTTGACCCCCTTTACGGTGAAGTAGCGGATGGCTCCTCCGAGTCGTGCTGACTGCGGCTCACGCGTGGGAGATATTCCATACGCCATCTGAAAGGAAGTCCGGAATGACCTTTGCAGAAGAATAAAATCATTACGCCAAAGGGGTTCATTCCCAGTCAGGCTTTTCGGATCGAGGCTAGGATGCTAGTAAGCGCCGGAATGCTTCAGATTTGGCGCGGTGAAAATGAGGTCCAGAGGCTAGATTCCGTGGCTTGACCTGCCCTGCAATTGTGCAAAACTCAAGTTCTGTTTTACGTTCATTTAACATTGAACCGAGTAACGAGCATCCTGCCAAAAGGCCCTTTGGCTCTTTTAAGTAACTGAAAAATTAGGTACTAAGCGTATTTAATATCTGGTTAATTTATTGAATTTTAAATGAGCCTCAGGCAGCGCTTTAAAGAAAGATGCCAAGTTTTCCACATTTTTTTCCACAGCTTTGAAGCCCGCGAAACATCGGGTGAAAAACTATTTCAAAGAGCCTGTCGGGGCGCCAACGCAGCGTGAAGTCAAACTGGCTTGGAGCGATTGGGGCAGCCGCGCCCGAACCAGAATCCGATGATCAATATATCGCTCGGAAAGAACCGTGCCACGTTGGTACAGAAGAGCCAGGCTCTTGCTGTCGGTCGAGGGCAGTTCAAAATCCACTTCAACAATGGGATCTGTGTTGAGCATCTCGTCGAGGCGGCGCCGAAGTTGAGGAATGCCTGCACCTGTCTGCGCTGAGACGCCAATATCGTCAGGACCAGCTGAAAGCCGAGCGAGCGCCGATTCAGGAAGGAGATCGATCTTATTCCAAACATGAAGACGCGGCGTCGATGCCAGCCCCATCTCTTCCAGCAACTCTTCAACGGCGCGGTCATGTTGCTCGTAATCGGGGTCAGAGGCGTCGGTGACATGGAGCAAAAGATCAGCGGAATCCAACTCCTCCAGAGTGGCGCGGAAAGATTCGACGAGATGCGCGGGCAGATGACGAATGAAGCCCACCGTATCCGAGAGCAGCACTCGCTGGCGGGATTCGAGATGAAGAGCGCGCACAGTGGGATCAAGCGTTGCGAAGAGGCGCGGAGAAGTCAGCGCCTGAGAGCCGGTCAGGGCGTTAAACAGTGTGGACTTCCCGGCATTCGTGTAGCCCACCAGGGCCACGTTCAGAAACTGGCTCTCGCGGCGATGCTCGCGATGAAGCGCACGCTGAGATCGAACGCGTTCCAGGGCCTGCGTGAGCTTCTGAATTCGCGATCGAATGCGCCGCCGGTCAAATTCCAATTGTTGCTCGCCGGGTCCGCGTGTTCCGATGCCGCCACCCAGACGTGACAGGAGCGTGCCGCGCCCCATCAGGCGAGGCAGCAAATATTTCAATTGCGCCAGTTCCACCTGCAGCTTGCCTTCACGTGTGCGCGCGCGACGCGCGAAGATATCCAGAATCAACTGCGTGCGATCGATTACCTTCACGCCGAGCGCAGCTTCGAGGTTCCGTAATTGAGTGGGCGTGAGATCATGAGCGAAAATCACACACTCCGCTCCCAGCGCGCGCGCCTCGCCGCGAATCTGCTCCAACTTTCCTCGGCCTACAAGTGTGGCAGGATCAGGCTCGGGAGCGCGTTGAAATGCCGATCCCAGCACTTGCGCTCCGGCACTTCTGGCTAGTTCAGCAAGCTCTTCAAGGGCCGCGGCCCCTGCAGCCGACTGATTCTGGCCGCTCGGGAGAGCAACGCGGCGTGCTGCAACCCAACCCACTAGATAAACTTTTTCAGGAGTTCTTGATTTAAGAATCTTTACCCTCCGCGGCATTGGTTGCTGGAGCGGCGACCACCGGCGAACGATTGACGATGACAGTCGAAATCGCGTGTTTGAAAATCAATTGTTCCTGGTGATGGTTTTCCAGAATCAGCGAGAATTTATCAAAGCTCCGAATGCGCCCAGTCAGCTTGACTCCACTCATCAGATAAATGGTGACTGAAGATTTTTCCTTCCGCACGCTATTCAGAAAACTTTCCTGAATATTCTGCAACCCTTTTTCAGCAGGTTCCTTGCGATCATTTCCCGAAGTATTCATGGTTGAGCCCCTTTGCAGAATTGTAGTGCCAGCCCTGAGAGCGGGCTGCCTGCGATGCTTGAGGCAAATTCCGGAGCAGCCAGTCGAACGCCTGAAGCTGAATCCCAGGATCGTCTCCAAAGCCGGCAAGCCAAGTCAAATCCGGTTCGCGTCGGAACCAGGTGATCTGGCGTTTGGCGTAATGACGTGTCGCAGCTTGAGCATCGGAGATAGCCTTGGAAAGGCTCATCTCTCCCCGCAGAACCGCGCGCGCCTGGCGGTAGCCGAGTGCACCAAGCGGGTCCGAACCACCCGGCGACAGGTTTCCTTGACGGGCAAGCGCTGCCTGAGTTTCTTCAATCAGGCCTGCCGCAAACATGGCTTCCACTCGCTGATCGATGCGTCGGTATAATTCAGCCCGCTCAGGGAGGAGGCCCAGCTTCAAGACGTGAAAACCTACGAGGCCTTTTCGGCCGCGATGGTGCCATGCGGTGATTGGATCTCCGGTGGCGAAGCACACCTCCAATGCCCGAATAACCTTATTCGCATCGTGGGGGTGAATGCGTTGGGCGGCTGTGGGGTCCCGCCGGGCAAGCAGTCTGTGCAAGAAATCTCGACCGCGACGATCTCGAATAGCCCTCAACCGGACGCGCAGATCCTCAGAACGTGCGGGACCTTCAAAGAGTCCTTCAAGAAGCGCTCGGAGGTAAAGCCCCGTGCCACCGACAAGAATGGGTAGTCTTCCGCGCTTCCTGATTCCTGTGAGGGCTTCCAATGCAAACTGGCGATAGCGACCCGCAGTCATCAATTGCGTCGGTTCAAGGATATCGAGGAGGTGGTGCGGAACCCGCTGCCGTTCCTCTCGGGAAACCTTGCCAGAACCGATATCCAGACCTCGGTAGACCTGGATGGAGTCGTAGTTGACAATTTCTCCACCGAGACATTCCGCAAACCGGATGGCTAACGCCGATTTTCCTGAAGCGGTTGGACCGACAATGACGATGAGTGGATAGCCGCCGGGTGCGCTTGAAAGCTCTTCGGCAGACGCTCGAGCGCGAGAATCAGCAGGAGGATCAAAATGGCCACGAGCAGCAACCAGGACCCCACCAGATCGCTCCGCGTAGGAGATGGCAGGCTGAGAAGAATCATCAGGTGGACCAAAGGAAGCGCGCAGGCGCTCGTGAGAGGTATGGAGATCCAAAGCCGAGTCTATTCTCTCCTTTAGTAGATTGTAATCGAGGGAAAGAGGAGCTTCAAGAGCTCGCGTCCTGGCCCCATGGAATATTAACCGCTATAATCACCGCTAGATTCCTGGAATTCGCTGGACTGACTTGCTTCGGCTTGAAAGGATGTTCAGCGCGAACACCCGGCGGGTGAACCGACCAAGGAGCATTAGTGAATGCTCACGGGTTTGACTCCTGGATTCAGATGCTCTGTTTTTTGGATTTGCCGTTGCGCTTGGCGAGTTTTACTCCAGCATCGATAAGGGCACGGAACTCCGCCGGTTTGCATCGGCTCGGCTTGTTGTGGCGCGGTTCGGTCTCCGATGCAAGGCACGCGCATCGGGAAAGAATGGCAAGCTTGGCGGGCAGTTATGAAAGGCCTGGAGAATTCTAAGTCTTGGCGGAAAGGATCCGCACGTGCGTCGCAAAGCCAGCGCCAAACGAAACCTGAAAGGGTGTACTCCGCCAAGTGATGAAGGTTTTCAAGTGCTGACAGTGACCTTCAATGGTACGCCTGGAGGGATTCGAACCCCCGACCTGTTGCTCCGGAGGCAACCGCTCTATCCATCTGAGCTACAGGCGCATCCTGAGGGCAGTTTACTCTGAGGGATATTTCCGGTCAAGCAAGACAAGAGATGCTGTGGAAGAGAGTTCACATCAGAAGCGTATTGAGCGGCACGCCAGGGGTGTGCTGCTCGCGCTTTCACTTTTGCTGACCTTCGTTTCTCGCGGCCTTGCATGGGGCCGCGTGGCGCATCAGATGGCGAATGCTGCCGCGATCAAAACCCTCCCGCAGCCGCTGCGCTCCTACTTCAAGTCTCATCAGTTTTACCTTGTCGAGCATGCAAGCGATCCGGATTTGTTTGCCGATCGAGACCCCACCGAGCATCTCCATCACTTTGCCGATGTTGAAGCTTACGATTCCTATCCCTTTCACACGTTTGAGAAACAGTTCGTAAAGGAAAAGCTAAGGCCCACGCCTGCGGAGCTTCGGGAGGGTGATGCCCCGTGGCAGATCGAACGGCTGACGATCCAACTAGCCGAGGACTTCAGGAACCGCCGATGGCGTGCCGTCAATCACGACGTCGTTTTTCTGGCTCATTATGCCGCTGACCTCACACAGCCTCTCCACACCGTGTCGAATTACAACGGTCAGCTCAGCGGGCAATCGGGGGTTCATGGACGAGTTGAAACCGGCGTCGTGGCCTTCTACCAGAATCGCTGGATTTTACATCCTCAACCTGCAACCGACATTCGCAACCTGCGAGCCCGGATTTTCAATGAATTGCTCGCCAGCTATCGCGCCCGCATGGCCATCTTCAACGCAGACCGCCGGACAAGATCGCAATTTCAGGATAATGACCCTCGCTTTCTTCCCACATTTGCTGAGGCCATTGGTCCCGTCGCTAAAGCTCGCCTGGAAGACGCCGCCTGCTTCATCGGATCGCTTTGGTATACTGCATGGGTGAGAGCTCATGAGCCGGACCTGAGTGGTTGGAAGAGCAATTCAAGCGAGCTCTCGAGAGCGAACATGGCGCAATAGATGGCGAGAAAATACCAGATCATCCTTGCGGGGGTGATTGTGGCTGTCGTTGCGGGAGTTGGCATTCGGAAAGCTCGACACTCTGTACAGCCGTTCCAGGGTGAGCCTTACGCAACCGCTCCGGGCGGTGCAGCTAGCGGCCCCTGTGTTGATTTTCGTCAAGCGGCTTCGCACGCGGGAGAGAATGGATGCGTCACCGGGTACGTGCTGCGCGCTTTCACTTCCAGAGCCGGAAATACGTTTCTGGACTTCTGTCCTGATTATCGTAATTGCCCATTTTCGACCGTGATCTTCGCCTCAGATCACACGAAATTCGGCCAGATAGATACGCTGGCCGGGAGGCGAGTGGAAATTCACGGCTTCATTACCACGTATCAGGGGAAAGCCGAAATTATCATTCACGATCCATGGCAAATTCGCGTGGTGCCCTGATCAGGCGACAGAATGACTCACTCTCCTTGCTCCGCGGTCGGCATCCCCAGAGCTTTATGAGGTTTGTGCAAACCCTCTTAGCGGCATGTCTGGCACTCCTCTCATGTCCTCTATTGCCAGGGCAAACGAGTTCAACTCGTTCTGCCATGATTCTCCAACAGTCGGCCCAGGCCCTGGCGGATATGCAGGATGGGTATGCACGGCTTTCGCGGAACGATCTTAAAGGGGCGCAAGCCGCTTTCCTCAGAGCGATCACCCTGCAGCCCGATCTTGCTCCGGCTCATCGCGGTCTGGGCCTTGCCTTGTGGCGCGTGGGGAAAAAGGATGATGCATTGCGTGAGCTTACGCAGGCTGTGCAGATTGAGCCGGGCGATGCAGACTTTCATCTGGATCTCGCCAAGGCAGCCTGGAGCCTGGCAGACGGATCCGGCTCTTCCCAAAGCGCCGGAAACTCAGATTCGGAAGTCACTCTTGACGCCTATCGCGAACTCGCCATTTCCGAAATGCAGAAAGCTCTGGCCTTAAGGCCCCGGGACGCCAAGATTCATCTCGACCTCGCCGAACTCTATCTCGAACTCCATAAAGCCAAGGATGCCACAGCGCAGGCGCTAGACGCAGCGCAGTTAAAACCCGATGCCCGCGCTTTTGTGATCTTAGGTCAGGCTTACTGGGCTGAAGGAAACGAAGTTCAAGCCCTGAGTCAATACGAGAAGGCAATCCAACTGGATCCTCATGATGGCGAAGGCTATCTGGCAATCGGACAGTTGCAGCTTCGTGAAGGCCACATTACGGAGGCGGAAAAAGCTTTCCGCGAAGCCATTCAAGCCTCGCCGGAGCTGGCGGCTGCCTACGCGGCGCTTGGACAAATTCTTCAACAGACTCACCGGCTTGCCGAAGCGCGCAATGCATTCGAGCGAGCCTTGGCTCTTAATCCTGAAGATTGGGAAAGCACTTATCGGCTCGGTGAACTGATGGCGGAGGAAGGAAAACCACAGCAGGCCACCGTCTGCTTTCAGAAGGCGTTACAACTCCATCCCGAGTTTCCCGCTGCGCGTGAGCAGCTTGCGATGAGCTTTTTACGGCGCGGAGATCTTTCGAATGCGGCCGCGGAGGCTCAGATGATCTCCATGCAGAGCCCGCAGGCACCGGAGGGACACCGGGTGATGGCCCTCGTGCTGTGGAAGCAAAGGAGCTATGATGCCTCGCTTGCCGAATGCGCCATGGCGCTCAACGCCGATCCCAACTCCGTCCAGATGCTCCTGATCCAATCCCTTGACCTGTGGCAGCAAGGACGGCGCCGGGAAGCACGCCATGCGCTGGCGGAAGCCGTCAAGCGCCAGCCGCACATTGCCTCCTCGATGGTCTTCTGCCGTCTCGTCCTTTGTGATGCGCAGGATATCGGCGTCATCAGCGATTTTATGAACAAAAACCGGTGGATTCTGAACCCGCCCCCGCCCGAGCCTTGAACCCTATTCTTGATCGGCATGCCACGCCATAATTTCACTCTCCATCGCTCCCTGGCTGCTTGCCGGCGCCGCGGAGCATGGGTAGGCGACTTCAGTCGAGATCGAGCTGAAGCAAATGTGCGAGAGCTGGGAGATCGCAGTAAGCCGCAACCGGATGCTGGCAGTAGATCACTTGCAACGATCGATTCGGGATCATCGACAGCCGCACTTCTTCCTGAGACCATCCACGATTGCTCAGAAGATCATTGAAGGGCACAATCTCTTTCAGATCTCTTTCCAGGATGAACTGCTGAAACTGTAAATAAGGTGCCTCACCCATCAGGATAAGGACACGCAGATTCGGAAAGATCCCGAACTCCTTGCGCAGGTGGCGGGCGCAATTCGCCAGTGCCTTTCCAGGAACGGGAGTGACAATGGAATGACAACGAAGAGCATCCGTCAGTGCAAACTTTGTTTTGAATTCCGCTAAATTCTTGACGTTAAGCATTCCAAAAAGGCCAGCCGCAAAACGATCCCTGATCTCCGGGTGGCGGTAAAGATAATTTTCCGGATTCCAGGGGGCGTCGCGCCCAACGACCAGAACGCGCACAGCATTCAGGTTCGGATAATCGGTTTTTACGTACTTCAGCAGAAATTCACGCGGCGGCAGGATCATTGAAGAAATCGCTGCACAGTCCCTGCATTCTTGAATTTCCAGACGTACACTTTCCACCTCGAGGCCCGGCGCATGGGAATTGATCCCTTGATCCGAAGATCCCTGAACAACCTGAAGCAGCTCCTCCTGGCTCGCTTCTCGTGACCCGAAGATGACATTGTCAATCAGGCGAGTGGAGCCTACACGCGCTGCAATCAACCCCACGCATCCTTGTGAAATTCGGTCAACCGGATTTAAAGAGGCTGAATCGACAACGGCGACATAATCCACAGAAACTTTCGGATCGGCTTGGAGGATCCTCTTGATTTCCGCCTGCACGCACTCAGCCCGCGTTTCCCCGCCCCACACCAGTTCCTGTGCCCTCCGAAGGCTCTTATTCAAAAGCCGTGCTGATTGTCTTTCTTCCGCGCTCAAATAAACATTCCGCGAACTGATGGCAACTCCATCCGAATCACGAATAATCGGGCAGAGAACCAAACGCACATCCAGGTTCAAATCCCGGACCAGGCGAAGAATCACCATCGCCTGCTGAAAATCCTTCTGGCCAAAATAGGCAAAATCCGGGCTGACAACATGGAAAAGTTTTAGGACAACCGTCGTGACTCCGCGAAAATGGCCCGGCCGTGACGCGCCTTCCCAACGAGTCGCCAGCGGTCCTGGCTCAACAAAAGTCCCGAACCCTTGTGGGTACATCTCTTCGACAGAAGGCGTAAAGACGGCGTCGAGCTTGAAAGGACGGAGGAGTTCAACATCTCTTTCAGGATCACGCGGGTAGCGGTCAAAGTCCTCGGAAGGGCCAAATTGGGTGGGATTCACAAAAATCGAGACGACTGTGGCGTCACACTGGCTCTTGGCGCGGCGGATCAGGCTGAAATGTCCTTCATGCAGGGCCCCCATCGTCGGAACCAGGCCGAGCGTTTTTCCTGCGTCCCGAATCTGACGCGAGAGAACTTTCATGTCATGAATCGAGGTGATCAGTTGCATGGGAAATTATCAGCCACCGGCGAGAGCTCAATTCTTTCAGCAGGGCGCCAAGAACAGACGTCCATGTGCTGAAAACCCAGTTGCTTCTGATAAGTGGATAGCCTGGGATTATCTGATGCTCAGCCCTTCGCCCTCAGCGCCTGCGGTTCGAAGTTCTTTTCAAAATGTTCCCGTGTAATCGACGGCCAGTGGTAGGACTCGGCATCTGCGGGGAAGCGGCCCTCCCGGACATCAGCACAATAATTTTTCACCGCACTTTGGACGACTTCCGCCAGGTTGGCATAGGCGCGCACAAATTTCGGTCTTCGGCCCAGACTCATTCCGACAAGGTCATGGAACACCAGAATCTGGCCGTCACACTCAGGGCCCGCGCCGATTCCAATGGTCGGGATGCGAAGCCTTTGAGTGATCAGAGCAGCCAATTCTCTTGGAATTCCTTCCAGTACGACTGAGAAAGCACCCGCATCCTCAACCGCTTGCGCATCCCTCAGCAGGTCTCGTGCTGAATCCGGCGTTTTTCCCTGCACGCGATGGCCACCCAAAGCGTGGATCGATTGTGGCGTCAGGCCAATATGCGCCATGACCGGGATGCTCTCCTCCGTCAGCCTTCGGATGAGTGCAGCGCGCTTTCGACCTCCTTCAAGTTTCACAGCTTCTGCCCCGCCTTCTTTCACAAAGCGGATCGCTGCGGCCACAGCCTGATCTTCCGTGATGTGATAGGAGCCGAAAGGCAGGTCTGCAATCAACAAGGCTCGCTGTGCCGCGCGCCGGACAGCACGCAAGTGATGCAGGACCTCTTCCACCGTGACCGGCAGGGTGGAATCGTAACCGAGAATGACTTCACCCAGTGTATCCCCCACAAGGAGAATATCGATGCCGGCTCCATCTAACAGGCGGGCAGTAGGAAAGTCATACGCGGTCAGGCAGGTAATCTTTTCGCCGCGCAGTTTCCGCTCGAGAATCAGCGGAACGGTGATCTTGCTCACGGCCTCGATCATGGGGTCCATGGCAGCCTCCCAATATACTGTTTGTGATCGCTCGATCGAGTGCTCCGCTGGAATGAACAAGATGAAAAACCTGTTCTGGGGTTCTATGACCGGATCACTCAATGGCTCAAACTCTGCCGTCCCGGTCCGCCGGAGCGGATCCAAGCGGCAGGAAAATAATAATATCCGAATTCAAAGCGTCTGTGAAAATCCACTGTCTTTCACAAGTTCCCACTACAAGTGCATCCGGACCACCTGGCTCATGTCTGGGGTGTTCCGTAACATTTCCAGCACAGTCCGCTGGCTCACCGGGTGATGAAGCGAAGGCGCCAGTTCACCCAAAGGGATCAGCACAAAGCGCCGCTCTTCCATCCGTGGGTGAGGGATGCTGAGCTCTAGTGACCGGACGACGATATTCTCGTACAGAAGGATATCAATATCAATTGGACGCGGCCCTCTGGCTACGCCGCGTCGCCGCCCGAGCGCGCGTTCAACTTTCTGACAGGCACGCAGAAGCTGCATCGGCATCAGATCTGTTTCCGCCTCGGCCACACAATTGGCAAACCATGCCTGCGGCTGAAAATCAACCGGCTCGGTCTTGTAAAAGGAAGATATCCGGCGCACGGGTATGCCGTCCTCGGCAAGGCCCTGAAGAGCATTTTGCAGGTGCTCAATCCGATTACCTACATTGGAACCCAACGAAAGATAAATGCGCTTCATGAATGCGTCGCATCTTCAGGTTGTGAAAAAAATTGGGATTTCAAGCAAGAATCTCTCGCCAAGGCGCTACGGCGCAAAGCCCCACGCGGAAAACCCGTTGTTCTTTGCGTTGGCGATTTAGCGTGAGGCTTCCCATCTCTTTACTGCTTTTCTCACCGTTAATCGAACAAACCCGGCGCAGCGGATGTAGCATGTTTTGGCAATGGCAGCTTCAGGTGGCGATAAGCCGGCTCATTGGCTTTGCGGCCGCTTTTAGTTCGGCTGATGAACCCTTGCTGCAATAAGAAAGGCTCGACCATATCCACGAGAGTATCGACTTCTTCGTTGAGTGTCGCGGCAAGCGCCTCGATCCCTACAGGGCCGCCATGGTAGAGATCAACAATGGCGCTCAAAAACCTGCGGTCGAGATCATCCAAACCGCGATCATCCACCCCCTCCAGGCTCAACGCAGCCCGCGTCGTCTCCGCGCTAATCTGCCCACCCGCTTTCACCTCCGCGTAATCGCGCACGCGGCGCAGCAGGCGATTGGCGATGCGAGGCGTGCCGCGGGCGCGAAGAGCAATTTCCATGGCTCCTTCAGGCCCGATCTTCGCTCCCAGGATGCCCGCCGAGCGCAAAACGATTTCTTTGAGTTCTTCGGCGCGATAGAAATCGAGATGGTAAAAGAGCCCAAAACGGTTGCGCAAAGGCCCCGAAAGGCTCCCCGCCCGGGTGGTAGCGCCCACGAGGGTGAATTTCTTCAGCGTGTAGTTGATCGTCCGCGCATACATGCCTTTATCCAGGACAATATCGACTTTGAAATCCTCCATGGCGGGATAAAGAAATTCCTCGACGTTCACGGGTAAGCGATGAATCTCATCGATGAAAAGGAGGTCACGCTCGCCCAAATTGGCCAGAATTCCCATCAAATCAGCCGGACGCTCCAGCGCCGGACCGGAAGTGGTCGTAATCTTTGAGCCCATGACATGAGCTATGATATAGGCCAGTGTAGTTTTGCCGAGTCCTGGCGGGCCAAACAGCAGGACATGGTCCAGCGCTTCGCCACGCTTTTTTGCGGCCGCAAGAGCGATTGAGAGCTTTTCCACCACCTGCTTTTGCCCGATGTATTCTTCCAGCGTCGGCGGACGCAGCGTCCGGTTGAAGCTCTCCTCGTCTTTTGAAATCAGCTCGGGCGAAACTAATCTTTCCCTCGGCATCCTGGCTCCCTTCAGGATCAGACCTCTAAATTGTAACACTGAGAGATCGGTAATTCTGGCAGCTTGTGACAGGGCCGCGAAGCACCGCCGTTCGCGCGGACGATCTCCAACACTTCCTCACGGCCAGAAATCATTTCTTACATGGTATAGTTGAGTGTGGCGGGTCAAGGGGATTTTCTCCCACCTCGAAGACGGACGCCTAATCAAACAATGAATGACAGAGTTCTATGTTCCGGAAAATTCTGATTGCCAATCGCGGCGAAATCGCGCTTCGCGTAATTTGTGCTTGCAAGGAACTGGGGATCCAAACCGTCGCTGTCTATTCGGAGGCAGATCGGGATGCCCTGCATGTGCGCTTTGCCGATGAGGCCATCTGTATCGGGCCGCCACGCAGTTCTGAGAGCTATTTGAACATCGCGAGCATTATCTCTGCGGCAGAGATTACCGATTCGGAAGCCATCCATCCGGGGTATGGGTTTCTTTCTGAAAATGCCCATTTTGCGGAGGTTTGTGAAACCTGCAAGATCACTTTTATTGGGCCGCGCCCGGACGTTATCCGGCTGATGGGAGACAAAAATCAAGCTCGAAAGAAGATGACGGAATTGGGACTCTCCGTACTGCCAGGGTCGGGCGTTTTGAGTTCCCAGGAAGAGGCCCTATCGGAAGCTGATCGGATTGGTTATCCGGTCATGATCAAAGCTGCCGCGGGCGGCGGTGGCCGTGGCATGCGCATTGTGGAATCTGAGGAAGATCTGCCGAAAGCTTTCATAATGGCGCAGGCGGAAGCAGAAGCCGCTTTTGGCTCGCCCGATGTGTACCTGGAAAAATACATCTCCTCTCCGCGGCATATCGAATTTCAGGTCATGGGGGACGCTTTCGGCAAAGTCGTGCATCTGGGTGAAAGGGAGTGCACCATCCAGAGGAGACATCAAAAGATCGTGGAAGAATCGCCCTCGACGCAAGTTGATCAAACAATACGAGAAAGAGTCGGTAGCCAGGTGGTTGAGGCTCTGGAAAAGATCGGCTATACCAACGCCGGAACGGTCGAATTCCTGATGGATGAGAACCGCAAACTTTATTTCCTGGAGATGAATACCCGAATTCAGGTGGAGCATCCGGTCACGGAAATGGTGACGGGTGTGGACCTGGTTAAGCAGCAAATCCGGATCGCGGCTGGAGAGCGCTTGCCGCAAAAATGGGAATCTGTGCACCCGCGCGGGCACGCAATTGAATGCCGGATTTGCGCCGAAGATCCTGAAACTTTTGTCCCGTACGCTGGCAAAGTAACGGGTCTGCACGTTCCCGGGGGACCGGGCGTGCGCGTCGATCGCGCGGTTTACACCGAGGCCACGATTCCTCCCTACTACGATTCCCTAATTGCCAAGCTCATCTGCCACGGCCAGGATCGCAACGAAGCCATCCGCCGCATGAGCCGTGCTTTGGAAATGTTTCTGGTGGAGGGTGTCCGCACGCTTATACCCCTTCACGAAAAGATCATGGCCGATAAGGACTTTCGCGCGGGGAAATTTGACACTCACTTTCTGAACCGCTTCGTGGAAAACGCCAAGGTCGGGGCGATGGCGATGAGTGGCGGCAAATGATCGCAAGCTGAATGCGCACAATGCCGTCAGCCTGTCTTTCGGGGTTGCTCCCAGGGCTTCTTTCCGACATGGACTTCCACATTCCTCGTTTGTACGCTATCCTTGATGCCGCTCAGGCACCCACTCATTCTCTGATAGACCTCGCGGAAATCCTGCTCGAATCCGGTGTCCGGCTGATCCAATATCGAGATAAACAGGCCAACGCCCGCCGGCTTTTCACAATGAGTCAGGAAATCGGAGAAAGGGTTCGAGAGGCTGGTGGGATTTTTATCGTGAACGACCGCGTCGATATTGCTCGAGCCGCAGGCGCAGACGGTGCGCACCTGGGACAGGATGATTTGCCTGTGGAAATGGCCCGGCGTATACTCCCTTCCGATAAGCTGATTGGGATTTCTACCCATTCCCCCGCGCAAGTGAGAAAGGCGAACCATGATCCGGCAGACTACGTTGCTTTCGGACCGATCTTCCGAACACAGAGCAAAGAGCGTCCTGATCGGGAAGTGGGACTCGCGGGCCTGCGTGAGGCGCGCAAGCTCACCCGCAAGCCCCTGGTCGCTATCGGAGGGATTACGTTGGAAAATGCGCGTGAAGTGATCGCACACGGCGCGGATTCTGTAGCGGTGATCCGGGCGCTGCTGGCTGCCGCGGACCCGGGAGTACAGGCTCGGCGGTTCATGGAAGTTCTGGCAGAATAGAGGAACTGCCCGTCTCACGCAAGGGTGGTAACTTCACCGGCGACGAAGCTTCTGAAACGCCAGGACGGGGGACAGGCACTGCGCCCTGTTGGTGCAGCTCTTTACGAGGCAGTCTCATCGCACGAATCAAAGACGGCTGGATGGAGCTCAAGTTCCAGAGATGCGGGTTTAAAGGACTTCGGACCATGAGCCTGAACTTGTTTGCCAAAAAAGATCTCACCGTCATGCTCCTGGAGACCGAGGGGGAAAAGGGCGGCCTCAAGCGGGCGCTCGGCCCCCTGAATCTGGTCACGCTGGGCATTGGCGCCATTATCGGCACAGGCATCTTTGTGCTGACAGGACCGGTTGCTGCCACCGCGGCGGGCCCGGCCATCGTGCTTTCATTCATCATCGCAGGGATCGGCTGCTGCTTTGCCGGGCTCTGTTACGCTGAGTTTGCCGCCCTCATTCCCATAGCCGGCAGTTCCTACAGTTACGCCTATGCCACGCTTGGCGAAATCGTGGCCTGGGTGATTGGTTGGGCGTTGGTGCTGGAATACGCGTTCGGTGCCGCCACCGTCGCCGTGGGGTGGAGCGGCTATGTGGGCAGCCTGCTTCAGGACTTCGGCTTACACATTCCTCCTTCGCTCGCGTGCGCTCCAGGCACAAAGATGGTTTTTTACCATGGCCGCTGGGAAATGCTGTCCAGTATGGCAAGCGGACTCCACGAGAGTCTTGCAACAGCGCCGCACGCCACCGCCCGCTTTGACCTTCTGGCGCTGATAGGCATTTTGGTGATGACGGGGATTCTGGTGAAAGGCATCCGGGAGTCAGCCAACGTCAACACGGCCATCGTGATTGTGAAGGTTTCCGTGCTGCTGATTTTTATCGGTCTCGGCATTATCTTTCTGGCCGGTCACCTTTCCTTGGCCTCGGCGAACTGGCATCCATTCATCCCCCCCAATAAGGGCCATTTTGGCGAATTTGGCTGGAGCGGTGTTTTGCGGGGCGCTGGAATTATCTTCTTCGCCTATATTGGCTTTGATGCTGTCTCAACCGCTGCGCAGGAGGCCAGCAACCCGCAGCGTGACATGCCCATCGGCATTCTCGGGTCGCTTGTCATTTGCACCATTTTGTACATCCTGGTGGCCATTGTGCTGACAGGACTCGTTTCCTATACGCGCCTGAATGTGGCCGACCCGATTGCTCTGGGGGTGGACGTGACCGGTGTCCGATGGGGGAGTTTTCTGGTGAAGATCGGAGCCATCGGCGGCCTCACGTCAACGATGCTGGTGATGTTGCTCGGCCAGAGCCGCATTTTCTTCACGATGGCGCACGATGGCCTGCTTTGGGAATGGGCTGGCAAAGTTCATCCCAAGCTCCGCACACCCTATATCTCAACGATCGTGGTTGGAGTCTGCGTCGCGCTGCTGGCGGGTGTGTTGCCCATCTCCACTCTGGATGAATTAACCAGTATCGGAACCCTTTTTGCTTTCACGATCGTTTGCGCGGGCGTCTGGATTCTGCGGCGGCAGGAGCCCAACCTCAAACGACCCTTCAGAACCCCCTGGGTACCATTTGTCCCCATCATGGGCATGCTGATCTCCCTGTTGATGATGTCTGCATTGCACCGTCTCACCTGGGACGTTTTCCTGATCTGGCTGGGGGTAGGTCTGGTTGTTTATTCCGTCTATAGCCGTAAACACAGTAAGGTGCGACGGTTAGGCCAATTCAGCGCCGAAACTGCCAAGTCTGTCCGCGAACCGCATGCGGAATGACGGCAGGGGGTGGGGACCGCTTGTCACCGGCAAACCAATGGTTCGTTGTTTATAGCCCGTTGCCAGCCGTCGCGGACGGGATCTTCCTGGCGGTTCCAAGTCTTGACCCTCCCCGACGGAAGACTGACAACCGACCATCCATTTTCTCTTCCAGTTACCTGAACCCTGCTTCTGATCGCCATGTTTCAAACTCTGCTTCGTGAATACCGCTCGCACTGGATGGCGCGTTTCACCTTCTGGATCACAGTGTGTCTGATCGCCATCCGGATTGCCGGTCAGTTTCAGGTTCGAGCACCGGGGGAAATCAGGCTTGTCGTGTGGCTGGGCATCATTGCCGCCGGAGTCTACTACCTGATCCGGCTGGGGAAGTTCATACGAAACCGAATGCTCTGGCGGCTCTCGCGCCGGCTGATTGTCACCTATCTGTTTATCGGCCTGGTCCCCATCGTTCTGATCCTGGCCCTGGTTGGGATCGGGGCCATGATTATCAATGGGCAGTTTGCCGCTTTTCTGGTGAACACTCAACTGCAGACTCATTTTGATGAGCTCAAGCAATTGAATCGTGTGATTGCTCACGAAGCTATTCACACCCGGGCTCGCACGCCGCAAGGTCTCATCCGCGAGTTACAGGATTTTTACCGGAGTGACCTGAGTCAATACGGGGCAAGCTACCCTCAGCTGGAAATCACCCTCCGCGTAGGCTCCTATACGCAAGCTTTCGGCCTCACCGGTAACGCCATGGTTCAGCCCGTCAGCCTTCCGCGCTGGTTGCGCGGGGAGGAATGGGCTGGCATTGTGATGGACCAGAATCAACTTGCCCTGCGGGCCGTCGATCAGGAAGAAACGCCTGCGGGCAAACTGACCTTGATTTTGTCAATGCCGGTGACTCCGACGCTTCTGGATCTCGTAGGTCAGGGCATCGGTCCCGTGGAAGTCTACGAACCCAGGCCTTCGGGCGGGCAACCCCGTGTGCTTCGTTCAAGTTCCCTTCGTTTTCCCGCGAGCGTGAGTTGGTTTGATTTTCCCGTACTGGGGTTCTCTGAGATCAACCCCATTGAATGGGAGTTGCGCCAGTTCAAGGAACGCGATGTTCCGGTCGTGGTGGCAGTTCACTCCCGGATCTTCACATTGAACGGGCAACTCTTCCGCACCCTGGGCCGACACTCGAGCGCCCCCCTGGAGGCTTTCGTCGTCGTCGGTATTGTCTTTCTCATTATCGAATTAATCGCTCTAATCATTGGCGTGAAGCTGGCACGCACGATCACTTCCACGGTTGGCAGGCTGCAAGTCGCCACCGAAAGGGTGAAAGCCGGTGACTTTTCTCATCGGATTGGCTTGCCCGCCCGGGATCAGGTGAGCGCGTTAGGCGAAGCCTTTGATACGATGACTGCCTCCATCCAACGCTTAATGCAGGAGTCTCAGGAAAAGCTGCGATTGGAAAGCGAATTGAAGATTGCCCACGAAGTGCAAACTCAGCTTTTCCCGCAACAAGCTCCGGAATTGCCGGGGGTCAAAATGTTCGGAATCTGCCGCCCCGCTCGCGGCGTGAGCGGAGACTATTACGATTTCCTCCGACTGGGGTACGAGCGTGTGGGTCTGGCACTGGGAGATGTGAGTGGTAAAGGCATTTTCGCCGCACTGTTGATGGCAAGCATCCAGTCGGCCATTCATGCGCAGTTTTATGATGGCCGCGGAACCCTGGAAGCTTCGGCCCTGACCCCGATCTCCCCCGCCGAGTTGCTCCTGCGGTTGAATCGACAGCTTTATGAAAACACGCCAGAAGGAAAGTACGCCACCTTCTTCTACGCTGTCTACGATGCCCGATCGCACACACTTACCTATAGCAACGCGGGCCATCCTCCGCCTTTCCTGTTCCGGCGGGATGGTCTCTTGCGGCTTGATCAGGGTGGGACCGTGCTGGGATTGTTTCCCGATGTCCACTTTCAGCAGGGCCAAATTGAGCTTCACGCCGGGGATCTGCTGCTGGCGTTTACCGATGGCATGACGGAACCGGAGAACTCCTACGGGGAGGAATTTGGTGAGGAACGCCTGGTGGAGGTGGTTCGAGAGGCTATCGATTCACCGCCCGAGTTTCTGGCTGAGCAGATTTATCGCGCCGTGACTGATTGGACGGGTAGCAGTGATCTTCAGGATGACATGACGATGCTGTATCTAAAGACCCTTGCTACGATGAAACCAGCGCAATAAAGAAGTCGCCGGTTAGTGGATGATCTGCGCCTAGGGTCGCCACCGGTGCGCGTTGAGGTTACGTGAGAGCATCAGCTTGAGTGTTATTTTGTCGGACCCAGGCGTCAACCCGAATCCAATGCCGGCTTCGACGTCAAGGCCAAGGAATCGGCTGCTCGAGTGATCCATGACCCCCCAGATCTCATGAAACTGCTGGCCGGAGGGCACGAAGTGGCGCAGTGGGCCGAAGCCATCGTACTCCTCAACAGCAAGGGCCCAGTGATCATTCAGGTTGTAAGCGATTCGCCCGGCGGGATTGTACTGGAGGTTACCCAGGCCTCCGGTGTAGTCGGTGTCGACGATCGGGTTGTAAATGAAATCCCATGGATGCAGGTGCACGCCGACGATCGGCCTGATCTCGGACGTGATGCGCCTGTCTTCCCAGTAGCGGGCGTTGACACTGAACTCAAAATTGACTCCGTAGAAGAATTTGCGGTCATGTGCGTGGGGCCGGACGAACAGTTCCCGCAGCTTGAAGCCGTTGATCTTCGGACCGTAGTTCGTCGAGTAAAGGCTGTAAACGGGGAGATAAAGTCCCTGCTCAAACCAGGGAGCCACACCGTAAGCCCATTCGGCTGCTCCGTTGATGGAGTGATTGGCGATGATGGCGCCCGGAAAGTCAGTGGTTGTCCGCCCGCTGGGCGTGAAGTTACTGTGGACCATCAGATTGAATATGCCCGGCGGAGCGATCTCCGCATCGTAGACTTGAATCTCGTCGGTTTGCGCGAAAATCATCGATGACGCTGCAAGTAAACCGACAATGATCAGCGCAAAGGCGCTCAGAGTCCCCCGCGATCGGCAAATAAACCCCCGAATTTTTTCAGTCCTCAACGACCCCTCGGAGATGGTGGAGATTTCTGGGGATCCTATGGTTTTCCCAGTGGGCCCATGTGTTCGAGAGCTGCATAATCCGCGGTCATGTTGAGAGAAACTTGGCGGTTAACAGCCTCAACTTCAATGTTCTGAAAAGGGTTGGGTTGATTTGGGTTCATCGTATGCCAGGCAAGCTGCTGAATCAACTTAAGCCCTTCAAGCAATTGTCTGACGGAAGAGGCTCCCTGTTCCGACGTACAATCCAGTTTTACGTGGAGCTGAACATTGTCACCGGCCTCGATGCGGTAAGAAAGCGCGCCAACATCCTTGAACGCGGTTGACCAATCCATTTGAAAGTTCTTTTCGCCCGGCATCCAGGCTCTGAACCATTTTGCAACGGCCTGACCCAGGGCCACGCCCCAGATGGGCGCATCCGACTGTGCCGAGTGAACGAGGTCGGTGAATTGGGCATTTGAGCCGATAGTCGGTCCCTGACCCTGCCGCGCCCGCAGCATGCCTTGCAGGATGGGAAGAGGACCGAACATCCCCAGAGAGCTATCCAGAATGACGATGCAGCTTGAGTTGGGATCAGAGGGAAGGCAGTAAGCCTTGAAACCTTCGACGGGATGCCCCACAATGCCAGCACTGGCCGCGTGTCGGTCCGTGCTGGCCGCATCGAAACGGCCCGTCGCCAGACCCTCATATTGCATCGTATTCCCGCTCGCCGCTTCCCAGCCGAGCGCCATCTCATCGATATCGCCCTCATGAATGCCGAGCCTGGCGAGCGACGCCTCGAGCACCTTCAGGTTGCGGCCCAGGTACCGCGTTCTCAAGCCCTGATAATTCGGCAGGCTCCGAAGCGTGGATGGATTGGAGTATTCCAAAGCAATGGTCTCTGAAGGAAACCACGAGAGCGCCTCCGTCAGAAGATCCTGAGCGCTCAAAGGGGTCGCTATACCGGCGATCAGCAAAACGGCAGTTAAAGTCCGGTTCAGTCGATTCGTTAGCTGCATTCCCACCTCACGATTCCATTCAGGAGCAATTCGCCGGCTATTTTCTGGGCTGCCAGCTAGAAAAGTCGTCCTGATCCCCGACACGGATACCCAACATGCGGGAATCGTGATTTCATAGTGACAACTCTCCCCACAGTCCACTATCGAGTGTAAGGAGTTCAGCAATAGGGGTCAACTCTTCAGAGACAGCCGGAATTCGCTTCCGCATTGGAACTTTGGAGTCAATATTTCGAAGCGATCTCACGGCCACACATGGGGAACGCTGTTTGGTAAAACTTCAATTCCTTAGATGAAACTGAATTGACGTCGTATCCAGCGCTGATTCATTCTCTGATGATATGGAAACTTGATATGTATTCCAAAGTATAGTATCTATAGTTAATATAAGCTCAGCAATAAAGCAGTCTCCATGAACCTGAAGGTGTCGGAAGGGTAGAACAAAGGCTCGCTATAGCCTTACAGGCCCTTCCATGGGTTGTGGCGATTGCGAATTCGACAAAAAGGGGGAAACTATGCTGAAAAGAAGTGTAGTCATCTCGTTGATCTCTGCGTGGATGTTCATACCTGTAATCGGGCAATGCACCAAGATCAACGTCGTTTGGGCCAACTCGGGACCATCAGATACCTGGTCATGGTCGGGTGGGACAGGCAGCACGCTGACAGCGACGGCTGGGTATGTAACAGTCCAGGTGCTGGGTTCAGGAATGCTGCCCATGGTTCTACCCGGTGCACGCATTACCTGGACAAGTGGTCCTGCACAAGGCGGTTCTGGTACAGCGACGGACCCTTTCGTGTGGGGTCCAGGCGGTTCCATCGTGATCACGGGATGTGGTGGCACCTGCTTTACCGGTAATTTTACAGGGCTGGAAGGTGCGAGCGTCGAGTTAGGCATTAATGGAGCTACCTCGCTTGAATTTGACAGCACGGCTGTAAAAGGAACCTTCGATCCTTCTGTCTACAGCATGCTGGGCCTGCCTTCCAACACTTCCCTTGAAATTTTGGGAGATCAAACTTCAAATTTAGATTTCTCCACCATGCCAACCTTCTCTGCCGGAGGGCATGGGCTCACTGCCGCTGGCTCCGAAGTGGACACTGTGTCAGCAGTTCCGGAACCGGCCAGCCTGGCGTTGTTTGGAATAGGTCTCTTTGCCGTCGGTGTGTTGGCGTTTCGCCGTCGGCAAGAAGAGATGGACTGAAACAACGCTGAGAGCCTTCTCCCACTTTGAAGCTGGGGCGATGCGGCGCTGGAGTGCCCGCCTGCCCCGGCTTCTTCCGCAGCGATAACAGGAATTTGAAGGATTCTTGAGACCGCAAAACCCAAGAACCAAAAATACGTTTGTGCTAACATTCAGAAAAGGCGATGCTGGCGCAGAAATTTGGCTTCGCGTTTTCGGGCTAATGCATACTTCTGCCAGTCAATAACGATGGAGTCCCGCGGGATTTCCTTCGGCATTTTCGATGTAGTTATGATCGGCCTGTCCGGTGAAAGGCCGATGGTGGCTAAGGCGTACCAATACCCTTGCGACTGGCTTAAATGCCACAGCCCTTTAGTTGCGTGGCCCTCCCAGGGTCCGCAAGGTTCTGTAACACATCCGGTCCAACCGGGCAGCACCACAATGATTTTCCGGAATTGATCGTCATGACGGGCCATTAGTTCGGTGCGGACGAAGTCGAGTTGCTCCATGTTATTCTCTACGTAGCCTCTCAGAGTCCCGGCCTCTGCCCCAAAAGCAATCATCATGATGAGAGCGACGCTCACAATTTGGGGGACACCCGTGCGCAAACGCGGATACCTTGAGGCCAGCACCTGCAAACAATAGGCGGCGCTCAGCACGGCAACCCCGATGAAGGTGGTAAACAGGTGTGGCCGGTGTTCTATGGTTACAAGGGGTGAATCAGCAGCAACGAAGACGGCGCCAAAAGCAAGACATGCCAAAACCGCGAGCCACTTCAGGTAAATCTCTCGCCTCTCCCATGGCAAACATTGCTGTACTTCGGTCAGGAAAGTCCAAATAAGCAGGAGTGCCCAAGCGCTCAGTAAAACACAGGCCATTACGACCTTCGCGGTTCCTAAGGGCGGAACGGACTGGAATGGGAAGGGATAAGACCAGATCTCAAACGCGCTCCAATACGCGAACGGGTTAACCGCGTGAAGCGCCATTCTGATGGGGTGATCGCTGACGGCGGCCATAGCCTGTTCTCCCAACACATACCCTTGCATTCCGTGGCGGTGCCAGTAAGCGAGTCCAACCTTGTAGACCAAAGTGGAGATAACCAATACCACCAGGGCGACCGCAAGAAATTCCGCCACTTTCCGGCGTTGGTTCTTCCAGTCAGTCAGAACCAGGTAGGCTAAAGGCACCATCGCAAAAAACGCATAGGTCTGTGTCGATTGCATGGCCAGGATCAACAGGACAAAAACGAACAGCAGGCGGAGAGGTTTTCCCAGGCGGAGCCGCCTGGCATAGAAATAGACGTAGAATGCGAGGAGGCTGAACCACATTGCAGGCTGGCTGTTCGATATCAGTTGAAGAGAAAAAGCCATAGCGCTCTGAAACGGGGGCAGCGAAAACAGAAACAGAATAACCAGTGAAGAGAACCAAGCGTTCTCCGAAATTCGTTGGAGAAACAGGAACAGCAAGAAAGCGATGGCCGCAAGTGAGATGAAATTGACAAACCGCACTAATTGGATGCGAACCAGGTCGTATCCGGCAAACCGGTATACGAGTGTGGAATAGATTCCGAAGAGCGCTCTGCCGTACATGAAGAACAAATGTTTTGCTCTCCACCTTAAGCCAAGAGGTGCCCCGACAAATACCCTCTCGTCGTTCATCAAATAATCGGTAACGAAAACAGGCGAATACATGAGGTAGAGAACCGTGGTCATCGCCAGACCATAAAGCCATTTGGCTCGAAAATCAGAAACACTAATTTCTTTTGTCCACCCCCCCGTCCGCACCTTCGGCCTCCTTTCGAATAGCGATTATTTCCAGTCAACCGCGCGTAGTGTACCGCTTCAGGCCAACGGCCGCAATGGGGGTGACTCACGGTAGAGAAGCAAAAAGGAATCATTACTGAGAGAACGGGCGGAGTTGCCTGGCAACCCCAGGGCTTGGCATTTTCAGCATGGAGTTGCCGAGTCCTTGCAACGATCGAAGGGCTTTTATTTCCGGCGCATGGCCAGGATTTCGCGGCGGCCGGAGCGGGTGAGGAAAGTCTTGATGCTGGCAGTGGGCAGGAAGCGTTCGATTTCCCGGTTGGTAATGACCGGGTAGGGGTAGGAGCGTTTCGCGTCGATTTCATTCCGAGCGGCTGTCAGGCTTTCCAGCCACCAGCGGCGCTCGATGCCTGTCGGATGATTGGGCTCCCGCAGGGCACAGAAGAGGACGCCCAGCGGCTCAAGAAGGGCAAACAGCCGCTCGATCAGCGCCGGGAGCGCCTCGCGCGGAACCAGGTCCAGCAGATTCCAACTCAGGATTCCGGTCAGCGATCCTTCGGGGGTATCGGGAAGCTGGCGGAGAAAATCAGAGGTCAAGAAGACAGGAACCTTGCCGCTCCGATCCCAAAACCTCGGGTCGCCCTCGAGGGCCGGGGTCATCAAGTCCGCCACGTAAAGCTTGGCGCCGCGCCGCAGCAGGGTCTGCAAGGTGCCGGGAGAAACCGGGCCGCAGTCCAGGATGCGTGGATTTTGCACATCGCGCAGGTGCTGCCAGAACCAATCGAGTCCCTGGCTGGTTGCGGGGATGCCGCTAGCCGTACGCGCGGCAGTTCCCGAAGCTTTCTTTTCACCAATCCCCAACATCACTCCGTGGCCGCCATTGCTATCAACGACTGACCCGACCGATGACAGCATTCAAAGAGCCTGGGACTCAAAGCCGGAAGATTCGTTCTCGGGGCAGCTTCCACCCTCCTGGGTCGGACACCCTCCTCGATAAGGAGGGGACAAGAGGCGACCTGCCGTTGAGAGCCTGCCGGAAGTTGAGCACAGGAACATCCTTGCAGCAAAGGCTCTTTCAACCCGTACTCAGGAAGCTGGCTGCTGTCCGTTAAGAACTGTAGGCAGTGGCGGCAGCCCGAGGCAGCGTCTTTTTCTCTTCGTCCCGCAGGATTTCGATGCTGCCCTTGAAATAGGCGCCGTCCTCAATCGCCACTCCTGCTGACACAAGGTCACCCACCACATTGCCTGTGCGGCGAATATCAATCTTTTCTCGAGCGTTGATCTTCCCGTCGAGCTTTCCGCTCACCACCACCTGCTTGGCCGTGATATCTGCCTTGACCTGGCCATGCTGACCGATGGTCAAAGAGCAATCCTTCAGATTGATGGTCCCTTCAAACTGGCCGTCAATCGTCAGGTCCTCACTGCCAGTGAGCTCTCCTTTCAACACGACTGAGCCACCCAGATAGGTTTGGTGCTGGCTGTTCGAACTATAGGAGGAGGGTTTCGATGTGGTTTCTGTCATGACTTTTTCTACTCTCTCTTCTGTGAAGTAATTTGGAGTTACCGGCGCGGCAGGGGACGTCCCTTCCAACGCTGGCGAAGTCTCCTCAATTCTGGGGAGGGTTGTCTGAGGTTTTGAAGGCGGCCGTTGCTCAGACCGATTCTTCGCATCCTTCTCTCTTTCTTTTTCCCACCACTTCGACATTATTTTTCCTCTCGCATCGAGATTCCCCTCCTGTCGGAATCACCCATTGCAGAGACGACTTTTCCCCGCACCGTCACCGGAGTCGCTGGGAATGCCATCCTGAGCGCGATAAGGCGTTTGAAATGACCGGGCGCGAGGCCATATTTCGAAATCCGGCGCTTCATCGTGACCCTGCCATCGAAAAGGTATCACACCGACTTCCATTCTTGAATCGACAGTGGTTTAAACCACCTGTGCGATTAAGCATCTTAGCTCGGCTTGTCACAGAGTGCAATAAGATGTTATTAATCGCTCGATACAGGCACACCCCAGACCCGCCGAAGGTCGAAACCGCGCCTTATGGTTTGTCTTTCTGCGGTTATTTCCGGAACCCTGTCTCCGCAATTCCAAGGCTCTCGGCGTCCAGTAACCAACCCGAAAGGTCTTCCACTCTATATTTCATTATTTAAAACTTAAGTGTGTTAAATTTACATAGTTAGGGTTCGTTCCGAAAAAAATTTTGAACAGGGTCGCTTCCAAGTCACTGTTCATTTTTGCGATTCGAGGGTTGCTGCCGACATTCTGATTGTTGATTCCAAAGACTCATTAGAGTACGTTGAGTAAAATTTTGATCTATACTTACTCCTCCCAACCCTGGGCCGGGAACTGCCTTCTTGGGCGAAATCGCTGAGTACCCATCGCTCTGCCTCAACGCGGTCTGTGGTGGAAGGTCTCATGTTTGCCATCAAGCCCGCTTTTGCCCTTCCGAGTGGCCCCTTTGTTTGGGAGTGTGCGGCTATGAAACAGCGGCCGGTGAAATAAACACCGGCACACCCGTTTTGATGAATAGTCTACATTACTAGTCTAGCAAGTCAAAACTTCGAGAACAAGACCGGCGGTGCGTCCGGGGCAGGCTGCCCAGGTGGCTTTTCGCAGTCTTCCGTCAACTGGGTGGAGCCTTTTCTGAAGAGCAGCGAGGCTGTGCTCAAACAGGAGGCGTTGCTTTTGGAATGCCAGTCAGCGACGAAGGCACACCTCCTTGAATATCAGGACTAAATTCGGCGACCTGGGTCCAACGATAGTACACGGGCCTCGACGCGGCGAGATCAACCGCTCCAGCCGCACTTTGTCGAGCCGCACCCGAGCCACTGTGGCGTTGCAGAAACATTCCCCGTGATGGCGTCACGATCCGTGGCGGTTTTCAAGGGATAGGTCTGCACGACACGGCATTTTCGGACAGATGAGCTTGAAAACAAAAAACCCAATCCGTCACGACACACAAAAAATAAATAAAGATTGGATTCCCGTGACGAACTGGGTCTAGCCGTATCACGTTGATGAGTATTCCGTCATGGGCGTTGTTGGATGGTCGGGTAGACGCAGGGTACCAATAAGCTCCACAAAATGGATGCGATGGCGGCGGCAGTGGTCGCGGATGCCTTCCACGATGCGCAGGGAAGCGCCCGGATCATAAAAGTTGGCTGTACCAACCTGCACGGCGCGCGCTCCGGCGATCACAAATTCCAGAGCGTCCTCAGCCTTTGCAATGCCGCCGATGCCGATGATCGGGATCTTAACGGCGCGATACGTCTGGTAGACCATACGGACCGCCACGGGCTTGATTGCGGGTCCGGAAAGACCGGCTGTGACGTTGGAGACACGCGGGGTCCGGGTCTCCACGTCGATGGCCATTCCAACAAAAGTGTTGACCAGCGTCAGGCCATCTGCGCCGCCGTTTTCAGCAGCACGCGCAAGCAAGGTAATGTCCGTCACATTCGGCGAAAGCTTCACCAACAAGGGCCGGCGGGCGGCGCGTTTTGAAGCGGAAACAACTTCTTCTGTCAATTTGGGATCGTTACCGTAAACCATGCCCCCGCAGCGCGTGTTGGGGCAGGAGATGTTCAGTTCGTAAGCGTCAATCCCCTCGCCCTCATTCAGGATTTCAATACAACGGACGTAATCCTCGGTGGTGTAGCCGAAGACGTTCACCAAGCAGCGCGTCCGGAGTGTGCGCAGAAAGGGCAGCTTTTCCTCCAGGAATTTCCTTGCACCCACGTTCTGCAAGCCGATGGCGTTCAGCATCCCCGACTCCGTTTCATAAATGCGCGGAGGTGGATTGCCCGGCATGGGCTCGGCTGAGATTCCCTTCACGACAATGCCACCCAGTTGGTTGAGATCAATAAGGTGGGCGAACTCCTGCCCGTAGCCAAACGTTCCGCTGGCGGTCAGGACAGGATTCTGGAAATGGATGCCGGCAACCGTCACATCCAACCGAGGGATAAATTCCTGCTCGGGGGATTCGGTTACTGAGCCCGTCGAAGAGATTTTCTCTACGTTGTTAGTCACCGGTCACTCACTACTAACAGGCGGCTGAAAACCTGTACAGCCTGTCATTTCGAAGAGCCCCAGGCGACAAGGGAGCTCATAATGACTCTCTTCAATCGACTGCGATTCCCCTCTGCGCTCGGAGTGACACAGTTTCGAGACGTTTGTCAGCAGCCTGCTAGATCTTGGGAATGCTCTCCTTCTCCCAAATCACGTGATCGGCCCAAAAAACCGGCCCTTCCGTACAGACGCGCTCGTAGCTTCCGTGCCCTTCGCCATTCACCCGAATCGAGCAACCCAGGCATACACCCAGACCGCATCCCATGCGATTCTCCATCGAAACCATGCAGGGCTGTCCGTGAAGCTTGGCCAATTCCACCGTTGCCTGGAGCATGGCCCAAGGGCCACACGCCATCAGCAAAAGTTTCTGACCATGCCCTGAATCAAGGGCCTTCCCAAGCGGTCGCGTGACATAGCCACGATAACCGCGCGAACCGTCTTCGCTGGCCAGCACGATCTCATCCATGAAAGGTTCGAAGTCTTCCACACCGACCAAATCTTCTTTCGTGCGCGCGCCGAAGAAAAGGCGTTGGCGTATTCCAATCTTGGCGAGGGATTTTGCAGGGAGCAACAGTGCGGCAATTCCAATGCCGCCAGCAACATGCCAAACTTCGTCCGCCCGGTTCACCAGTTCGAGATATTCTTCCTCAAAGAAACCGTGGCCGAGGGGTGCCAACAGACCCACTTCATCCCCCGGTCTCAATTCCGACATTAATTGTGTTCCGCGCCCCACGACTTTATAGAGAAGCTGAACAAGCTCCGGACTGTCTCCGTTGCGGCTCACGGCCCTGACCTTGATGCCTGGCACGGTATCTCCGAAAGATCGCATGCCGCCCTGCGCAGCCCCAATGAGGGACTTTACATCATAGATGCTCATGGGTCGCCGGAGCAGCGGCGACGAATCTCCCATCAGGCGTACCATGGCAAACTGTCCCGGGCGCGTCGAACGTGCTTGAGCAGGAGTATGCAGACTCAGAAGAAAGTGACCGCCGGTGAGAGGCCGATTTTCCGCCACGAGCACGATCTCATCCGTCACCATTTTCACGTCAGCCGAACCCATAGAATGCGCCCTTGGACGACTCGGGCAGTGGCCGCAAACGAAAGCCCGAATTAAAGCTCGCCGTGTCTCAGCACAATTCCTGCCTTACACCTTCAGCGCCGACAGTACTTCGTGAATATGACCATCCACTTTCACTTTCGGGAACACCCGCTGGATTCTTCCATCCCTGCCGATAATGTAAGTGGTCCGCACCACGCCCATCGTCTTACGTCCGTACATGTTCTTTTCCTGCCACACGCCGTAAGCCTGCAGCGTTTCGTGACTTGGATCGGAAAGCAGAGGAAAATTCAGCTTATACTTCTCGCGGAATCTCCGAAGGTCCTCAACACAATCGCCGCTCATACCCACCACGTGGGCTCCAGCCTTTTCCAGTTCTTTTCTGGCGTCCCGGAACTGGTTTGCCTCGCTGGTTCAACCGGGAGTATCCGCTCGGGGGAAGAAATAAAGCACCAAGGTCTTTCCCAGCAAGTCCTTCAGGCTGACTTTTTCTCCGGAATCTGAAAGCAGCGTGAAGGATGGCGCTTGATCACTGACGTTCAGCATGACCGACTCCTTGGATCACATAAGCTCCTTCTTCAGCACTTCCTGCACGCGCTGCGGATTGGCCTGGCCGCGAGTGGCCTTCATCACCTGGCCTACAAACCAGCTGAAAGTGGCTGTCTTGCCGTTGCGGTACTGTTCAACCTGCCGGGGATTCGCAGCAATGACCTCGCGTGCGGCGGCAGCAATCATTTCGATATCATCAATCTGTCGCAGCCCTCTTTCCGCCATCACCTCTTCCGCCCGCCTGGAGGATGCAAACATTTCAGCCAGGATTTCCTTCCCCATTTTCCCGGAAGTCTTGCCCTCAGCGATCAAAGTAAGAAGTTCGGCAAGATTGCGAGGTGTGACCGCCGACTCTGTAATATCCTTCTTCGCATCGTTCAGAAGATGCATCAATTCGCTCAGAATCCAATTGGCTGCAAGCTTGGGATCAGGCCCTTGCTTCACCACAGCTTCGTAATAATTGGCGAGGGTTTTCGAGTGGGTCAACTGATCCGCATCGTAATCCGTCAATGCGTATTCACGCATGAAGCGTTGTTTGCGCGCTGCGGGAAGTTCCGGCATGGAACGCCGCACTTCCTCCTTCCATTCCTCGCTGATCGTCAGGGGAAGCAAATCCGGCTCCGGAAAGTAACGATAATCGTGGGCGAACTCCTTGGAGCGCATGCCATGGGTCCGTTGCTCGCGGCTGTCCCACAGGCGCGTTTCCTGGGTGATTTCTCCACCGCTCTCAAGAATTTTGATCTGGCGCTCAGCCTCGTAAGCCAGGGCTCTTTGAAGGAAGCGGAAGGAGTTCAGATTTTTCACTTCCGTCTTCGTGCCGAAACTGGAAACGCCCGCTCGGCGTACGCTGATGTTGGCGTCGCAACGCAGGCTGCCTTCCTCCATGTTGCAGTCCGAGACTTCAAGATAGAGCATCATTGTCTTGAGTCTTGTCAGAAACTCGTACGCTTCCTCCGGTGAGCGCAAATCCGGCTCGGTGACAATCTCGATCAGCGGCACACCGGAACGATTCAGGTCGATATAAGAGGCCCGATCGGAATCCGGGAACCCTTCATGAAGCGATTTCCCTGCATCCTCTTCCAGATGCACTCGCGTCACACCGATCCGCTTGCGCTCGCCATTCAGCTCGATTTCAAGCCAACCACCCTCGGCAAGCGGTTCGTCGTATTGGGAGATTTGATAACCTTTCGGGAGATCCGGATAGAAATAGTTCTTTCGGGCGAACCGCGAGCAAGGATTGATGCCGCAGTTCAGCGCCAGCGCGGCTTTCATCGCCATGGTCACGGCTTCGCGATTGAGCACAGGCAAGGCGCCCGGAAGTCCCAGGCAGACGGGACAGGTATGCGTGTTGGCGGGATCGCCGAAACGGGTGGAGCAACCGCAGAAGATTTTGGATTGCGTCAAAAGCTGGACGTGCACTTCCAGCCCGATGACCACTTCGTATTGTGTCCTCACCTCAGCAGCTAAAGGCATACCCACTTTGCTTTATGCTTTCCGTTCGCCTCAAAAGAAAGTTGCGATACTTCATTATACCGGAAGAACCACGCGGAGCGGCCTGGGGGCCGCAGCCCAACTGAGTTTTCTGTTATAATCGCGCCGTTGAAAGAGCACTTTCATCATTTTTCCTGATGCGAACCGTCGATGGAAGATATCCTGCTGCCTCTCTTCCCGCTCGAAGTTGTCCTGCTGCCTAAAGAGATTCTTCCTCTTCACATTTTTGAAGAACGTTACAAAGAAATGATTGGCGAATGTCTCGCAGCTGAATCCAGCGGCAAGGGGCAATCCGAATTTGGCATTGTTCTGGCGAAAGGCCCGGAGATTTGTAATATTGGATGCACCGCTCAGATCAGTCGCGTGACGCGGAAGTATGTGGATGGGCGTATGGATATCCTCGCGGTGGGGCAGCGTCGATTTGAAATCCTGTTTACTGATGCGGAAAAATCCTATCTGCGGGCGGGGGTTGAATTCTTTGAGGATGAGCCGAGCGCAAACCCGCTCCCGGAAAGGGATATCCGCCGCGCCATAGAACTCTTCGAGCAGGTCATGAAGCGCATCAGCAGCGGGCACGATCCTGCCCCTCCGCCCGAAATTGATCCCCGTCTTTCTTTCCGCATGGCTGCGCTCTTACCCCTGAGCCTTGAAGTCAAGCAGACCTTGCTGACGCTTCGCAGCGAGGCAGAACGCCTGAAAGAACTCAGCCGTGCGATTGAAGAAATAATCCCGCAGATTGATCGGGCGGCTCGGGTTCAAGAGAAAGCAGGCGGCAACGGGAACTTGCGTCAGCACCGCTGAACTCGCCATTTCGTCGCGCAAGCTTTTATCTCCCAATTTGACTGTCCGGCTAAGCCGGGGAAGACTTGGGACCAAAGGGAGGATGACCTTTTAACAGAATTCTCCTCGCAAGGTCAGGCTGCTTGATTGGCGGAACCAGGGTATTCCATCGGCTTACAATCTCCGGCGACGCGACCTGGGAATCCACTTTAAAGCGAATCGTCACAATCTGCTGTGGCCTGATGGGGAAACGGTATGTGGGTCCGCCTTCCAGCGCTGAGCGCTGCTCACCCATCAGATTGGTCAGATAGGCGTTGTGATGCGGCATGAATAAGGTCACACGAGCCTCTCCCGCTTCACCTTTCCACTCATAAAGCCGCAATTCAACTTCCCGCTTCTCTCTTCGCAAAGCGCCTACGATGACGTTGTCGGAAGTCTCCAGAAAAGACTGATTCAGCCCCCTCTGGCTGCCGCTCCGAGTGAAAGGCGGCCCGTTGAGCTCCCACGCCATGCGGGGAATGCGCGCATCCTGCCAGCGGTTCGGGTGAGGGACAAGGGCATAAACAAACCGATGAAGTCCTTGCCCTGCCATGAGTTCGTTCGGCCATCCATTATATCGGGGATGAGCATTAAAAAGACCTAGGGTGACCGTGCGGCCATTCAGCTCATGAGCCGTAAGCCCGTGTGCGAGCAGCGCGATCCCCCGATCTTCCGCAAGTTGATAATGCGACCAGCGCACTGCGGGCAGGATCGCATCTGAAAAACCGTGACGCTGCGATTCGCCAACTTCATATTCGGGAAGCGGACGAAAGGGATGGCGGGGGTCGATGGAGGCGAAGCCATAGGGAATGCCCCGGGTACGCTCTGTTACGTCGGCAGCCAGAGGGAAATCAACGGTGATGAGAATATCGTCGGCATGCAGTTCCAGTCGGGTTTCGAAATCGATGCGAGGAAAGTGATGATAAAAGCGGACGATGCGCTCCAGCCGTGAATGGCCGTAGAAATTCGATTGCGAAAAAACCGTTGTGGCCAGTGCACCTCGGAAAGCGCGAGTCTGAGCTCGGTAATGGCTGCTGGTTTCCAGGACCTTCCGCTGCGGCCTGGGCAGCATAAAGTCGCCCGGATCGGCCTTCAGCAAGTGCGCCACGGATTCAGCAAACACAACGTTGGCAGGCCCTCCCAGCAGTTCCCCACCCGAAGGCTTAAGCTGAAGGCTGGTCAGCGCTCCGGTTTGCTGATCCATGCGCGCCACGTAATGTTCCGTCTCAATGGGTTCTGGCCACGAAATGGGGTGCGGCGGTTCCGCCGGGTGATCCTCGAGAGCCAGCGAAACGATGCCTGAAGGAGGGAGATCCAGGCGACAAATGGCGCGGGAGGAATCTCCGACAACAGCCTCACAAAGAACGCCGGGAATTCGCTTTCCCGCAGGCAGAGACAGCTCGAGGGGATCATTGCGCGTCCAGTTGAGCGGATTGAAAAGGGCGAGACCTTCGCCGTGACCCGAAAGCGAGGCCATGGCTTCAGAAAGAGTCCGGGAAGTCATTTTCCGCACGGAGGCGTATCGATCCTCAACATCCCACGACCGGTTGTCACGAAAAACCACACCCGCCGCTGAGCCCCATAGCGCGTTGCGATCCATATTCATCGCCAGATCGATCCAGCAGTCATAAAGGTCCTGTGAGGGATAGGATGCACCCGTTTTCAGGCTGGCGGCGGTCGCGAGCATTTCTGCGGCGCCGAGTTGGTATTCCAACTCACGGAATTCCTTTTTGATTTGAGGCAGGTCATACCAGAAGGCATTAAAGCAGAAGGCTGTGTCGCCGCGAACTTCCTCCAGCTTGACCTCCCCCGACTCAATTTCAGCGCGAAGGCGTTTGACAAAATCATTGAGCGTGCCAAAGCGAAGTTCGATACGCGGATATTGCTTCCTCCACTGCTCAAGAAGTTGCGTGGGATAGTGCTCATAAAGAGGAGCCAGGCTGTAATCGCCGGAACCCGCCAGGGCGAGGAGTGTTTTCTGGCTGGGGCTGTGCGCTTTCTTCCACTCGATCACTTCAGCAATCCGCGCAAGTTGGGCGGTGCTGAGTGGTTCCTGGGTCGTGAAAATTTCCGGCAGTTCAGCATAACTGTTTGCATTGCAAAGGGTCAGCGTGCGCGTGCCGTCCGGAGCAACCCACCAGAAAGCAGTCTTTGTTGCAGGATTATTGCGGCAAAAAACCAGCGCATCGAGGCCCAGCCCGGCGACAATCTGAGGCATCTGACGATGATTTCCAACCACATCGATCATCCAGCCATAACGCGGGCGCAGGCCGAAGATTTTCTCATACCAGCGGAGGCCGTTCACGCCAAGTTGCACAATCGCCTCACCGTCCGAGAGGTTCATGGTGGACTCCAGAAAGAAGGCGTTCACCAGTTCGACGCGCCCTTCCCGCACCCGCTGCTTCAGTTCATCCAGGCGATCGGGAGCAAATTGCAGAAATGTAATTAAATTGGCGGCTTCAGAGTAGACGAAAGCGTAATGAGGATCGCTCTTCACGCGGTCAAGGTGATCGAGATAGTTATTCAGGCAGTAGTTCCTTTCGGTGTCGAAATCATCCAGCCAGCCGGCGATGGTACCGTGCGTGTTGGGAACAATATAGAGCGTCGTTTCATGGGAAGCGCGTGAGCAGGCCGGGATCTCTCCGGAGAGCGCAGCCCCCAATGCTGCGGCCACTCCGCTTTTCATGAACTCACGTCGCTTCCAGGACCTCCTCATCGTTCGCTCTCCTCACAAAGATTCAGAATGCCATCAGACAAAGCATGACAAACCGAAGGAAAACCCTGCATGACAGTCTTTATCGATGGTGCAACCTCACTTTCTCTCTGCCGATTCCTGCCAGCGGGAAGGATCGCGGTATTTCACCGTCTGAAGATGTTCACAATAAAGCACCAATTCGCCTTCGTTTTTGAACACCTCATAAGATGCCCGGACCAGGCCCATACCCGCATATTTGGGCTTCTTCTCGAGGTTGGTGCGGATCGTGTAGATGGTGTCTCCGATAAAGACGGGCTTGATAAACCGCAGCTTGTCATATCCGTAACTGAAGGCATTGACGCAATTTGTGGCAACCAGGCCGAGACCTAAGCTGAAGACCATAGCACCCGCTACCAGACGCCGCCCGAAGACGCCTTCCTTTCTGGCGAAAATTTCATCGCCAACGTAAGGGTGCATATCGAGCACTAGAGCGTTAAAAAGCATGCTCTCCCCTTCCGAGATGGTACGGCGGATGGAACGGATTTTGTGTCCGACTTCAAAGTCCTCGTAGAACCAATTCTCGGCATTCCAGATAGGAATTTCCTGATGCTTTGCGGGGTCAGGATTGGGGTTCACAGAATCTCGGCTCCTTATCAGACTGTCTACTCTCCTTGCGTCTCCCTGATTATGGGGAGAGGGTGACGCGAAGCGACGATCGAGGGGTGTATGCTTTCCTGCCGTGAGCGGTAGAGCTTTCAAAGTCCGAATTCGCGGGCGATTTCATCCGTGTGTTCGCCGACGCGTGGAGAACCCAAGGTGGACTTATAAACTTCGCCATCAATCCGAATGGGACAGCGCGTTGTCCGAAGGCGGGCCCCATTGCTTCGCTGCACCTCCTGAAGCATGTCCAAAGCTTTAAACGCGTCGTGCTGGAGCAATTGCGGCCAAGTCAGAACATCCGAGCACCAGACTCCGGCCGGCTCCAGTTTCTGAAGCCAGTGAGCTGTTGTCTGAGCCTTCAGATGATCGGCAATGATTTTCTTAATTTCATCACGCTGAGTGAACCAAGTTTTGGGGTCGGAGTAGGCCAGAAGCGGCTGGCAGTTTAAGATCTCCCCCAGTCGGGTCACCGAACCCATGGCCAGAGCCAAATAGCCGTCAGCGGTGGCATAGATGCCGTAAGGCGCTCCCAAATAGGCATGGGCGTTATTCACAGCGCTTCGCACAGGAAGCTTGCCACCGTCATTCAGGTGCGTGGTCAGCACCTCGAACTGATGGTCAAGCACGGCTTCGAGCAAGCTGACTTCCACAAGCCCCCCCACACCTGTCTTTCCCCGGCGAACCAGGCAGGCCAGAATGCCCTGCACCAGAAATGCGCCAGCAAACATGTCAGCGGCGGCCAGGCCAAAAGGCATGGGTGGCTGGTCAGCATTTCCATTCAGCCAAACCAGCCCGGACAACGACTGGGCCAATAAATCCTGTCCCGGTTTGTCGCGCCAAGGGCCCTGCTTGCCGTAACCTGTAATTTCTGCGTAAACCAGCCGCGGATTCATCTCGCGGACCGCCTCGTAGTGGAACCCGAGTTTCTCGATGACTCCAGGCCTGAAATTCTGAATCAACACATCGGCGTGCTGGACAAGCTTTTCAACCCGTGCGCGATCCTGCGGATCTTTCAAATCCGCGGCAAAGCTCTGTTTGTTTCGATTAATCGAATGGAATAAGGTACTGTCGCCATCCAGCTCAAGATTGGAGATATAGAGTTGACGGCAGAGATCCCCCGATTCCGGGCGCTCAACTTTGATCACACGAGCACCCAGATCCGCCAGCCGGAGCGCAGCCCAGGGCCCGGCCAGAAACTGACTGAAATCGAGGACAAGAATCCCTTCCAGCGGTCTCATCATCCTCTACCGTTCCTTTCAACTGGCGATCGAAACAAATCCCTTTCGTATGGTCAATGTCGGGACTTTTTGTATACAAAAATGAATTCTATTTACAAAATTCGCCTCGGTCAAGCCAAGCTCAGGGTTTTGTCTGGAAAAGCGCTGCGGCCGTGTCTTTTGACCTCCAGCCTTTCTATCCGGTTTCTTCACGATGACCGTGTCGGTGAGTGCCAAAAGGCATTGATGCGCCCCAGGCTTCGCACGGGATTCCTCTTGAGGAGTGACCATTTTTTACACAGTTTTTAGCGAAGGCCTCCCCTTTGATTAAGCGACTCTTCAGAAAAGGGCGCTGCATCCATGCCGAACGCTGCACGGCACGCTTTTGGGCATTCTCGCTCCCCAAACCGCTTAAGGTCCGCGATGGCTCAAGTATAAATCCAAAAGCGTCGATAGAATGAGTGATGGCTGAGAAAAGTTTTCCAACAACTCCCAAAGACAAGCTCCCATCCCCTCTTCATCGAGGGGTGAATCAAAACCGCCGGAACTCCGGGAATAGGATGCACCTCATGGATTCGCAAGCGTCTTCGAAATTGCGCCCGATAGGCGCGCAGCGGAAGCCCCCCATTGAATCCTTACACCATGTTTTTCAGGATTCCATGGATCGCATGAGCCCCGGCGACATCCTGCTGCTCGACGATAACGAATCCTTGCGCGATCTGGTCGATCCAATATTTTTCGCCATTCTATCGTGTCCGCTCTGCGGGAAGCTTGACCTCATCACACAGTCCCAATACTCCGGTACGGAATCGGTAATTTGCGGCTATGACGATTGCTCCTGTCACTTTCGCATCGATCACAAACAGGCCCTGATCTACCTCCCTGTCAACTGATCGCCAGGGCGCCGCTTTTGCCCTCAAGCCTGCGTGCGGTTCTGCCGAGAGGATATTCGAAACCTCATGATTTGCCCGAAGTGCCAGCAAGAGAACCCGGAGTCGACCCGCTTCTGCAGGCGTTGCCATATGACGCTGCGTTTCACCTGTCCCGCCTGCCAGCATGTTCAACCCCACGGCGGCCAATGTGAACAGTGCGGCGTTGACTTTGTCAAGTATATCTCCATGATGCAATTTCAAATGGAGAGCAATGTGCGGCAGGAACGCGAGACCAGACGAGCTCGGCAAAATCTCATGAGGCAGGTTCTTTTACTGCCTGTAACGGGAGGCTGGTCATTACTGCGGTCGATTAAATCGAATTTACGAGGGGAATAAGCTGCCGGATCTCAGACGATTCAGAGTGTGGATCCTCCTCCGGCTGTGAAGCAGTCGAGGAGGAATTACTTCTTAAGGCCAGCATCTCGTCCCAGCACCCGAATCAGTTGCTCAGAGTGTGACGGCTGGCCATATAACGCTTGGCATTTTCAACCAGCTGCGCAGCCTCCGGCAGTTCCTGAATTGCCTTCTCAACCAACGGATCATTTTCAGCGGCGATCCGCTGCTCTTCCTGCTCCCCAAAAGCAGTCCCAATCACATTTTCCTTAATGCGCAGTTTGATGAAATTCAGATTGGCGACAAAATCTTTATCAGAGAGAGAAATACCTTCCTGGCGAAGGTATTTCTTGAAGTCCTGGACCACGGCATCATTTGGCTCAAAGTCTTCGCTCACATCCTTGTGATCCGCAAGATAACTCTTACTGAAATCAAAGAAGACATTGCGGGCCAGCAGCCTTTGCTGGACGTTATTAAGCTTGGGCTGCTGAAATTCCACGTCGGGTGTGATGCCACCGCCGCCATAGACTTTGCGCCCGCCATCCGTGTAATAGACCTTGGCATGGGAAGGTTGAACATCTTCAGTGTGGTTATAATAATCCCACAAAGAAACATCTGAATAATCGCGTTGGATCAGCCTGCCGCTGGGCGTATAGTAATGGGCCGTGGTCAGCGCCAAACCCGCATGATCGCTCAGCGGATAGACCGTCTGCACCAGACCCTTTCCGAAACTTGGTTCTCCCACGACCAAAGCGCGATCGTGATCCTGAAGCGCCCCGGTCACAATCTCCGCCGCACTTGCGGTATTCGGTCCGATAAGGACCACCATGGGATATTCGTTTCCGTGATTCCCATTCACAGCATAATAGCGCCTCTCTCGCGAATTGCGCCCGTAGTGATAAACGATAAGCTGGTTCTTTTCGACAAAATGGTCCGCCACTTCAACTGCCTGCTGCAGTAACCCGCCGGGATTGCGTCGCAGGTCAAGGATGAGACCGCGGAAGCGTTTCACTCCCAGCCGCTTCAACGCAGCCGTTAATTCATCATTCGTGGTTTCATCGAAATTGCGGATATGGATGTAAGCCACGTCGGGCTGAATCATGAAAGCCAGATCCACGCTGTGCTGTGAGATTTGTGCCCGCGTAATGGTGAACTCCATCGGCTGAGCAACCCCGGCCCTACCGACCGTGACGTGCACGATCGTGCCCTTCGGACCTTTCAACATATCCGCCACCTGGTTGATATTAAGGCCCAAAGTGGATTTGCCGTCGACTTTGAGAATGATATCACCCGCACGGATGCCGGCGCGCATCGCCGGCGAACCCTGAAAGGGCTGGGCTACGACCGTCACCAGGCGGTTAAGTTTATCCAGTTGCGGTTGAATCATCATGCCCACGCCCGAATATTTCCCTGCCTGATCTTCCCGAAGTTGTTGAAAAGCCTGGGGATTAAAGAAATTGGAATGGGGATCGAGGGTGCGGAGCATGCCTGGGATTGCTCCCACAGTCATGCTGTCGCCAGGTCCAAAAATACATTGGTCTGGATTGAGAGGATCGGCGTAATTCGCCTGCACGAGGCTGTAAATCTTTGTGAATTCCTTAATGCTGGCATGGATGTCCGATTCATCCGAATTGTCGCCAGTTGCTTCCACGCGGGTTCCGTAAATGCCGCCAAGCACCGCGCACAAAATGATGGTTGATAGTGCATACCATAACACCCGCGGGGTCTGTTTCATTTCCAACCTCAGTTCATGCCGATTATAACATGCGGAGGCTCGAACCCTCCGTGTCCGGGAAAGTTGATACTGTCACGATTCGCAGGGTCACTCATAATGAAGAAGGCCGACTCCCCGGGCCGCCTTATCCTTACTCCAGCCCTCGACTCGCCATGTAACGATGGGCTTGCACCAGCAGTTGCTTGGCCTGACCGAAACTATCAAGCGCCTTTTGGATGAGGGGATCCGTCTCCACTGCAATTTGTCTAGCTGCATCTTCTCCATAAATGACACCCACAAGCTGAAGGCGGATGTGCTCACGAATAAACGATTCATTGCTCTTGAAATCCCGGTCAGAAATGGAAATTCCTTGCGCGGTTAGGAATTTTTTGAATTCCTCTAGGACCTTGCCATTGGGCTTGAAATCCTCCGGCACAGTCCTGTGGCTGGCGAGATAACTGCGGCCAAAGTCGAAGAAAACGCCGGCATCCAGCAACCTCTGCTGGACGGCATTGGGCTTCTGGGGAGGCACGTCAACATCCGGAGTAATGCCTCCGCCTCCGAACACTTCGCGTCCGCCATCGGTCATTCGCACCTGCGTGTGAGGAAGAGGGGCGGGATCATAGTGATAATAATAATCGTAAAGTGAAATCTTCGAATAATCACGCTGGATCAGCCGTCCGCTGGGGGTGTAATAACGGGCGGTGGTAAGCAACAACATCGTATTATCGCTCAGCGGAAATTCCGTTTGCACAAGGCCTTTACCGAAACTCCGCTCACCCATCACCAGGGCCCGGTCGTGGTCCTGAAGTGCCCCAGTCACAATTTCCGCTGCGCTCGCCGTATTATGGTTGATTAAGACGACGATGGGATACTCCGGACCTTGCTCGCCGTCTACGGCATAATAGCGTTGTTGGGGAGAGCTTCTGCCATAATGATAAACGATGAGTTGGTTCTTCCTTAGGAAGTGGCTGGTCACTCCAACGGCTTGCTGCAACAAGCCACCTCGGTTATCTCTCAGATCGAGGATCAGGCCTTTAATATTCTGTTCGCCGAGACTATCTAACGCCTTCGTGAGTTCCTGGTTGGTCGTCTCATTAAAGGTATGAATATGAATATAGGCAATGCCAGGCCGGATCATGAACGCTGCATCCACGCTACGAGTCGTAATCTTGTCCCGCGTCAGGGTAAACTCGAGCGGCTTCGGCGAACCCTCGCGAAGCACGGAAACGTGCACTACAGTTCCGCGCGGCCCACGCAGCAGGTTAGCGACAGCCGTGCTATCCAGATTCAAGGTATCCTTTCCATCCACAGCGCTGATAATGTCGCCCGGCCGCAGACCTGCACGAAAAGCGGGTGACCCCGGCAGCGGCTCGATAACTTGTGTCACAATTTTCCCAGCGCGATTAGGCCTGGCGGCGATCTCCATGCCGACGCCATAATAATTGCCCTGCATTTCCTCGCGCATTTCGGCAAACTGCTTGGGATCAAAGAAATTGGAGTGCGGATCGAGGGTGCGCAGCATTCCGGGGATGGCCCCCAGTTGATCACTCCCCGATGGACCATAGAGGGCACGGTTAGGATCCACTGGATCGGCATAGTTTTTCTCAATCAAGCCATAAACGGCGCTGAATTGTTTCAGGCTGGACTGAATATCCGTTTCCTGACCAGGCTTTCGCGCCTCTCCGCGCTGCTGGGCTGCGCCACAGAGCGCGCAAGTCAGGATCAATGAACTCCCCCAGCAGATCGCACGTCCTATCTTCATCATGGGTAGCTAGCTCCTCAGAGCCAGTATATCATTCGTTAACGAGCCACGCGAAGTCATCGATTCTCCTGTCCTTTTCGATGATTTCTGAATCGCAAAAAGATGGCTCCCTCCGGGCCTTCCGGTACAGGCCTTCTGCCGAGGCTGAGAATTGGAGCGCAGGGCCAAAGTATGATTTCGGGCGAAGGAAGGGTCAACCTTGCACAAGTGTGGAAGATGGCGTCAAGGCTTATCTTGCGAAGGCCACGGGCAGGTTGTAAACTGAGTTTCGAGAAGTGTCCCACAGGCAAATGAAGCACGTGGAGGAAAGGTTTTATGTTAAGCCCAATCCGTCAAGGGTGGGTCGAGAAGCGCACCGGCCCTGTCGTCACTCAGATGCACTATGCTCGTCAAGGTATCATCACGGAAGAAATGGAATATGTGGCTCGCCGGGAAAACCTCGAGCCTGAACTCATCCGCTCTGAAGTGGCGCGAGGACGAATGATTATTCCCGCCAATATCCGGCACGTGGAGCTCGAACCCATGGGCATCGGAATCGCGGCAAAGTGCAAAATCAACGCCAACATCGGCAATTCGGCAACCACGTCCAACATTGATGAAGAAGTGGATAAGCTGCGTACGGCCATCAAATACGGCGCCGATACGGCCATGGACCTCTCAACGGGCGGCAATATCCATGAAATCCGTGAGGCCATTCTGCGCTCAAGCCCGATTCCGATCGGCACAGTCCCCATCTATGAAGCCGTCACCCGCGTCAAACGCGTGCGCGACCTGACGCCCGAATTGATGCTGGAAGTCATCGAAGAGCAGGCCGAGCAGGGTGTGGACTATATGACCATCCATGCCGGGGTTCTGCGGGAATATATTCCGCTCACCCGAAACCGCATTACTGGCATCGTCAGCCGGGGCGGGGCCATCATGGCGCAATGGTCCGTTGAGAACCACAAGGAAAACTTCCTTTACGAGCGATTCGATGATATTTGCCGGATTTTCCAGAAATACGACGTGTCGTTTTCCCTGGGGGATGGGCTGCGTCCTGGCAGCATTGCCGACGCCAGCGACGAAGCGCAGTTTGCCGAATTAAAGACCCTGGGTGAACTCACCAAGAAAGCCTGGGAATACGATGTACAAGTGATGATTGAAGGGCCGGGGCACATCCCCATGGACCAGATCAAGCTTCAGGTGGATAAGGAAATGGAGTTGTGTCATGAGGCCCCCTTTTATACGCTCGGGCCGCTCGTGACCGATATTGCCCCCGGCTACGATCATATCACTTCCGCCATCGGCGCAGCGATGATCGGCTGGTACGGCGCGTCGATGCTTTGCTACGTCACCCCAAAAGAGCATTTGGGGCTGCCGAACCGGCACGACGTCCACCAGGGCATTATCGCTTACAAGATCGCTGCCCACGCCGCAGACGTAGCCCGCCACCGGCCCGGCGCTCGCGACCGCGATGATGCGCTCTCGTATGCCCGCTTCCTTTTTGATTGGAACAAACAATTTGAGCTTTCGCTGGATCCTGAAACGGCGCGAGCCATGCACGATGAGACGCTGCAAGATGACTACTACAAAGACGCCAAGTTCTGTTCGATGTGCGGCCCGAAATTCTGCTCGATGAATACGACACAGGTGATGGAAGAGCACCTCGGGCTTGACCAGAGCGAGCGTGAACAGAAATACGCGGAATTGCTCAGCAAGGTGCACGTATAAATAGCGGTTTGCAATCCTGATTTTAACCCCTCATCCCGACCTTTACGGCCCAAATCATAGGCGAGGGGCCAGGGCCGTGGATGCTTCCGTCCCCGGCAGGAAGAAGACAACCCTCGAATGTCAGCCCGTATGAATGTCATCCCGTGATCAAGGAGGCTTACCCATGGGAGAAAACCATTTGTCTGCATCAAAGAGTAGCACCTTGCGGTTCATCCTGGTCCCTGCTGTCATCACTCTGGCCATCACTATTCTGCGCTTGGTCGGGGAGCTCCAGCATTGGCCGGCACCCCTGTTCAACTCGAGCGCTGGTGGTGGAGCAGCCATCATTGGAATCTCCTGGCTGCCCATTATCTTCGGTCCCTGGTTTGCTCTGAAGCTTGCGGGTAGGGGCGAGGGACCCGCGAGCGCCGGAAAATCCATCGGTTTTACGTTGCTTGGCTTGTTTGTTCTTGTTGCCGGAGGATTTCTGGCCTTTCAACGGGAGTTTCACTTCTCGCTCCGGGCTTTGCTGGGATTCATCCTGATGCTCCTCGCAGCCTTTGTTCCGTGGCGAGCGTGGCCGGCTTTAATCAAAACGCTGATCGCATACGCCTACGCTGCTCGCATTCCGGTACTAATTGTGATGTACTTCGCTCTCCAGGGGCAGTGGGGCACTCATTATGATGCGGTGCCGGCCAGCATCCCCTCCGGCATGTCCTTCGGACAAAAATTTCTTGTGTTGGCCGTCTTGCCACAGTTGTTTTTTTGGATCGGGTACACGGTGATCCTTGGCTCGCTCATCGGAATTATCGCGACAGCCATCGTCCGGCGAGGCAAGCCTGTACCTGAAACGGCGGCATCGTAACAATCCGCCACTCGGCAATGTTGAATGCCAGGTCGGGTCTTTGCGGGTTACGGCAAAACTCTTGCTGCCTGTCAACCCGATGCGCCCTCGTAGGCTTACGACCTACCATTGATACAAAATTCATCCTTTACGGCACTCCAGCAAAGGCGGGGCTACTCCATTGGTTTCCTGCTTTTACAGGAATGACTGGCAAGGTACGGTTTTGACAATACCGAAGACTGGTCGGTTGACGAGAGTGCCGCTATATCTGGCATTGTCACCGTAATTTTATAAACCTCAGTCAATGGACCGCTCGCCGTGCGGTTCAAATATGGTGGTTACTCAGGAGGAGAATAGAGCATGCTCGAAGGACAAGTGGCGTTAATTACGGGAGCTTCCAGCGGAATTGGCCGGGCGACGGCGGAAGCATTTGCGCGCGAAGGCGCTACCGTCGCAGTGAATTATTGCAAAAACCAGTCTGGCGCAGATCAGGCCGTCGAAACCATCCGCAAGATGGGTCGGGAGGCTCTCGCCGTGAAGGCCGACGTTACCCGGAGCGCTGAAGTGAAGCAGATGATGGAGGCCGTGCTTCGGAAATGGGGGCGGATCGACATTCTGGTGAACAACGCCGGCGACCTTCTGGCACGGCGAACCTTGGCTGATATGACGGAAGAATACTGGGATCAGGTGATAAACCTGAATCTGAAGAGCGTCTTCCTCTGTGTGCAGGCCATCTGGCGACACATGGCCGAACGAAAAAGCGGATGCATCATCAATGTGGCCTCGATTGCCGGACGGAATGGCGGGGGTCTGGGTGCGGCAGCCTACTCCGCCGCCAAGGGAGGAATGATAACCTATACCAAAGCTCTGGCCAAAGAACTTGCACCTCATGGGATCCGCGTGAATGCCATCAATCCCGGCGTCATTGCAACTCCCTACCATGAACGCTATAGCCCGCCTGAAGTTTTCCAGAAATTCATCGCTGCAATCCCCATGGGTCGCGCGGGCACTTCGGAAGAAGTTGCGGATGTGATTGTGTTTCTTGCCTCCCCTGCTGCGCGCTATATGACCGGCGAGGCCGTCGAAGTGAATGGCGGAATGTTGATGGATTGAACAGATGTTGGAGGAGCTGACCCTGCGCAAAAGCACCCTTATCATTGTGGTTGTATGCATGAGCCTCACGCTCGCCTGCGGCAGCAAACGTTCAAGGTCGGCCCGTCAGCGGGAAGTCGATTGGCCCAATTACGGCAACGACGCGGGCGGCATGCGCTTCTCGCCGCTCACCCAGATTAACAGGAACAACGTGGGGCACCTCGAGCTGGCATGGATTTACCACACCGGAGACATTTCCGACGGCAGTCAGGGTAAGCGAAAAAGCGAGTTTGAAGCGACGCCGATCCTGGTGGGTGGGACGCTCTATCTCAGCACCGCTTTCAATCGTGTTGTGGCTCTTGACCCTGTGACCGGCGGCGAGCGGTGGAGCTATGATCCCACGATCAACCTTACCAGCGACTATTCGGAAGGCCTGATGAATCGCGGCGTCTCCGCCTGGCTTGATCCTGACCGCAAGCCCGGCGATCCCTGCCAGCGGCGCATCTTTATCGGCACAATTGATGCCCGCCTGATTGCTCTTGATGCCGTCACTGGCAGGCCTTGTGCGGATTTTGGGAAGCAAGGGCAGGTGGATTTAACCAAAGGCTTGAGAGCGGACTCCCAACGCGCGGGTGAATATGAAGAAACTTCTCCTCCCGCCATCATCGACAACTTGGTCGTTGTCGGGTCTGGGATAGCGGATAACGACCGCGTGAACATGCCGAGCGGCGTGGTGCGCGCTTTTGACGCGCGCACCGGCGCGCTGCGCTGGAGTTGGGAACCCATTCCACCCAACCACTCCGCCGTTCCGCCCAGGCCCAGTGATCCGAACGCCTGGTTTACCGGAGCGGCAAACGCCTGGGCGCCCATGGCTGTAGACCCGGCACGGGATCTCGTCTTTGTGCCGACGGGCAGCGCCAGCCCTGATTACTGGGGCGGTTTTCGGAAGGGCGATGACAAGTGGGCAGATTCTCTTGTAGCCTTGCGCGGCAAAACCGGTGAGTTTGTCTGGGGCTTTCAACTGGTCCATCACGATCTCTGGGACTATGACACGGCTGCTCCGCCGTTGCTTGCCACGTTACACCGAAATGGCAAAGAGATTCCAGTCGTAGTCGAAGGCAACAAAACCGGCATGCTGTATGTGCTCAATCGCGGTACCGGCGAGCCGGTCTTTCCGGTTAAGGAGCGCTCCGTTCCGCAAAGCCACGCACTGGGAGAACAGACTTCGCCCACGCAGCCATTCCCTGAAGCGCCGCCTCCGCTCACGCCACAGCAAATCACCGCGGCTGACGCCTGGGGCCTCACAGCGGAGGAGCGGGAAGCCTGTCGTAAGCGCATGGGGGGCCTCGAATCTGACGGCATCTTCACTCCGCCCAGCGTCAAAGGCATCATTGCCTTTCCCGGAAACCTAGGCGGCATGAACTGGAGCGGATATGCGTTCGATCCCCAGCGTCAGATACTGGTGACCTTCACCGACAGCATCGCTATGGAAGTTCACCTCATCCCGCGCGACCGTTATCTACCCATCGAGCGGGCAGCCCAACTCGGCAAGTTCAGGGCTGAAGTATCGCCGCAGCACGGAGCGCCCTATGGCTTCAGCCGTGCGCCCATTCTCTCTCCGCAGGGTTTGCCCTGCAATTCGCCCCCCTGGGGATCGCTTGTGGCGGTTGATCTTGCAACGGGAAAAACCCGTTGGAGCGTGCCACTCGGAACCAGCCAGGACTATATTCCGCGCCTGTCTCCTCCCATCCACGGCATGTTTGGACTCGGCGGACCTATCGTGACCGCCGGCGGCTTAATCTTTATCGCCGGAGAGGTTGGTGACAATTATCTGCGGGCTTTTGATATTGAAACCGGGAAGGAACTCTGGAAGGGGCGACTGCCCGTAAGCGGCCAGGCTACGCCCATGACCTATGAAATCAACGACAAGCAGTATGTGGTGATCGCCGCCGGAGGCCACGGGAAGCTTGGAGATAAGCTGGGCGATTCACTGGTGGCCTTTGCGCTCCCCTGACAGCTCCTTCGCGTTACTCTTTAATAGCCAGAATCGCATCGAGCGGCGCGCCCGTGTGCTTGCCTTCCACTTCGGCAAAACCTGCTTCTCGCAAGAAGGCCGTATATTCTGAAAGCGTCCGCTCTTTCCCATCCGTACAAACAAGCATATTGAGCGATTGCGCCAGGGCGTTAAGCGGCCCGGTCTTGGTTTCATCCAGCAGGCGCTCGGCAATGAGCAACGCCCCGCCACGCGGCAACCGGGCATAAATCCTTCTGAGCAGCAACCGGATTTTCTCCTCGGACCAGTCGTGCAGGATGCGTCCCAGTGAAAACAAGTCCGCCTCGGGCAGCGGATCTTTGAAGAAGTCTCCCGGGATCAACTCGATGCGATCCTGAAATCCACGTTTGTTGACATACTCTCTTGTGACTTCAATCACGCTGGGCAGGTCAAAGACCGCGGCGCGAAGCTTCGGATAACGTTCACAGGCTGCCATGGCCAGGTGCCCGGTCGCGCCACCTAAATCCACCAGGCATTGATAAGGAGTCAGATCAAAAGCCTCGATGACCCGAGGTGAGCTGAGCAGTCCGAAGCCGTGCATGCCGGCAAGGAAATCACGCTTAGCTGTTTCGGTTTTGAAGAAGTTATCAAAAAGAGAACCTGCGACACCAAATACCTGCTGCCACCGGTTGGTGCCATCACGCACAGCGTCTTCAAGCTCTCCCCATAACGGATAGAGCGCCCGATCCGAGTAAAGAACGTAGCCCGTCAGTGTTGAATCGCTGTCGCGGCGGAGATAAGTTTGCGCAACAGGCTCATTGGCATACTCACTGTTGTCTTTGCGCAGCAGCCGCAGCCCCACGCAGGCATTAAGCAACCGTTCAAGAGCATCGGCATCCGCGCCAATCGCCCGGGCCAGGTCGTGTGCCGCCCGTGGACCGTTTCCGAGCAGATCGAAGATCCCCAGAGACACCGCCACGAACATAATCTTGGAGTAGCGAAATGCGTGAATCAATTCGATGACGATAGCAGAATCAGAATCGGGCATATCAGTTCCCAGGCGTTGAGGACAGGCTAAGGGTGAGGGAGGTGCTGTTGTTCAAATACCTTGCGCAGAAAATCTTCGACGTCTTTCAGACCTTGGTGCTGGCTGAAGATCTCCGCCACCAAACGCTGGGCTTCGTTACGGGAGTAGCCCAACTGCTCAAGCGCCTGAAGGGCTTCAGCCTTGACCTCCACAATCGATTCTTTCTCGATGGAAAGCGGTTCTTCAGAACGAGCCAGAGCGAATTTGGCCATCTTGCCGCGCAGTTCCGTGACCATGCGCTCAGCCGTCTTGGTGCCGATAAAGGGCAAATCTTTCAGGAAGGCCGTATCGCCATGCTCGATAGCGAGGGCGATTTCATTCATGGGGCGGACCAGGCACTTGAGCGCCCGCATAAAACCGACGCCGGGAACCGTGGTGAACGCCTCAAAAAACTCGCGGTCGAGAGGATCGAGAAAACCAATCAGCCGCGGCGTCAAGTGGCCTCCCCCGACGCCGCCATCGATGTAGTGGATCGTATACAGGGTCCAGGGATTACGCCGCTCCGCCTCCGGCATCAGGCGCAGACGAGAGGCGATTCCGGAAGGCACCAGAATTTCGTAGCAGAGCGCTCCCACTTTGAGGAATAGCGAATTGCGCTGAATGCGCTCGTATAAAACCTCACCGGTAATTTCAGTGATCATCCTGTTGATCAACTCCGCCGGCTGGTCTTGCCATCCCGGTGAAGCGAATGCGCGTAGCACAGAGCTGCGGCCAGCGCATCCGCGACGTCCGGGGGATGAGGAGTTCGCTCCAGAGAAAAGAAATGTCGCACTGCACGCTGCACCTGAAGCTTGGTGGCATTGCCATTGCCCGTCACCGACTGCTTGATGCGCTTGGCCGAGAGGCTTTTCACCGGCACGCCTGCCAGCCGCGCCGCCAGGCAGATGACCCCCCGCGCGTGGCTCATCAGAATCGCCGTTTGCGGATAAAAAGCGTGACTGTACACTTCCTCCAGGCACATCATCTGAGGATGAGATTCCAACAGTAATTGCCGCAATTCCTCAAAAAGCGAGCACAACCTTTCCGGCAGATTATCTCCCTTACTCCGCGGCAGTCGAATGACACCCGCTTCGGAAAGCCTGATCTGTGTGTCGGATGTTTCGATCAATCCATACCCGGTCACGTTCAGCCCCGGATCAATTCCAATAATGCGAACCGGAATTTTGGAGCCTGCCATGGGAGAGATTGTAATGGGAAAGCTTAAAGGTGCGAAACGTTCAGTAGATGCGGCGAGCACGCGCCCGGAAGTTGCTAAATCTTCGCAGCTTTAACGCTTTCTTCCAATTCGGACCCGCGCTGCCTGCCCCTTCCCTGCCGCCCCGCGGGCTCCGCCTGCCGCAAAGAGGGAGCGTGGTCCCACCGCACGCGCGGCAGAATGATTTCAGGGCGGATACGCTGAGCATTCTCCTGGATGCGAGCCAGCATGCTGTCGATGAGGACGTCTGAAAGTCGGTGCGGTTCGAGGCCGAGATCCAGCAATTTCTGGTGCCGCGCATTATAGTAATGGGCTTCAGCCTCGATCCTGGGATTCTTGAGGTGCTGCAATTTGACGCTCAAACCGAGTTTTTCGCCCTGCCGTTTCACAAGTTCCGCCAGTTCCAGGACGCTGAAGATTTCCGTAAACTGGTTAAAGACGCGATACTCACCCATTGCAGGCGGATTAAGCAACGCCAACTCCACGCAGCGCAAGGTGTCCCGGATATTGAGGAAACCGCGTTTCTGTTTCCCCTGGCCATATATGGTGAGAGGAACGCCAGCCACAGCCTGAACGCAGAACCGATTGAGCGCCGTGCCGAAGACTTCGTCATAGTGAAAACTGGTAACCAACTCAGGATGGAGAACTGTTTCGTCGGTTTCGATGCCGTAAACCACGCCCTGGTTCAAGTCTGTAGAGCGCAATTTCCAGACCCGACAGGCGAAGAGAATATTATGGCTGTCATGAACTTTGGAAAGGTGATAAAACGACCCCGGCTGTTTCGGGAAGGGAAGCACATCTCTTCGGCCCTTGTGCTCGATCTCAATAAAACCTTCCTCGATGTCAATGTTGGGCGTGCCATATTCACCCATGGTCCCCAGCTTTACCAGATGGCACTGTGGAGCGTGCTCGCGCATGGCCCACAGTACGTTGAGCGTGCCGGTAATGTTATTGGTCTGAGTGAATACGGCGCGACGCTGATCCATCATGGAAAAAGGCGCCGAAGGCTGCTCACCATAATGGACAATGGCTTCAGGCCGGAAATCGCGGAGAATTTCCTTTGTTTTTGAATAGTCACATAAATCCGCCATGGTCGCGTGGATCGTCAGCCCAGTAACCTGCTGCCATATCTTCACACGCTCTTCAAGGGGGGGAATGGGCATCAACGGCGTGATATTCAATTCCTTTTCCCAGCGGCGCTTGGCGAAATTATCGACAACGGCTACTTCGTGGCCCCGTCTGGAAAGGTGCATGGCTGTGGGCCAGCCCAGATAGCCGTCGCCACCTAAGATCAGAATCCTCATGACGTGTTTTATCCTGTTCCTGTTGAAATTGAACTTCCGCCCCGTTGCACCCCGTCAGGGCGGGAAAACATAGATTGCGAAATTCCGCAGGAAAGAAAGCTGCGCAGCGATTCTGCCATCCTTGGCCGACGCCGAAGGCGCGGTGGGGCTTCGCTGAGTATACCCCGTTCCTCCGCATCATGCCAAATGGCGGAGGTCGTAAGTCGAGAACATGAAGAACCTCCATCGTTATACATCGAGCTTGCCGCTCGTGGCAAGTTTCCCATTGCTCCGTCTCTGAGATAGAGCCCCAGCGCAGAATGGCGAGAAGCGGTTTTCGCTGCACTTTGCATGTGAAGTACATGGCTCTTAACTATCAGATTATGCGCCAGATACGGAGGTCGATATTTATCCCTTTGCTGCTATCCTCCGCCCGTCGCTTGTGTTAGAATTGGGACTAAATGGAGTTACAAAGAGAATAGCCTGGGGCGGAAAACGGCGTCCCGCCGAAGGAAGCAACTTTAGGGCGGGGGTTGTCATCTCCCTCTGGGTAGACAGAAGCAGTGCTGGGAGACAGGGCTGTTTGAGCCGCAGGGATATGTGAACGATGCCACCCACCAAAATTGAGACGGGGACTGGTTCGATCCGTGAAGGTACACATCGATCCAAGCCGCAAGAGATTACTTATCAACCCGCATTTGTTGAGAGCCCCTTCATCCTCGCTTCGCTTTGGCGCCTGATTCAGGAGCGAAGGCGCGAACCCAAGATCACCGTACCCCGCGAATATTACCGCGGCGAAGCGACCTTGCCGGTATCCGACATGCCGCCGCTCGTGCGCGATCTGCGTGACCAGATTAGAAGCTTGTTTGAAAAGCCCGAGCCTCCAGCTATTCCGATCACCTCACAACCCACTGAAGTCGAAGATCTTTGGAAAGATTACAAGCACCAGCCGATGTCCTGGCTGAATTCCGTCATCTTTCACGTGATTGTGATCGCGGCATTGTTGTTGCCTTACATTGTCTGGGGCTGGCGCCACCCCGAACAGAAGCAGGCTGAAGTAGTGCCTATCACGCTTTCTCCCTATGCCCTACACTTGCCCCCTGCCCCGAAAAAAGCCGGAGGAGGTGGTGGAGGCGGCGAGCGTTCGACCACGCCGGCTTCAAAGGGCGCTGTTCCGAAATTTTCCTGGCAGCAACTGGCACCGCCTACCGTCAAGATTAATATTCCCAAGCCGAAACTGCCGGTTGAACCGACTCTTCTGGGACCGCCAGACGTGAAACTTCCCCAGATGGCAGATAGCACATGGGGTAATCCTACTGCGGTTCCAGGCCCGCCTTCCAATGGACCCGGAACCGGTGGTGGCATTGGAACAGGCTCAGGGACGGGCATCGGCTCAGGGAATGGCGGGGGCCTGGGTCCGGGAAGCGGCGGTTACACGGGGGGTGGGGTGTTCAGTGTAGGTGGTGGAGTGAGCGAACCTGTCCCCATTTACGATCCGGATCCGCCTTACTCCGAGCAAGCTCGCAAAGCTAAGTATCAGGGGACTGTGGTACTCATGATCGTCGTGGACGCACAAGGAAACGTTCGCGACGTTCAGGTTGTCAAGCCGCTGGGCCTTGGGCTGGATGAAGAGGCTGTCAAAACCGTCAAGACCTGGAAGTTTAAGCCTGCCCAACGGAACGGTGTCCCTGTGGCTGTGCGGCTAGACGTGGAAGTTACCTTTCGATTGTTTTAATAGCCCAACACCCCTCCGGAAGTCCGCGTGCAATGGTATTATCGCCAGCGCGAGGAACATGGTATCCTTTATCTGCTGTCGAGTCCTATGCGAGGATAAACGCGTAGATCGACAAGAAGTACAGCCTTGTCTCGTTTCAACCTTTAACAGAAATTCTGTGTGGGGAACTGCGGAAGGAGGCGGGGTGTAAGATCTTGCCGCTTTCCAGCTTTATGCCTGGATTGATGACACCGAGGTCCCCTGCCTACAGATTCCCGAAAGTCATTTCCTTGTGTAACGTTGGACAAAATTCAGGAACTTACCCAGATATCGTATGGAGCTGTCTACAGTGCAGAAATCGGAGAGCACGCCTCCCCAAATCATCGAATTGACCTTGGCGCACAGTCCTGATTCGGACGACGCCTTTATGTTCTACGCGCTGGCTACGCGCAAAATCCCAACCGGGAACTTGCGATTCAGCCACACGTTGGAGGACATCCAAAATCTGAATCAGAAGGGGCTGGAAGGAGTTTTTGATATTACGGCGGTCTCCTTCCACGCCTACGCCTACATCGCTGATCACTACATTCTGCTTCCTTGCGGAGCCAGCTTCGGCGAGCGCTATGGGCCCATGATTGTGGCCAAAGGAAAGCTTGGCGCGTCGGACCTGAAGAAGCGCCGCATTGCAATTCCCGGTAAAATGACGACGGCCTACCTGGCGCTGATGCTGTTCGAGCCGGAGATTGAACCCGTTGTGGTCCCCTTTGATCAAATACTTGATTCGGTGGCCAGGGGCGAAACGGACGCCGGGGTGGTCATCCATGAAGGACAATTGACTTACGGTCTTCAGGGCCTCAGCAAGGTGATTGATTTGGGCGAATGGTGGCATCGTGAGACCGCTCTTCCGCTTCCTCTGGGCGGAAATGTCATCCGCCGGACGCTCGGTCCGGAACTCATTCGACGAGCTTCACAGATCCTACGGGCGAGCATCCGTTACAGTCTGGATCATCACGAGGAGGCGCTGGCTTATGCCATGCAATTCGCTCGCGGTCTGGATGCTTATACAGCCGACAAGTTCATCTCCATGTACGTTAATCACTGGACCCTGGATTACGGCGAAGACGGTCGTCGCGCAGTTCAGACCCTCTTGGATCGCGGCTTCGAGCGCGGTCTGCTGCCTCAACATGTGCAAGCGGAATTTGCAGATGATAAAGACGCCGTTCCAACTGATCACCAGGACGCTGCCCAAAGCTCTCTGCTTTCCTGAGTCAACACGGAAGCAGTCTTCGGCAATCAACTCCATCTGCATATCGACATCGCAGGATCCCTTACGGCAATTGTGAAAACGGCATCAGGAGGGGCGGCTGAGCCATAAAGGAGAGCCGGGCAATCTCCTTCACCGCGCGTGTAAGGTGTTTCTCTCGCGTAGGCTCAAGCGTCATGACAAAGGGCAATTTTTCCTTGGAGTGGGCAGGTTCCTGCAAGACGGAATCGATATTGATGCGATGTCGCGCGAGGATGGCGCACACTCGCGCAAGAATACCGGGCTGGTCGCGGACGACGAGGCGGAGGTAAGCCGCCACTTCGTTTTCATCCGGTGCGGCAATGCGGGCCGGGCGCCAATGAGTATAGCCGAGCGGCGTGGTGGTTGAGCCGCCGGAAACGATAGCACGGGCGATCTGAACGACGTCGGAGAGCACCGCCACGCCGGTGGGTTCGCCGCCTGCGCCGCGCCCCGTCACCATCGTATTTCCTCCCTTGTTCCCCACCAGCAGCACGCTGTTCAGCGCCCCCATCACGGCCGCCAGTTGTGCGGAGCGTGGAATCATCAGCGGGCGAACAAAAATCTCAATGCTCCCTTCGGTGCAGCGGCGGGCCCCGGCAATGAGCCGAATGGTGTGGTCGAGGCGATGAGCGTAGGCGAAATCCACATTCTCAATTCGCGTGATGCCCTCAACTGGCACGTGCTCAACCGCCACAGGCTGCCCGAAGCAGATCATGGCCAGGATGGCGATTTTATAGCGCGCATCGTAACCTTCCACGTCAAACGAAGGGTCCGGCTCGGCATAACCCTTCTGCTGCGCTTCAGAGAGCGCTTCGCGGTAATCGCAACCACGGCGCTCCATTTCAGTCAGAATATAATTAGTGGTTCCGTTGAGAATACCGTAGACGGCGGTGAAATGCTCGCCTGCCAGACCTTCGCGGATCGCGTGAAGAATAGGAGTACCCCCGGCCACGCAGGCTTCAATTCCCAGATTGACGCCGGCTGCGCGGCTTCGCTCGACCAGGTCCATGCCGTGCTCGGCCACAAGTTGTTTGTTCGCCGTCACCAGATGCTTGCCGGCCGCGAGCGTCGCCTGCGCGATAGCGCGCGCAGTAGGGAGCTTTCCGACCAGCTCGATGACAATATCGATCTCGGGGTCGCGCACCACCTGCTTCCAATCCGGGGTGATTTCCACTGGCTGCCCGAGCCAGGAAAGGTCGCGTTGGACGATGCTGCGTGAGCAAATCGTCTTGAGCTTCAGCTTGCAGCCCAGACGCCGCTCCAGCTCGCGCTGGTGTTCCAGCAACACTTTGACGGTACCAGCGCCAACCGTACCGAGGCCGATCAGCCCGATTGAAACGGAACGAGGGCCGGGCTTGCCATTTCGGGTAGCGGAAGCGCTCTGCGCAATCTTGCCAGGGGCCATGTTTCTCCTTGGAAAAGAGGTATTGTGAAGCAGCGACCTGAGCGGCTATTTTAACATGCAGGATTGCGCGCCGCCGGGTCGCAATCAGCGCCTTACCCTTGCCACCGCATTTTTGAAGCCGTAGGATGATGCCATGGCTGTGCTGAACCCTGTGGATACGTTGCGTCGCGTCGCTTTCTTTGCCGTCTTGCCGGTCAAGGAAATCGAGGCTCTGGCGACCCATTGTGCCATCCGCAGGCTAGCCAAGGACGAAATGCTCTTTAATGAAGGCGACCCCTGCGAGGGGCTCTTTGTGGTGCAGTCCGGCGCGATCAAGGTTTTCAAGATGGCCGACAGCGGGCGCGAGCAGGTGCTGGGTATTGACCGCGCGGGATCAACCGTGGCTGAACTGCCTCTCTTCGACGGCGGCAACTATCCTGCCTCTGCCGCTGCGATGGAGGATTCTACCCTCTTGTTCCTTCCCAAGCGTGAGTTCCTGAATCTCTGCCGCGAGAATTCCGAAGTGGCCTTCGCAGTAATTCGCACACTGGCCTGGCGTTATCGTTATTTAACCACCCTGGTTGAAGAGTTGTCGCTAAAGGAAGTCAGCCACCGCCTGGCGCGCTTTTTGCGCGATCGCGCGCTCCAAGAAGGGGTGCGCACGCGGCGCGGCATCGAATTCCCGCTTCAGGAAACGAACCAGGAAATTGCCGCTGAGATTGGTACGGTGCGCGATCTGGTTTCACGCAATCTGAGAAGGTTCGTGGACCGTGGCATTCTGCGCCTGGAACTGCGCCGGGTCATCATCCTTGACATGGCGGAGCTTGAAGTGCAGGCAGCGGGCTCCAAGCGGGCGGTGGCGGCGGAGAAATCCGTCATTTCAAATTTCAAATAGTTCTGTTGGTCTCGCGTACCTCCTACTCCATCTATACGTACCGTCATCAATATTTGCGCATCTTAAAAATAGACCCTCAAAGACACAGGGTAATTATGAAAATCATCCGCCTCCATTCGCGACGCTATGTATAGAGGGACACAGGATCGAATGAGCACAGGCGGAGCAAAACTGCGATATTTGCATTCCTGGTCAGCATACGCCGGCTCGCATGCCATGCTCCCACCCGT
>Ga0070734_10000718_pt1 | contig 61545 bp, 49 predicted proteins | sample Coa_R1_8_FD_66444 | JGI IMG/M metagenome (GOLD analysis project Ga0070734, IMG submission 66444) | Surface soil microbial communities from Centralia Pennsylvania, which are recovering from an underground coalmine fire - Coalmine... | ecosystem: Environmental > Terrestrial > Soil > Unclassified ...
GGGGGCGCGGCCGGCGCCGCGGAGGCGCCCGATCCCGACGCGCCGACGGTGGCGGCGCACGCCGACCGGACGGAGGCGCACGTCGGCGATCCGATCCAGGTCGAGGTGGTGGCGATCGGCAAGACCGCCGTGCCGGTCAACCTCCCCTCGACGCTCGAGCTGGGGCCGTTCTCGCTGCTCGAGCGCAAGGAGAGCGAGCAGAACCTGGGTGACGGTCGGGTCAAGCGCCAGTTCACCCTCACCGTGGCGGCGTACGAGCCGGGCGCCAAGCAAGTGCCGGCGCTGGAGGTGACCTACCTCGGCCCGCGCGGCGACGTGCGAAGCGCGCGCACCCAGCCGGTGGCGGTGAAGATCACCAGCGTCATCGCCAACGAGCCGGAGCCGGCGCTCAAGGACGCGGCGCCGCCGGTGACGGTGATGGAGGAGAACCTCTGGCCGGCCTATATCGTCGGCGGGCTGAGCGCCGCGGCGCTCGGCGCGCTCCTCACGATGCTCGTCGTGCGCCGGCTGCGCGCCCGCCGCGGCGAGCGCCCCGGCCCGCCGCCGCGCCCGGCGCACGAGGTGGCGCTGGAGAAGCTCGATCGCCTGGGCGCCTACGGCTTCCTGGAGAACGCCGACAACCGGCCGTTCTACTTCGCCGTCTCGGAGATCGTCCGCGAGTACCTGGGCGGCCGCTACGGCTTCGACTCGCTCGAGCTGACCACCGACGAGCTGGTCGCCGAGCTGCGCCGGCACGCCGGGCGCGAGCTGGTGCTGGCCGAGACCCAGGGGTGGCTGACCGCCTGCGACCTGGTGAAGTTCGCCAAGATCTCCCCCACCGCCGCCGAGGCGCGCGGCGCGCTGGAGAGCGCCATCCACATCGTCTCGACCACCCGGCCGGTGGCCGCGCCCGTGGCCACGTCGGCCGGTGCCTCGGAGGCGCTCGGTGCTTAGGGCGGGGCGGGGGCGGATCCCCTGGGCGCTCATCGCGCTGGTGTTCGCGCCGCTCGGGGCCGCTTACTTCTGGCTGCTGCGCGACGTGGAGGGCTTCCGCTTCGCCCACCCGTTCGCGCTGGCGCTGGTCCCGCCCGCCGTGGCGCTGGTCGTCTGGGCCGGCCTGGCGCGGGCGCCGGGGCGGCGAGGCCTGTTCGTCTACTCGCGGGCGCCCGATCTCTCCGCCGCGCGTCCGGGGCTGGTGGCCCGGCTGCGCGATCTGCCGATGGTGCTGCGCCTCGGGGCCGTGGTGCTGGTCGGCGTGGCGCTGGCGCGCCCCCAGAGCACCCAGGTGACCGACGACCTCGAGCTCGAGGGGATCGACATCGTCATCGCGCTCGACATGTCGGGGTCGATGCAGGAGACCGACCTCGTGCCGAACCGGCTGGAGGCGGCCAAGGCGGTCATCGCCGACTTCGTGCGGCGGCGCCCCTCCGATCGGATCGGCCTGGTCATCTTCGGGCGCGACGCCTTCACCGACATCCCGCTCACGCTCGACCACGGGACCTTCCTGCGCATGCTGTCCGAGCTGCAGATCGGCATCATCGACGGCCGGGCCACGGCGATCGGCAACGGGATCGGCGTGGCGCTCAACCGGCTGCGCAAGTCGGACGCCAAGTCGAAGGTGATCATCGTGCTCACCGACGGTGAGAACAACGCCGGCAACATCTCGCCCGAGCAGGCGGCCCGCTACGCCCAGACGCTGGGGGTGAAGATCTACACCGTGCTGGCCGGGACCAGCGACGCCGAGGCGGCCGCGCCCGGGCGGCCGCGCCAGCCGGTCAACCCCAAGCTGCTGGAGGGGATCGCTTCGATGACCGGCGGGACGCCGTACCTGGCGACCGACACCCGGGCGCTGCACGAGAGGTTCCAGAAGATCATCGAGGATCTCCAGAAGTCGCGCATTCACGACCGCGGCACGCTCTACCGCGAGCTCTACCGGCGGTTCCTGCTGGCGGCCTTCGCCCTGCTCGCGCTGGAGACGGCGCTGCGGCTCACCCGGTTTCAACGGATCCCCTGACCATGCGCTTCGCCAACCCCCACGCGCTCTGGCTTCTCCTGGCCGTTCCGGCCGCGGTGCTGGCCTACGGCCTCGGCTTCGCGACGCGCCGGCGGCGGCTGGCCCGGCTGGGCGATCCCGCGCTGGTGGCGCTGATGTCGGCCACGGTGTCGGTGCCGCGCAAGGTGGCCCGCGCCGCGCTGGTGGTGATGGCGTTCGCCCTGCTGGCGCTGGCGCTGGCCCGGCCGCAGGCGGGCGGGCGCGCGCGCGTGGCCAAGCAGCGCGGGCTCGACCTGGTGGTGGCGCTCGACTTCTCACGCTCGATGCTGGCCAAGGACGTCTACCCGTCGCGGCTCGAGCGCGCCAAGCGCGAGCTCGAGCAGCTGCTCGACACCCTGGCCGGCGATCGGGTCGGCGTGGTGGCGTTCGCCGGCGAGAGCCTCACCTATCCCCCGACCACGGATTACGCGGCGGTGAAGCTGTTCTGGCGCGACCTCGGCCCCTGGGACATGCCGGTGGGCGGCACGGCGATCGGGCGCGCCATCAAGAGCGGCCTCGAGCAGCTGACCGCGCTGCGGGTCAAGGGGGGACCCACGCGCGGGCAGGCGATCCTGCTGCTCACCGACGGCGAGGACACCGACAGCGAGCCGCTCGCGGCCGCCGAGGAGGCGTCCAAGCTGGGGGTGAAGATCTTCACCGTCGGGATCGGGTCGCGCTCGGGCGAGCTCATCCCCGAGTACGACGAGCAGGGCAAGGTGACCGGCTACGTCAAGGACGCCGACGGTCACTACGTGACGTCGCGGCTGGGCGAGGAGACGCTGGCCGAGATCGCGCGCAAGACGGGCGGCGAGTACTTCCACGCCGACGCCAAGCGGTTCGGCGTCGAGGACGTCGAGCGCGCGCTGGCGGGGCTCAAGCGGACCGAGAACGAGGCGCGCGTCGTGCGGCAGTACGACGAGATCTTCGAGCTCTGCCTCCTGCCGGCGTTCCTGCTGCTCGTGGGCGAGGCCTGCATGAGCGAGCGGCGCCGGCGCCGCGCGGCGGGCGACGCCGGGTCGACCGGCGTCGGCGCGGGAGCGGGGGCGTGAGGCGGCTGCGGGAGATCGCGCTGGTGCTGGCCTTCGGGCCAGGCCTCTGCGGGTTCGGTCTGCTCGAGAAGCGCGATCCGGAGATCGAGGCCGGCAACGCCGCCCTCAAGGCCGGCAAGGCGGACGAGGCGCTGGGGCACTACGATCAGGCGGTGAAGAAGCTGCCGGGCGACCCGGGGGCGCACTTCGATCGGGGCGCCGCGCTGTACGCGCTCTCCCGCTTCGACGAGGCGGGGCAGGAGTTCCTGCGCGCGACCGAGGCCAAGGATCCCGCGCTCAAGGCCTCGGCCTTCTACAACCTGGGGAACGCCTACTTCAAGAAGGAGAAGTTCAAGGACGCCGTGTCGGCCTACACGCGGACGCTCGGGCTCAAGCCCGGCGACAAGCAGGCCAAGTGGAACCTGGAGATCGCGCTCCGCAAGCAGAAGGACGAGCAGGACAAGAAGGACAAGAAGGACCAAGACAAGAAGGACCAAGACAAGAAGGACCAGGACAAGAAGGACAAGCAGCAGGACAAGAAAGATCAGAAGGACAAGGACAAGCAGCAGGACAAGAAAGACCAGAAGGACAAGGACAAGCAGCAGGACAAGAAAGACCAGGACAAGAAAGACCAGAGCCAGAACGACCAGCAGAAGCAGCCCCAGCCCAGCAAGCCCGAGGAGGACAAGCAGATCCAGTCGGTGCTCGACAACCTCGAGCGCAGCCAGAAGGATCTGGAGAAAGAGCGGGCTCGGGCGCGGGCGGTGCGGCGCGCGCCGCCGGAGCGTGACTGGTGACGCCGGCCCGCGCGCGCCTCGGGATCGCGCTCGGCGCCACGCTGGCCGCGGCGCTGCTGGCGCCGCGCCCCGCCGCCGCCGCGGCGTTCACCGCCACCCTCGATCGCGAGGCGGTGGCGCCCGGTGAGCCTTTTCTCTATCAGATCACCCTGACCACCAACGGGAACGACGCCAGCGATTTCCGCCCCCCCGACTTTCGCGGCTTCGACGTCCAGGAGGCGCGCGGCCCCAGCCGGTCGACCAGCGTCCAGATGGTGTTCGGCAGCAACCAGCAGACCGTCCAGTCGACCTACACCTGGAGCTACCAGCTGGTGCTGCGCGGGTCGCCGAAGGGGCCGCTCGGCATCGGCGCCGCCCACGTGAAGGTCGGCGGGCGCGATCTGGCGACCAACGGCGTCCAGGTCCGCGTCGGGGCCCCCAGCGCGCAGCCGCGCGCTCGCCCGGGCGCGCAGCCCGGGATGGATCCGAACCGGATGTTCCAGCGGATGTTCCCCGGTCAGGCGTTCCCGTTCGGCGAGCCGCAAGAGCGCGCCCAGCCGGCGTCGATGCCCACCCCGGCCTTCATCCGCGCGGTACCCGACAAGACGCGCGTCTTCGTCGGCGAGCAGGTGACCGTCAGCTGGTATCTCTACGTCGCGCAGGTGCCGAGCCGGTTCGGGCAGACCTCCGAGCCGCACACCGACGGCTTCTGGTCAGAGGACATCCCGTCGACGACGCCGCCCGGCCGGCTGGCCTTCTCCGAACAGCAGACGATCGGCGGGCGCAGCTACAACGTCGCGCTCCTGTTCAAGAAGGCGCTGTTCCCGCTCCAGCCCGGGAAGCTGACCATCACGCCGATGGAGGCGGAGATCACCCAGCAGGCGGACTTCTTCTCGGCGCCCGACGTCCGGCGGCTCAAGACCGAGCCGCTGGTGATCGAGTCCGAGCCGCTGCCGACGAAGGGGCAACCCGACCACTTCGATCCGACCAACGTCGGCCGCTACGAGATCTCGGCGGCGGTCGATCGGAGCACCGTGCCGGTCGGCGACGCGGTCACGCTGAAGGTCGCGGTCAAGGGGACCGGAAACGTGCGGAACGTGCGGCCGCCGGCGCTGCCGCCGCTCGACGGCTGGAAGAGCTACGAGCCCAAGACCGACGTCGCCGTCGACGGCGCCGCGATCATCACCGGCACGAAGACGGTCGAGTGGCTGTTGCGCCCCGAGCGACCCGGCAAGACCACCGTGCCGCCGCTGCTGCTGGAGACCTTCGACCCAGCCGCCCGGCGGTACGAGACCGCGCGCACCCAGCCGATCGAGATCGTCGTCACCGGCGAGGCGGGGTCGAACGCGGCGCCAGGGGCCATCGGCCCGGCCGCGCCCGCCGGCATCGAGAACGTGGTGGCGGGATCGATCCGGCCCATCCACGCGCACGGCGGCCTGGGCGGGGAGAGCGGCGTCGTCTTTCTCCACAGCGCGGGCTTCACCGCCACGGTGGTGACGCCCCCGCTCGCGCTGGCGGCCTTCATGCTGTTCGGGCGGGTGCGCGAGCGCCTGGGCCGCGACACCCACCGGACCCGGCGCCGCCGCCTGCGGACCATGGCCGCGCGCCGGCTGCGGGCGGCCGAGGGGCACCGGGCGGGGGGGCGCGTCGCCGAGTTCTACGTGGAGATCGACCGCGTGCTGCGCGAGGCGCTGTCCGAGCGGCTGGGCGGCGAGCTGGGCGGGCTGCGGCTCGACGAGCTGTCGGCGCTGCTGCGCGCCCGCGGCTTGCCGGCCGAGGAGACGACCAAGGTGGTGGCCGCGTTGGAGGCCTGCGACGAGGCGCGCTTTGCGCCGGGCGCCGCCACCGCCGATCCGGCCGCGCTGGCCGCGATGCAGGCCCGGGCGGCCGAGCTGATCGACGCCATCGAGCGGGCGCCGCTGGGCGAGGGGGCGCGGGCGTGACCCGCCGGGGCATCGGTCGAAGCTCGCGGCGACGCTGGGGCGCGGCCCTGGCGCTGGGCGTCCTGCTGGGCGCGGCGGGGATCGCCCGGGCGGATCGGCGCGATGAGGCCTGGCGCCACGGCAACGAGGCCTACCTGCACGGCGACTACGCGGGCGCCGTGGCCGCCTACGAGGAGCTGCTGCGCCAGGGGGTCGGCTCGGCCGACCTCTACTTCAACCTGGGCGACGCCTACTTTCGCAAGGGGACGCTGGGGCCGGCCATCTGGGCGTTCGAGAAGTCGGCCGCCCTCGCGCCGGGCGACGAGGACGCGCGCTACAACCTCGGCGAGGCGCGCAAGCTGGCCGTGCGGCAGGCGCACGACCGGATCGAGGGCGAGGATCGCGATCCGCTCTGGATCCGGGCCGTCACCGCCGTCGCCCCTTCGACGGAGACGTGGCTCTTCGTGGCGGCCTACCTGGCCTTCTTTGCTCTCCTGGTCGCGCGCGCCCGGGCGCGCGACGACCTGCGCCCGGCCCTCGGCGCCGGCGCGGCCGTGTTGGGGGCGGCCGCGCTGCTGACGGCGGCGCTGCTGTTCGGTCGCGCGCGCCTCGACCGGATGCCGTACGGGGTCGTGCTGCCCGACGCGGTGGCGGTCAAGGACGGCTCGGACGACGGCACCCGCACCAGCTTCGAGGTGCACGCCGGGCTGCGCGTCCGCCTGGTCGAGCGTGACCAGGACTGGCTGCGCGTCCGCCTGGGCAACGGCCTCGAAGGTTGGGTCCACGCATCTCAGATCGGGACGCTGTAGACCGCTGACGCTATAATCGCCGGCTCGATGGCCGAACCTCACCTCGAGAAGCACGTCTTCGTCTGCACCAACCGGCGCGATCCGGGGAACCCCAAGGGGTGCTGCGCGGCGAAGGGGAGCGAGGCGGTGCGCGACGAGTTCAAGCGCTTGCTGCACGACCGCGGCCTCAAGGGGCGCATCCGCGCCAACGCCGCCGGCTGCCTGGATCAGTGCGCGCGCGGCGTGACCGTCGTCGTCTACCCCGAGCAGGTCTGGTACGGCGGCGTCACCGTCGGGGACGTCGGCGAGATCATCGAGCGGCACCTCCTCGGCGGCGTTCCCGTCGAGCGCCTGCGGATGAAGTGACCGGTTTGGCGCTCAATCCTCCCCCCCTCTCGTCCTCTCCCCCCGACGCCGCGCCGGTCCGCTGGACGGTCCTGGAGGTGATCCGCTGGACGGCGGCTCGCTTCACCGAGCGCGCGCTGGCGACCCCGCGCCTCGACGCCGAGCTGCTGGTGGCGCACGCGCTGGGGCTGCCGCGCGTGCAGCTCTACGTGCAGTTCGATCGGCCGCTCGGCCCCGACGAGCTCGGCGCCATCCGGGCGCTCATCAAGCGCCGCCAGGCCGGCGAGTCGGTGGCCTACCTGGTCGGCAAGAAGGAGTTCTGGGGGGTCGACTTCACCGTCGACGCGCGCGTGCTGGTCCCCCGCCCCGACACAGAGACGCTGATCGAGGAGGCGCGCGAGCGCCTCGGCCAGCGCCCGCCGGAGCCCCAGGAAGGAGATGCAGAGGAGGCGGGCGAGGCAGCCGAGGCGACCCCCCCGGCGGTCTCCGAGCCCCCACGCATCGCCGACGTGGGCACCGGATCGGGCGCCATCGCGCTGACGCTGGCCAAGCTCTTCCCCGGCGCGGCGGTGTTCGCCGGCGACGTCTCGCCCGGCGCGCTCGAGGTGGCCCGCGGCAACGCCGAGCGGCTCGGCCTGGCGGTCACGTTCGTGGAGGGCGATCTGGCGGCTCCGCTGGCGGCGCACGCGCCTTTCTCGCTCGTGTGCGCCAACCTGCCGTACATTCCGAGCGGCGACATGGCGACCCTGCCCCCCGAGGTGAAGACCGAGCCGGCCCTGGCGCTCGACGGAGGCCCGGACGGGCTGGCGCTGGTGCGCCGGCTGGTGGGCGACGCGCCCCGGCTCCTCGCGCCCGGCGGCGCGCTGGTGCTGGAGATCGGCGACGGCCAGGCCGGCGCCACGGCCGAGCTGCTGCGCGCCGCCGGCCTCGCTGACGTGCGCGTGCGGCGCGATCTGGCGGGCGTCGAGCGCGTCGTCTCGGGGGTGCGGGCGTGAGCGCCGGGGGTCAGGCGGTGAGCGCGTCCGGGCGGGCCGCCGACGGCGCCACGGCGGCCAAGGGCGCCGTGTTCATCAGCATCGCCAAGATCTACTTCATGCTGAGCGGCTTCGTTCAGCAGGTGCTGCTGACGCGGATCCTCGGCGTGGCCGAGTACGGCGCGTTCGCGGTGGTCAACAACGTCATCTCGATCGTCAACAACACCGTCGTCCAGGCGACGATCCAGGCGGTCTCCAAGTTCACCGCCGAGGACGACGCGCGCGCCGAGGCCGTCCAGCGCGCCGGCGTCCGCATGCAGGTGGTGCTGGGCGCCGCGCTGGCGGGTGCGCTGTTCTGGGGGGCGCCCTTCGTCGCCGGCTTCGTCCACGCCGAGCGTTACACGACCGCGCTCCGCATCGCCGCCGTCATCCCCTTCCTGTACGCCGTCTACGCGGTGTTCGTCGGGTCTGCCAACGGCCTCCGCCAGTTCCGGACCCAGGCGACCTTCGACATTGGGTTCTCGACCTCCAAGACGATCCTGCTCCTGGGGCTGGCCGCGCTCTGGCGCGTCAACGGCGCCTTCATCGGGTTCGCGGGCGCGGCGGCGTTCATCATGGTCGTCGCTTCCCGGGTGATGCGGCTGCCGGCGTCGGCCGAGCGGTTCCCGCAGGGCCGGCTCACCGGGTACATGGGGGCGGTCGTCGTCTACGGGATGCTGCTGAACCTGGCGCTCAACTACGATCTCCCGATCCTGCGCCACTTCGCCGGCCAGGGGGCCGGGGCCGGCGTCGCCGACGCGGTGGGGGCCCAGTACGCAGCGCTGCGGACGCTGGCGCTGTTGCCCTACCAGGCGCTGGTGGTGGTGACCTTCGTGATCTTCCCGCTCATCTCGCGCGCGACGTTCGCCGAGGACCGCGAGGCGACGCGGGTCTACGTCACGCAGACGCTGCGCTACGCGGTCATCCTGGTCGCGGCGATGGGGATCGTGCTGGCGGCGCGGCCGGCGGCGTTGCTGGGGCTCATCTACCCGGCGGCCTACGTCGCGGGCGCGCCGGCCATGCCCATCCTGGTCGCCGGCGAGTGCTGCCTGGCGCTGCTGGCGGTCGCCTGTGCCATCCTGAACGCCGCCGGGCTCACGCGCGCCACGGTCTCGCTGGTGGCGGTGACCGTCGTCTGCGGCACCGCCGCCGCCGCGCTCCTGGTTCCGCGCGCGGCCCCGGGGGCGCCGATGCTGGTGGCCGCCGCCAGCGCGACGGCGCTGGGGATGGTCGTGGGGTTCGTCGCCTCGGCGGTCTATCTGCGGGCGCGGCTCGGTGGGACGCCGCCGCTGGCGACGCTGGGGCGCGTCGCGCTGGCCATCGCAGCGGGGATGGCGGTCGGGCGCTTCGCCCCCGGCCACGGTCGGATCGCCGGCCTGGCGGCGATCGCGCTGGCGGGGGTCGCCTACGTGGTCGTGCTGCTGATGACCGGCGAGCTCGGCCCCGAGGACCGCGCCAAGCTCGGGCGCATGCTGCGGCGCTAGCGGGCCCTGCGAGGCCCGGCCCCGGAGCTACGAGGCGGGCTGCGTGGGGTGCGCGGTCCCGCCGCCGAGACCACCGTGCCTGGCGACGAACACCGCCACGACCGCGCCCAGGATGACGATGCCGATGAGCGCGCCGATGAGGAAGCTCTTGCCCGGGTTCGACGGTGCCGGCACCGTCCGCGGCACCCCAGGGGCGCGGCCCGGCAGGGGCGCCTGGGGACCGGGCGTCGGCTCGAGGACGCTGGCCAGCGCCTCCGGGCCGGGGGTCGATTCGGCCGGCGAGGCGACGGGCGGCGAGTTGCGCGGCGGCCGGTTCTCGCCGGTGGGGACGCGCATCCGCTCGGCCTGACGGCGCGGCGACGGGCCCGGACCGGCCGGGACCGGGGGCAGGTCCCGGGAGGTGCGGCGTGATTCCATCGCGCGCAGCTCGGCGGCGTCCATGGCGGGCGACCTCGGCTCGTCGGCCCAGGCGCGCGGATCGACGAAGTCGCCGTCGCTGGCCACCGGCGGCGGCAGCTCGGGGCGCGGCCCCAGCTCGTCGGCCTGCAGCGGCTGAGCGCCGGCGTCCTCCCCTTCGAACCCCACCGAGGTGAACTTGTCGAGGTCACCCTGCAGCAGGTGGTCGATGATGCTCGACTTCTTCCCCTCGCCCGACTGCATCCGCTTGTCGTCGAGGCACTGCCGCACCAGCTCGGCGATGTCGCGGGAGATGACCTTGAGGCCGCGCGAGTAGCTGTACTGGGCCAGCGAGTCCTGCAGGTCGGTCGCGCTCTGATAGCGGTCCTCTTTGTTCTTCGAGAGGGCCTTGCGGACGATGTCCTCCAACTCGGGCTCGACCTGCGGGTTCTGCGGCCGCAGCGGCGGCACCTTGGCATTCCGGACCAGCTCGACCGTCTGGTAGTCGGTCTCGCCGTAGAACAGCCGCTTCCCGGTCAGCATCTCGTAGAGCAGGATGCCCACGGCGAAGATGTCGGCGCGGTGATCGACCTCCTCGCCGCGCGCGGCCTCCGGGGAGAGGTAGCTCATCTTCCCCTTCACGACGCCGGGGTCGGTGACCTCGACCTGGCTGGTCGCCTTGGCGAGGCCGAAGTCCACCACCTTGATCTCGCCCTGCTTGGAGATGAGCACGTTGGGGGGAGAGACGTCGCGGTGGACGATCCCCAGCGGCAGGTCGGTCTCCGGGTTGGGGAGCTCGTGCGCGTACGAGAGCCCCTTGCAGATCTCCATGATGATGTAGAGCGAGTGCGCGACCGGGATCCGCTTGCCCGTCCGCCGCCGCCAATCGAGGATCGCCTTCAGGTCGACCCCGTCGACGAACTCCATCACGATGAAGTAGGTGTCCTCGGTGTGCCCGATGTCGAACACCTGCACGATGTTGGCGTGCTGGAGCGACAGCGACAGGCGCGCCTCGTCGAGGAACATCGCCACGAACTTCTTGTTCTTGGTCAGCGCAGGGAGGATGCGCTTGATGGCGATGTTCTTCTTGAACCCGCGCATCGACTCGGCGACGCCGCGGAAGACCTCGGCCATGCCGCCGGCCGCGACGCGTTCCGTGATGCGGTATCGATTATCGGCCACCGGACCTTGACGCTATAACGAAAGGACCGGAGCGGCAATTAGGCGTTGCCGCTCTCGACGGATCTCTGACGCTCGCCCCGCCGGGGTTCCGGCGGGCAGGCGGTGTTGGGCCGAGCCGACGCTCACTCCTCGGCGGGGAGCTTCGTTTCCATGTCGCCCCCCTCGCCCAGCTCGCCGAATCCACTTCCGGCGCGCCCGGGCTGTTCGCTGGCCTGCTCCTCGCGCTCGCTCTGCTCCTTGCAGTCGATGCAGAGCGTGGTGACGGGACGCGCCAGGAGGCGGCGGAAGGAGATCTTCTCCCCGCAGTCCTCGCAGATGTCGATCTCGTCGGCATCGAGCCGTGCCAGCTGCTTGGTGATCTTGCCCAGCAGGAACTTCTCGCGGTCGTGCAGGCGCATCTCGGTGGAGAAGATCTCCTCCTCCATCGACTCGTCGATCGAATCACGACCGATGTTCCGCTCGTGGTTCATCGAGTACGCCAGCGCGTTCTCGCTCTTCTTGGCCAGCCGGCGCTGCTCGTCCTCGAGCACGGTCCGGATTTGCGTCTTTTCTTTCGGGCTCAACATGACTTCACCCTCGGTTTGGGCAATCCTAATGCCGGTTGGCCGGCGGTAAAGGCTTCAGGGCCCGCTAGAGATGCTCGGGAGGTCGCCGAAGTTACTTCAGGCACCTGGCTTATGAGGCCTTCTTCTCACGCACGAGCTGCGGGCGGCCGCGCGACACGACCACGTCGCGGGTGACCACACACTCGCTGACGCCGGTCAAGGAGGGGATCTCATACATCACCTCCAGCATCACCTCTTCGAGAATCGCGCGCAGGCCGCGCGCGCCAGACTTGCGGCGCGTCGCCTCCTCGGCCACGCCCTGCAGAGCGTCCTCGGTGAAGCGGAGCTTGACCCCCTCCATCTCGAACAGGCGCTCGTACTGCTTGGCCAGCGCGTTCTTGGGCTTCCAGAGGATCTCGACCAGCATGTCGACGTCCAGGTCGTCCGCCGCCACGATGATCGGCAGCCGGCCCATGAACTCGGGGATCATGCCGAACTTGATGAGGTCCTCGGTGCGGGTCATCGCGCGCAGCGCGTTCTTCGACTCTTCACCCTTGCCGATGTGAGCACCGAAGCCGAGCCCGCGCTCGCCCACGCGGCGGCGCACGATCTCTTCCACGCCGTTGAAGGCGCCGGTGCAGACGAAGAGGATGTCGGTGGTGTCGACCTGGATCAGCTCCTGCTGCGGCCGGTTGCGCGCGCCGTCGGGGGTGATCGAGGCCTGCTTCCCCTCGAGGATCTTCAGCAGCGCCTGCTGCACGCCCTCGCCCGAGACGTCGCGGGTGACGGACGGGCCGCCGCCCTTGCGCGCGATCTTGTCGATCTCGTCGATGCAGACGATCCCGCGGCTGGCCTTCTCCGGATCGTTCCCCGCGTTCCGGTACAGCGCCTTGATGACGCTGTCGACGTCCTCGCCGACGTACCCAGCCTCCGTCAGAGTGGTCGCGTCGGCCATGGCGAAGGGAACGTCGAGCTTCTTCGCCAGCGTCTGCACCAGCAGCGTCTTGCCGCAGCCGGTGGGGCCGAGCAGCAGGATGTTCCCCTTCTGGATCTCTACCTCGCCCGCCTTGCCGTGCTGCCCGATCCGCTTGTAGTGGTTATGCACCGCCACCGACAGCGCCTTCTTGGCGCGGTCCTGCCCGATGACGTACTTGTTGAGCTCGTCGTAGATCTCGCGCGGGCGGGGGTGCTTCGGACGCTCGGCCGCCTCTTCCTTGGCGATGATGTCGTTGCACAGCGCGACGCACTCGTCGCAGATGAAGACGCGCGGGCCGGAGATCAGCTTGCGCACCTCACGGCGCCGCTTCCCACAGAAGGAGCAGTGGAAGTCGTCCATCAAGGAAGAGTATTGCACCAGGTTTGCGCCGCGCCAAGCGTCGCCGGTGACCTGCACGCGGAAGATCCGTCCGGCGACGATTTTGGAAACCTCCCCTTGATATTTCGATGAACGTGGTCAAGGCGCGGCAGTTGCCGTCGCAGGCGCTGACGGATAAGGTGGGGGCGCGAAATGCGCGCACTGGTCGTGACTTCGAATCCCGCCACCGCAGCTTCGGAGGCGGAGTCTCCCGCCGCCGCGCTCAACGACTTGGGCTGCGAGGTGGTCGCCGTCGGCTACGACGTCGACCAGCTTCCCGAGGACATCGAGCTGCAGCGGCCCTCGGTCGTGGTGGTCGACGCCGGCGCCCACCTGGAGGTCGGCCGGGCCGCCATTCGACGGGTCCGCGAGGTCGGCTCCCTGGCCGACGTCCCGGTCCTGCTGTGCGTCGAGGTGTCGCGCCTGGCCGGGCTCGACCCGGAGGCGGGCGCGGACGACTTCGTGCTGGCGCCGGTGGTCGGGCCGGAGCTCTACGCGCGCATCCGCCAGCTCGACTGGCGCATGTCCTCGTTTCGCGCCGCCGGCCGGATCAAGATCGGCGACCTCATCATCGACGCCGTCGCGGTCGAGGCGACCTACCGCGGCCGGGCCCTCAAGCTGCCGCGGCAGGAGTTCCAGCTGCTCAAGTTCCTGGCCGAGCGGCCGGGGCGGGTCTTCTCGCGCGAGCAGCTGCTGTCGCGCGTCTGGGGCTACCGCTACGCGGGCGGGACCCGCACCGTGGACATCCACGTCCGCCGCCTCCGCGCCAAGCTCGGCCCCGGGAGCGCCATGATCGAGACCGTGCGGCACGTCGGCTACAAGCTCCGGCCGCCCCAGGCCTGAGCGCCTTCTTTTTCAGCGCGTCCCGGCGCCGCGGCCGCGCGCCCGCCGGCCGAACGCGACGAGCGTGCGGAACCCGAACCAGAACCCCAGCAGCAGGCCGGCGCCGGCGCCCACCCAGATCCCGGGTGGGTAGAAGCGTACCGTGAGCGCACCGAGCGCCGCCGCAGGCACCAGCGCGAGCATGGCGCCGCCGAGGATGGCCGGGATCCAGACCGTCCGCGGCGACAGCAGGCAGAGCATCAGCAGGACGAACAGGCCGGCGGCGAGCGCCACCGACCAGCCGATGGGGATCCCGTAGGCGAAGGCCGCCAGGGCGGCGGCCGCCGTCGCGGCGTACGCGTTCGCGACCACGACGAGCTCCCCGTCCGACCCGGCCAGCGCGCGGAAGAGCGACCGGGGGAACCGCGTTTCGTTCGTCTCCATTGCCGGCGACCGGACCCGCTGTCCGATGCTAGAGACGGAGGCTGGACGGGTCAACCAACCGGGAGGCGCGATCGGGCGGGCGACCCCCGCGCGCCGCTCTCGACTTGAACTGAGGCGCAGATTACGGTAGGTGGCCAAGCGCCATGCCGGAGATGAAGCTCATCGAAGCGGTGAGGGACGCGTTGCGTGTCGAGATGCGACGCGATCCGCGGGTGGTCGTGCTGGGCGAGGATGTCGGGAGATTCGGCGGCGTCTTTCGGGCCACCGAAGGGTTGCAGGAAGAGTTCGGCGCCGAGCGCTGCATCGACACGCCGCTCGCCGAGTCGGGGATCATCGGGACGGCCATCGGGATGGCGCTCTATGGGATGCGCCCGGTCCCCGAGATCCAGTTCGGCGACTACATCTACCCCGCCTTCGATCAGATCGTGAACGAGCTGGCCAAGCTTCGCTATCGCTCGGGCGGCGAGTACTTCGCCCCCATGGTCATTCGAACGCCGGTCGGCGGCGGCATCAAGGGCGGGCACTATCACTCACAGTCGCCGGAGGCGTTCTTCACGCACGTCCCCGGGATCAAGGTGGTCTGCCCCTCGAACCCGTACGACGCCAAGGGGCTGCTGACGAGCGCGATCCGCGGCGAGGATCCCGTCGTCTTCATGGAGCCGAAGGACCTCTACCACAAGTCGCGTGGCGAGGTTCCGGCGGGCGAGTACACCGTCCCGCTCGGCGAGGCCAAGGTCGTCCGCCCGGGAAAGCAGGTCACGGTGATCGCCTGGGGCGCGATGGTGCGATGGGCGCTGGAGGCCGCCGAGAAAGGCGCCGCGCGGGGCTACGACCTGGAAGTGATCGACCTGCGCACGCTCATTCCCTTCGACGAGGCGACCATCCTGGCGTCGGTCAAGAAGACCAGCCGGGCGGTGATCGTCCACGAGGCGCCGCGCACGTCCGGCTTCGGGGCCGAGGTCTCGGCGACCATCGCCGAGAAGGCGATCCTCAACCTGGATGCGCCGATCGTCAGAGTGACGGGGCTGGACACGCCGTTTCCGTACACCCTCGAGCAGGAATACCTGCCAGACGCCAACCGGATCCTCGACGCGGTCGAGCGGGTGGTGAACTTCTGATGGTCTACGAGTTCCGCCTGCCCGACATCGGCGAGGGGCTCGCCGAGGGAGAGATCGTCCGTTGGTTGGTCAACGAGGGGGACACCCTCGTCGAGGATCAGCCGATGGTCGAGGTGATGACCGACAAGGCGACGGTGGAGATCGGCTCGCCGCGAAACGGTCGGGTGGTCAAGCGGATGTTCGCCGAGGGCGACCGTTGCCCGGTCGGCAAGGTGCTCATCACGCTCGACGTGGAGGGCGAGGCGGCGCCGGCGGCCGGACCGGGGGCGCCCGTGGCGGAGGCGCCGAAGCCGGCCGCGGCCGCGCCGCGTGGCCAGAACGGCGTCGCGGCGGCGGGCGGCGCCGTGCTGGCCACGCCGGCCACCCGCAAGCTGGCGCGCGACATCGGCGTCGACATCCGCGAGGTGGCCGGGACCGGGCGCGCCGGCCGCGTCACGCTGGAGGACGTCCGCGCGCACGGTGGCCAGGGTGGCGCGTCTGGCGCGCGGCCCGCAGCGCCGGCGGCGCGGCTGCAGGGCGAGGCGACGCGGATCCCCTTCCGAGGCGTGCGCAAGAAGATCGCCGAGGCGCTGGTGCGGTCCAAGCACACCGCGCCGCACGCGACCTACGTCGAGGAGATCGACTGCACCGAGCTGGTGGCGTTGCGCGCCAAAGTGAACGCACGCGGCGGGGACAAGCTGTCGTTTCTGCCGTTCATCATCAAGGCGACGCTGGCCGCGCTCCGCAAGTTCCCGCAGATGAACGCCATGCTCGACGACGAGGCGGGCGAGATCCTGCAGTGGAAGAGCCTGCACATCGGCCTGGCCACCGCGACGGAGAACGGCCTCATCGTGCCGGTCATCCGCGACGCCGACGGCAAGTCGCTGGCCCAGCTGGGCAGGGAGATCGAGCGGCTGGCCGAGGCGACCCGCACCGGAAAGGCGGCGCGCGACGAGCTCACGGGCTCGACGTTCACCATCACCAGCCTGGGCGCGCTGGGCGGCGTGATGGCGACGGCCATCATCAACCCGCCCGAGGTGGCCATCCTGGGCGTGCACCGGATCGCCAAGCGGCCGGCAGTGGTGGGCGACCAGATCGTCATCCGCGACCTGATGAACCTGTCGCTGTCGTTTGACCACCGGGTCATCGACGGCTTCGATGCCGCCCAGTTCGTCGCCGAGATCAAGCGGTCGCTCGAGGCGCCGGCGGCGCTGGCGGAAGGGGCCTGATCGTGGCGGCGCCCAAGACGATCCCTCCAGCGCGGCCGGCCGGCCTCTCCGGCGGCAAGTCGTCGCTGCCGCTGATCCGCGCCGGGATGGGCGCGCCGGAGGTCACCGAGATCGAGGCCTTCAGCGACGAGGCGTTCCGGCGGGCGACGGGCCTGCTGACCCTGCTGGGCACGGAGGGCAAGAACGGGAACCAGAACGGCAAGGTCGACCGGAGGCTGCTGCCGGTGTTCGAGCCGGCGGTCCTGCGCGACGCCTTCCGCGCCATGCTGCGCGCGCGGGCGCTCGACGCGGCGGCGCGCGAGCTGGTCAAGGCCGAGCGCATCGGCTCCTACGCCGCGACGGCGGGGACCGAGGCGGCGGTGGTCGGCGCGGTGTCCGCCCTGTCGCCCGACGACGTGGTGGCGCCCGGGCGCCGTGACGCCGCCGCGGCGCTGGCGCGCGCCTATCCCGTGGCGGGCCTGGTCGCGCAGCTCTACGGCAACGCGCACGACCTCGCGCGCGGGCGGCGGATCCCCGGCTGCCCGGCGCTGCCGCGCGCGCTCAACATCCTGCCCGCCTCGTCGCACGCCGGGACTCAGCTGCCGCACGCCGCCGGCGTCGCCTGGGCGGCCAAGATGCAGAAGAAGCCGACGGTGGCGCTGGGGCTGCTCGACGCCGTCGAGGTCGACGCCGAGGACTTCCACACCGGGCTGAACTTCGCTGGCGTGTTCAAGCTGCCGGTCGTCTTCGTGTGCGTGAACGACGGGCGCACGGCGTCGCTCCTGAGCGCGGAGACCATCGCCGTGCGGGCGCTGGCCTACGGCATCGTCGGGGTGCGCGTCGACGGCGGCGACTTCCTGGCGGTGACCGCGGCCGTGCGGGAGGCCGCCGAGCTGGCCCGCCGCGGCGGCGGCGCGACCCTCATCGAGGCGGTGGTGGGGGAGGGGGACCCCCTGGCCCGGCTGGCCGGCTGGCTGGCGGCCGAGAAGCTCCTCGACGGGGCGGCCGAGGCGGCGATGCGCAAGGAGGTCGACGCCGAGCTCGCGGCCGCGATCTCGGGCGAGGCGAAGGTCGGGCTGCCGGCGCCGAGCGCCCTCATCGAGGACGTCCTCAGCCGGCCCTCGCCCGCGCTGGCCGAGCAGCTCGAAGCGGTCGAGCGCCTCCGACGGGGCTGAGCGGGAGGCCGGGGACCGGCCCCGGTTGCCGGCGGCGCGCGTTCGGGTATAAGCGTGCGCCATGGCGGACGAGACGATTCGTGTCGAAGCGCTGGTGATCGGCGCCGGCCCCGGCGGCTACGTGGCCGGGATCCGGCTCGGGCAGCTGAAGAAGAAGTCGCTGGTGGTCGAGCGCGACAAGCCGGGCGGCATCTGCCTCAACGTCGGGTGCATCCCCTCGAAGGCGCTCATCAACGCCTCCAAGACGTTCGACAAGATCCGCCACGGCGCCGACATCGGCATCCTGGCCGACAACCCGCGCGTCGACATGGCCAAGATGCAGCAGTGGAAAGGGGAGGTCGTCTCCAAGCTGACCGGCGGCGTGAAGACGCTGCTCAAGGCCAACGGCTGCGACTACCGGACCGGCACGGCGCGCTTCCTCTCGCGCAACACCGTCGAGCTGACCGCCGGCGACGGGCAGCAGGGGAAGACCACCATCACCGCCGACCACATCATCGTGGCCACCGGCTCGCGGCCCATCGAGATCCCGGGGTTCAAGTTCGACGGCCAGCGCGTCGTCGACTCGACCGGGGCGCTCGACTTCGCGGCGGTGCCGGAGAAGTTCGTCGTCATCGGCGGCGGGTACATCGGGATCGAGATCGGGACCCTCTACGCCAAGCTCGGGTCGAAGGTCACCGTCGTCGAGGCGCTGCCGAACATCCTGCCCGGTAACGACCCGGAGATCGTCCAGCTGGTCGCGCGCAAGCTCAAGAAGCTGGGGGTCGAGGTGGTGACCGGCGCCAAGGCCAAGTCCTGGACCGAGAAGGGCGGGCGTGCCGTCGTGACCATCGACGTCGACGGAAACGACCAGACCATCGAGGCCGACAAGGTCCTGGTGGCGGTCGGCCGGCGCCCGAACTCCGAGGGCCTGGGCCTGGAGGAGATCGGCGTCAAGATCGAGCGCGGCTTCGTCCCGGTCGACCGGCAGCTGCGCACCAACGTCCCGGGCGTCTACGCCATCGGCGACGTGGCGGGGCAGCCGATGCTGGCGCACAAGGCCTCGCACGAGGCCGAGGTGGTGGCCGAGGTGATCGCCGGCCACAAGGCCGAGATGGACGTCCGCTGCATCCCGGCCGTCATCTTCAGCGACCCCGAGGTCGCCTCGGCCGGCATCACGGCGGAAGAGGCGCAGAAGCGCGGCCGCTCGGTGAAGGTGGGCAAGTTCCCGTTCGCGGCGCTCGGCCGGGCCATCGCCAACGCCGACACCGACGGGTTCGTGAAGGTGGTCATCGACGCCGGCTCGAAGGAGGTGCTGGGCATCCACGTCGTCGGCAACGGCGCCTCGGACATCATCGCCGAGGCGGCGCTGGCCATCGAGATGGGCGCGCTGGCCGACGACATCAGCCTCACGATCCACGCCCACCCGACGCTTCCGGAGGCGATCATGGAGGCGGCCAAGGCGAGCCTTGGCGAAGCGATCCATATTGTCAATCGGTGACCAAGCCAGCGCGTCTCGTCGATCTCGGCGTCCGTGAGTTCGGAGAGATCTGGGCCCACCAGCGCGAGCTCCTGACCGCGCGCCAGAGGGACGAGATCCCCGACACGCTGCTGTTCGTCGAGCACCCGCACGTCATCACCGCCGGCCGCAGCGCTCACAAGGAGAACCTGCTCGCCACGGGCGATGTCCCGATCTTCGAGATCGAGCGGGGCGGCGACGTCACCTATCACGGGCCGGGGCAGCTGGTCGGCTACCCGATCTTCCTGCTGCGCGAGGAGGAGCGCGATCTGCACGTCTACCTGCGCAACCTCGAGGAGGCGATCATCCGCGCCTGCGCCCGCTTCGGTCTGCCGGGCGAGCGCAAGAGCGGCTGGACCGGCGTCTGGACGATCGGAGGCGCGCGCAAGCTCGCCTCCATCGGCGTGGCGGTGAAGCGCTGGGTGACCATGCACGGCTTCGCGCTCAACGTGTCGACCGACCTCGCGCGCTTCGGCGCCATCAACCCCTGCGGCCTCGACGCGGCGGTGATGGGCTCGATGTCGGGCGAGCTGGCTCGTCCCGTCGCGGTCGCCGCCGTCAAGGACGCGCTGCGCGACGCCTTCGCCGAGGTGTTCGAGCGGCGGTTCGACTGACTCAGCCGCGGCCGGCGTCGGTCGTGCCCGCGTCGCCGCCCGCGTCGGGGCCGGGGCATCCGCCGTCGGGGCCGGCGCCCTTCGGGCCGGTGGCCATGAAGGTGGTGATCGACGCAGCGCCGAGCGGGACGCCGAACGCGTCGGGCGCGCCGGCCGCGATCTCGGCGACGATCGGGACGTCGGTGGGCCACCCCGCGAGGCAGCTGGCCGGCGAGAGGTAGATGATGGTCGGGTCGGTGGCGTCGGCCGTCAGCACCAGGGGCAGCGCGGTGCCGTTCGCCTCGGCGTGGATGAACGGCGCCAGGGCGGCGGTCTCCCCCAGCCGGTTGTTGAACACCACCGGCAGCTTGTAGCTGGGCGGGACCGCGGTCGAGGCGTCGCCGGCCGACGGCAGGCGAAACGAAGCGGTCAGCGGCGCCGTGACGATCGGGATCTGCGCCGGCCCGGTCATCTGGTCGCCGTACGCGCTGGTGAGGCCGGTCTTGTCCAGCGCGAAGGTCACCGTGTCGGCGGCGGGGAAGCCGAGCGGGGTCGGCTGCATCGCCACGTAAGCCGTCGTGCCGCCGTAGAGCGGCAGGCTGTTGTAGATCACGCGATTGACGAAGGGCGGGACGCCCATGGCCGTCGCCATGTCGGGCCAGGAGGCGGTGATGGGCGGCATCGCCTTGGGGACCGTCGTCTGGACGCCGTTCTGGGTCACGGTGTCCTCGATCCGGTTGCCGTCGAGCAGCCGGTCGAACACGAAGTCGATCTCCTGGGCGCCGGGAGGCGCCGGCGTGGCGGCGGAGCCGGACATCATGTCCCAGACCACCTGGGACTTGCCGGCGGCGATCCAGTAGACGTTCAGCAGCACCGGCGAGCCGTGCGGCTCCTGCGGGCTCGAGCAGCCCGCGGCGAGCCCGGCGGCCAGCGCCAGCAGGCGGCAGAGTCGCAGAGACCGTCGCCGCGGGGGCCGTTGCATCGCTCGGTTTTATCACGCAGCGGCGCGCCCGACGCGTGATCCACTATGCTTGCGGCGCGTGGCGCTGCCGCCGATCGACATCCTGGACGCCGACGACCCGCGCGTCGCCGACTACCGCCAGCTCAAGGAGCGGCGCCTCAACGAGGTGGGGCGGTTCGTCGCCGAGAGCGAACGGGTCGTGCGGCGCCTCGTCGACAGCGGGCTGCCGGTCGCCTCGGTCCTGCTGACGGCGCCGCGGCTGGCGACGCTGGCCGACGCGCTGACGGGCGACTTCCCCGTCTACCTGGCGCCGCAAGAGGTGCTCGACCGCGTGGCCGGCTTCCACGTCCACCGGGGCTGCCTGGCCGTCGGCGAAAAGCCGCGCCCGGCCGAGGTCCCGCCCGGCGCGCGCACGCTGGTCGTGCTCGAGGATCTGACCGACGTCGACAACCTGGGGGCCATCGCCCGCCACGCCGCCGCCTTCGGCGCCGACGCGATCGTGCTCAGCCCGCGCTGCGCCGATCCCTTCTACCGCAAGGCGATCCGCGTCTCGCTGGGCGCGGTGTTCGGGCTGCCGATCGTGCGGCTCCGGCGCTGGCCCGGGGACCTCCAGGCCTTGCGCGCCGGCGGCGTGGCCGTGGTGGGCGCGGTGCTCGACGCCGACGCCACGCCGCTCGGCGGCTTCGTCCGCCCGCCGCGGGTGGCGCTGCTGTTTGGCGCCGAGGGTCCGGGCCTGTCGCCCGGGGCCCGAGCCGCCTGCGATCATCGGGTGACGATCCCGATGTCGCCCGGCGCCGACTCGCTCAACGTGGCGACGGCCGCGGCGCTATTCCTCTACGCTCTTCGCGCGGCGTGAGGTGGCCAGCTTCGACCACTCGACGAACAGCTTCCGCGTCTCGGGCTGACACTGCGGGCAGAAGCAGGCGTCGCCGTCACCGACGCGCACCGCGCGGATGGTCGTCCCGCACACGAGGCAAGGCTTGCCGTCGCGCCCGCGCACCTTGAGGAAGTCGCGGACCTTGACCTCGGGCGGCTCGTTGCGACGGCGGATCTCGTCGATGGCCTCCCCGAGCACGCGCGGGATCGCGCCGAAGAGCGCGTCGACCGCCGCCTGGTCCAGCTTGTGGCAGAACGTCTTGGGGTGGAGGCGCGCCGCGAACAGCACCTCGTCGGCGTAGGCATTCCCCAACGAGGCCAGCGCCCGCTTGTCCATCAGGAAGGCCCGCACCTGGTCGCGCCGCCGGGCGATGGCCGCGCCGAACGCGGCGCGCGTGAAGGCCGGCGACATCACGTCCAGCCCCAGCTGACCGTAGACGGGGATCTGCCCCTCGTCCTCGACGCGCGCCAGGTAGACCTTCCCCATCCGCTTCTCGTCGACGTACTGCAGCTCGGGCGCGCCGTCGAACACCAGCGCCAGCCCGAGCGCGCGAGGATCCTTCTTCTTCGCCGCCTCGGACCCGGGCGGGATCAGCTTGTAGCGCCCGGCCAGCATCGCGTTGATGACGATGCAGAGTCCACCGTCGAGGCCGAAGCGCATGAAGTGTCCGCGCCGCTCGATGGTCTCCAGCCGGCGCCCCACCAGCATCGCCGGGAACGCCGGCTCGCGCACCATGATGCGCAGGACGGTCGGGTCGCCGGTTCGCGCGGCCGTGATCGTCCGGCCGGCCAGCGCGGGGCGCAGCACCTCTTCGACGTGAACGAGATCCGGTAGCTCGGGCATGACGGTTCTGCTGGTCTGGCCAGCCTAGTCTGGCATTCGCGGGCCCGCGGGTACAAACTCCCGGATATGCCGCTGTTCGCGCTGATTGCCGTGTCGATCGCGTCGATCGGGTGCGCGGTCTTCCTGGTCGGCCAGATCCGGACGCAGCTGCGCCGCAAGCGCAACCTCGTCCACTGGGAGAAGGACGAGCCGCTCGAGGGCGTCGGGGATTGGGACTGAGCGCGGGCGGGTGACCGCGCGGCGGGCCGTCAGATCTTGTCTTTGAGGAAGGCGATGTAGTAGGGGGCGTCGCGGCGTTCTTCGAGCTCGCCGCGCTCGACGGCCTCCTCGCACAGCTTGCGCAGGTCGCCGATTCGCTTGGAGGGGGGGAGGCCGAACGTCTCCATGATGGCGTTGCCGAGGCCGGGCGGCAGCGGCGGCACGCGCGCGTCCAGCTCGCGGATCGCCAGGATCCGTTCCTTGAGGGCGTGGATGTTGCGGACCGCCTCCTGCCGACGCCCCGGCCGGCGCGAGGTCACGTCGGCGCGCGACAGGTGCAGCAGGTCGTCGAGGTGCTCGCCCATCTCGTGGTCGAAGCGGCGCACGGCGGCGTCGGTCCAGCTCGGCTCGTAGGCGTTGGCGCGCAGGTGGTGCAGCACCAGGAAGCGGATCTTGTGACGCTCGGCCTTGTCGAAACCCAGGCGGCGGCCGATCGGATCCCACATCCGCGCGCCGACCTCGGCGTGGCGGTGGAAGGTCACCTTTCCGTCAGGGAGCATCACGCGCGTGGGGACCTTGCCGACGTCGTGCAGCAGCGCCGCCCACCGCACCAGCGGATCCGGCACCGACTGGACGACCACCAGCTTGGTGTGCTCCCAGACGTCCTTGTGCCGGCGCCCGGCCTCCTGCGAGAAGTCGACCGTCGCCTCGAGCTCGGGCAGCAGCACGGACAGCACGCCCGCGTCGTGCATCCACTGCAGCCCGGTGTCGAGCGAGCGCCCCATGATGACGGCCTCGATCGCCGCGCGGATGCGCGGGCCGGGCAGCTGGGTCAGGAGCGGCGCCGCCGGGCGCGCGGCCGCGGTGATCTCGGTCGGCGGCGGGGTCGCACCTTGCGCGATGCCGACCGCCAGGTCGAGCAGCGCGACCGGCGAGTCAGCGGCCGAGGTGAGTGTGGGCACGCGCGACACGATCGTACCGGTCCTTCGAGCCTTGCAGACGTCCTAGGTCGGAGATCACCTCGCGGCTACGAGGTGATCTTCTTCTTGTCTTGCTCGCGCTTGCGGGCGAGGTGGTCGACGAACGGCTGAGCTTGCTTGACCCGCCCGGCCAGCGACTTCTCGGTGATCGGGTACAGCGTCGCGAAGCGCAGCCCCTCGTCGTAGAGGAAGGTGCCGACCTCTTCGTCGTCGACGAACATCGAGATCTTCTTCTTCGCGTAGACGCCCTTGAGCATCGAGGCCCAGCGGCTGTCGAGCCAGTCGACGATGTCGCCGCCCAGCACCTGACGGAAGAGGCCCAGCTCCTCGTCGAAGCGGCCGTAGTCCTCGGCGAAGCGCTCGCGGAAGGCGGGCGCACCCTCGCCCCCCTCGGCCGCGATCTTGGCCAGCGCCAGCCGCAGCTGGACCACGTCCTCGGCGAACCGCAGCGGCGCGTCGACGTTGCCGTCCTTGGGCGTGATGACGTGCACGACCGTACCGGCCGCCAGCTCCCTCACGCCACGCTCGAGGTCGGAATCGGCGACCGCTTCGAGAAGGATCTTGAGGTCGAAGGGAAGAGAGACGAGGGCTTTCGCCATCGTGTCCAGAAACGTACGCTCCGTGTTGTCCATAGCCAGAACGATCAGAAAAGTACGACCCCCGCCTACCTGTCAAGCAGTATACCCCGAGAGTGCCCGTCGCTGTGAACCCCAAGTGGTGGTTTAGGGGCTGAAAAACCGGCTCAAAGCGGCGTCCAGGGCCGCGGCCACGGGGTTCCGAAAATCGACCAGGGGTCCTGGCGGGAGCTCGAGCGTCAGGACGGGGAGCCCCCGGTCGACCCCCAACCAGGACCCGAACGAGCCCGGGGTGGGGTAGCCGATGTCCCCGCGCGCCGGCCACCCGCAGGCCGCGGCGACCGCCTCGGCCCACGCGCCGGCCGGGCCGTCGTAGTTGACGCAGGCGAACGGCGCGTGGACCGCGACCGCCCCCGCGATGGGGGCGCCGCCCGCGGCGCCGGGAAGGCCGCCCAGGCCTTCCACCACCGCGGCGATCGCGCGCGTCTCGGGCTCGGACAGCGGCGCCGGGCCGGGGAAGTAGCCGGGGGCGTGCGCGGCGGCGAACGAGCGCGCCGGGAAGTTGCGGTTGAGGTCGACGTCGCGCGCCGAGTTCTTGCGCCCGGCGAGGAGCCCGTCGGGGTTCGCGGCCGGGATCAGCCAGAGCGGCGGCGTGCCTGCGCCCAGCCGCCCGGCGAGCTCCAGCAGCGCGTCGACGCTGGCCGGCTCGTCGCCGTGGATGCCCCCCATCACCAGCAGCGGCGCGCCCGGGCCGCCGAACCGCCGCCCGAAGATGGGCCGCCCCAGGCTCGAACGGCCGATCTCGGGGAAGCCGAGGGCTGCCACCGCGGCGAGCCTGGACGTCGCTTCGCCGGCGGTGGCCTCGGCGGGTGTCGCTTCGCGCTCAGTCACTTTGACCCCATTTCACGCTCCGGATAACGTCTTCGCAAATGCCGCTCCAGCTTCGCGACCTGAAGAACGAGGCCCGCACCCTGGCCCGGACCGGTCAACACGCCGACGCGCTGGCCGCCCACGAGCAGATGCTGGCCAAGAATCCGCTCGACAGCGAGAGCCGGCGCCGCATCGCCGACCTGCTTTTTCAGCTGGGGGATCGGGCCGGCGCCGTGGAGGTGTACCGGACGGTGGCCTTGCACGATGTCCGGTCGGGGCACCTTCTGCCGGCGCTCGTCAGCTGCAAGGTGCTGGAGTCGCTGGGCCAGAACACCGACCAGATCGTGGCCCTGATGGCCCGCAACTTCTCGCACGGCTCCCCGACGCTGGCCAAGTTCGCCGCCCGCCAGGCGCCGGTCGATCTCGACGCGTCGATCGAGCCGCCCGCGCCGGGCGTGGCGAGCGACGTCGCGAAGCTGGTGGCGCGCGCCCGCGCCCGCGCGCTCGATCTGTCGGCCTTCGTCCAGTACCCGGAGCAGTTCCTGCCGGTGGCGTTCTTCTCGGAGCTGCCGCCCGAGCTGTTCCCGGCGGCCGTCAAGATGTCCCGGCTGCTCCGCGCCGGGGACGGCGACCTCGTCTTCCGCGAGGGCGACCCCGGGTCGGCGTTCTACTTCGTGGCGGCAGGTCAGGTGCGCGTCGTCGCCGGCGGCCAGCCGGTGGACGGGCGCCCGACGCGCGCCACCGAGCTCACCCGCCTGCTCGAGGGGGCGCTGTTCGGCGAGATGGCGCTGGTGACCGACCAGCCGCGCACCGCCTCGATCCAGGTGGTGGGCGAGGCCGACCTGCTCGAGGTGAGCCGGGCGGCGGTCGCCGAGCTGACCCGGGCCGTCCCGGTGCTGGCCGAGCGGCTCGATCACTTCGCGCGCGAGCGGCTGCTCAAGAACCTCATCGCCAGCTCGCCCTTGTTCAAGCCGTTCGACAACCAGCAGCAGATGGAGCTGATCCGCCGGTTCGAGGGGATCGACGTGGCGGCTGGCACGACCATCATCCGGGAGAACGAGATCGGGCAGGGGCTGTTCGTCATCCTGCTCGGCGAGGTCCAGGTGCTCCGGAACGGTGTCCCCGTGGCGCGTCTTCGCGCGGGCGAGCTGTTCGGCGAGATGGCGCTGCTGAGCGACCACCCGACCAACGCCGAGGTGCGCACCGTGGTGCCCACCAGCGTCCTCTTCCTCGGCCGCGACTACTTCCGCCGGCTGGTCTCCGCGCTGCCCGCCCTCCGCAAATACTTCGAGGACCTGGCCCGCACCCGGGCCGCCCAATCGTCGGGGCGCTGATCGGCATCGCGTGGGGTTCCCAGGTGGCATCGCGTGGGGGAGCACGAGCTTCGCTCGTGCGAGCCCGTCGCGGGAGGGTTTGGGAACCCTCCCAGGGTTCCCATCTGAGTCGTTTGCGGGGGCCTGACCCGGGGCTTAGACTCCCCTGGGTGAGGACCATGGTGCGCCGCGCGTCTCGCTGGCTGGCCGTGCTGCTGGTCGCGCTCTCCACGTTCGCCTCGGCCGCTGCGTTCGCGCGCTCGGGGTCGAGCTTCGGGGGACGCCAGGGCTTCCGCTCGGGCGGCGGCATCACCACTCCGTCGCCGGGATATTCGGGCGGCGGCTACGGCAGCCCCTACTCGGGCGGCTACGGGTACGGCTACGCGCCCCGCTCGCACTTCTTCTTCCTGCCCGGGTTCGGCGGGTACGGCGGCGGATTTGGCATGTTTGGCTCCCTGGCGGCGCTGTTGGTCGTCGGCCTGGTGGTCGGCGCGGTCGTGCGCGCGGTGCGGGCCAACCGGGGCGTCGGCTACGGCGCCGGGGGCGACTACGACGACGGCCCGGGCTACGCCAGCACGATGTCGGGGCGCGCGTACCTCTACCGGCTGCAGCTGGCGCTCGGTCGATCGGCCCGCGGCGTTCAGGACCGGCTGGGCGAGTTCGCTGCCCAGGGGAACACCGAGACCGAGGCGGGGCTGGCGGCGCTGCTGCAGCAGACCGCGCTCGAGCTCCTGCGAGAGAAGGACGCCATCCGCTACCTCGGCACCGAGGCGCGCGGTCCGCTGAGCCTCACGAACGCCGAGACCGCCATGAACGGGATGGCCCTGGCCGAGCGCGGGCGCTATCAGGTCGAGCGGATCCGCAACGCGGGCGGGCAGGTGTCCCGCACGACGACCGCGCCGGTCGAAGGAAAAGAGGCGCTCGAGCTGATCGTGGTGACCCTGCTGGTGGCTACCCGGGCGCCGCTCGACAAGTTCGGCATCTCGGCCGGGGCCTCGCCTCAGGAGGTGGATGCGCTGCTGACCGAGCTGGGCGGCGTCTCCCCCGATGCGCTGCTTGGGCTGGAAGTAATCTGGACACCGGCCGATCCCAATGATTCCATGACGGAGACCGACGTCATGACCACCTACCCCGAGTTGCGGAGCCTCTAGCCCGGATGCCTGCCGCCCAAGCCGCGCCGCTGGGACGCCTGCTGCTCGACTTCGCGCTGTTCGGCCTGTCGGGGATCGTCCTCCTGATCGTCGGGTACTACCTGTGGGAGATGATCACGCCGTACAACCTGCGGCGGGAGATCCACGAGAACAAGAACGTGGCGGTGGCCATCGTGGCGGCCGCCTTCGTCGTCGGGATGGGCATCGTCATCGCCGCCGCCATCCTGCGGCCCACCAGCTCCTGACCATTTCTGCCGAGAGCTTCTTCGGGCGTCTCCGGAGAGACAGCCTCCTGACGCCCCCCGTCGCCCATTGACTCCAGCCGAGCACGACGGATAAAGTCTAAAAGCCCCGGTGGTTTCAAGGGTCTCGCCGTGTTCAAGCTGAGCATCGAAGACGATGAGGGTAAGACCACGGTCGTCCCGCTGGCGCGGGACGAGATGACCATCGGTCGGCTGGAGGGGAACACCATCCGGCTGACCGAGCGGAACGTCTCGCGCAAGCACGCCCGGCTGTCGCGGCAGAACGGGGCCCTCTACATCGAGGACCTCACCAGCTTCACCGGCGTTCGGGTCAACGGGACGAAGATCGCGACGCCCACCCCTCTGCGGGAGGGGGACGAGGTCCAGATCGGCGACTACAAGATCGTCCTGCGCGGCGATCGGCCCCCGGTGGGCGATCGGCCGACCGCCCCGAACATCCCGGCCGTGACCACCGCGCCCCTGGCGACGGTGGGCGGGCCGGTGGCGATCCCGGGCCGCGCGTCGGTCGCCGCGATGGCGGCGCAGCCGGCGCAGGCGGCCGCCCCGGCCCAGGCGGCGGCGGTCCCCCGGGCGCGCACCAAGACCTCGCCCCCGAAGCCGATGACGGCGGTGCCCGAGAACGGGCCCAGCGACCAGGGCGCCCAGACCGGCCAGAACGGGCAAAGGGCCGACAACGGCTCGGTCGCCGAGGTGGTCGAGGGGCAGCCGACCATCCCGCTGCGCGCGCTGTCCGAGAAGAAAGGGGCGGCAGGCGGGGCGGCGTACGGGCCTTCGGCCCGCATGATGGTGCTGACCACCGACCTGGCGGGGACCGAGATCGCGCTCGACAAGGTGTCGCTGGTGATCGGCCGCACGGACGAGAACGACGTCGTGCTGAACCACCGGTCCATCTCGCGGCACCACGCCAAGATCGTTCGCGACGGCGAGCACTACACGATCGTCGACCTGCAGAGTGCCAACGGCGTGCGGGTCAACGGCGAGGACTACGAGCGGATCGAGCTGAACCCGGGCGACGTCGTCGAGCTCGGGCACGTCAAGATCCGCTTCATCGGACCGCTCGAGGAGTTCGTGTTCGATCCGCGCGCCGCGCACGGTCCGCGCCGGCTCCCGGTCAAGATGATCGCGCTCGGCGGGGGCGCGCTGGCGATCGTCGCGCTCGCGGCGTTGTTCCTCCGGCGTGGGCCGAGCTCTCCGGGGCCCGAGCTCGCGGTGGCGCCTCCGCCGGCCCCGGCTGTCGCGGCGCCTCCACCCGCGGCGGCCGCGGTCCCCGCTCCGCCACCGCCCGCCGCCCCGCCGCCCGCCGAGACGCCGGCCACCATTCTGGCCGCGGCGAAGCAGGCGGTGGTCGCCGAGGACTGGGAGACCGCCCGGACCACCCTGAGCCGGATCGGCGCCGCGGACGATCCCGCCGTTCGCCGCGAGGCGGCCGCGCTGGGCCGCCGGGTCGACAGCGAGCGCCAGGCCGCCTCGCTGTTCGCCAAGTTCGACGAGGCGGCGAACGGGAAGAACTACGCCGCTGCCCTGGCCGGCTACACGCAGATCCCCTCCGACAGCGTCTACAAGAAGCGGGCGCAGCCGCGCTACGAGGAGGCGCGCACGCTGCTGGTGGCCGAGAAGATGGCGGTGGCCGAGAAGGATCGGGCCGACGGGCGCTGCGCGGAGCTGCGCCTGGAGGCGGCCGAGATCATCCGGCTCGACCCCAAGAACCTGGCGATCCGGGACATGTCGCGCCTGTGCCGCGCCAAGCCCGAACCGGTCGCGGCCCGCCCGTCGCGGGCGCACGCGGCGGCCGCGGCGGCGATCGCCGAGCGCGCCGAGCCGACGCCCGCGCGCCACAGCGAGCCCGCGCGCGCCGAGGCGAGCGCGCCCGCCGAGACCGAGGACGCCGAGGCGCTGATGAAGCAGGCCCGCGAGGCCTGGCTGCGCCAGCAGTGCGGCGCGGCCATGGACCTCTCGCGCCGGGCGCTGCGGGCCAAGCCGGGCTGGACCGACGCCTACCAGATCCTGGCCGTCTGCTCCTGTTCGCTCAAGGACGCCGAGGCCGCCGAGCGCGCCTACTCGCGGCTCGACGACAAGAACCGCACGCTGGTCCACGCCGTCTGCCAGAAGAACGGCATCGCCGTCGGCGACTGAGTTACCGGGGAGATCACTCGGTTGCCGCGTCGCGCGTCCCCGCGTCGGGGGTGGGCAGCCAGACGTTCACGCCCGGGCCGGGATAGCTGAACGGGACGTCCATGCACTCCTGCGGGCCGGTCTGAGTGCAGGTGACCGCGCGGCCGCCGTCCGGGCCGGAGACGTCGCCGGGCGTCACGCAGAAGGTGGCGACGTAGCTCCCGGGAGGGACACGCTGGATGTCGACGCAGGTGATCCCGCCGCCGCAGGTCGACATCTTGGTGAACCGGCCGTCCCAGATGAGCTGGAGGTCGGTGAGCCGCGCGCCGTCGATGTCGTCGGCGGGACAGAGCGTGGGGCAGACGATCGGCTGGCAGCTGTCCGAGCAGGTCGGCAAGCAGCCCGCGCCCGCGTAATAGGTGAGAAGCGTGCCGTCGCTGGCGTGGATCGACACGTGCTGGATGGGGTAGCAGCTCGGCGGATCGCAGAAGCTCCGGGAGGGGGGGAGCATCACGTTGAGCGCGACCGGGCCCCCGGCGTCCACGCTGCTGGTCCCCGAGGGCTGCTGCTGCAGCGACCGGGACTCGCAGCCGGCCGTCCCCGAAAGCAGCCCCGCCACGCACAGCGCGATCGCCGGCCAGCCCCGCATCTCATCAGTATTGGCGCCGCGCTCGCCCGGGTCAACGCAGGGGCGTCGCGGCTGCCGGCGGGCGCGAACGGGGGCGGCTACTTCTTGGAGAGCTCGGCGTAGGTCTTTTCGGGCGGCGCGGCGTTCTCGACCGGCAGCTTGGACTCGAGCCAGCCGGCGCAGGCGACGCGGCCCATGCCGTCCTGCTCGCCGTGGAACCCGCCGCGCATGTCGACCACGCTGGTGTACCCCGCGGCCTCCAGCAGCGCCGCCGCCTGCAGCGACCGCCCGCCCGCCTTGCAGCCGACGACCAGCTTGGTGTCGGGGGGGAAATTGGCCGCCACGACCCGCTGGAAGTCGGGGTTCGGGGCCATCCGCCCCCCCGAGAAGTGCAAGAGCGGCACGTTGGCGGCCCCGGTCGGGTGCCCCCCTTCGAACTCGGGAATCGACCGGACGTCGAGGTAGGTCCACCCGCTCGCCAGCAGGTCGGCAGCCTCGGGCGGAGTCACGCGTTTGACCATGGTGCGGGTGTTACCACACTATAGTGGTTCATCCATGGCGAAAGTCCCCCACCTGCGGGTCGTCGCGGCCGTCATCGCTCGGAACGAGCGCTACCTCATCACCCAGCGCCGCCCCACGGCCGTGCTGGCCGGCCTCTGGGAGTTCCCGGGCGGCAAGGTCGAGGAGGGCGAGACCGACGCCGACGCGCTCAAACGAGAGGTTCGCGAACGGGTCGGCGTCGAGGTGACGGTCGGCGCCAACATCGGACGACGGACGCACGACTACGAGGGCTATTCGGTCGACCTGGCGCTCTATCAGGCCGAGATCGTCGGCGCGGCTGAGCCGACGGCGGTTCGGGTCGCCGACTGCCGCTGGGTCGCCTCGAGCGAGTTCGAGAACTACCGGTTCCCGGCCGCCGACCAGGCCACCATGGATCTGCTGCTCGGCATCAAGCGCTAAGCGCTTCCCAGGCGCGCGGGTAAGGTGGTAGTTACCCGGGGCGCCCCCATGGCCACCACGCCCTCCATCCGCCCGTTCAAGCGCGTCCTCTGCGCCAACCGCGGTGAGATCGCGATCCGCGTCTTCCGCGCCAGCACCGAGCTGGGGTTCCGAACGGTGGCGATCTTCTCGGAGGAGGATCGCGTCCACCTGCATCGCTACAAGGCCGACGAGGCCTACCTGGTGGGCAAGGGGCTGGAGCCGGTGGCGGCCTACCTGGCCGAGGACGAGATCGTCGAGCTGGCCAAGCGCCACGACGTCGACGCCATCCACCCGGGCTACGGGTTCCTCTCCGAGCGGGCCTCGTTCGCCCGCAAGTGCCGCGACGCCGGGATCGTCTTCGTCGGGCCCAGCCCCGAGGCGATCGAGGCGTTCGGCGACAAGGTGGCGGCGCGCAAGATCGCCCAGCTGGCCGGCGTGCCGACGGTGCCGGGGACGCCGGAGGCGATCAAGACGCTGGAGGCGGCGCGCGCCTTCGCCGACAAGGCCGGCTACCCGGTCATGATCAAGGCTTCGGCGGGCGGCGGCGGGCGCGGCATGCGGGTCGTGCGCAGCGCCGCCGACCTCCCCGAGCTGCTCGAGCGCGCCCGGTCGGAGGCCAAGAAGGCCTTCGGCGACGACTCGGTCTTCATCGAGAAGCTGGTGGTTCGCCCCAAGCACATCGAGGTGCAGGTGCTGGGGGACAACCACGGCAACCTGGTCCATCTGTTCGAGCGCGACTGCTCGGTGCAGCGGCGTCACCAGAAGGTGGTCGAGTACGCGCCGGCCTGGTCGCTGCCGGCGCCGCTGCGGGCGCGGCTGGCCGACGACGCGCTCAAGATCGCGCGCCAGGTGAACTACAGCAACGCCGGCACCGTCGAGTTCCTGGTCGCCGAGGACGGCAAGCACTACTTCATCGAGGTCAACCCGCGCATCCAGGTCGAGCACACGGTGACCGAGGCGATCACCGGGCGCGACCTGGTGCAGGCGCAGCTCTGGATCGCGCAGGGGTACAAGCTCTCCGACCCGGAGATCGGGATCGGCAGCCAGGAGGACATCGTCCAGCGCGGCGTGGCCATCCAGGTGCGCGTCACCGCCGAGGACCCGAAGAACGACTTCCTGCCCGACACCGGCAAGATCCAGGTCTACCGGCCGGCCGCCGGGAACGGGATCCGGCTCGACGACGGCTCGGGCTACGTGGGCGCGCGCGTCTCGCCCTACTACGACTCGCTGCTGGCCAAGATCACCGCCAGCGGGCTCGAGTGGAACTACGTCCGCCGCAAGGTGGTCCGGTCGCTGCGCGAGTTCCGCATCCGCGGCGTCAAGACGAACCTCACCTTTCTCGAGAACGTGCTCCTGAACCCGACCTTCGCCGAGGGCAAGGCGCACACCACGTTCATCGACGAGGCGCCCGAGCTGATGCAGTACGCGCCGCGCCGCGATCGCGCGACGCGCATCCTGCGCTACATCGGCTCGACCATCGTGAACGGGCACCCCACGGTGCGCGGCAAGCCGAAGCCGCCGCTCTCGGTGCTGTCGCTCGAGTCGCAGCCGCCGGCGGTCCCCAAGCTGGCGCCGCCCGCCGGCACCAAGCAGCTCCTCGACCGCGAGGGGCCGACGGGGATCGTCAAGATGCTTCGCGGCGACAACCGCGTGCGGCTGACCGACACGACCTGGCGCGACGCGCACCAGTCGCTGCTGGCCACGCGCGTGCGCACCTACGACCTGGCGCGCGTCGCCCCGGCCACCGCCCACCTGGCCCACGACCTGTTCTCGATCGAGATGTGGGGGGGCGCGACGTTCGACGTCGCCTATCGCTTCCTGTCGGAGGATCCCTGGCTGCGGCTCGAGGAGCTGCGGCGCCTCTGCCCCAACGTGATGTTCCAGATGCTGGTCCGCGGCGCCAACGCCGTCGGCTACACCAACTACCCCGACGACGTGGTGGTCTCCTTCATCGAGGAGGCGGCCGCCGCGGGGATGGACGTCTTCCGCATCTTCGACGCGCTCAACGACGTCGACAACATGCAGGTGGCCATCGAGGCGGCGCAGAAGACGAACAAGGTCGTCGAGACGGCGATCTGCTACACGGGCGACGTCGCCGACCCCACCCGCACCAAGTACGACCTCAAGTACTACGTCAACCTGGCCAAGGAGATCGTCAAGCGCGGGACCCACCTGCTGTGCATCAAGGACATGGCGGGCCTGCTGCGGCCGCGCGCGGCGACCATGCTGGTCAAGGCGCTGCGCGACGCGGTGGACGTGCCGATCCACCTGCACATGCACGACACCTCCGGCAACAGCATCGCCTCCAACCTGGCGGCGGTGGAGGCGGGCGTGGCGGTCATCGACGGCGCGGTCAGCAGCATGGGCGGCATGACCTCGCAGCCGTCGCTGTCGTCGATGTCGTTCGCCCTGCAGGGCGCGCCGCGCGACCCCAAGATGTCCCCCGAGATCTTCGAGAAGCTGGCCGCCTACTGGGAGCCCGTGCGCGCCTACTACGCGCCGTTCGAGTCGGGGCTCAAGGCGCCGGCCGCCGACGTCTACGAGCACGAGATCCCGGGCGGCCAGTACTCGAACCTGCGCGCGCAGGCCGAGGCGCTGGGCGTCGGCGACCACGGCTGGGACAGCGTCAAGCGCGCCTACGCCGACGTCAATCGCCTGTTCGGTGACATCCCCAAGGTGACGCCGTCGTCGAAGGTGGTCGGCGACATGGCGATCTGGATGGTCAAGCAGGGACTGGACGGCGCCGGCGTCGCGGCGCGCGCCAAGGAGCTGACTTTCCCCGAGTCGGTGATCGACTTCATGCGCGGCTCGCTGGGCCGGCCGCCCGGCGGGTTCCCCGAGCCCCTGCGCGGCGACATCCTCAAGGGGGCGGCCAAGGTCGAGGGCCGCCCCGGCGCCAGCATGCCCCCCTACGACTGGGCGGGCGCCAAGCGCGAGATGGAGGGGCTGGCCGGGGTCGACGTGGCCCGCCGCGACGTCGTCTCCTACGCCCTCTACCCCAAGGTGATGCGCGGCTACATGGAGCACCGCGCGCTGCACGGCGACACCTCGGTGCTGCCGACGCCCACGTTCTTCTACGGCCTGCGCGTCGGCGAGGAGGCCTGGATCGACATCGAGCCGGGCAAGACGCTGATCATCAAGCTGCTCTCGATCGGCGAGATCGAGCCGGACGGCGCGCGGGTGCTGACCTTCGAGATCAACGGCCAGTCGCGCCAGATCCGGGTGGCCGACGATTCAGCCAAGGTGACCGGCCCCAAGAACCGGCGCGCCAGCGAGAAGCCGGGCGAGGTCGGGGCGCCGATGCCCGGGCGGGTGATCGACCTCGTGACCAAGGTCGGCGAGCAGGTGAAGGCCGGGCAGAAGCTGATGGTCACCGAGGCGATGAAGCTGGAGACGGTCATCAAGGCGCCGATCAGCGGCACGGTGCGCGAGATCGTCGCCGGCGCCGGCGAGAGCGTCGAGGCCGGCGACCTGCTGGTGGTCATCGAAGAGGCCCCGGCGACGCCGGGAGCGACGGCGTGAAGCTGTTCCGCCACGGACCGGCCGGCGGCGAGAAGCCGGGCGTCTTCCGGGGCGAGGTGGCGGTCGACGCCTCGGGGTTCGGCGGCGACTTCGACGAGCGGTTCTTCGGCGGCGACGGCCTCGAGCGCTTCGCCGACTGGCTGGCGCACGACGGCGTGCGCGCGCCGCGCGTCCCCGAGGGGACGCGGCTCGGTCCGCCGGTGGCGCGGCCGTCGAAGATCGTCTGCATCGGGCTCAACTATCGCGACCACGCGCGCGAGACGGGGGCGGCGCTGCCGGCCGAGCCGATCGTCTTCATGAAGGCGCCCAGCGCGCTGGCCGGGCCGAACGACGACCTGCCGCTGCCGGTGGGGGCCGAGAAGCTCGACTGGGAGGTCGAGCTGGCGCTGGTGATCGGCAAGCGGGCCAAGAACGTCCGCCAGGAGGCGGCGCTGGGCCACGTGGCCGGCTTCGTGCTGCACAACGACTACTCCGAGCGGGCGTTCCAGATCGAGCACGGCGGCCAGTGGGTCAAGGGCAAGAGCGCCGACGGCTTCGCGCCGCTGGGCCCGCACCTGGTGACCACCGACGCGTTCCCCAACTTCGGGAGCGCCCGCCTCTGGTTGAAGGTCAACGGCGAGACCAGGCAGGACTCGTCGACGGCCGAGCTGATCTTCGACATCCCCACGCTCGTCAGCTACGTGTCGCGGTTCATGACCCTCATGCCCGGGGACGTCATCAGCACCGGCACGCCGGCCGGCGTCGGGATGGGCCGCAAGCCCCCCCTCTACCTGCGGGCCGGCGACGTGGTGGAGTACGGAATCGACGGCCTCGGTCAGGCGCGCCAGAAAATTCTGGAATCGTCGTTATAATCCGACCCGCCCCATGACCGTTCTTCGCCGCCTGCTGCGCTCGCAGCAAACGGGTCTCGTCCTCATCATCGTCGGCCTGCTCGTCGTGCTGTCGCTGGCCGCCGGCTCGCACGTCGACCCGTCCACCGGGCGGACGGTCAACAACTTCCTCAATTCGTACACGCTGATCCAGACCGGCACCGACGCCAGCTTCATCGCCATCATGGCGGTGGGGGCGACGGTGGTGATCATCTCGGGGGGCATCGACCTCTCCGTCGGCTCGGTCTACGCGCTGGCCAGCGTGGTGATGGGTCTCGCGCTGCGCGATGGGGCGGGCGGCGCCGGCACGGTGCTGCTCGGATTGGTGCTCTGCGTCGCCATCGGCGTCATCGCCGGGGCGGTCAACGGCGCCATGGTGGTCGGTCTCGACGTCCACCCCTTCATCATCACGCTGGGAATGATGTGGATCCTGCGCGGCTTCGCCTTCGTCATCAGCAAGGCGGAGAGCATCCCGCTGCCCGAGGTCCTGACCCGCTTCGCGAAGTCGTCGCTGGGCCTCGGGGCGGCGCTCTACCCGCTGCCCATGCTGGCGATGCTGGTGGTGTCGATCCTGGGCGCGCTCTACCTGGGGCGGACGGTGATGGGGCGCCACGTGTTCGCCGTGGGCGGCAACCCGCAGGCCAGCCGCTACTCGGGCCTGAGCCTGGCGCGGATCCGCATCGGCGTCTTCGTGCTCGCCGGGGCCACCGCCGGGTTGGCCGCCTTCCTGGGGGGGAGCTTCTATGGCGCGGTCTCCTGTGGAGACGCGACCGGATATGAGTTATACGTCATCGCTTCCGCGGTCGTTGGCGGCGCTCGATTGAGCGGCGGTCGCGGCAGTGCCATCAACGCGATGCTGGGGGCCGTCCTCATCATCCTCATCCGGCAGTCCATACGGACGCTGCACCTCGACCAGAACTACGAATGGATCATCATCGGATGTGCCATTGTCGTTGCGGTGGTCCTCGATCAAGCGAGCGCGCGCTTCGCGGCGCGCCGGCTAGCGGGGGCGCGATGAACGGGCGGCGCCAAGCGCTCGGACGCCTGGCGGGGACGACCTTCGCGCTGGCGGCGCTGCTGGCCGCCGGTTGCCCCAAGGCGCCCACCTCCGGGGCGGCGCCGGCGCCGACCCAGTCGGGTCCCTCGCCCGCGCCGCCGGCCGCCAAGGCGATCAAGATCGCCATGATCGCCAAGAGCTCGACCAACCCGGTCTTTCTCTCGGCCCGGCGCGGCGCCGAGACGGCGGCCAAGGATCTGTCGGCCAAGATCTCGGCGCCCATCGAGATCGTCTGGCTGACCCCGCCCGAGGAGGACGGACAGATCCAGGCCCAGCGGATCGCCCAGGCGGTCAACGAGGGGGCGAACGCGATCCTCATCTCCTGTTCGGACGCCGGCAAGGTGACCGGCGCCATCGACGACGCGGTCGCGCGCGGCGTGCCGGTGATGACCTTCGACAGCGACGCGCCCAAGTCCAAGCGCTTCGCCTTCTACGGCGTCGACGACCGCCGCATCGGCGAGCAGGTCATGGAGGAGCTGGGGAAGCAGCTCGACGGCAAGGGGAAGATCGCCATCCTGGCCGGCAACCAGAACGCCCCCAACCTGCGCCGCCGCGTCGACGGGATCAAGGCCGAGGCGGCCAAGTCCAAGGGGATCCAGATCGTCGGCACCTTCTATCACAACGAGACGCCGCAGGACGCCGCCGCCGAGGTGATCCGGGTGAACAACGCCTACCCGGGCATCAAGGGGTGGGCGATGGCGGGCGGCTGGGCGCTCTACACCAAGACGCTGCTGTCGGACCTCGATCCGGCGAAGATCAAGCTGGTGGCGGTCGACGCGCTCCCGCCCTCGCTCCCTTACGTCGAGAAGGGGCTGGCGCCGGTGCTGCTCGCGCAGTCGTCGTACCTCTGGGGCAACGTCGGCGTCACCAAGATCATCGACAAGATCTTCTTCAAGAAGGACGTCCCGGAGATCATCCCGATGGATCCCGTCCGCGTCACGTCCGACAACCTCGGCTCGTGGGCGCGCCAGCTCCGCCAGTGGGGCTTCCCCGACGTCCCCGAGGAATATCTGAAGCTGAAGTAGCGCCGGAGCTGGACGTGGACGCCGACTCCCCGATCGTCTCGTTTCGCGCCGTGGGGAAGCGCTTCCCCGGCGTTCACGCGCTCGACGACGTCAGCTTCGACATCGCGCGCGGCTCCTGCCACGCGCTGTGCGGCGAGAACGGCGCAGGAAAAAGCACGCTCGGCAAGATGCTGGCGGGGATCTACCGCCCCGACGAGGGCGAGATCCGCATCGACGGGCAGCCGGTCCGGTTCGAGGACCCGAAGGGCGCGCTCCAGGCCGGCGTGGGGATGGTCCACCAGGAGCTGGCCTTCTGCGAGAACATGACGGTGGCCGAGAACCTCTGCCTGGGGGCGCTACCGCGCCGCGGGCTGTTCGTCGACCGCGCCGAGACCGAGCGCCGGGCGCGCGCGCGGCTCGACGCCATCGAGGCTTCGATCGACGTGCGACGCGCGGTCGAGGAGCTGACGGTCGCCGAGCAGCAGCTGGTGCAGATCGCGGCGGCGGTCGGCAGCGGCGCGCGGGTCATCATCTTCGACGAGCCGACCAGCAGCCTGTCGCAGGCCGAGGCCGATCACCTCTACGCGCTCCTCGGCCGGCTGCGCGAGCGCGGCGTCACCTGCGTCTACGTCTCGCACCGGATGCCCGAGATCTTCCGGCTGTGCGACACCATCACCGTCCTGCGCGACGGGCGCCACGTCACCACCCAGCCGACCGCGCAGCTGGACGAGGCGGCGCTGGTCGAGCTGATGATCGGCCGCCGCCTCGATCAATACCTGCCCAAGGAGACGACGCGCGCGCCGGGCGACGTCGTCCTGCGGGCCACGAAGGTGTCCAGCCCGCGCAAGTTCCACGACGTCAGCTTCGAGGTGCGGGCCGGCGAGATCGTCGGCCTGGCGGGGCTGGTGGGCGCCGGCCGGTCGGAGGTCGCGCAGGCGATCTTCGGGCTCGATCGCGACGCCACCGGGCGGGTCGAGGTCGGCGGCACGGCGCTCGGGGGGCACTCGCCCGCGGCGGCGATGCGCGCCGGGATCGGCCTGGTCCCCGAGGATCGCAAGCGGCAGGGGTTCATCCCGGACATGACGGGGCTCGAGAACCTGGCGCTGCCGGTGCTGCCGCAGCTGGCGCGCTGGGGGTGGCTGCCGGCCGGCGCCGAGCGCACGCTGGGCGAGGCGGCGTTCAAGAGCCTGGCGCTGCGCGCGCCGAACCTGGCGGTGCCGACCGTCGGTCTGTCGGGCGGCAACCAGCAGAAGATCGTGTTCGCCAAGTGGCTGGCCGCGCGCTGCCGCCTGCTGATCCTCGACGAGCCGACCCGCGGCGTCGACGTCGGCGCCAAGTCGGAGATCCATTCGCTGATCCACGACCTGGCCGAGGCCGGGACGGCGATCCTCCTCATCTCCAGCGAGCTCCCCGAGCTGATCGCGCTGTCGACGCGCATGCTGGTGCTGCGCGAGGGGCGGCTCGTCGGCGCGCTCCCGCGCGGGGCGGACCAGGCGTCCTTGATGCGCCTGATGGCCGGCGTCGAGTCGAGCTCCCCGAGCGTGTCCCAGGCCACGCTCTGATCGCGCGCGGACACCGGCCGCGGCACGCTCGATGCGTCCGCGACACCGCATTTTGCAGGGCGCGTGTTTCGCGAGGTTTCGAGCTTATTTCGTGGGGGTTTCTCCGTAGCTAAATCTAGTCAGCCATCGGCTGAAAGACTTTACAGCTAGCACAGCCGCAGTTACGGTCCGGCCCAGTTACCGGAAACAAGGTTCAAAGAAACCAAATCTGGGAGGGATCATTGATGCGACTTCGTGCATGCCTGCTTGCGATTGCTGTCGTGGTGCCACTTCGCGCCTTCGCGCAAACGCCCCCGCCGGCCGCTCCGCCGCCGGCCGCTCCGCCGGCCCCGGAGGTGACGCCGGCTGCACCTCCGCCCGCGGCGGCCGCCCCGGCCGCTCCGCCGACGGTGGTCGTCGTTCCGCCGCCGCCCCCCGCGGCCGCTCCGGCCGCGCCGGCCGGTCCCTCGCCGAAGTTCGTGTTCGGCGGCCTGGTCGACACCTACTGGATGTACAACTTCACGCCACCCTCGGGCGCTAACTCGATCACGTTCCCGCAGCCGATCGCGGGCGTGGGTCGCGCGTTCGACCTCAACTCCAACAGCTTCACGCTGGCGCTGGCGAAGTTGAGCATGAACGCCTCGCTCGACGTCGTCTCCCTCCAGCTCGACCTCGGGTACGGCTCGGTCGGCACGATCATCAACAACGCGATCGACATCCCGGCCGCGCTCGCTATGCCCCAAGTGGGGAACAACTTCCTCGTCGAGCAGGCTTTCGGCGAGATCGCGCTCCCGGGCAACCTCACGCTCGACTTCGGTAAGTTCACCACCACCGCGGGCGCCGAGGTCATCGAGGCCAACAAGAACTGGCTCTACTCCCGTTCGCTGCTCTTCAACGCCATCCCGCTGCTCCACACCGGTGTGCGCGGCAACTTGAAGATCAACGACCAGGTGACGGTCCAGGCCAGCGTCGTCAACGGCTGGAACAACGATCCCGACCTCAACGCCTGGAAGACGATTGGCCTGTCGGCGACCATCACGCCCAGCTCGATGGCCAGCATCGTCGCCACCACCTACTTCGGCAAGGAAGGCCAGCCGCAGCTCCCGGGTGCCAGCACGCCGGGCGACCTGCGCTTCCTCCTCGACCTGGTCGGCGCGCTCACGCTCAGCCCGCAGTTCGGCCTCAACCTGAACATCGACTACATCAAGGCCTTCGACGACATCGCCTCCGACTACCAGGTCGGCGCGTCGCTCATGGGCCGCTACGTGATCAGCGACCACCTCAACTTCGCGGCGCGCGGCGAGTATCTGGCTTCCCACTACGCCACGGTCCCGATGATCGGCGGGACGGGGACGGTCAGCCAGGGTGAGGTGACGGCGATGCTCGGCATCGACGTGGGCAAGAACTTCGAGCTGCGTCCCGAGGTCCGGGCCGACTTCGCCGGCAGCGTCGAAGGGGCCAAGATCCTCGAGGGCGGGAACAAGTCGAGCGCCGTCACCGGCACGCTCGCCGCCCTCACCTGGTTCTAGCCGCAGCATCCACAGTTAGGACTTAAGCAGCACCAAACGGGAGGCCTCGGCCTCCCGTTTTTTTTGTCTTCGACGACCGGCGGGGGTCAGCCGCTGACGCGGAGCATGTCGTTGAGGACGCCGGCGGCGGTCACCGCCGGGCCGGCGCCGGGGCCGGTGATGACCAGGGGGTTCTTGCGGTAGCGCGAGGTCGTGAAGGCGACCTGGTTGTCGGTCCCCTTGAGGCCGTAGAACGGGCTCTGGCGGCCGACCACCTTGAGGCCGACGGAGATGCGGTCCTTGGTGACGGTCGCGACGTAGCGGAGGGTGGCGCCCTTCGCCTTCGCGGCGGCGGCGCGGCGCGACCAGTCGGTGTCGAGGTCGTCGAGGCGCGCGATGAACGCGTCGCGGGGCAGCGCGCGCATGGCGGCCGGGACCAGCGACTCGACCGCCACGTCCTTGGGCTCGCCCGCGAAGGCGAGCAGGCGGCCGAGGATCAGCGCCTTGCGCCCGACGTCGGCGCCCGAGAGGTCGTCGCGCGGGTCGGGCTCGGTGTAGCCGAGCTCCATCGCCTTGCGCACGGCCGCCGAGAACGAGCGCCCCTTCTCCACCTCAGTCAGCACGAAGCCAAGCGTCCCCGAGAGGCACCCCTCGATCTTGAGCACGCGGTCGCCCGACTCGACCAGCTTGCGGTGGGTGTCGAAGATCGGGAGGCCCGCGCCGACGGTCGCCTCGGTCAGCAGGCGCCGCCCGGCGTTGGTCGCCAGCGCCACCAGCGCCTCGCTCTCGGCGCGCGGGCCGGAGATGGGGCGCTTGTTGGCGAGCACCACGTCCATCCCGGCGCCCAGCGCCTGCCGGATGAGCGGCGTGCTCTCGTCGGCGGTGACGTCGACCAGGATCGGATCGCCGAGGGCGTGCTCGGCCAGCGCGGCCAGCGCCTCGGCCGGCGCGCTCAGGCGGCCGCCCGGCGCGTCGGCCAGCGACACCCCCTTCTGCTTCGCGGCTGAGAGCGCGGCGATGGTCCGCGGCGACAGGCCGTTCGGATCGAACACGTAGCCGCGTCGATCGATGGCCGCCACCAGCCGCAGCTTCGACCGCTTGCCGCCGGCCATGATCTTGCCCAGGGCGCGGCCGATGAGGCCGAAGCCCAGCAGCACCGCGTCGGTGTGGGCCGCGCGCGCCGCCGCGCCGCCGCCGATCTTCGACAGCTGGAACGCGCCGTGGACGGCGCGCTGCGCGGCCCCCGCGTCCTTGGCGGCGACCACGAACGAGATGTTCAGCTCGGACGAGCCCTGCGCGATGGCGACGATGTTGATCTTCGCCTCGGCCAGCGCCGAGAAGACGCGCGCCGCGATGCCCAGGTGGCCGGCCATGCCGATGCCCACCACCGCCACCGTCGCCAGCCCCGACTGGACCTCGATGCCGTCGATCTCGCCGCGCGCGATCTGGTCGCGGAACTCCTCGGTGAGCCGCGCGCGCGCGCGCCGGGCCGCCGCCTCGGGGACCGAGAAGCAGATCGACTGCTCGGACGACGACTGCGAGATGAGCGAGACGCTGATCCCCTCGCGGTGCAGCGCCTCGAAGGTGCGGGCGGCGATCCCGGGGACGCCCAGCATGCCGTTCCCCGCCACGGTGAGCAGCGCCTGCCCGCCCACCGCCGACAGCGCCTTGACCGGATAACGATCGAGCGTGCGGCGCGCCGAGATCTCCGTGCCGGCCGCCGTCGCGTCGGCGAACGGGCGTACGAACACGGGGATGGCGCGGCCGGCCACCGGGATGAGCGCGCGCGGGTGCAGCACCTTGGCGCCGAAGTAGGCCAGCTCGGCCGCCTCCCGCACGTGCAGCTGCGGGATCACGCGTGCGTCGGGGACGACGCGCGGGTCGGCGGTGAGCAGCCCCGGGACGTCCTTCCACAGCGAGATCTCGCGCGCCGACAGCGCCCGCCCCAGCAGCGTGGCCGTGAGATCGGTGCCGCCACGCCCCAGCGTCGCCACGCCGGTCGAGCGCCGATCGTCCCCTTGGCCGTGCCCGTGGTGGTGGTCGCCGTCCTTGTCCTCGATGCGCGCCGCGCCGATGAAGCCCGGGACGACCGGGATGATCCCCGCCGCGCAGAGCGGCCGCAGCGCCTTGCGGGCGCGCAGGTCGGTCAGCACCAGGTTGGGCGAGGCGCCGCCGAACGGCCCGTCGGTGAAGATGATCTCCGTCGCCTCGACGTATTGCGCGCGCTGGCCACCCGCCGACAGCGCCGCCGCCAGCAGCCGCGCCGACAGCCGCTCGCCCCGGCTGACGATGAAGTCGCGCGTGCGCGCGGTCAGCTCCTTGAGCACCGCCAGGCTGGAGAGCAGCCGCTCGAGCTCGTCCATCGAGCGCTCGATCTCGGTGGCCACCTCCTTGGTCCCGCGCGCCGCGGCGCCGCGCAGGATCTCGAGGTAGCGCGCGCGGAGGCCGGCGACCTCCTTGGCCCCGCCGTCGCCGTCGCCGGCCGCGGCTCGCGTCGCCAGGCCCAGCAGGATGTCGGTCACCCCGGCCGGCGCCGACACCACGACGATGCGCGGCTGCGTCCGCGTCTTGACGATCTCGACCACGCGCCGGAACGCCGCGGCGTCGGCCAGCGACGCGCCGCCGAACTTGTGGATCTCGATGCCCAGCCGCCGGGCGTTCGGGAAGACCTTCTTGGCGCTCATCTCGGGGGAGAGATTTATCAGGATCGCGTGGGGGAGGGCCAGCTCCGCTGGCCCGAGCCCGTCGCGCGGAGGTTCGGAACCCGTCGAGGGTTCCGAGTAGGCTATGTTCATCTCCATGTCGCGCTCCACCTTCCGCTGCATCAACGGCTGCCACGGCGAGTACGCCCTCGACGAGATCATCTACAAGTGCCCGAAATGTGGAGACCTGCTGGAGGTGGTCCACGACATGGAGGCGCTCAAGGCGCGCAGCGCCGCCGCCTGGATCAAGCTGTTCGACGAGCGCTACCTGCGGACCGCCTGGCCGTACGGCTCGGGCGTCTGGGGGAAGAAAGAGTGGGTCCAGCCGCACATCCGCGACGAGAACGTCGTCTCGATGCTGGAGGGCGGCACCAACCTCCTGTGGGCCGAGCGCTACGGGCGCGAGCTGGGCGTCGGGGACCTGTGGGTCAAGCAGTGCGGCGTCTCGCACACCGGGTCGTTCAAGGACCTGGGGATGACGGTGCTGGTGTCGACGGTCAAGCAGATGATCGCCGACGGCAAGCCGCTGCGCGCCGTGGCCTGCGCCTCGACCGGCGACACCTCGGCGGCGCTGGCGGCCTACGCGGCCGCGGCCGGGATCCGCGCGATGGTCATCCTCCCGCGCGGCAAGGTGTCGACGGCGCAGCTGGTGCAGCCGCTCGCCAACGGCGCCGTCGTGCTGGCGGTCGACGGCGACTTCGACGATTGCATGGCGATGGTCAAGCGCCTGGCCGAGGAGGAGGGCGTCTACCTGGCCAACAGCATGAACAGCCTGCGCATCGAGGGGCAGAAGACCGTGGCCATCGAGATGGTGCAGCAGTTCGACTGGGAGGTCCCCGACTGGGTGGTCATCCCGGGCGGGAACCTCGGCAACGTGAGCGCGCTGGGCGCCGGCTTCCTGATGATGAAGCAGCTGGGCCTCATCCAGAAGCTGCCCCGCATCTGCGTGGCGCAGGCCCAGGCGGCCAACCCGCTCTACCGCGCCTACAAAGAGGGGTGGGACAAGTTCAAGCCGGTCACCGCCCAGCCGACCCTGGCCTCGGCGATCCAGATCGGCAACCCGGTCAGCGTGAAGAAGGCGATCCGCACGCTGGAGAAGTTCGAGGGGGTGGTCGAGGAGGCGAGCGAGGCCGAGCTGGCCGACGCCGCCGCCCGCGCCGATCGCACCGGGCTCTTCAACTGCCCACACACCGGCGTGGCGCTGGCGGCGCTGGAGAAGCTGGTCGCGCGCCGCGAGATCAAGGCGACCGACCGCGCGGTGGTGGTCAGCACCGCCAACGGGCTCAAGTTCACCGACTTCAAGGTGCAGTACCACGACGGCAAGCTGCCCGCCGTCCCCAGCCCTCGCTACGCCAACCAGCCCGTCATCCTGCCCAACGACTACGTCGCCGTCAGGGATGAGGTGCGTCGCCGGCTCGACTGACCGCCGGCGCGCCCGCCGCCCCGCGGGCCAGCCGGTAAAGCTGGCGCAGCGAGTCGGTGGCCCGCGCGGGCAGGCAGGCCGCCAGCAGCTTGGCCAGGGACGCCTGCTGCGGGCGCACCAGCCCCCGGAGCACGAGCCCCCGCAGGAGGTACCGGCGCGCGTTCACGTTGTCCCGCTTGTCCAGGTACATGAGGCCGATCGCCGTGTTCAGCCCGGCGCGCCGCTCGCGGACCTCCGGGTCGGTCATCCGGATGCCGGCGCGGTTCTGGGCCACCGCGCGATCGAAGGCCCGCAGCGCCTCCTCGAGCACCACCGCCGTGTTGGCCGGCACCGTCAGCTGGTCGGCGTGACCGCGGCGATAGGCGAGCGTCGAGGCTTCCAGATAGGCGCAGGGCCCGTAGGCGCTGGCGCGGATGAAGTAGTCGTAGTCGTCGCCGATCGACATCGTCTCTTCGAAGCGGCCGGTGGCGGCGATCCGGGCGCGGGTGAAGATCACCGACGACGTCAGGCAGAGGTTGCCGCGCACGAGGAGCGCCAGCACGTCACCCCAGTGGACGCGCGCGGCGGGGTCGCTGCCGTCGGTGGGCGGGTTGGCCTCCCGGAAGGTGGCCAGCGGCGCCGAGCCGGCGAAGTCACGCGCGAGATCGAGGCGCTTGTAGGCGCTGTAATAGGTGGCGCTGGCGCGCGGGGTGACGAGCTGCCCGCGGGCGTCGACGATGTCCATGTCGGTCCACAGCATCCCCACCCCCTTCGCCGCCAGCCCCTCCAGCGCGGCGACCTGGGCCGCGAGCTTCCACGGGTACCAGACGTCGTCGGAGTCGAGGAACGCGACGTAAGCGCCGGTGGCCGCCGCCAGCGCCGCGTTGCGGGCCGCGGCGACGCCGCGGTTCCGCTGCCGGAGGATCTGGACCCGCGGGTTCGCCGCGTAGCGCGCCAGGACCTGAGCGGTGTCGTCGGTCGAGCCGTCGTCGACCACCACGGCGTGGCAGCGCGGGTAGGTCTGGCCCAGCACGCTGTCGAGCGCGCCCCCGATCAGCCCGGCGCGGTTGTACGTCGGGACGATCACCGAGACCTCGCTCCCCATCGTCGTGCCCGTCGTCGTGCCGGTCGTCGTGCCGATCATGGGTGGAACCCTAGCGGGGCGGATCCCGCCCGGCACGTGACAGCTCGGTCAAGAACGGCGACGAGCATCACGGAAGTGCTTCGAAGTCGGCCGGTCTCCAGCTTCCATCGAAGGCCGGTCGCTCGGGGCCGTAGATCCGGAAGTAGGCGAACCACCCCTTGCCGGGGATGGTCTGGATCCAGCGCCCCTCGGCGCCGGCGGGCGGCCGGGGACCGAAGTGGAGGTCGACGCTCCCGCCGGATGCGCCGTCCTTGAGCTCGAACAGCGAGCGCAGGGCGGCCCTTCCCTGCTCGGTCTGCACCTCGCAGCGGGTCTCGGCGTCGTAGACCGTGACCGACCAGAACAGCTTCGCCGGGACCGGCAGCGGCACCGTCAGGCGGTAGCTCTTTCCGCCGTCGAGGTAGGCGCCCGTCCGGTCGCGCAGCCCAAGCCAGTAGAGCGATCCGGCGCCGGGGTTGCGGCGGAACATGGCCGGCGAGGCGCCGATGGCCTGGAAGAACCACTTGTCGCGCGCGTCGAGGTCGGCGTAGGCGCCCGCGTTGAAGTTTCCGTCCTCGAACCGCAGCGCGGCCCACTCCCACCGCCGATCGGGCCAGACGATCCGCTCCGGGCGGCGATCGGCGAACGATTCGACGCGCATCTGCGCGTTGCCCAGCTGGGCCGCCCGCTCGAGGATCGAGCGCATGCGGGCGTCGGGCGCGAACGGCCGCCCCTTGGCGATGCCGAGCACCGCCAGGTCGCCGTACTCGTTGCGGTAGGGCTCGTAGGCCGGCTCGCTCTCGAGCGCCTCGTGCAGCTCCCGCCAGAACTCGAGCGTCGTCTCCCACTTGAGCGGCGTCGTGTCCTGGGGCTTCTCCGTCAGGTTGACCCAGCTGGGCGGCGTCCAGTCGGCCGGCGGGGCCAGCGGGTGCACCTTCACCTGCTGGATGCGCGCCAGCGCCGCCGGCACGTCGCCCCCGACCGGCAACGACCGGAGGCCCACCAGGACCCGGTTGGTCGTCGCCCGCCAGGGGTGGTACCAGACCGGCAGCAGCTTGTCGTGGCCGGGCGGGACGAAGAGGTGCTGTCCCCCCTTCCCGGCGTCGGGCCCGGGCAGGCCCAGATCGGCCACCCAGCGCTGGTTCAGGTCCATCGCCACCACGATGAGGGGCCCGGGCGGCAGCTCGATGACCATGGGGCCGTCGCGCAGATCGAGCGCCACCATCCCGTATGGCGTGTCCGAGTTGGCGGTCAGGATCAGGTGGCGGGGCTTGGTGTCGAGGTAGCCGAACGTCCGGTTCGCCTCCAGGCCGACCGCGACGTTCCCCTTGAAGATCGCCAGGCCGGAGACGGTCGGATAGAAGAAGCGATAGGCCTGGACCGCCCGGTAGAGGTCGGCGTCGTCGTAGGCCTTGGCGATGGTCTCCGCGGTGGGGAAGTCGCTCTCGAAGACGTAGCCAGGGGACGCATCGGCCCCGGGTGAGACGGTCATGGGTCCCTCCTGCCGCTGCTGCGGCCGACCTAACGTGCGTCGCCTCCCCGGCCGAGAAAAGGGGGCACGGGCGGGCAATGGGGAGGTACGGCGCCGGCGGGCGGGAGAACCCTCGGGGCTCCGGGGTACAAAAGCCCCTGGACGTGGAACGCCTACAGCGTGCTACAGTGAGCCGTTTGGCAATATTCCCGGAAGTTACGGAGATGAAAGAACAACTCGGCCCAGCGCGTCAAGGTTTGTACGACCCCCAGAACGAGCACGACTCCTGCGGGGTCGGGTTCGTCGTCGATCTGAAGGGGCGGAAGTCGCACAAGATCGTTCGTGACGGCGTCCAGATCCTTCTGAATCTCGAACACCGCGGCGCGTGCGGCGCCGAGAAGAACACCGGCGACGGCGCCGGGATCCTCATGCAGGTGCCGCACCGGTTCCTGGCGGCCGCCTGCGCCGAGGCCAAGGGGAAGATCACCCTGCCGCCGGCCGGGCAGTACGGCGTGGCGATGGTCTTCCTGCCCGCCGACCCGGGCAGCCGCGCCGCCTGCGAGCACCTCTACGAGCAGGTGGTCCGGGACGAGGGACAGCGCGTGCTGGGTTGGCGCGAGGTCCCGACCGACAGCCGCATGCTGGGGCCGACCGCCCGCCGGTCGCAGCCGGTCATCAAGCAGCTCTTCGTGGCGCGCCACCCGTCCATCACGGACGACGACGCCTTCGAGCGGAAGCTGTACGTGATCCGCCGCCGCGCGCGTCACGCGGTGCGGCGGCTGGACATCCCCGAGAAGGCGAGCTTCTACATCGCCAGCTTCTCCTCGCGGACCATCGTCTACAAGGGGATGCTCAACTGCGACCAGCTGACGGCGTTCTACCTCGACCTCTCGGACGAGCGGGTCGAGTCGGCGCTGGCGCTGGTCCACTCGCGCTTCTCGACCAACACCTTCCCCAGCTGGTCGCGCGCCCATCCCTACCGGATGATCGCGCACAACGGTGAGATCAACACGCTGCGCGGCAACGTCAACTGGATGCACGCCCGCGAGAGCATGTTCGCCTCCCAGCTGTTCGGCGACGACCTCGGCAAGTGCATCCCGGTCGTCGACACCGAGGGCAGCGACTCGGGGATGTTCGACAACGTCCTCGAGCTTCTCGTGCTGGCGGGGCGGTCGCTGCCGCACGCCATGATGATGATGATCCCCGAGCCGTGGTCGAACCACGAGTCGATGTCGCGCGCCCGCAAGGACTTCTACGAGTTCCACGGCTGCCTGATGGAGCCCTGGGACGGTCCGGCGTCGGTGGCGTTCACCGACGGGATCCGCATCGGCGCCACGCTCGACCGCAACGGGCTGCGCCCGTCGCGCTACTACGTCACCAAGGACGACGTGGTGGTGATGGCCTCTGAGGTCGGGGTGCTCGACATCCCGCCCGAGCGCATCCTGGAGAAGGGCCGGCTGCAGCCGGGGCGCATGTTCCTGGTCGACACCTCGCAGGGCCGGATCATCGGCGACGACGAGATCAAGGACCAGATGGCGGCGGCCGCGCCGTACGGCCAGTGGCTGAAGGACAACCTGATCTCGCTCAACGACCTGCCCAAGCCGGCGTCGGTGATCGAGCCCGATCACGAGACCGTGCTGAAGCGCCAGGAGGCCTTCGGCTACACCAGCGAGGACCTCAAGGTGCTGGTGGCGCCGATGGCCATCGACGGCATCGAGGCCAACGGCTCGATGGGGACCGACACGCCGCTGGCGGTGCTGTCGAACAAGCCGCAGCTGCTCTACAGCTACTTCAAGCAGCTGTTCGCGCAGGTGACCAACCCGCCCGTCGACGCCATCCGCGAGGAGATCATCATGGCGGTCGACACCGCCATCGGCCCCGAGGGGAACCTGCTCGAGCCGACGCCGGTCTCGGCGCGTCAGATTGGCCTGCCGACGCCGGTGCTCCGCAACGAGGAGCTGGAGAAGCTGCGCAACCTCGACGGCGGCGCCGGCTCGCACGGCTTCAAGAGCATCACGCTGCCGGCGCTGTTCGACGTCACGGCGGGCGGCTCGGGGCTGCGCTCGGGGATCGAGACGCTGCGCTCGGCGGCCAGCCACGCCATCGCCGACGGCTACAACATCATCATCCTCTCCGACCGCGGCCACGACCGGGCGCGGGCGCCGATCCCGGCGCTGCTGGCGATCGCTTCGGTGCAGCACCACCTCTTGCGCGAGGGGTCGCGCACGCGCGTCGGCCTGGTGCTGGAGAGCGGCGAGCCGCGCGAGGTGCACCACTTCGCGCTGCTGCTCGGCTACGGGGCCAGCGCCATCAACCCCTACCTGGCCTTCGAGTCGCTGCACGACATGACGAAGATCGGCCTCCTGGCGGGCGACGCCGAAAAGGCGGAGCAGAAGTACGTCAAGGCGGTCGGCAAGGGGATCGTCAAGGTCTGCTCGAAGATGGGGATCTCGACCATCCAGAGCTACCACGGGGCGCAGGTGTTCGAGGCCATCGGCCTCAACCAGGCGTTCATCGACGAGTACTTCACCTGGACCGCCTCGCGCGTCGAGGGGATCGGGATCGACGAGATCGCCGACGAGGTGAGGCAGCGGCACCTGCGCGCGTTCCCCGAGCGCCCGCTGCCCGAGGACAGCCTCGATCCGGGGGGCCAGTACCAGTACCGCCGCAACGGCGAGTTCCACCTCTTCAACCCCGAGAGCATCCACAAGCTGCAGCAGGCCTGCCGCTCGAACGACTACCGGACGTTCAAGGAGTACTCGCGGCTCATCGACGATCAGTCGCGGAACCTGGCGACGCTGCGCGGCCTGATGGACTTCAAGGCCGGGCGCAAGCCGGTGCCGATCGAGGAGGTCGAGCCGATCGAGGCGATCCTCAGGCGCTTCAAGACCGGCGCCATGTCGTACGGCTCGATCAGCAGCGAAGCGCACGAGACGCTGGCGATCGCCATGAACCGCATCGGCGGCAAGAGCAACACCGGCGAGGGGGGCGAGGACCCGGCGCGCTTCATCCCGGACGCCAACGGCGACTCGCGCCGCAGCGCCATCAAGCAGGTCGCCTCCGGCCGCTTCGGCGTCACCAGCCACTACCTGGTCAACGCCGACGAGATCCAGATCAAGATGGCCCAGGGGGCCAAGCCCGGCGAGGGCGGGCAGCTCCCCGGCGGCAAGGTCTATCCCTGGATCGCCAAGGTCCGCTACTCGACGCCGGGCGTGGGGCTCATCTCTCCGCCGCCCCACCACGACATCTACTCGATCGAGGACCTGGCGCAGCTGATCCACGACCTCAAGAACGCCAACCCGCGCGCGCGCATCAGCGTCAAGCTGGTGGCCGAGGTCGGCGTGGGGACCATCGCGGCCGGCGTGGCCAAGGCGCACGCCGACCTGGTGCTCATCAGCGGGCACGACGGCGGCACGGGCGCCTCGCCGCTCACCAGCATCAAGCACGCCGGCGCGCCCTGGGAGCTGGGGCTGGCCGAGACGCACCAGGTGCTGGTGCTCAACAACCTGCGCAGCCGGATCGTCGTCGAGACCGACGGCCAGCTGAAGACGGGCCGAGACGTCATCGTCGGCGCGCTGCTGGGGGCCGAGGAGTTCGGCTTCTCGACGGCGCCGCTGGTGGCGGTCGGCTGCATCATGATGCGCGTCTGCCACCTCAACACCTGCCCGGTGGGCGTGGCCACGCAGAACCCGGAGCTGCGCAAGAAGTTCACCGGCTCGCCCGACCACGCCGTCAACTTCATGCGGTTCGTGGCCACCGAGGTCCGCGAGCTGATGGCGCAGCTCGGCTTCCGCACCATGAACGAGATGATCGGTCACTCCGAGGTGCTGGAGATGAAGTCGGCGGTCGATCACTGGAAGGCGCGCGGCCTCGACTTCTCGAAGATCCTCTACCAGCCCGACGTGGGCCCCGAGGTGGGGCGCTACCGGACGCTGGAGCAGGAGCACGGGCTCGAGCAGTCGCTCGACATGACCACCTTGCTGTCGATTTGCCAGCCGGCGATCGAGCGCGGCGAGAAGGTCGTGGCGCAGCTCCCGATCCGCAACGTCAACCGCGTCGTCGGGACCATCACCGGCAGCGAGGTGACGCGCAAGTACGGGCCGGCCGGGCTTCCCGACGACACCATCAAGCTGAAGTTCGTCGGCTCGGCCGGGCAGAGCTTCGGCGCCTTCGTCCCGCGCGGCATGACGCTCACCCTCGAGGGGGACGCCAACGACTACGTGGGCAAGGGGCTGTCGGGCGGACGGATCGTCGTCTACCCGCCCAAGGCGTCGACTTTCGCCGCCGAGGAGAACATCCTGATCGGCAACGTGGCCCTCTACGGCGCCACCGCCGGCGAGGCCTTCTTCCGCGGCGTGGCCGGCGAGCGGTTCGCCGTCCGCAACAGCGGGGCCAGCACCGTCGTCGAGGGGGTCGGGGATCACGGCTGCGAGTACATGACGGGCGGCCGCGTGGTCGTCATCGGCGGCACCGGGCGCAACTTCGCGGCCGGCATGTCGGGCGGCGTCGCCTACGTGCTCGACGAGGCGCAGGCCTTCGCCAAGCGCTGCAACAAGGAGATGGTCAGCCTCGAGAAGTTGGAAGACGCCGAGGAGGCCAAGCTGGTCCACGGGCTCATCCACCGGCACGCGCAGCTGACCGGCAGCAAGCGGGCCGAGGAGATCGCGGCCAACTGGAAGCAGTGGCTGCCGTTCTTCGTGCGCGTCATGCCGAACGACTACCGCCGCGTGCTGGAAGCCCAGAAGAAGATGCGCGACTCGGGCCTGTCGCAGGAGGAGGCCGAGATGGCCGCCTTCGAGCTCAACTCCAAGTCCACCGCGCGCCTCGGCGGAAAGTAATTTTTAGAATGGGAAAGCTGACTGGATTCATGGAGTACGAGCGGCACGAGCCCCCGGGGCGCGATCCGCACACCCGCGTTCGTGACTGGAACGAGTTCCACGATCACCTGCCCGAGTCGACGCTCAAGGAGCAGGGGGCGCGCTGCATGGACTGCGGCGTCCCCTTCTGCCACACGGGGACGTTGCTGGCGGGCGGCGCCTCGGGCTGTCCGATCAACAACCTCATCCCGGAGTGGAACGACCTCGTCTACCGCGGGCAGTGGCGCGAGGCGCTCACGCGCCTGCACAAGACCAACAACTTCCCCGAGTTCACGGGGCGGGTCTGCCCGGCGCCGTGCGAGGGGTCGTGCGTGCTCGGCATCAGCGAGCCGGCCGTCACGATCAAGAGCATCGAGTGCGCGATCGTCGACAAGGGATTCGAGGAGGGGTGGATCGTCGCCGAGCCGCCGCTGAAGCGGACCGGCAAGACGGTGGCGGTCGTCGGGTCGGGGCCGGCGGGGCTGGCGGCGGCGGCGCAGCTCAATCGCGCCGGCCACACGGTGACGGTGTTCGAGCGCGACGACCGCATCGGCGGACTGCTCATGTACGGCATCCCGCCCATGAAGCTGGAGAAGCACGTCGTCGACCGGCGCGTGAACCTGATGGCCGAAGAGGGGATCAAGTTCGTCACCGGCGCGCACATCGGCAAGAACTACCCGACCGAGAAGCTGAAGGCCTCGTTCGACGCGGTGGTCCTCTGCGGCGGTGCGACCGCGCCCCGCGATCTCAACGTCGAGGGGCGGACCCTGGGCGGCGTCCACTTCGCCATGGAGTTCCTGCTGAAGAGCTGCAAGAGCCTGCTCGACAGCAACTTCGCCGACGGCCAGTACATCAACGCCAAGGGTAAGAACGTCATCGTCATCGGCGGCGGCGACACCGGGACCGATTGCGTCGGAACCTCGCTGCGCCACGGCTGCAAGAGCCTGGTGCAGTTCGAGATCCTCCCGCGCCCGCCGACGACGCGGGCGGTGGACAACCCCTGGCCGCAGTGGCCGCGCGTCTACAAGATGGACTACGGCCAGGAGGAGGCCGCCGCCCTCTTCGGCGCCGATCCGCGCAAGTACGTGACCGTGACCAAGGGGCTGGTCGGCGACGCCGGCGGCAACGTCAAGGAGCTCCACACCGTCGAGGTCGAGTGGGTGAAGAACGGCGACGGGCGCCTGGCGATGAAGGAGAAGCCGGGGAGCGAGCGGGTCTGGCCCGCCGAGCTGGTGCTGCTGGCGATGGGCTTCGTCGGCCCGGAGAAGCCGGGCCTGCTCACCGACCTGGGCGTCGCGCTCGATGGGCGCGGCAACGTCGCCGTCGACGGCGACAAGGCGACAAGCGTGCCGGGCGTCTTCGCCGCCGGCGACATGTCGCGCGGCCAGTCGCTCATCGTGTGGGCCATTCAGGAAGGTCGCGCCGCCGCTCGCGGCGTCGATCGCTACCTGATGGGCGAGACGTTGCTGCCGTAACGGCCGCTGGCTCGTCGGCCACCGCGGCCGGCAACGTTCACCGAGATGTCCGTTGGATCGTTCGCTCAATGACCTGAGCAACCATCGACGTCAACGTTGCCAATGTCCGCGAATGAATGATTGTCCTCCGGGCAAGAGGAGCGCGGGATTCATTTGCGAATGCCCCGGCAAAATCCGCGGCGACCCTCTCGCGACCGGACTGATTGCGGCAGGTAGGTGACCCTGGCGGGGGCCGTCGAACCCTGGCTCGCGCTTCGCCCGCACGGGTCGCGGACCGGCGGCGGGCGAGCCGGACAGGGCCTGCCGGAACCCGCGACAACATCCTGGTCTTCGGGCGGCGTCGACCGCCGCGCAGCGCAAAGGAGGGCAGGAAGGCCTTCACGCCTGGGCGGCGCCCGACGGAATCGACCGGGCGATCAAGCGGTTACCGTCGGCGGCCAGGGCGGGCCGCGCCGGCGACTGGCGCGTGGCCCTTTTCCTGGTGCGGCAGCCGAATTCCGGGAAGCCGCAAAGGGGACAGCGCCCTACATGTGGCAGAAAGTCCTCCCGATTTGTTTCGGGAGGATCAATTGTGCACGCGCCGGGAATTTGGCGGCGTTATCGTGCCGCACATGAAGCACCCCCGTTGCTTAGGTGTCTCTTCGGTCGTTTTTGGGCTCACTTTAGGGCTCCTCTTCGGCGGTTGCGCCGGGGTCAAGCAGACCGGCACCACCGGTACCGGCGGCAACGGAAACGGAAGCGGCACCGGAAAAGGTGGGAGCACCGGCACCGGCGGCCGTGTCGTCTTCGACGCCGCCGGGTTCGAGATCGGCGACCCGACGAAGTGCGGGAATGGGGTGCACGACGACGGCGAGAGCTGCGACGACGGGAACCAGGTCGGCGGTGATGGTTGCACCCCGCTCTGTCAAGTCGAGAGCGGATGGATCTGTCCTCAGGTGGGCGCCTGCACCCGCAACGTTGTGTGCGGCGACGGGATGGTCACCGCGCCCTTCGAGGCGTGCGACGACGGGAACACCGTGTCGGGTGATGGCTGCTCGGGTGACTGCAAGATGGTCGAGCCCGGGTGGCAGTGTCGCGTGCCGGGCAAGCCCTGCGTCCCGCTCTGCGGCGACGGCGTCATCACCGGCGACGAGCAGTGCGACGACGGGAACACGATGAACGGCGACGGCTGCTCGTCGACGTGTCAGCGCGAGCCGGGCGCCACCTGCCCGGGCACCGTGACGGCTCCGAAGGCCGGGGCGTGCACCGTCGCTCAGTGTGGCAACGGCATTCAGGAGGCGGGCGAGTCGTGTGACTGCGGCACAGACCCGACGAAGATCCCCAGCGGCTGCACCGGCCCCAACGGCCTCTTTAACGGCGACGGGACCGGCTGCTCGAAGACCTGCACCAAGGAGCCGACCTGCCGTACGAGCTCGGGGACCTGCTCCGCCGGCGGCGCCGGCACGACGACCGCCTGCTCGACCAGCTGCGGGAACGGCAACGTCGAGGCGGGCGAGCAGTGCGACGACGGCAACCAGGTCGATGGCGACGGCTGCTCGAGCACCTGCCAGACCGAGCCGGGCTTCGACTGCTCGAACGTCCCCATCCCCGACACCACCGACTGCGTGCAGACGGGGAACACCGGCAAGTGCCTCGAGCTCCCGGTCAAGTACCGCGACTTCAAGAACGAGAGCCTGAGCGGCGGGCACCCGGACTTCTTCTTCTTGGGATCGACCTGGAGCACGACCGATGCGCGCTACCAGTCGATCAGCGGCGTCCAGGGGCAGACCGGCTCTACCGCCTTCAGCAAGCGCTACTGCGTCCCGAACTCCAGCGGTCCCGCGCGCCAGAACGACTCGACGGCGCGCGCCTGGGACATCGCCGCCGCGAATCTCGACTGCACCGGCAAGCCGACCTTCAACTCGAAGCGCGCCGGCTGCAACAGCGTCGCCACGCTGGCCGACTGCCAGTTCACCGACTTCAGCCACGACACCAACGGCGGCCACGTTCCCGGCTACACGCAGGCGGCGAACGGGCCCACCAACGGCCTGACCTACACCTCTGGGGCCTCGGGCCACCCGATGTATCACGGCTGCGCGCCGGTCGTGACCAGCGCTTCGACGTTCGGCCAGTGGTGGCAGGACGGGACCTGGGAGAGCGACGGGACGACCTCGGGCAAGCATGCCGTCGGCATCCTCGAGCTGGCGCCGGCGACCCTTGGAGGGAACGCGGGCTACTACCAGTTCTCCAGCGCCCAGAACAGCGTCTACGGCGGCTTCTACCCGCTCGATCCGGCGAGCAACATGTTCCCGCTCTACTACACGCAGGCCGAGTTGACGGCGACCAACGCCACCACCGGCCTCGTCAATCAGGGCAGCCCGAACGGGCCGGGCACGACGGTCACCACGCCGGCCGCCTGGAGCGAGTCGCTGCTCTGCAACCTCTGGCCCTACTGGTACAGCCCCTACAAGACCAGCACTTCGATGTTCGGAGGCGGGGCCGGTTGCAAGGGTGACCAGTACCTTTTCCCGCCCAGCGTGTCGTTCGCGACCAACCCGAACGGCAACTGGATCCCGGCGATGCAGGGCTGGTACCACGACTCGTGGTTCTCGACCGAGGTTCGTTACCTCTTTGCCTTCAACGGACCCTTCCAGCTGCAGTTCTACGGCGACGACGACACGTTCGTGTTCATCAACGGTATCCTGGTCGTCGACCTGGGCGGCGTGCACCAGCGCCTGCCCGGCAAAGTCTCCGTCGACGCCAGCGGGACGGCCACCACCCAGGAGGGTGGTGAGGTCTACCTGCCAGGCGAGACGCTCCCCGCCGGCGCCAACGTGGGCGACTTGATCCCCTGCACGGGCACCGATCCGGTTACCAAGGTGGCCTTCAACTCCGTCAATACCGGCAACTGTCTGGCCGGCGAGACGACCTGTGACTGCCGGACGCGGACCGTCCCGCTGGGCCTAAAGACGGGCAGCACTTACGAGATCGCCATCTTCAGCCGCGACGGTCACCCGACCGAGTCGAACTTCCAGCTCACGCTGAGCGGTTTCTCCACCACCCAGACGCAATGCGGTCCGAAGTGCGGCGACGGCGTGAAGACGGGCGGCGAGGAGTGCGACTGCGGCACTGACCCGAACAACCTTCCGGCGGGCTGCACGGGCGTCAACAACGACACCCAATACAACGGCTGCACGACGCAGTGCCAGTACGGCCCGTTCTGCGGCGACGGCATGCTGCAGACCGACGGTGGAGAGCAGTGTGACGACGGGCCGAACAACGGCATCACCTACTCGTCGACCTGCGGTCAGGGGTGCAGCTCGACCTGCCAGTTCGCCCACTGCTGCGGCGACGGCAACGTCGACGCCGACGAGGGCGAGCAGTGCGACCTGGGCAGCGCCAACGGCACGCCCGGCGCGGCCTGCGACGCGCAGTGCAAGATCGTCATCTGCATCGAGAACTGCCAGAACCAGGGCGGCTGACGGCCGGCGGGTAGCGGTGGTCGGCCGACCCTCGTCGGTGGACCACCGCCGGCGAACCGGCTTATTTTTTGACGCCTGGCGTGGGCGTCCCAGAATGGGCTGGTGACGGTCTCACCGGCCCTTCCTCTGCCGCGCGCCTCCGGCGCCGCGGCGCCCTCGACCTCCCGGCGTCCTGAGCCCTTCGACCTCAAGGGGACGATGGCCTCCTTCACGGTGCTGCGGCTGCGCAGCACCGACGTCGAGCTCTGCGAACGCCAGCTGCGGGTAAAGACCGCGCAGCTCCCCAGCCTGTTCCTCGACGCCCCCGTGCTGGTCGACCTGGGGGCGCTGGGCGACGAGGCCGCGGCTCTCCCGCTGGCCGAGTTGGTGCGGGCGATGCGCGCCTGCAAGCTGGTGCCGGTGGCGGCGGCCAACGTCCCTGACGAGCTGCGCGGCGCCGTCTCCGACGCAGGGCTGGGGCTCTGGCGGGCGCCGCTCGGCGGCCGCCCGCGCCCGGCGCCCGAGCTGGAGGTCGACACGCCGGCGCCCGAGTCGGCGCTGCCCGCCGCCGCGCCGTCGAGCCATCCGGCGGCCGCCCGCGCGCCCTTCTCTGGCCCGATGGTCGTGACCAAGCCGGTGCGCGGCGGACAGGTCGTCCACGCGCGCGACAACGACCTGGTGGTGCTGGCGCCCGTCAACCCGGGGGCGCAGGTGATCGCCGACGGTCACCTGCACATCTACGCGCCGTTGCGCGGGCGCGCGGTGGCCGGCGCGTCCGGGCTGCCGGGCGCGCGGATCTTCTGCCAGAAGCTGGAGGCCGAGCTGGTGGCCGTCTCGGGCGCCTACGTGATGGCCGACGAGATCCCCGCCGGGCTGCGCGGCCGCGCCGTGCAGATCTACCTCGAGGACGAGGCCTGCCGGATCGTCGCGCTGTGAATCGCGCCCGCCCGCCCTCGCGCGGGGCGCTCTGAAAAATCTGAGCAAAAAATTTGGCAGTGCCGGCGAACGCTCGTTGAATGGAGTCAGGTCGCAGCACCGCAGCATCAAGGAGGCAGCCCTTGTCGAACCCGTCCAAAGTCGTCGTCGTCACCTCCGGTAAGGGAGGGGTCGGCAAGACCACCACCAGCGCCAACATCGCGACCGGAATCGCCTCCCAGGGGAAGAAGACGGTGGCCATCGACTTCGACGTCGGGCTGCGCAACCTCGACCTGGTCATGGGGTGCGAGCGGCGGGTCGTCTACGACTTCGTCAACGTCATCCGCAACGAGGCCAAGCTGCAGCAGGCGCTGATCCGCGACAAGCGGGTGGAGACCCTCCACGTGCTCCCGGCGTCGCAGACGCGGGACAAGGACGCCCTCGACGCCGAGGGGGTCGGGCGCGTGATCGACGAGCTCAAGCAGATGGGGTTCGAGTACATCATCTGCGACTCGCCCGCCGGCATCGAGAAGGGCGCGCAGATGGCGATGTACTTCGCCGACGAGGCCATCGTGGTCACCAACCCCGAGGTGTCTTCGGTGCGCGACTCGGACCGCGTGCTGGGGCTGCTGTCGGCCAAGACCAGCCGCGCCGAGATCGGCGGCGCGCCCATCAAGACGCACCTGCTGCTGACGCGCTACTCGCCGGCCATGGTCAAGCGCGGCGAGATGCTGAGCGTCGGCGACGTGCTCGAGCTCTTGGGCATCCCGCTCCTGGGCGTGATCCCCGAGTCGAAGGCGGTGCTGCAGTCCTCCAACAAGGGGACGCCGGCCATCCTCGACGAGACGACCGACGTCGCGCAGGCCTATCTGGACGTGGTCTTCCGCTACCTCGGGCAGGAACGGCAGCACCGCTTCATCGAGGAAGAAAAGCGCGGCTTCTTCGGCCGCCTGTTCGGCTAACCGCCCGGAAGGAGAGTCCACCATGGCGTTTCTCGACTACTTCCGGAGGGCCCCCAAGAGCGCGACGCTGGCCAAGGACCGGCTGTCGATCATCGTCGCGCGCGAGCGCGCCGGGACACGCGCCGGGGTCGACTACTTGCCGCAGCTGCAGCAGGAGCTCCTGGCGGTGATCGCCCGCTACGAGAAGATCGACCTCTCGCACGTCACCGTGAACCTCGACAAGAGCGGCGGCTGCGAAGTGCTCGAGCTCAACATCCAGCTCCCGGACGGCCCTCCGCCGCCCGCGCCGCCCTCGTCGCGGCCCGCGCTCGCCCAGTCATAGCCCGCCGCTCGCTGCGGGCCGCGCTGTCGGCGCGCGCGGCCCGTCGTCCTTCGTCCTTCATCCTGCGTGGGCCGCGCGCGCAGCTCGGCCGTTGCCGAGTTTGACGCCGTGAGGGGCATCGGTTTATGGTCCCAAACCCGCGCCTGCACGCGCGGTTTTAAGGGAAAAATGGCTGGATCTCTCCCCGTCGCTCCGCTCGCGCCCACCGCCGCGCCCCAGTCCGGCAGCGACTCGAAGTACCTCGTCCCGCTGTCGGTGCTGACGACGCTGTTCTTCATGTGGGGCGGGCTGACGTCGCTCAACGACGTGCTGATCCCGCACCTCAAAGGGATCTTCGCGCTCAGTTACTTCGAGTCGATGCTGGTCCAGTTCTGCTTCTTCGGCGCCTACGGGTTGATGTCGATCCCGGCGGGCCGGATCGTCCGCGCCATCGGCTTCAAGAACGGAATCATGGTGGGGCTGGCGGGCGCGGCCCTGGGCTGCCTGCTCTTCTATCCGGCGGCCGCCGTCCGATCGTACGGCGTCTTCCTGTTCGCCTTCTTCGTGCTGGCCACCGGGATCGTGATCCTGCAGGTGTCCGCCAACCCGTTCGTCGCCATCCTGGGGCCCGCGCAGACGGCGTCGAGCCGCCTCACCCTGACCCAGGCGTTCAACTCGCTGGCCACGTGGGCGTTCCCGAACTTCCTCGGCCCGGTCATCCTGGCGGTGGCCGGCCTCTCGGTGGCCGAGCTGGCCAAGCTGCCGCCCGGCGCGCTCGAGGCGCGCGAGGCCCACGCGGTGCAGCTCCCCTACGTCGCGCTGGCCATCGCCCTGGCCGTGCTGGCGGTGATCGTCTTCCGGTCCAAGCTCCCCAAGATCGACACCGCCCAGACGGCCGACGCCGACGCCGGCGCCGGCGCGTTGCCCGACCGCGGCAGCGCCTGGAAGTACCGCCACCTCTCGCTGGGCGCGATCGCCATCTTCGTCTACGTGGGCGCCGAGGTGGCGATCGGCTCGCTGCTGGTCAGCTACTTCCACGAGCCCTACACCCTGGGCCTGGCGGCCCAGGACGGGACGAAGCTGATGAGCCGCTACTGGCTGTGCGCGATGGTCGGGCGCTTCATCGGCAGCCTCTTCACGTTGCGGCGCTACCCGCCGGGGCGGGTGCTGTCGGCGCACGCGCTGATCGCGACCGCGCTGGTGGTGGTGTCTGCGCTGACCACGGGCTGGACGGCCGTCATCACCATCATCGCCGTCGGGTTGCTCAACTCGGTCATGTTCCCCACCATCTTCACCATCGCCATCGAGGGGCTCGGCCGCCACACCGAGCAGGGCTCGGGGATCCTCTGCACGGCCATCGTCGGCGGCGCCTTCATTCCGGCGCTGCAGGGCGTGCTCGCCGACAAGGCGGGGCTGCACGTCAGCTTCCTGCTCCCGGCGGTCTGCTACCTCTACATCGCCTGGTACGGGGCCAAGGTCCGCCCAGAGAAGCCGGCGCTGGTGCGCTGAAGCCTGGCGGCGTTCCACGGCCAAGTCTCCCAGACGCCGTGGCATAATCGCCGCGCCGTGAGACGAAGCGACGCACTTCTCAAGGGGATCAACCGCGCGCCGGCGCGGGCGATGTTGAAGGCGACGGGGCTCAAGGACGCCGATCTGGCCAGGCCGCTCATCGCGGTGGCCAACACCTGGACCGACGCCACGCCGTGCAACATGCACCTGCGCGAGCTGGCGGCCCACGTGAAGGACGGGATCCGCCACGCCGGCGGCACGCCGATCGAGTTCAACACCGTCGTCGTCTCCGACGGGATCAGCATGGGGACCGAAGGGATGCGCGCCTCGCTGGTCTCGCGCGAGGTGATCGCCGACTCGATCGAGCTGGCGGTGCGCGGCGCGCTGTGCGACGGCGTCGTCGCGCTGTCGGGCTGCGACAAGACGATCCCCGGCACGATGATGGCGCTGGCGCGGCT
>Ga0070734_10000719_pt1 | contig 61400 bp, 60 predicted proteins | sample Coa_R1_8_FD_66444 | JGI IMG/M metagenome (GOLD analysis project Ga0070734, IMG submission 66444) | Surface soil microbial communities from Centralia Pennsylvania, which are recovering from an underground coalmine fire - Coalmine... | ecosystem: Environmental > Terrestrial > Soil > Unclassified ...
TGGAAGAGAGCCCGTAACCCTGCAGCTTGTCGGTATCCAGCCAGATGCGTATCGCGTATTCGGAGCCCAGCAAGAATGTGTTGCCGATGCCGCTGATGCGAGCCAGCACCGGTTGAATCTGCGAGGCGAGAATATCGCTCAGGCGGCCCGCATTGACTGAAGGGTTGTTGGACGACAGCGCCACGAACAGAAGGATGTCGGGGCTGGCCTTCGCAACGATGATGCCTTGCTGCGTCACCGCGGTGGGCAGCAGGGGCTGTGCGAGGGCGACTTTGTTCTGCACCTGTACCTCGGCGATGTCCTGGTTGGTGCCGGTTGCAAAGCTGAGCGTAATGGTCGCAGTGCCGTTGCTGTTGGATGTCGAGGTGAAATACAAAAGATTATCGATGCCCGTGAGCTGTTGCTCGATGACCTGGGTGACCGTCGATTCCATGGTGGCGGCACTGGCGCCGGGGTAGGTGGCCGTGACGGTCACTTGGGGTGGCGCGATGTCGGGATACGCCGCGATTCCCATCCTCGTCATGGAGATGGCGCCACCGAGGCAGATCAGTATGGAGATGACCCATGCAAATACCGGGCGATCGATGAAGAAATTGGGCACGGCGGGGATTTCCTGGTCGACTGAAAAAGCAGCCTGCGTCTGGTTGCAAAGCCCTGCAGGCGGCTACGGGTTATGGGTTACGGCGATCCGGCGCTCGCGGTGTCGGAGGAGCCGACTCGTGGCGGGCTCGCCGTGAGTGGTGGCGGCTGCCAGGGAGCCGCCTGGGCCTGCCCACCCTCGTGCGCACCCTGCAGGCCCGCGACGATCACCTGGTCGCCGTTCTCCAGGCCGCCGGTGACGATCCAGTCGTTGCCGTGGCTCTCGCTGGTGGTTACATCCTTGCGTACAACCTTCCCGTCCTTCCCCACCACCAACGCATAGGCGCCGACCGTGTCGCGTTGCACCGCCTGCTGCGGAATCAGGTACACCTGGCTCTGCTCGCCGAGCGTGATCCTCAGCGTCACATACATACCCGGCAGCAGTTCGTGCTTCGGATTGGGCACGAGCGCGCGCAGATTCACGGTGCCGGTGATTGGATTCGCGGCCACATCGGCGAAATCCAATGCGCCGGACTGCCCATAAGGGCTGCCATTGGGGAGGGTAATCTGTACTTTGGCGTCGCTCTGGTGCGCGAGCGCGACGTTCTGCGCCTGGCGCAGGGTCAACAGGTCGGCGGCGCTGATGGTGAAATTCACATAGAGCGGGTCGATTCGCTCGACCGTCGTCAGCAGTGTGCCGCCTGAGCCGGTGTCACTGGTGGCACTACCCACCAAAGCGCCTTGCGTGACCTGCTGCTGGCTGGCGGTGCCGCTGATAGGCGAGGCGACCCGGGTGTAGCCCAGATTGATGCGGGCGGTCTCGACGGCCGCCTTATCGGCTTGGACTTTCGCTGCGGCGCTACGCTCCGCGGCATCGGCATCGTCTACCGTCTGCTGCGATACTGAGCCGATGGGTAGCAACTTGTGATCGCGCTCGGCGGTCACGCGGTTGTTAATGTACGTGGCCTGATCTTCGGCCAGGACAGCCAGCTTATTGTTGAGGACTGCCGTGTAGTAGGTCGGGTCGATCTGGAACAGGATTTGCCCCTTCTTGACCTCACCACCCTCCTTATACGTGCGCTTGACCAGGACACCCGAAACGCGGGCGACGACGTTGGCGCTGAAATACGCCGACAGGCGGCCGACCAAGTCCCTTGTGAGCGGAACCGTTTGCTGCTCGGCCTTAACTGTGCTGACCTTGGGCGGCGCCGCCGGGGGAGGTGCCTCGCCAGAACCGCATCCAGCGAGCGCAAACAAGACAAGACACGGCAACAACGCCTGCGGCGGTGGCTTCATAGGGTGAACTCCAATACTGTTTGAACCGTGGTTGAGCATCATCGCTGTCCAAGCTGCGGTACTCACTGCGCAGCGAGACTCTCTTTCGGGCTGATGCCGGTGTGTTGATTCGTCGAGGTGAAGGCGGCGGCAGCTTCGCGGGACTGATCCCATTGGCAGCCCCCGGTTTTTGATCGATCTAACGCTGCTCTGAGTGGGCGGGGCTTGGCTGTCCCGCAGCTTCTGTTTTGTGACAGCAGCGTGAGCTGTTCGTTCAGCAGGCTGCGCCGGCTCGCCGTACGGACTTCGCATTGCGTGCGCGAGCTGTCGAACAGTTCCTGGGTGCGCTGGTAGATATTGACGTAAGCCTGTGTCTGCTGCCGCAAATGATTCCATAACTAAACGCCATCCTCAACGCCCCGAAAAGCCGTTAGTACCGCTCGCCGGTAATTCGCCACCTCTTCATCGTAGGTCGCGCGAGCGTCGCGGACCGCGGCCCTGCGGGAGAGTTCGGGGCATCGGCTCGCACAGCAGAGTCTTTACGGTGTGTGCAAGTCTGCGGTCGAGTCTTGCGCACGCAATACACAAGGATAGAGGAGGGCAAGTGGAAGCTATCCGTTGCCCGCGAAATATCGGGTACCTCTCCACGGTCTTATATACGCGGGGATAACACCCCATCATCAAACTCTATGAGGAATCAAAATGTCGATGTCCAAATCAGTTTCTAGCGCGGCTCTCGCGGCGGCGGCAGCTCTCTTGTTCAGCACTGTCACGGCCACGACCGTTTTCGCGGACGAAGCGAAAGTTCACTGCGACGGTGTCAATTCGTGCAAGGGCCAATCTTCCTGCAAGAGTTCGAAAAATTCGTGCAAGGGTCAGAACGCTTGCAAGGGGCAAGGTTTTAAGGAAATGACCCAAAAGGAATGCGACGCAGCCAAGGCGGCCCAGCAATCTTAGCTTGAATGGCGAGCGGGGGAGGGAGTTGATCCTCTCCCCCGATTCCCAGGGACAGTTCAGCTGAAGGAAGAACACCCGATGCATACGGCCCGATTTGTCAGGTCCCCCGCCCACGCCTTGCTCGTCGCGCCCGTCGCCGCTCTTGCCCTCGCGGAGAATGCTCCGGCGTTGAATCTCATGACAGATTTTGCAGTTATCCCACCGGCGACAGTTTCGGCGAATCGACATATCGACGCGGCACTGAATGACATGATAGTCGCCGGAGTGCGAGCGCTCATCGTCACGACCCGTGACGAAGTCACCGGCTTGATTACGGCCGCAGATATATTGGGTGAGAAGCCCATCAAATTTCTTCAAAGCCCATTGTGTGCCGGCAACCCCTGCAAGCGAGTCGAGATAACCGTAGGCGACATCATGACACGGCTCGGATTACTCGAGACACTCGAACTTGACTGGATGATGCGCGCCACCGCGGGCGATGTGGCGTCAGCCTTTGCCTCGAAACCTTATACCCACATGTTGGTGATGGAGCCCGGCAGATCCCATGCGGTGCGCTTGATTCGAGGTCTTGTCTCAAAAACTCGGCTCGAGCGCCAGCTCGGGAGGCCCATTCCTTCGTTGGTGGAGTAGTGAGTTTCGACTTCGAGTAAGTTTCTTCGCAGCGGGCCTTGCTAAGCTCCCAGGCGGCCAAACTTGTCGATGCGCGCATGAAATGGGTGCCGAGACTGTCAAACGGCGGCAATGTGTCGAAACATGTGGTTTCGCGCCTCATCGTCCATCTCGGTCTTGAAGGTGTACCTTTCCTTGAGAGCGTTTGCTCTGGCCGCCGCGGGCCGAGTATTGATCAGGTCGAACCAACGCTTGAGATGCGGCATCGAGTCCCAGGCCGCATCTCCCAGCACGAAGGGAACTGCGCGAGCCCAACCCCAGACCGACATGTCGGCAATCGTGTACTCGGATCCTAAGAGGTACGGACCTGCTTTCAATTGCGTATCCAGAATTGTCCAATGGCGCTTCGCCTCGAACTGATAGCGAGTCACCGCATAGTCAAGACCCTTAGGAGCGAAGTGTTTGAAGTGCACCGCCTGGCCCGAGTAGGGGCCGATCCCAGTTGCGGTAAACATCAGCCAGGAGAGGAGCTCGGCCCGAGCTTTCAACTGGCCTCTTGGAAGAAATTGACCGGTCTTCTCAGCGAGATAGAGCAGTATTGCGTTGCTGTCGAACACTCGGACCCCGTCATCGACGATCGCGGGCGTCTTCGCGTTGGGATTAATGGCCACGAACTCCGGCTTGAACTGTTCGCCCTTGCGCGTATCGACCGGAACGATCTCGTACGGGAGACCCGACTCCTCTAGAAACAAGGCCACCTTGGCGGGGTTCGGGGACGGATGATAGTAAAACTGGATCATGCTCAAGCCTCATATGTTGATGACAATGACTGCGCGGTCTGTCCAAAGAGTACCTTGCGACTCTCATCATTAACGACGGGGGTTCTGCTGAATTCGTTCTCTCGAGCGTACGCGCGAAGGGTCGACGGTCGCGAGGCTACGGCCTCGAACCAGTGCTTCAGGGCCGGAAAGTCTTCGAGGTTCTGCTGCTGCATTTCCCACGGTACGATCCAGGGATAGATGGCAATGTCCGCGATGGAGTAATCGGCGGCGGCGACATAAGGGCTCTTCGCGAGGCGTCGATCCAGGACCCCGTAAAGACGATTCGTCTCCTTGACGTAGCGCTCGATGGCATAGGGCAGTTTCTCGGGTGCATATCGGGAGAAGTGATGGTTCTGCCCCGCCATGGGGCCTAAGCCGCCGGCTTGCCAGAAAAGCCATTGGAGTACCGACACCCGCCCCGGCGCGTCGCTCGGTAATAGTTTTCCGCTTTTCTCGGCGAGGTACAGCAGAATCGCGCCGGACTCGAATACCGATTGCGTTCCCCGCCCCGCCGCCGGCTGGTCGTCCACGATGGCGGGCATTCGATTGTTCGGACTGATCGCCAAAAATTCCGGCCTAAATTGCTCCCCTTTCCTGATGTCGACGGGCACGAGGCGGTAGTCCATCCCCGTTTCCTCAAGAAACATGGTGATCTTGTGACCGTTCGGCGTAGGCCAGTAATAAACATCAATCATGGCGCGATCTCCTGAAGTCAGGTACGAGCGAGCGCTCGGTTGGCCATAGACCGCCTCGCACCTAACTCCGACTCGTACCGCCAGCGGCCCAAAAGTGCCTGCAGGACGTAGTCAAGGGAAATGCGGCCAGCACCGGCGATCGCCAGCCATAGAAACAGGGCGAGATACTCGGTTTCGTCGAAGCCGAGCAGCGTCTCCAGGGAATCGACGTCGCCCCATTTGGCCGATTTGATCGCGACAATCATGGTGATGCCGAGCGCGCCAGCGGAAATACGCGTCATGAGTCCGAGCAACAGGAGAATCCCGCCGAAAAACTCAACTCCCGAGACGAACGGTGTGAGGAGCTGAGGGAAGGGTATCCCCCACCCGCGGAAATTTTCGATCATCGCTGGAAGATTGTGCAGCTTCCCCCACCCACTCCACATGAAAACCCACCCGACGACGATGCGAGCGAATAGTGGGGCGAGCCAGGTAAGATGCTTCGCAATCCTTTCGGGCCAATTGAGCACCCAATCAAACAATGTTTTCATCACGAACTCCTATTTGACGGCCGATTGCTGCGCGCTTATGAGCGTGCGCTGAGCAATGGCTGTGGCAACGGCACCGGCGATGAATATGGCGGGGGGTATGAGTCCGCGCGCGAGGGCCACGTAACCCGGGAGCACGACGACGAGGACCCATACCCCGTCCGCCCAGCCGGCGACACAAAGATTCAGCCAAAAGCCGACGCGGGAGTTTCGCCAATTGAGTACCAGGCCGACACCAATCACAAAAACAGAGAGGGTGAGCATGTAGGCGGCCAGTTGATCCATTCTTCCCTGCGCGATACCTGTCAGCGGTCGACCCAGGCGGTAGATGTCTTGAGCAACATGGATGTGGAACATACCCCAGGCCGCATAACAGAGAGCTCCTATTCGGGCTGCAACGCGTGCCTCGAGATCACCCGGGCTCACGTCACAACCTCCCCTCACCGAAGCGCGTGGCTGCTCGCCGCCACGATACGGCCCTGACCCGCGAGCTGCACCAGCACCGCGACGTGCGTAGCGTCTTTCGGCAAGGAGCCGATATCGGTCGCATATCGCTTGGCGTCACCGTCGTAATAGCCAAGGTGTCGCACGGCGCGCACGATGTGATACTCGGTGAGGGTGCGCCCTGAATTTTCGCCGCGTCCGATCGAAGAGATGGCCACCTGCTGGAAGGCGATCAGCACGACGTCGCCCCGGGGCCCTCCGATGGCGTTGGCAAGATCCACTATGACCGTATCCTCGTTGACCGCAATCGATACGGGAATACCTGTGCGGGGAGTGCTCAGTGATCGCCCTATATTGCGCCGGTCGCTGCCGACGAAATCCTCGGACCCGTCCACCACAATTTGCGGGGTATACACGGACGAGAGGCTCAGGGCTTGGGCGTACCGTCTTTGTCGCGGTGTGGCCTCGGGAATGTCAAAGCGATCCCGCCACCCCAAATCGTCCCAATAGTCGACGTGAAACGACAGAGCCAGCACGTCCGGCCGTTGCGCAAGCTCGCCGACATAGGTTTCAGCCGGCGGACAGGAGCTGCAGCCCTCCGAGGTGAAGAGCTCGACGACAGCGGGTCGCTGCTGCGCGCGCAGCCCGCCGGATACGAACAAGAGGCCGCCGGAGATACAAGCTGCAACGATCGTGGTGCGCATAAGTCGACTCGCAGGCTGCGTTGTCGAGAAGACCGGGTCGCGCAGTCAAAAATTACTCGGACTCGACGGCGCCCGAACAGGAACGACCGCGCCGGCGGTAATTCGACTCCCAACGAAACAAAAAGGCTCTGACGAAGGTCATCTCTCTGACCACGACCGGTTTGCTTCGAAGTTACTTTCCTTGGGGTCTGGAATTTACTTGTGAAGAGATCTGCGAGGGCCGCGGCGTTCGGCGTGCTGATCCTGGGGTTTGGCGCTGCCGGAATGCTCAGGGAACGCACCAAGGCCGCTGACCGGTACTCAGAAGCTGATGCCCTCTATGGGGCGTTGCGGACCCAGCCGCACACCCGACTGTCGATCGGGGGTGGGGAGATCGATGTGGTCTTTGCTGATGGCGCCCCCGGTCTTGACCGAGGTCGCATCTTGGACTGGATCAACGCGAGTGCCCGGGCCGTTACGACGTACTTCGGTCGCTTCCCGGTCCGCCACGTGGGACTTCTCGTGGTTGCAGGCGACGGCTCGCGAATTGGCTCAGGTACAACATATGGTTTTGATGGTTCGGCAATTCACATCACGGTCGGCCGTTCAGCCGACACGCGAGTCTTTCAGAACGATTGGATACTTGTGCACGAAATGACTCACCTCGCCTTGCCGACGGTGCCCAACAAAAGCGATTGGCTGCTCGAGGGCAATGCCACTTACGTCGAGCCTATCGCTCGTGCGCAAGCGGGACAGCTGGACCCGACCGACGTTTGGCGCTGGTCACTCGAAGGCATGCCGAAAGGGCTACCACAGCCGGGTGATGAAGGCCTGGACTACACTCCCACCTGGGGGCGTACCTATTGGGGCGGTGCGATGTTCTGGCTACTCGCGGACATCCGAATTCGTCAGCGAACTGAGAACCGGCTGGGTGTGCAGGACGCACTGCGCGTGATCAATCGAGCGAGCGGCGGCAACACGGCCCGCTGGACCGTCGATCAGCTCGCTGCCACCGGGGACCGCGCTACCGGAACGGATGTACTGACGGCGCTTTATAGCGAGATGAAAGGGACGCCTGTGCCGATGGATCTTGATGCCGTTTTCGAAGCGCTCGGCGTGGCGGAGCGGGACGGCAAAATCGTCTTCGATGACCATGCGCCGCTTGCTGCCATTCGTCGCTCGATTACCGAGCCGCACGCCGCGGTTGTCGTCCCAGTATCGTCAAATGAGCGTTAAGCTCCGTTCTGGAACGACCCATCACGATATTCTTTTGCAGCTCCAGCTCTGAGAGATAGGCCAGCGATCAACGGTGGACGACGGGAGTCACATGCGCGATACGATATTTAGAACTTTTCTCGCGTTGCTCATTGTGGTGACGACTCAGGCGGGACTGGTCTTGCCGATGCCGGCGAGCGCGGGCGTTCCCGGCTCTCATTCGGAACTCAACCTCGATGCCAATGGCGTGGCACTGGGTGGCTATGACCCCGTGGCCTATTTCGACGGCGGCAAGCCCACTCGAGGGGTCGCGGCGATATTTGCGTCCTACGCCGGAGCGCGTTACCTATTCGCAACTGCGGCACATCGTGACGCGTTTCTCGCGAACCCCAAGAAGTATGTTCCAGAGTTTGGCGGATTCTGCGCCGTTGGCACGTCGTTCGGCGAGAAGGTCGACGTCGATCCGGAAACCGGCGAGGTTGTGAACGGCAAACTCTATCTCAATCACAACCGGAGCGTCCTGGACATTTTCAACAAGGACCCATCCGGCACAATCACCAATGCCGAGAGCAAATGGCCGGCAGTCAAAGACAAGGCTCTTTGAGTACGTCCGGTGATGTATTGAATGCCGGGAGGTACAAACGAGAGCCGAATTCGCGGCCCTTCAAGAGCCTCGCAAGTTGGCCTCTAGTCGGCCGCGATCCATCCAAACCCGAGTCGGCCGGCAGGCCGCCCACCGCTGCCATTCGAGGCCCGTAATAACCACGTCTCGAGACCGGTCTAAGTGTGGGCAGCACACTCGATGCTGCGGCGGGTATCGATCACTCGCGAAACGCGTATTTTATTGTGGAGATGTAAATGACATTTCAGACTCGAGTCGCGCTGTTTGTGGAGCTCAAGGCGAAACCCGGCAAAGAGGCCGAAGTCGCCTCCTTCCTGGCAGGTGCGCGAGCGCTCGCCGTAGCAGAGCCGTTGACAACTACATGGTTCGCCGTGCGTTTCGATTCGCGAACGTTCGGTATCTTCGATGCTTTCGAATCCGATGAGGGTAGGGAGGCGCATCTCAAAGGGCCTATCGCAGCGGCACTGATGCAGCACGCGGCGGAGTTGTTGGCCCAGGCCCCCGAAATTCGTCGCGCCCAAGTCTTGGCCGATAAATTGACCCCGAAGTAGTAGCCCGACTGCGCAGGCTTCTGAAGGTTTGACGACGCATGTCGCTCGGGGAATTGGGAGCCAGGTCGGTAAAGGAGCGAATCAGGAAATAAAGAGCACCGGCAGTGGTTGTGGTGGAGGGTTTGGGGCACATTTCCTCGCGCCATCGGGAACGCGGCCGCGTGTGCCTTCTCACGCACCGCAATGACGAAGCACGATCGCCCTGATCGCTCCGGAGGTTTTGGATCCCGGAAATCCCCCGTGTTATGTGCTGGGCGAACGCCGCGATGTCGATACTTCGAGCACATGTGGACGGAAATTCCGGCAGTGTTTCCGTACAGTTTCGTACGCCGTTATCTGCCACCGTAACTGATTGATTTTATGGCGCTCCCTACCGGATTCGAACCGGTGTTACAGCCTTGAGAGCTTCCCTGGATTGTCCCACGATGTTCAATGAAGTATCCTCATAAGCCATTGATAATAATGCGTACTTCAAGAAACTAGTCATTTTTTGTACAGCGGCGTCCTGTGTCGTCCTGAACCGGAACTTACCTAAAGGGGGCGTATTTAGGTAAGATGGCCTTGTAATGGCCCGTCAGCAAAGCAATGCCCGACTGCAGACGCGCGACGCCCGCCGCAAGCTCGCCACGCATCATGAACCGTATTGGCACGAGGTGCGTCGCGGGCTGCATCTTGGGTATCGGAAAGGCCTTCGAGATGCCGTCTGGTGGCTGCGCGAGTACCGCGACATGCAGTACTTCAAGCGACGCCTGGGTAGGGCCGACGATGAGCTCGACGCCGACGGCGTCACTATCATCTCCTGGCCGCAGGCACTCGCAATCGCCCTTGGCGAGCGGCGTCCGACCGCCGAGACCGAGGTGGGCTCGCCGTACACGATCTCACAGGCCTTAAGCGACTATTTCGAGCACCGTGAGGTTAAATCGCCTTCGACATCGGTGGCGACGGACCGGAGCAAGGCCAAGGCCATGATCGAGCCCAGGCTCGGCAAGGTTCAGCTCTCCTCGCTCACCACGCGACTGTTGCTGCGCTGGCGCGATGGACTCGTCATCCCCGATGAAGACCCCGAGAGAATGCGCCGCAGCCAGGTGACGGCGAATCGCAACTGGTCGATCCTCCGCGCCGCGCTCAACCACGCGTTCATGATGGGGAAGGTGGCCTCAGACGATGCCTGGCGCCGTGTGCGGCCCTTCCGCAATGTCGATCGACCCCGTACGCGGTTCTTGAGCGTTGCCGAGTCGAAGCGGCTGCTCAATGCGATGCCGCCGGATTTTCGAAATCTCGCCAGAGGCGCGCTCTACACGGGTCTTCGACTCGGCGAGCTGACGGCATTGAGGATCGTCGATGTCGCCGACGGTCAGGTGCATGTCGTGCATTCGAAGTCCGGACGACCGCGCTTCGTTCCTTTGAGCGCCGAGGGCCAAGATTTCTTCGATGAGTTGACGGCCGGCCGCGAGGGCGATGATCTGGTCTTCAAGCGAGCGGACGACACCTCCTGGCAACGGATGGACGCTTCACGCTACATGGCCCGCGCCTCCGCGGCGGCGCGGCTCAAGCCTCCGGCAACGTTCCACGACCTTCGTCGGAGCTATGCAAGCCTGCTGATCAATCGCGGTACCGATGCCGAGGTGATCCGCGAGCTCCTGGGCCACGCGGACCTGCGCATGACCATCCGCGCCTATGCGCATCTGCTCAATCGCACCGTGGCGAATGTGGTGAGAAAGAAGCTGCCATCCTTCGGCTTCGAGCGAAGCAATGTAAGGAAGTTGGCCTGAGACCTCTTCGATTGACTCACTTCATGCCGTTGCTATAGTGGGGTAGATCATGACATTTACCGTGCGATGCAACTGGGACGGAGATGCCGGCGTGTGGTACGTCGAAGATTCCGACGTTCCAGGCCTCGTCGCTGAGGCACCCACGGTCGAGGCGATGGGCACGCTCCTCGACAAGAGAATTCCCGAGTTGCTGCAGCTCAACCTGCCAAGTGCAATTCAAGCAGGCGCACCGCCCACGTTCACGCTGATCACGAATCAGGAGCGGCTTGCCGTCACCAGCTAAGGTGCTGGGATTGCATGGCCGGCTTTACACGCGAAAAAAAAAAGATCCTCACCCAGAACGGTTGTCACTACGTACGTCCGGGCAAGGGCGACCACGAGATCTGGTACAGCCCGCTCTCTAAGCAACATTTCCCGGTGGACTCGGATATCAAGTCACGCCACACCGCCAACGCGGTTCTGAAGCAGGCAGGGCTCGCAAAGCATTTCTAGCGACGGGCGGGCAATTACCGGGTGAGTTCGTCCGAGCGGTCCCGTCTCCTCTCGTCCAGCAGCGGCTGCTTGGGTCCCTTGCTGGGTATGTTTCGCAGGATCTTCTCGGCAAGCCGTTCTCGATCCGTGCGCACCGGAGGAAGATGCGCGGCGAAGTACCGCACATCACCCGCAAGTTCGATCTCGCCTTGCGCATCGAGCCGCCTCGCGACCTCGTTCCAGCCTTTCACGATGGCTTTGCGGGTTTCTACGAGCCGCGGCCGCGCTGGATCGCGAACGGTTCGATGCGCGATCAGGTCTTTGACGATGCTGGCGACCTCCCGCTGCAGGACCTCCGATCCGCGCCGATTTTTCGCCCGATAACTGGCATCTCGCGTGGACCGCTTCGTCTGTCCGCGAACGGACCGGGGCGTCGCATTGGCGGCAATGCCCTGTTCTCGCAGCAGGCGGGCAAAGTCCTGCCGCCACGCGCGTAGCAGTGCTTTGTCGACGTGCAGCCGCCGACCGTCGAGCCCTTCGACCTTCACGACCAGGTGACGTGTGGGTGCTTTTGATGCGTGTGCAGGGCCATGGCATAGCTATGCCCGGCCGCGAACTTCTCGCGGGCGAAGGCCTTCGCTGCCGTGAGTACGGCCTCCGGTGGCGTCGGGGAGGGCATCGAGAGCGTGATGTTGTGGACGAGCTTGACGCCCGTGTGTCGCTGCTGGCCGGCTGATAGGTCGAGATGCCAGCTCTGTATGAGCTCCTCCTGTTCCTCTCGGCCGTGACGCTTGACGTCGTCGGTCTCGAGCTCGAGCTTACCGCCTTGACTGATGTAGCCTAGATGAGCCCGAACCGCCCCGACGCTTCTACCACCGCCTGTGACCTTGACCATCACCTCGGGCACTCGTCGTACCGTGAGGCGGATGTCCTGGAGCTGCGCCGACGTAAAGCGCAGCGACTCTTGCGGGATGACGCGTCCGCTGCTGGAAAGCTCCAGAAACGGCGCTGCGCTTCGGGGCAGGCGGAGCCCTGGCTTAGGCACTGCGGCTCTCCCACGCGGCCAGGGCCTTCTTTACGGCATCGTGCACGTGTCCCTCGACAGTTGCCACCGCGGCCCGGGTGCGGCTGATGTCCCGGCGCAAGTCCTCGAGCGCCGGCCCGCTGAGCGCCGGATCGCGGCCCGCCGATAGCAAGGCGATGCCCAACTTCACGAGAATGTGCAGACTGTATTTCAGAGTCGCCAGCTCCTGGGTGGCGAGCGGCGGATTCGTGGCGACGTGCGCCCTGACGAGCCCAGCGAGGTACGCGGAGGACTTCATACCTCGCTCCCGCGCACGTCGTGCGATGGCGTGGCCATCGCCCGGTCGAAGCCGGATGGTGATGCGATCAGAGGCCGGTGTGGTTCGCGATTCCACGTTCATATCCACGGCGACGGGCGCTGTGATCGATCGGATGGCCTCAAGTGCGAGGGCCGACTCCGACATGCCACGTGCACGCGCGAGCATCGCGAAGCAGGCTTTCTCCGCCGCCGAGACGCGCACGGTGATCGAGGGTAGCGGGTGACGCTCCGTGCGGCTGCTCACCGTAACCGCCGCCCCTTGTGCGGCAAACGCGGACAAGCCGCTATCCTGCCATCCACTCCACACGCACCCCAATTTTTCAACTCCACTGTCCTCGTCGATGATTCCGAAGGCAGCGAGCGGAGGGTGAGCGGCAAGGAGCGCATAGAGGGTGACTTAAGCTTCTGTCCTGGCGCGGCGCCGACGAGAAGTATCGGGCAGGGTTAAGGGCAGCATTTGCTGAGCAGAACGCCGCAACCGGCTGTGGTCGATGGCCGGACTCACCGTCGTCGTGGATCGGTCGATGAGCTGCGTGATGGCGGCGCCGGAGACGAATCGCCGGCAGCCCAGCACGACGCTCGGCAGATGTCCATCGCGGAGAAGGGCATAGATCGAGTTGCGCGAGATACCGCCCAGGAGCTCTCGAGCCTCGGAGATGGAATATAGTGCGCGCTCTTTCATGCTTTCTCTGTCATGCGTCGTGGCGGATCAAGCAATGTTTCGGCTCTATTCATTCGAAACGACGGTGGGCTGAAGCCCGAGCCAGTGATCTTTTTCCGTGGATTGATACGTAGGTGACCCTCGAGTGACTGTAACGGACGGGCGGTCCTGAGCAATCCGTCGTTCGTGACGAAAAAGCTGCTCTTTTCGCGCATTGCTCCAAAGGCAGCCACGTCTCCGCTCTATACCATCGCTCGGGGAGACTTTATCGGACGTGGAAGCTTTCGGAGCCCCCGCAAAACGCACAAAAAGATGCTCAATCCCGGGGATATTCCATGCAGTGCCGAACGCGACGGGCCACCCGCAGACTCAATCAGACGGTCGGGGGCTATGCCAAGCCCGCGACCGAGCAGAAAAAGCGGCGAGGCGTGCTCCAGAACTTTTTGCTTGCGCTATTACCGTCCGGCGAAGATCAGCGTGCACGTCACCGGATCTTATTGAACAGCCATGGACATCGATTAGAAACGCCTCCTGGCCCTCCAGCTTGAGGTCGTGTAGTCGATTCGTAGATGGGGCAGCTCACCGCCGCTGACCCCTTATGCCAAGGGGCTCACGTGAAAGACCGTCAGCGGCTCGTCAAAGTGACACGCGGAGAGGGCGCGGACCTCGCATGCCCGGTGCCGAGCTGGGCTGACAAGCTTTCTCGATGGACGTATGGGTGGCGCAAAAACGACGCCTTCGGGCACGAAGACGCTTTCAAAACCCTTCGAGGCGGTCGGGGGACTCAACTTCCGGTCGCGCCGTCTGTTCGTTAGCCGACGTCCGGGTGATCTCCGCCGTCGAGCCTATCGAAGTTAGTGCATGATGCGGGTGTAGACCTGTCTATCATCGCAATAGCAACTGCAGGCCATCTTTTCTAAGCCTTTACGATCGAGCACGCTGACTTGGCCGCGGCGGTAGGCGATGAGACCGGCTTTTTGCAGCTCGCCGGCGGCAAGCGTTACGCCGACCCGACGCACGCCGAGCATAAAACTCAAGAATTCGTGCGTGACCCCGAAAGCATGGTCGTGTGCGCGATCCTGCATCATCAGGAGCCAACGCGCGAGACGCGCATCAATTTCATGGAATCGGGTGCACGCCGCGGCGGCGGCGAGCTGCGTCATCAAGACATACACGTAGCGACCGAGCAAGTGCTGCAAAGGAACGGAGCGTTCGAGCTGCGCGCAAAACTCCGTGACGGGCACGCGCCATGCGGAACCGGAGCCCTGAACGATCGCATGGAGGGGCTGAGTGAGGACCCGAAGGCAGACCTGCGCACCGAACATCCCTTCGCATCCCACCATTCCCACCTCGAGGACCGGCTTGCCCGCGATCGAGGTCACCAAAGAGATAAATCCCTTCACCGGAAAATAGATAGAACGGGTTGGTTTCCCGACTTCGCCGAGCAATTCCGATTGCTCAAGTTGGACGGACTCCGCGACCTTCAAGAGCCCCCGGCGATCCTTTGCGGGCAGCGACTCGATCAATTGATTCGCAGCGGTAGGCACCGGGTTCCCGTGTGATCGGATAAACCCTCATGGTGCAATACGTCAAGGAATCTGACCGTCTGCCAGCGCACACAGCGCTTGCCTCGAACATCAAATGGCTTTCATGCGCGGCGGCAGCAGTCGGTCGTATTCCTTTTTGACGACCTCGTAGCATTCACACGAGCGTGCGGACAGACCCGGCCTATCGAGGATCGTGATACGACCTCGAACGTACTTGATCAAGCCTGCTTTCTGCAATTTAAGGGCTCCTTCCGTCACCCCTTCGCGGCGCACGCCGAGCATGTTGGCGATGAGCTCCTGGGTCATGACGAGCTCGGGGCCGTTCAAGCGATCCAAGCTCAGCAACAGCCAACGGCACAGCTGCTGATCGAGCGAATGATGCCGGTTGCAGACCGCGGTCTGCGCCATCTGGGTGATCAAGGCTTGTGTGTAGCGCAGGAACAGATGCAACACGGGCCCTGATCGGGCAAATTCCTGTTTGATGATATCGGCTTTGATCCTAAAACCAGACCCCGCACTTTGAACGAGCCCGCGACTCGGAGTCGATTCGCCTCCCATGAAGATCGAGATTCCAACGAGCCCTTCCTTGCCCACCACCGCGATCTCCGCCGAGGCGCCATTCGCCATGACGTAGAGGAGCGAGATGATCGCCGTGGTCGGAAAATACACGTGTTTTAATACCCCCCCCGCCTCATAGAGCACATCCCCAAGGGGTAGGTCGACGGGCTCGAGGGACCTTTGCCAGCGCTTGTAGTCCGCAGCCGGCAGAGCATCGATCAATTGGTTTTCTCTGGGGTTCGCGGCAGCAGCCATCGTCGAGCAGGTCCTATAGGTGTCAGCGATTGAGGATTGCGCTGGTGCAGGCGCGGCTCAATCCAACCACTCATCTTCCGTAAAGTGGCTTACGTTGTCTGTTCGCTAGCGAACACGAGAACGGACTTTTACCACGAATTTTCCGCAAAATCCCAAGGGATTAAACCAGCTGCATATGTTGGAAACCGTACAGACATGGAAGGTCAAGAGTCCCTAACTTGGCAGTCACTGTAGGAATGGGACCTACGCGGGGATGCCCATGGATAGCGCTGACGATATTGCCTCAGCGGTTTCGGCTATCGGCCGAATCGATGCGGTACCGACGTTGCTGGCCGTGCTCTGCGAAGTGACCGGTATGCGCTTTGCCGTCGTGGCTCGCGTGAGCGAGACCAACTGGACGGCCTGCGCGGTGCAGGATGGTATCCACTTAGGTGTGAAACCCGGAGGCGAACTCGCGGTCGATACGACCTTGTGCTTCGAATCCCGCAGGGACCGAGCGCCCATCGTCATTGAGCATGCGAGTTTCGATCCGCAGTACCGCACTCACCACGTGCCGAAGCTCTACAGGATCGAGAGCTATGTGTCGGTGCCCATTATCTTGGGAAACGGGGACTACTTCGGCAATTTGTGCGCGCTCGACCCGAGTCCGGCCAAGGTGCCGCCGCGCATCGTGGCGATGTTCACCCGATTTGCGGCGCTCATCGCCGCCCAGCTCGATAGTCAATCATCGCACGAGCAGGCACATCGGGCGCTGCGTGATGAACTGGCGGTCGGGGAACTGCGCGAGCAATTCATTGCGATTCTAGGGCACGATTTGCGCAATCCCCTGCACGCGGTGATGGCCAGCGGGGATCTGCTCGAGCGCAAGGTCACGGATCCTGCGCTGTTGGGTATCGCCGCGCGAATCAAGGTCAGCGCGCGGCGGATGTCCGCGCTCATTGACGATGTGCTCGATTTCGCGCGTGGTCGCTTGGGCGGTGGCATTGGAATCGAGGTGAAGGAGGTTCAAAATATCAACAGCGGCTTGGCCGCCGTGGTGCAAGAGCTGCGCGAGGCTCAACCGAACTGCCACATCATCACGGACGTTCGCGTAGATCGCTCCGTGCCGTGCGACTTGGGCAGACTCCAGCAGGTGGCCTCCAATCTATTAAGCAACGCTTTGACGCACGGGCTTGCAGGCAGTCCAGTCAAGTTTGGCACGCGCGTCGAGGAAGAGGAGTTGGTGATCGAGGTGTGGAACGCTGGTGAGCCGATTGCGGCGGAAATTTTGGACAAGATTTTTGAACCCTTCTGGCGGCATTCCGGGTCCGCCAATCGCAACGGCTTGGGGTTAGGGTTGCATATTTGCTCGCAGATCGTGCGGGCTCACCGGGGGAGTATCTCCGTAAGCTCGACCCGAGAGAGCGGCACACGATTCACAGCGCGCTTACCGCTGGGCTTCGATCTCACGAAGACGGTAGCGCCTACGCACAATGGGGACGCTCGCCCGAGCGCCTCGACGCCAAGGGATTTCATCGCCGCGTCCCGCTAAAGAGCACATTTGCCGCCGGAGTGAAGCGGGAATTAAAACCCCGAAACGCAGGGTGTTGAGTCTTGAACGAGGCCGGAGCGCGGCGGCGTAAATCCGCGTCACAGCGTCCCCTCAGAAAGCTTCCTAAAAGTTACCTAAGAGGTCGTTTCCTGACGTGGTATTTCCGCAACCCGTTGTTTTTATTGGCGCTCCCTACCGGATTCGAACCGGTGTTACAGCCTTGAGAGGGCCGTGTCCTAGGCCTCTAGACGAAGGGAGCCTGGGCGAGGTCTTCGGGCCGCCCTGGCCGAAGAGGGCTGGTAGTATACGGGCCAATTTTTTTGACTCAAGCGGAATCCCCCTTTTTGAACCTTCCCTCGACCCAACCGACTCACCAGGTCATTCCCCGCTCGGAGCATTCGATCTCGCGCTCGGCAATCTCGCCAAATGCGCTCAAGGTGCTCTATCGCCTGCGCGAAGCGGGGTATGACGCATTCCTGGTGGGCGGCGCGGTGCGCGACCTGTTGCTCGGCCTTACGCCGAAGGACTTCGACGTCGCGACCAATGCGCTTCCGGAGGAAGTGCGGCGGCTATTTCGCAACTGCCGGTTGATCGGCCGGCGTTTTCGCCTGGCGCACGTGCACTTCGGCAACGAGATCATCGAGGTGGCGACCTTTCGCGCAGCGGCCGCGCCGGAGCGCGAGGACGCGGATGACAGCGAGGAGGCGGACGGGGAGGCGAGCACCGCGGTCGAGGACAACGAGCATCGGGCCTTCGACCCGCGCGGGCGCATCCTGCGCGACAACATCTACGGCACGATCGAGGAGGATGTCTGGCGTCGGGACTTCGCCGCGAACGGGCTCTATTACAGCATCGATGATTTCTCGATCTGGGATTTCGTCGATGGCATGGCGGACGTACGCGCCCGCCGGCTGACGTTGATCGGCGATCCGGAGATGCGCTACCGCGAGGATCCGGTGCGGATGCTGCGCGCGGTGCGTTTCGCCGCAAAGCTCGATTTCACCATCGCCCCCGACACCGAGGAGCCCATCCGCCGGCTCGCGCCGCTTCTCGACGGGGTGCCGGCGGCGCGCCTCTTCGACGAGTGTCTCAAGCTCTTTCTGGGAGGATTCGGCGCGAAGGCCTTTGCGCTGCTCGAGCGCTACGGTTTGTTCGAGCATCTGTTCCCGACCTCGGCAGCGGCTTTTGCGCTCAAGCCCTACGCGTATACCCGCGACATGCTCGAGCTCGGGCTCGCCGGCACCGATGCGCGTGTCCAGGCCGACAAGCCGGTCACGCCGACGTTCCTGTTCGCGATCCTGCTCTGGGGCGCGGTGCTGCGGGCAATGAACGAGCTCAATGCCGGGCCCGCGCCCGACATCGCCCAGCTGATGCAGGCGTGCGATACGGTGCTCAAGGCGCAGCAGTCGCGTGTGTCCATTCCACGCCGCTTCGCGGTGCCGATGCGCGAGATTCTCATGCTGCAGCCCCGCTTCAACCGGCGCAGCGGCGTGAAGTCCTTGAGCTTGCTGCAGCATCCGCGCTTCCGTGCGGCCTATGACTTTCTCCTGCTGCGTGCCCAGGTGGGCGTCGCTGATCCCGAGCTGGCAGCGTGGTGGACCGAGATTCAGCTTTTGCCCCAGGAGGAGCGAGTCGCGCGTGTGCAGGCGCGCCCGCAGGATCCGGCCGAAACGCAGGCATCGGGCGGCCGTCGACGTCGGCGCCGCCGGCGCGGCGGAGCCGCCCGAAGCTGATTGGTATGGCTGCCGGGGAGGTTGTGCTCTGGCGCCCTGCGTACGTCGCCGTGGGGAGCAATCTCGGTGAACCGCGAGAACGGGTGCTCGAGGCCGTCGAGCGCATGGGCTCGATGAAGAGCACGCGGCTCGAGGTGCGCTCCCGGCTGTATCGCACCCGGCCCATGGGACCGCAGCCCCAGCCGGAATTCGTCAATGCGGTCGCAGGGCTCCTCACGTTACGTGATCCCCGCAGCCTCCTCGATGAGCTGCTCGAGATCGAGCGGCGCATGGGGCGGGTGCGGGCGGAGCGCTGGGGTCCGCGTTTGATCGATCTCGATCTGCTGTGGCTGGTGGGCGCCGAGCGGGTGGAGCCTGGGCTCACCCTTCCGCATCCCGGGGTGTCGACGCGCAATTTCGTCCTGTATCCTCTCGCCGATATCGCTCCCACGCTCGACATTCCGGGGCACGGCCGGGTCCTGGATCTCAAGGCGCGCTCGGGCGCGGACGGCATCTCGGCCCTGGAGTGATCGAACCGCTCGTGAGCGCGACCCCGCATCGTTTCATCGTCATCGAGGGCCCCATCGGGGTCGGCAAGACGAGCCTCGCGCGCCGCCTGTCCGAGTCGCTCAACGCGCAGCTCGTGCTCGAGAATGCCGAGCAAAATCCGTTCCTCGAGCGCTTTTATCGCAGCCCCCGTGCGGCGGCCTTCCAGACTCAGCTCTTCTTTCTATTCCAGCGGGCACGCCAGCTCGAAGAGGTGCGCCAGCAGGACCTGTTCGGCACGGTGCGCGTGGCGGATTACCTGCTCGAGAAGGACCGGCTGTTCGCGCGCGTGACGCTCGATGATGCCGAATACGAGCTCTACGAGCGGGTCTACGAGCGCGTCGCGGTCGATGCGCCCAAGCCCGACCTCGTCGTCTACCTGCAGGCACCGGTGGATGTGCTCATGGACCGCATCGCGAAGCGCGGTATCCGCTACGAGCAGTACATCGAGCGAGCCTACCTCGAGAAGCTGACGCAGGCCTACGCGCGTTTTTTTCATGCCTACGACGCATCGCCCCTGCTCATCGTCAACTCCGCAGCCATCGACCCCGTGAGCAATGAGCACGATTACCAGATGCTCTTTGCCGAGATCAACAAGGCGCGACGCGGCCGGCACTTCTTCAATCCGGCCGGCAGCCTGCTCTCGCAGTGAGGCCTCGGGCGGCGTTAAGGCCTCATCTCGCGTTGAGGGCTCAGGCGGCGTTGAGCCTCATGCCGCACCGTGCTGCTCGAGCGCCCAGTGCACGTGCTCGCGAACCAGCGCCGAAGGGTGCGAGGCGCGGCTCTGCAGGGCGGCAATGACCTCGGGTGAGGAGGGTGCGTTGCCGAGCGCGACGGCAACGTTCCTGAGCCAGCGCTCCCAGCCGATGCGGCGAATGGCGCTGCCTGCCGTGCGCTCGAGAAACTCCGCCTCGCTCCAGGCCAGCAGCTCGGTGAGCGGCGCGCGGTCGAGGCCATGGCGCACCGCAAAGTCGGGCTCGCGCGCAGGCCGGGCAAACTTGTTCCAGGGGCACACGAGCTGGCAGTCATCGCATCCGTAGATGCGGTTGCCGAGCAACGGACGCATCTCGGGTGGGATCGCGCCCTTGAGCTCGATGGTCAGGTACGACAGGCAGCGTCGCGCATCGAGCCGGTACGGCGCCACGATCGCCCCGGTTGGGCAGGCGGGAATGCAGGCCTCGCAGCTTCCGCAATGCGCAGGGCTCGCTTCGTCGGGCGGCAGCGGCAGGTCGAGGTAGATCTCGCCCAAAAAGAAGTACGAGCCCGAGCTCGAGTCGATGAGATTGGTGTGCTTGCCGATCCACCCGAGTCCGGCATTGCGTGCGAGCGCTTTCTCGAGCACGGGTGCACTGTCGACGAAGGCTCGATGGCCGAAGGGTCCGACGGCGGACTCGATGCGCTCGCAAAGTGACTGCAATCGCGCACGCAGCACCTTGTGGTAGTCGCGACCGAGCGCATAGCGCGAGACATAGCCGAGGGTCGCATCGGCCAGCACCTCTCCCGCCTCGGTCGCGTCACCCGGCCAGTAGTCGAGCCGCGCAGAGAGCACGCTCACGGTTCCGGGCAGCAGCTCGGCCGGGCGGGTGCGGTGCGTGCCGTGCCGCTTCATGTAGTGCATCTCGCCGGCGAAGCCCGCCCGCAGCCAGTCGAGGAAGTGCGCCTCGTCCTGCGCGAGGTCGATCCGCGCGACACCGAGGCGGGCAAAGCCGAGCTCCTGCGCCCACCCCTTGATACGGGGGACCAGCGCCGCGGGATCGAGCGCCCGCTCCTCATGGCGTGTGTCGCGATGGCGTGTGTCGTGCATGACTCAAAGGCTACGCGCAAAATGGACGTGGATGTCGAACCCCGAGCTCCATGTGCTCTTGCCGGATCCTGCCGCGACCGATGCGCTGGGAGCAGCCATTGCGCGCGCGCTGTCGCGGTCCCGGCCGCAGGTGCTGCACCTGCGCGGCGAGCTCGGCGCCGGCAAGACGGCGCTTGTGCGCAGCGTGCTGCGCTCGCTCGGGATCGGCGGCCTGATCCGCAGCCCGACTTACACGTTGATCGAGACCTATGCGTGCGGCGATCTGACTCTCCTGCACGTCGATCTGTACCGCATCAGCGGCGAGTCGGCGGCGGAGGAGCTTGGGTTGCGCGACTGGGTCGGTCCCGATGCCCTCATGCTCGTCGAATGGCCTGAGCGCGGCGGCGCGGCCGTGCCCCCGGCAGACCTCACCGTGATGCTGAGCTACGCGCAGCAGGGCCGAAGCGCGCGACTCGGGGCGCGCGAGCGCTCGGGCGCTGCGGCTCAGATGCTCGAGGAACTTCGGAACGATACTAGCTTAGGTGCTTATCTATATAATTTTGCTTGAAAAAATAGTTGGCGCTCGTTATGTTATGAGCATGAGCCAGGGCGCAGGCATCAAACCGGGGTCGGCCGATGAGCCGGCGCGGGGCCATGCGCTTCGTGAGTTCGCGGCCGAGCCGCTCGTCGCGCTTGCACAGATCACCCGGGTCTTGCTGATCGGTCTGTGGGCCGCCGTGTCAGTGGCCGCCCTGATCATTGCCGCCGTGGCGCACGCGTCTCCCGCGACGCTGCGCGCACGCTCCGGCGTGCATGGCGGCGGCTCCGCGCACGGCGGCGGCTCCGTGCATGGCGTGGAGGTGCATGCGGTTCGGCTCTGGGCGAGCCCGGAAAGCACGCGCCTCGTTCTCGACCTCAGCGGCAGCGCCTCGCACTCGCTCAAGGTGCTGCACAATCCCGAGCGCATCGAGCTTGAGGTTGCCCATGCGCACCTCAAACGGGGCGTGCGCGAGCCCCCGGCCGGCGCCGGGCTCGTGAAGGCCGTGCGGGTCGGATCGAGCTCGCCGCGCGAGCTGCGATTCGTGATCGATCTGGAGCGCGCGAGCCGGGCGACGAGCTTTCTCTCGAGACCCAACGACCGCTATGGATATCGATTGGTCGTCGATCTCGGCACGCCGAGCGAAGCGGCGCCGGTGCGCGCTGCGCATGTGCGTCCCGCCGCGCGCGACCTGCTCATCGCCGTCGATGCGGGGCATGGCGGTGACGATCCGGGAGCCATCGGCCACAACGGTACGCGCGAGAAGGATGTGGTACTCGCGATAGCCCGCGCGCTCGCCGAGCGCATCGACACCGAGCCCGGTATGCACGCCTTCCTCACGCGCAACGGCGACTACTTCGTGGAGCTGCGCGACCGCATGCGGCGCGCCCGGGCGCACGAGGCGGATCTGTTCGTCTCGATCCATGCCGACTCGATCCGCGATCCGACCGTCGATGGATCCTCCGTCTACATCCTCTCGCAGCGCGGAGCGACCAGCGAGGCGGCTCGGTGGCTCGCCGAGCGCGAGAATGCCTCCGACCTGATCGGCGGCGTCTCGCTCGAGGACAAGGGCGACGTGCTCGCCTCCGTGTTGCTCGACGTGTCGCAGTCGGCCGCGATGCGGGCGAGCATGACCGCGGCGGAGCACGTGCTCAAGCATCTGAATCAGGTCGGCGAGGTGAGAAAGCCGGTCGTGCAGGAAGCAGGCTTCATGGTGCTCAAATCACCCGACATTCCCTCGATGCTGGTGGAGACCGCGTACATCTCCAATCCGCAGGAAGAGATGCGCTTGCGCGCGGCTGCGCACCAGGGGCAGATCGCCGCCGCGATACACCAGGGAATCCGCGCCTACTTCTATTCCGATCCCCCGGTGGGATCGCGCATTGCCCAGCTCGCCGCGGCGGGGGCGATGCGGCCTGCGCCGATCGCGGCCGGCGCTCCGGACTCGGGCGGCTAACTCCTCCCCGACCCCCCGCCCGCCGCGCTGTCTCCGGGCGGCATGCCTGTGCGAAGATGCGCGCCTTGCTTTTCGCGAGTGCCCGCCGCGACCCCGATGGCCATTCAGATTCTGCCCGACGAGCTCGTCAATCAGATCGCTGCCGGCGAGGTCATCGAGCGTCCGTCCTCGGTGGTGAAGGAGCTCGTCGAGAATTCCCTCGATGCGGGCGCGCAGCGCATCACGGTCGAGCTCGAGCGCGGCGGCTCGAGCCTGATTCGCGTGCGCGATGACGGCCGCGGCATTGCGCCCCACGAGATCGCGCTCGCGCTCGCCCGCCACGCGACGAGCAAAATCGCCTCGCTCGAGGACCTCGAGCGCATCGCCACCCTCGGCTTTCGTGGCGAGGCGCTGCCCTCGATCGCCTCCGTGTCGCGGCTTTCGCTGACGGCACGCGCACCGGATGAGGCGCATGCGTGGAGCGTGCAGGCGCGCGAGGGCGAGGTGTGCGCGCCCGCACCGGCCTCGCATCCGCCGGGCACGACGGTCGAGGTGCGGGACCTCTTCTTCAACGTTCCCGCGCGTCGCAAGTTCCTGCGCAGCGAGGCGACCGAGTATCAGCACATCGTGCGCCTGCTCGAGCGCCTGGCGCTGTCGCGCTTCGAGGTGGGGTTCACCCTCCTGCACAATGGCAAGAGCATCTGGACGCTTCCCCCCGCGGTCTCGGCGAAGGAGCGCCTTGCGCGGGTGGGGCGGCTGTGCGGCGAGGACTTTGCGCAGCACGTCATCGAGCTCGAGGAGGCCTCGGCGGGACTCACGCTCTGGGGATGGCTCGCGCTGCCGACGTTCTCGCGCAGCCAGCCCGACCTGCAGTTTGCGTATCTCAACGGCCGCTCCGTGCGCGACAAGCTGATCGCGAGCGCGGCGCGTCTTGCCTACCAGGACGTCCTGTTCAACGGGCGCTTCGCCGCCTACGTGCTCTATCTCGAGGTCGATCCGCTCGCGGTTGACGTCAATGCCCATCCGCAGAAGCTCGAGGTGCGCTTTCGCGAGCCGCGCCGGGTTCACGAGTTCCTGTTCCGCACGATCGAGCGCGCGCTCGCGGCGACGCGTCCGACGACGCACTCCCCCGGCAGCGCGCCGCTCGACTGGCTCACCGGCAGCGCGGCGCATGCGGCCGCCTCGAGCGGCGCGGCCCCGCGCCAGAGCTATTTCCCGCTCACGGACGGCTGGGGGCAGCGGGCCGCGGCCGACGTCTACCGCAGCCTGCACAGCGATGGGGGTACGCAGGGGCCTGGCGGCGGGCCTGACGTGGAGGAGGGTGCCTCACCGGATGCCGGATCTCCATGGCCGCTCGCCGTGCGCGATGCGCCGCGCACCTCTCAGGCATCTGCCGGCACGGGCGACCCCGACGCGCCGGCCGCCGGTGCCGCCGCCGCCGCCGCCGGCACCGCCGCCGCCGCCGCCGGGGAGCATCCGCCGCTCGGGTTTGCGCTGGCGCAGCTGCACGGTGCCTACATCCTCGCGCAGACGGCGGAAGGGGTCGTGCTCGTCGACATGCATGCGGCTCACGAGCGCATCGTCTATGAGCGGCTGAAGCTGCTCATCGAGACCCGGCCGTGCGCACAGCAGCACTTGCTGGTGCCTCTGACCTTCCCGGTCTCGAGCCTCGAGGCGGAGAGGGCCGAGGGGCACCGGGCGGAGTTCGCGGCGCTCGGCTTCGAGCTCGATCGGTTCGCCCCGGAGCAGCTTGCCTTGCGGACCGTACCCTCTCTGCTCGTCGGCGAGGATGCGGTGAGCCTCGTTCGCGACGTGCTCGCGGATCTCGAGGTCGATGGCAGCTCGCGCCGGGTCGAGGAGTCGATCGAGCGGCTGCTCGGGACGAGCGCCTGCCATTCGGCTATTCGCGCGCACCGCACGCTGAGCCTTGCCGAGATGAACGCTCTGCTGCGCGAGATGGAGCGCACGCCCCGCGCGGATCAGTGCAACCACGGGCGCCCCACCTGGGTGCGCCTGTCGCTCGCCGATCTCGATCGGCTGTTCATGCGCGGGCGATAGGAGACCCGGATGCGCCGGGCGGCGCTGCTGCTCATGGGCCCGACGGGGGCGGGCAAGTCCGCGGTCGCCCTCGAGCTCGCCGCGCGTCTGCCCCTCGAGATCGTGAGCGTCGACTCGGCGCAGGTGTATCGCGGCATGGACATCGGCACGGCAAAGCCCGATCTCGCGGTGCGTGCCCGCATTCCGCATCACCTCATCGACCTCCGCGACCCCACCCAAAGCTACTCCGCGGGCGAGTTCCTGCGCGATGCCGGTGAGGCGATGCGCCAGATCTGGCAGCGCGGGCGCCAGCCGCTGCTGGTCGGCGGAACGATGCTGTACTTTCACGCCCTCACCGCGGGACTCGCGGAGCTGCCGCCGGCGGATGAGAGGATCCGCGCCGACCTCGAGGCCACGGCGCGCGCGCACGGCTGGGAGTTCCTGCATCGGGAGCTCGCGCGCGTCGATCCGGGCGCGGCGGCTCGCATCCGCGCGAGCGATCCGCAGCGCATCCAGCGCGCGCTCGAGGTCTACAGGTTGACCGGTGAGCCGATCAGCCGCCTGCAGATGCGCCGCTCGAGCCTGCTCGCCGGGGTCGAGGTCGAGGAGCTGGTGCTCGCGCCGCTCGAGCGTGCCGCGCTCCATCGGCGCATCGAGGCGCGCTTCGCGGGGATGCTCGAGGCGGGCTTCCTCGAGGAGGTGCGCACGCTCTTCGAGCGCGGCGATCTGACCGCGGAACATCCTGCGATGCGCGCGGTCGGATATCGGCAGGCATGGAGGTACTGGGCGGGGCAGTGTGACCTTGAAGAAGTCACGGCCCGGGCGGTTGCCGCAACGCGACAGCTGGCCAAGCGGCAGTTGACGTGGTTGCGGGCGCGGCATGGGGCCCGCTGGTTCGATTCCCTGCATCAGGATGCGGCAGCGGCGATCGCAGGTGCACTGTCTGAGAGCAAATTTGCAGCGTGGTCATAGGGTTAACAATAGGTAAGTGCCGCTGTGCTAGCATTTGAAAGGTGGTTGCCTTATGCATGGAAGTGACGAGGCAATGCAAACGACACAAAAAACAAGGAGCTTTTCCATGGCCCGTGGCCAGTCTCTGCAGGATCCGTTCTTGAACGCGCTTCGAAAGGAACGCGTCCCCGTTTCGATTTACCTCGTCAACGGCATCAAGCTGCAAGGCCAGATTGATTCGTTCGACCAGTTCGTCGTGCTGCTCCGGAACAGCGTCAGCCAGATGGTCTACAAGCATGCCATTTCGACCGTCGTGCCGGCGCGCAACGTGCGCTTACCGACCGGCGAGGACGGTGAGGTCACGGAGCCGGCTATTGTCGATTGACCTGGTCGATTGACGGGCACGCTTAAGTTGTTCGAGCGGCCGCGCGGCGGTGAGCGCGCGGTCCTGGTGGGCGTCGGCATCGGCCACGCCGTCGATCCGCTCGATGCAGCGGAGTTCGAGGCGCTCGCCGAATCGGCGGGCACGCAGGGTGTGGGCTGGGTGCTCGCCTCGCGCCCGCGCCCCGATCCGAAATATTTCGTCGGCTCGGGCAAGGCGGAGGAAATTCGTGCGTGCGCCGAGCGCCACGATGCCGAGGTGGTGCTCGTCGATCAGACGTTGACGCCCAGCCAGGAGCGCAATCTCGAGAAGCTTACGCAGCGCCGCGTGCTCGATCGCAACGGGTTGATCCTCGACATCTTCGCGCAGCGCGCCCGCAGCCACGAGGGCAAGCTGCAGGTCGAGCTCGCGCAGCTCTCGCATCTCTCGACGCGCCTGGTGCGCGGCTGGACGCACCTCGAGCGGCAGAAGGGCGGCATCGGATTGCGCGGTCCCGGCGAGACGCAGCTCGAGACCGACCGGCGCTTGATTGCCAAGCGCATCAAGACTCTGAAGAGCCGCCTGGAGAAGCTCGCGCGCCAGCGCGACACCGGGCGTCACGTGCGGCGCGAGGTCCCCGTGCCGACGGTCGCGATCGTGGGCTACACCAACGCGGGCAAGTCGACGCTGTTCAACGCGCTGACCGGCGCCTCGAGCTACGTGGCCGATCAGCTGTTCGCGACGCTCGATCCGACCGTGCGCCGGGTGAAGCTCGAGGGCGTGGGTGAGGTCGTGCTCGCGGACACGGTCGGCTTCGTGCGCTCGCTGCCGCACGAGCTCATCGCCGCGTTTCGCTCGACCCTCACCGAGGCGCGCGATGCGGAGCTCCTGCTGCACGTCACCGATGCGAGCGACCCGTTGCGCAACGAGCGCATCGGGCAGGTGCGCGAGGTGCTGAAGGGCATCGGCGCGGGCGACATCCGCGAGCTCCTGGTCTTCAACAAGATCGACCTCACGCGCGAGCCCGGCGGACCCGTGGTCCTCGGCGCGGACGGCATTCCCCTGCAGGCCAGCGTGTCGGCGGTGACCGGCGCGGGGCTGCCCGAGCTTCGCGAGGCGATTGCTCGGGCGGTCCGGCCGAATCTCGTGAAGCGGCTGTTGCGGCTCTCGATGCAGGCGGCCGCCGTGCGCTCCGATCTGTACCGGCGCGAGGCGGTGCGCGCGGAGAAGCAACTCGACGATGGCGGCTGGGAGCTCGAGGTCGAGCTCGACGACGCCGAGCTCGGCAAGTACGCCGGCGCCGCGGGCGTCGAGGTCCTCGCGCCGCACGTGCCCGCATACGCGCGCGCTCAGCGCGTCGCCTGACGGCCCTGACCCCGGACACTGCAAATTGGTGGGCCGCAGGCCGGCTGTTAGAATGCACGGCTTTCTAACCGAAGGCGGGCGGACGCCCGCTCAAAGGCTCCTAAGGCGACTCATGGCGTGGAACGAACCCGGCGGCGAGAAGCGCAATCCCTGGAATCGGCCGCAGCAGTCGCAGAACGATCTCGACGATGTTCTGCGCAATCTGCAGCGGCGGCTGGCCGGCCTGTTCGGCGGCGGCGGTGCCGGCGGCGGCGGTGCGGGCTCGATGAGCTTCGGTCGCGGCCTCTCGAGCGCGCTGATCCTCATCGTCGCGGTGTGGCTCAGCAGCGGGTTCTATCGGGTCGATGCGCAGGAGCGCGCGGTCATCCTGCGCTTCGGTGCCTACGTGGGAACGACCGGCCCAGGCTACAACTGGCATCTGCCCTGGCCGATCGAGCGCAAGATCATCGTCAACGTCTCCCAGCAGTACAGCGTCACCGGCGACGATCGCATGCTCACCGCCGACACCAACCTGGTCGAGGTGCGCTCGGCCGTTCAATACATCCAGCCCGATCCCCTGAAGATCCTGTTCCGCGCCAAGAACGTCGAGGACACGCTCACGCTGGTGAGCGAGAGCGCCATGCGCGAGGCCGTCGGTCAAGCCTCCCTCGATGAGGCGCTCGCGCGCGATCCGAAGATCACCGACCACGCCAAGGCGCTGCTGCAGCGGACGATCGACAACTACGGGATCGGCGTGCGCATCATCAGCGTGGCGCTCGGCGATGTGATCGTGCCGGATCCGGTGCAGGACGCCTCGCGTGACGCCATCAAGGCGAGCAAGGACAAGGATCGACTGCAGGAGGATGCGACGACCTACGCCAACGACATCGTGCCGCGGGCACGCGGCGAGGCCGCGAAGCAACTGCTCGACGCGCAAGCGTACCGGGCGCAGGTGCTCGACGTGGCCCAGGGCGATACCGCGCGCTTCGATCAGGTGCTCGCGCAGTACGAGCACGCGCCCGCCGTGACGCGCGAGCGCATGTACCTCGACGCGATGAACCAGGTCTACAAGCAGGCGAGCAAGGTGATCGTCGACGCCAAGACCGGCGGCAACATGCTCTATCTGCCGCTCGACAAGCTGGTCTCGCCGCTGCAGGGCGGGGCGGGCGATGCCTCGGCGCCGGGCGCGCGCCTGCCCGAGGTGCAGGTTGCGCCGCCCGAGGATCCGGCCCGGGCGCGGGGAGTGCGCTGATGCAGACCCGCATTCTCTACATCATGATCGGCGTCGTCGCCCTCATCCTGATCGTGCGCGCGAGTGTCTTCACGGTGAGCGAGGGCGAGCTGGCGATCAAGTCGACGGGCGGCGAGATCATCGACTCGAACTTCAAGCCCGGGCTGCACTTTCGGATCCCGCTCGTCAACGAGGTCACGAAGTTCGACGGCCGCATCCTCACCCAGACCTACCAGTCGGAGCACTTCCTCACGCGGGAGCAGGAGCAGCTCAACGTCGACTTCTACGTGAAGTGGCGCATCGCGAACCTGCGCCACTACTACGAGTCGACCGGCGGCAGCGAGGATGTGGCCAATGCGCGCCTCGGCGAGGTGATCCGCGACAGCATCAAGACCGCCGTCACGCAGCGCACGCTGCAACAGGTCGTGACCGCCGACCGCACGACCTTCACCGACGTGGTGTTCAGAAACGTGCGCACGTTCGCCGAGCAGCTCGGCGTCGAGCTCATCGACGTGCGCATCACCAAGATCGACCTGCCGCAGCAGGTGCAGGACTCGGTGTTCGAGCGCATGCGCTCGACCTTCAAGGCGCAGGCCGCCAAATCGCGCGCCGAGGGCGTCGAGGCGGCGGACAAGATTCGCGCGCAGGCGAACAAGGAGCAGACCGAGATCCTCGCCGAGGCGGGCAAGCAGGCGAGCCAGATTCGCGGACAGGGCGATGCCGCGGCGAGCGAGGTCTACGCCCGCTCCTACTCGAAGAACGCGGAGTTCTACGACTTCTACCGCAGCATGCAGTCCTATCGCGAGGCGCTCGGGCAGTCGGGCGATCTGCTCGTGGTGTCACCCGACAGCGCGTATTTCAAGTACTTCGGCAAGCCGCAGACGCCGCCCTCGCGTTAACCGGGGACCCTTCAATATCATGGACATTGGCTGGGCAGAGCTGGGTCGTTACTTGGGCGGCGCCTTCGCGCTCTACCTGGTGCTCGAGGGCATCCTGCCGTTCCTCAATCCGAACGCCACCAAGCGGATCATGGGCAAGCTCGCGCAGGCCGATCCGCGCCAGCTGCGCTGGTTCGGCCTGATCAGCATGGTCGTGGGTCTCGCGATTCTGTGGATGGCCCGCAATGGGTAAGAGCCTCATCGTCATCGGCCTGCAGTGGGGCGATGAGGGCAAGGGCAAGGTCGTCGACCTGCTCACCGACCGTGCGCAGGCAGTGGCACGCTTTCAGGGCGGTCACAACGCAGGTCACACGCTCGTCATCGGCGGCAAGAAGACCGTGCTCTCGCTGATCCCTTCCGGGATCCTGCACGCGCAGGTGCAGTGCCTGATCGGCAACGGCGTCGTGCTCTCGCTCGAGGCGCTGTTCAAGGAAGCGCAGATGCTGATCGATGAGGGCGTTCCGGTGCTCGAGCGCTTGAGGGTGAGCCCGAACTGTCCGCTGATTCTCGCCTCGCACATCGCGCTCGATCGGGCGCGTGAGCAGGCCCAGGGCGCGAAGGCCATCGGCACGACGGGGCGCGGCATCGGGCCCGCCTACGAGGACAAGGTGGCGCGGCGCGCGGTCAGGGTCGCCGATCTGTTCCACCGCGAGCGCTTCGCGGCCAAGCTCGGCGAGATCCTCGACTATCACAACTTCCTCCTGCAGCAGTACTACAAGCGGCCCCCGGTCGACTTCCAGAGCGTGCTCGAGTCGAGTCTCGCGCTCGGCGAGCGCCTCAAGCCGCTGGTCGCGGATGTCACCGGCATCCTCGACAGGCTCTGCGCCGACGGGCGCAACGTGCTCTACGAGGGCGCCCAGGGCGCGATGCTCGACGTCGATCTCGGCACCTACCCGTACGTCACCTCCTCGACGACAAGCGCCGGCGGCGCGAGCCCCGGAACGGGCTTGGGTCCGCTGCGCTTCGACGCGGTGCTCGGGATCGTCAAGGCGTACGCGACGCGCGTGGGGGCGGGACCCTTTCCCACCGAGCTCTTCGATGAGCTCGGCCAGCACCTCTCGCGGGTCGGCCACGAGTTCGGCTCGGTGACCGGACGGCAACGCCGCTGTGGCTGGTTCGATGCCGTTGCGCTCCGGCGGTCGGTCGTGCACTCGAGCTGCTCGCAGCTTTGCGTGACCAAACTCGACGTCCTCGACGGCCTCGACACCATCCGCGTGTGCGTGGGCTATCGCATCGAGGGCCGCGTCATCGACACCCCGCCGCTGCTCATCGACCGGTTCGCCGACGTCGAGGCGGTCTACGAGGAGCTGCCGGGCTGGCGCGAGAGCAGCGTGGGCGCGCGTCGCTACGAGGACCTGCCGGCGAACGCCCGCCGCTATCTCGAGCGGCTCGAGGCACTGGTCGGCGTGCCGATCTATCTCGTCTCGACCGGTCCCGATCGCGAGCAGACCATCGTGCGGCGGCATCCCTTCGATTAGGGCGGCCCGGGTTGCCGTCATGCTGCGGACCCCGGCCGCGATTCTCCTGCTCGCCGCCCTTGCGGGCGCTGAAGTACCGGCGTCCGCATCCGTGCGCCCGCCCGCCGCGCCCGCCGAGCCAGGGAACGCCCCCGCGTCCGTCGCCCCCGCGTCCGTTGCTCCCGAGCATCGGCCCTGGCTCGATCGGCAGCGCTCGCCGGAGGAGCGGGCACGGCGGGCTCTGGCGGCGATGACGTTCGGGGAGAAGATCGGTCTGTTGCACGCTCCCTCGCCGCTCGACCGGCGCAACCCGTCGGGCGAGAGCAGTATCCCCGCCGCCGCGTTGATCCCCTCGGCGGGGTTTGTGCCCGGTGTACCCCGCCTGGGCATTCCGATGCTCACCGAGACCGACGCGAGTCTCGGCGTCGTGAACCCCGCCGGCTTGCGCCCCGGCGATCGCGCGACCGCGTTCGCCTCGGGCCTCGCGCTCGCCGCAAGCTTCGATGTCGAGCTGGCCCGGCGCATCGGCGTGGCGATCGGCGAGGAGGCGCACGCCAAGGGCTTCAACGTGCTGCTCGGCGGTGGCATGGACCTCACCCGCGATCCGCGCAATGGCCGCAACTTCGAATATCTCGGCGAAGATCCGCTGCTCGCCGGCCTGCTCGCGGGAGCCGCCGTCTCCGGCACGCAGTCCGTGCACGTGCTCTCGACGCTCAAGCATTTCGCGCTCAACGCCAACGAGACCAACCGCACGACGCTCGATGCGCGCATCGAGCGAGGGGCACTGCGTGAATCGGACCTGCTGGCCTTCGAGGTGGCGATCGAGCGCGGTCATCCCGGCTCGATCATGTGCGCATACAACGCGGTGAACGGCGCGCCCGCGTGCGGCAACGCCTGGCTCTTGAGCGAAGTCCTGAAGAAGGACTGGCGCTATCCCGGGTGGGTCATGTCGGACTGGGGCGCGACGCACGGCGTGGCCGATGCGCTCGCCGGGCTCGACCAGGAGTCGGGTGAGCAGCAGGACCCGGTGGTGTGGTTCAACCGCCCGCTCGCCGCCGCCGTCGAGGCGGGCGGCGTGCCGCGCGCACGCATCGATGACATGGCGCTGCGGATCCTGCGGGCGATGTTCACCGTGGGCCTCATCGATGATCCGCCGGTGCGTGGTGGGCCGATCGATGAGGCGCGTCACGACGCGCTTGCGCTCGAGGAGGCCCGCGAGGGCATCGTGCTCCTCAGGAACGAGCATCTGTTGCCGCTCGCCCGCGACCTCAAGCGCATCGCCGTGATCGGCGGCGATGCGGATCTCGGCGTCATGTCGGGCGGCGGCTCGGCGGAGGTCCTGCCTTCGAATGGCCCGTATGTGCAGATTCCCGCGGGTCCTCACGGCGAGCGGGTCCGCCACTGGACCGAGATCCTCGATCCCTCACCGCCGCTGCGCTCGATCGAGCGCGCCGCGCCCGGGTCGGCCGTGCGCTTCGATGACGGACGCTTTCCCGAATCGGCCGCGGCGCTCGCCGCACAGTGCGATGTCGCGCTCGTGTTCGTGACGCGCCACGAGGCCGAAGGCTATGACGATGCCGACGTGGAGCTCTCGGCGAGCCAGAACGCCCTCATTCGCGCGGTCGCCGCCGCGAATGCGCGCACCGTGGTCATCCTGGAGACCGGAAATCCGGTCGCTCTGCCCTGGCTCGATGCGGTCCCGGCGGTGCTCTCGGCGTGGTTTCCGGGTCAGGAAGGGGGCCGGGCCATCGCCGAGGTGCTCTTCGGCGAGGTCAATCCATCCGGCCGCCTGCCGATGAGCTTTCTGCGCTCGAGCGCCGATTTCGTCCGCCCGGAGCTGCCGAACCTCGGCGCCGAGCCGGGCACGCCGGTGAGCATCGACTACACCGAGGGTGCGCAGGTCGGCTACCGCGGTGAGCGGATGCGGGACGTGATCCCCCTGTTCGCCTTCGGCAGCGGACTCTCCTATACGAGCTTCGAGTATCGCGACCTGACGGTGCGCGGCGGTCGCACGGTCCAGGCGCAGTTCGAGGTGCGCAACACCGGCGAGCGCTCAGGCGTGGATGTTCCGCAGCTCTATCTCACCGCCTCACCCGGTGGCCCGCTCGTCAGGCTTCTCGCCTTCGAGCGCGTGGCGCTCGCGCCCGGCGAGGCGCGCACCCTCGTCCTGCGGGCCGACCCGCGCTGGCTCGCGCACTTCGATGAGGGGCGCCGGGCCTGGGTGATCGAGGGCGGGCGCTACCGCCTCGCCCTCGGGCATTCATCGATGAGCTTGTCCTTGAGCGGCGAGACTGGCATCGTCGCGCAACGCCTGCCGCCCTGATCGAGGCGCGGGGCCCAAGGGGGGCACCATGAGGATGACGAACGCATGAGTAATGACATCGCTGTCACCCGGGCTCCGGCCGGACGGGAGCAGACCGCGGACGCACGCGACTCGACCCATCGGCCGGTGACGTACTCGGGCGATCTGAAGGCGTTCGTGTTCATGCTGTTCTTCGCCTTCGGCGGCATCACCAGCCTCAATGACGTGCTCATTCCGAAGCTCAAGGAGCTGTTCACGCTGTCGCACGCCGAGGTGATGCTCGTTCAGACCGCCTTTTTCGCCGCCTACTTTCTCATCTCGATGCCGGCCGCCTTGCTGGTCGAGCGCCTCGGCTATATGCGCACGGCGGTGGTGGGACTGCTGCTCATGACCGCAGGGTGCCTGCTGTTCGAGCCGGCCTCCGCCTCGAGCCTTTTCGGAGTGTTTCTGCTCGCTCTGTTCGTTCTTGCGGCCGGGATCACGACGGTGCAAGTGGTGGCCAATCCGCTGATCTCGATGCTCGGGCCTCCAAGCACTGCGAGCAGCCGCCTCACCTTCGCGCAGGCCTTCAACTCGCTCGGCACGACGATTTTCCCCTATGTCGGCTCGCGACTCATCTTGGGCTCTCTGAGCCACGTCGATCCCAGGCAGCTCTCGGGACCGGCGCTCGATGCGTATCGCGCGGCCGAGACGCGCACCGTCGTGCACACCTACTGGGGACTCGCCGCGGCGCTCGTGTTGCTCGCCGGTGCCGTGTGGCTGCGTCGCAAGGCGCTCACCGAGCCCGAGGCGCCGCGCACGCCGCTGCTGCGAGCGTTCAACCTGCTCGCACGCCCACGGTTTGCCTTCGGCGCGCTGTGCATTTTTCTCTACGTCGGCGGCGAGGTGGCGATCGGCTCGGTGATCGTCAATTACCTGATGCAAGGCAGCGTGCTCGGTCTCGCGCCCGAGGTGGCGGGCGAGCACGTGCCCTACTACTGGGGGGGAGCGATGCTGGGCCGGTTCATCGGCTCGTACGTGCTGCGCCGGGTGGCACCCGGCAAGGTGCTGGCCGGTGCGGCATTCTGCGTGATCACGCTGCTCACGATCTCGGCAAACGCCGTGGGCTGGGTCTCGGGATATTCGCTGCTCGCGATCGGTCTGTTCAATTCGATCATGTTTCCCACGATCTTCACGCTCGCGAGCGAGGGGCTCAAGGAGCGCGCCGCAGAGGGCTCCGGGATCATCTGCATGGCCATCGTCGGCGGGGCCTGCGTGCCGCCGTTGATGGGGTGGGTGGCCGATCTCCTCAATGCAGCGCGGGGCAGCGACAGCACGGTCTTTCCGAAGCTCGCGCTGCTCGTGCCGGCCTTGTGCTACTGCGGCATCCTGGCCTACGGCTGGCTGGCCCGCCGCCCGCTCGCGGCGTCGGCCGCGGTGCGCGCTTAGGGCCTCGGCCCCTGCAGGAAACGGGCAGGGGCACCTAAGGGTGCGTGCATCGAGCGGCGGATGTCGCAGGCTCAAAAGCGCATCCGCATTCGCGTGCTAACATCGTCCGACCCTCGAACTGGTGAGCTATGACTGATCGACTGACCTCGCTATTGCTGGATCGACCCTGGCTACTGGCCGACGGTGCCACGGGCAGCAACCTGTTTCATCGCGGACTGCAGGCGGGCGATGCGCCGGAGCTGTGGAACGAGACCTATCCGGAACGCATCGGCGAGCTCGCGCGCGCCTTCATCGAGGCGGGCGCGGACATCATTCTCACCAACACCTTTGGGGGCACGAGACATCGGCTGAAGCTGCACAAGGCCGAGGGGCGCGTCGCCGAGCTCAACGAGAGGGCCGTCGCCATCGCGCGCGCCGAGGCGGCGCGCGTCGATCGCGTCGTGCTCGTCGCAGGCAGCATGGGTCCGACGGGCGAGATTCTCGAGCCCTTGGGCCCTTTGAGCTCTGAAGCGGCCCGCGAGGCTTTTGCCGAGCAGGCAGCCGCGCTCGCGCGGGGCGGGGCCGATGTCCTCTGGGTGGAGACGATGAGCTCGATCGAGGAGACCGAGGCGGCGATCGCCGGTGCACGGACCACGGGATTGCCGGTCGTCGCGACGCTGAGCTTCGATACCAACGGCCGCACGATGATGGGCATCACGCCGGCGACGCTCGCCGAGCTCAATCACAAGCATCATCTCGAGGCCTGCGGCAGCAACTGCGGCGTGAGCCCCGCGGAACTGATCGCTTCGATCGTCAATCTGGCCGCGGCCTCGGATCCCGCGACCATTCTGGTCGCGAAATCGAACTGCGGCATTCCGCAGTACGTCGACGGCGCCATTCGCTTCAACGGCACACCCGAGCTCATGGCGCGCTATGCCTGTCTCGCGCTCGATGCCGGCGCCCGCATCATCGGCGGCTGCTGCGGTACGACGCCCGAGCACCTGCGCTTGATGCGCAGCGCGCTCGAGGCGCACACCAAGGGCCCGAAGCCCGACACCGCGGCGATCGAGGCGGCGCTGGGTCCGATCTCCTCCGGGGCGCGCGCGCAGCTGCGCGGCGAGCTCGACCGGCAAGCGGGCGCTGCCGCGGGCGCCGTGCAACGACGCTCCGGAAGCCGGCGCGGCTCGCGCGCCGAGAACACCGCAGGCTGAAAGCCGCACCTCGGCGTCTTGCGCGTCGGTGCGACGCAGCGGGCGCTCACGTCACGAGCATCGGGGGCTGAATCCATGAGTTCCAATTCGAATCGGGTCCCCTTGAAGGGCAGCGAGCGTCGCGCGCTTCCGGGCGCACGGGTGCTCGGGCCGGCCGACTCCAGCGAGCGCCTGGAGGTGAGCGTGATCGTGCGGCGGCGGGATGCAGCCGCCTTCGCATCGCGCGTGACCTCCCTCGCATCGGCCGAGCGACCGCGTGCCGCGCACCTGAGCCGTGCCGATTACGCGAAGGCGCATGGCGCCGACCCGAAGGACCTCGAGGCGGTCCGCAGCTTTGCGCAGGCGCATGGCCTGGCCGTCGTGCAGGCTCATGCGGCGCGTCGCACGGTCGTGCTCTCGGGCACGGTGGATGCTTTCTGCGCGGCCTTCGGTGTGCGGCTCGAGCGCATCGCGCACGCCGGCGGCACTTATCGAGGCCGCACCGGACCCGTGAACGTACCCGCACCGCTTGCCGGCCTCATCGAGGCCGTCCTCGGGCTCGATAACCGCCCGCAGGCCCAGCCCCAGTTTCGCGTACGGCCGACCCGCGGCAACGTGCGCTGGCATCGGCTCGCGAAAGCGCCCGTTGCCTTCACACCCCCCGAGGTGGGTGCGCTTTACCGCTACCCCGGCGCCCGCGGGGCGGGCGAGTGCATCGCCCTCATCGAGCTCGGCGGAGGCTTCCGGCCCGCCGATCTCGACACCTACTTCGCGAGTCTCGGGATTGCCGCGCCCGCCGTCACCGCGGTGTCCGTCGATCACGCGACCAACGCGCCGTCGGGCGATGCGAACGGGCCGGACGGTGAGGTCATGCTGGATATCGAGGTCGCCGGCGCGCTCGCGCCGGGCGCGAGCATCGTCGTGTATTTCGCGCCCAACACCGATGCGGGCTTCCTCGACGCCATCACCAGCGCCATCCACGACACCACGCATAATCCACAGGTGCTCTCGATCAGCTGGGGGAGCGCCGAGTCCTCCTGGACCTCGCAGGCAATGACCGCCATGGACCAGGCCTTCCAGAGCGCGGCAGCGCTCGGGGTGACGGTGTGTGTGGCGGCCGGTGACAACGGCTCGAGCGACGGGGTGGGCGATGGAGCCGATCACGTGGATTTCCCTGCCTCATCGCCGTTCGCGCTCGCCTGTGGAGGCACTTCGCTCATCGCGAGCGGAGCCTCGATCGGCAGCGAAACCGTGTGGGACGATGGAGCTCAGGGCGGCGCCACCGGAGGCGGCGTGAGCGGCTTCTTTGGCCTCCCCACCTGGCAGCGCGGGCTGAGCACGCGCACCCGCCAGGGCGGCAGCGCGCTCGGCAAGCGCGGCGTGCCGGATGTCGCGGGCGATGCCGATCCCGAGACCGGCTACAAGGTGCGGGTCGACGGGACCGATACGGTCATTGGCGGCACGAGTGCGGTGGCGCCCCTGTGGGCCGCGCTCATCGCCCAGCTCAATGAAAGCGCCGGTAAGCCGCTCGGCTTTCTGAACCCGGGGCTCTACCAGAATCCGCAGGCGCTGCGCGACGTGACCGAGGGGAGCAACGGTGATTTCATCGCGACCCCCGGCTGGGATGCGTGCACGGGGCTCGGCAGCCCGAACGGCTCGATGCTCGCCAGCGTTCTCAAGCCCTGAGGGCGCCCGAGGTCTGCGGTGCGCCCGAGGTGCTGCGCCTCGCGCTCAGTGCAGGTGCCAATGCTCCGGCGTGCCGAACAGACCGAGAATGCCGGTGACGATCAGATAAATTGCGACGATGTAGTTCAGGAGTCGCGGCACGATCAGGATCAAGACGCCGGCGATGAGGGCGACGATCGGCGCGAGGCTCAGATGCATGCTGAAGTTCATGAAACTCTCCTCGAACAGCGGACATTCAGTGAAAAAGCTTCATCGCGTGCAGCACCGTCTCCCAGACGCCCCATGCCAGAGGTATTCCGACCGCGAGCCATAGCAGGATGAATCGTGCGCTCATGGGGCGATCCTTCAGCTTGCAGGCACCGGTTCACGATAGTGGAAGCGCTCCGGCACCGGGCGCATCGCCAGGTTGCACAGGAGCCCGATGAACAGCAGAGCGCACATGATGTACATCGTCACCGAATAGGCCTGCGCCTTCGGCACGCCGTGATGGATCTGATAGTCGCGGATGTAATTGACGAGCACCGGACCGAGCACACCGGCCGCCGACCAGGCGGTGAGCAGTCGTCCGTGAATCGCTCCAACGTGCATGGTGCCGAACACATCGCGCAGATACGCGGGTATGGTCGCGAAGCCGCCGCCGTACATCGAGAGAATGATGCCGAAGGCGAGCACGAACGGCACCGTCGAGCTCAGGTGGCCGAGCTGCGGCACCGAGAAGTAAAGGAGAATTCCAAGCCCGAAGAAAATGAAATAGGTATTGCGGCGCCCGATGTAGTCGGAGAGCGACGCCCAGATGAATCGCCCTCCCATGTTGAACAGGCTCAGCAGCCCGACGAAGCCCGCCGCGGCTTCTGCGCCCACCTTGCCGCTGAAGATCTCCTGGATCATGGGCGAGGCCTGTCCGAGCACGCCGATGCCGGCGGTGACGTTCATGCAGAGCACGCCCCAGAGCAGCCAGAATTGCCGCGTCCGCCAGGCGACATCGACCGCCACCTGGGCGCGGGTCACGAGCGGGCGCGGCTCCTCGAGCTTGCGCGCGCGGGCGCTGTCGGGCTTCCATCCCGGCGCCGGTACGCGCGCCGCGTACACGCCGATTTGCATGGCGAGAAAGTAGATCACCCCCATGGTCACGAAGGTTTCGAGCACGCCGTTCGAGGTCGGCGTGCTGAAGTGCTTCATGAGCATCACCGACAGGGGCGAGCCGATGAGGGCACCGCCGCCGAATCCCATGATGGCCATGCCGGTGGCCATTCCCGGGCGATCCGGAAACCACTTAATGAGGGTGGACACCGGAGAGATGTAGCCGATGCCGAGACCGCAGCCGCCGAGTACGCCGTAGCCGAGATAGAGCAGGACGAGCGAGTGCAGGCGGATGGCGATGGCGGAGACGATGAAGCCGCCGCCGAAGCACAGGGCCGACACGAACATGGACTTGCGCGGACCGACGCGCTCGACCCAGCGCCCGAACAGCGCCGCGGACAGACCGAGGACGGCGATCGCGATCGAGAAGGTCCAGCCGATGGTCTTCAGGTCCCAGTCCCCAGGCGCGGAATGCGTGAGCCCGATCACCTTCGTGAGAGGCAGGTTGAAGGTCGAGAAGGCGTACACCTGTCCGATCGAGAGGTGCACGGCGAGCGCCGCGGGCGGGATGAGATAGCGGTTATAGCCCGGAGGGGCCACCGTGCTTTCGCGGTCGAGGAACGAGGGCATACTGGATGCGGGAGCGTCGTGGGCTTAGTTATTGATTAAGTTCAAATATGCGCCAAAGGCGCGCAGGTTGCCAGTGCGACGTGCATCACACTCGCCGCGACTGTAGGTCTCCTCCGACGTCCCGTTTCCGCATCCGGTAGCCGAACTTGAAAAACGTGACCCTCTGTGTCGCCCGCGCATGCCTTACCGCGTAGCTTTTCACCACTCATGTACGCGCTCAAGCTTGCGGGCCGCGCCTCGATCGAGGCGAGACTTCGGTGGGGGTGGCCCGTTGTGCTGCTCGCCGCAGTGTGCGCGTGCGTGTCCGCCCAGGCGAGCTGCCTGACGAGCACGGATCCGACGATCGCGCGGCTGCAGCAGTTGGTCGGCGAGAACGCCAGCCAGGCGATCAAAGAGGCGCAGAACGAGCTCGATGCGCTGAAGCGCGACGCGAGCTCGAACAAGTTCAGCGATGGGCAGCGCGCCGCCGCGCTGTTCGCCGTCCAGGCCGAGGCGTACGGCTTGCTCGAGCTCGATGCCGATGCGCGCAAGACCGCGGCCAAGGGACTCGAGCTCGTCCCGAGCGCACGTGACCTCGTGCATCTCGAGCTGCTGTCCGCCTACTCGGAGGAGGTGTTCGAGAAGGCTTCCATTGCCGGCTCGATCGAGGCCATCGAGGCCGCGCGAGTATTGCAGCCCCGGGGCTCGCTCGCCGACACCTGCCTGCTCATCTCGCGCGGCCTGCTCGAGCACCGCCAGGACCGCGCCGACCTCGCGATCGTCACGCTCACCCAGGCCTACCGCGCAAGCATCGCCCCGGCGGTGAGCGAGCCCCACATTCGCGCCGCCGATTACCTCTCGCTGGTCATGCGCAGCATGGGCGACTACCCGCAGGCGCTCGCGCTCAACCAGGAGAAGATCGACTGGGACACCACCCACGAAGCCGTCAATGCGCTCTCGGTCTCGCGCTTCATGCGCGGCCAGATCTACAAGCTCATGCACAACTACAAGGCGGCGATCGATGAGTATGCGCAGGCTCGCAAGCTCAGCGCTTCGCTCAACGACCATATCGGCATCGCTTTTGCGGATCGGACCACCTGCGAGTCGCACATCGAGCTCGGCCAGCTGGCGCTCGCCGAGCGCGAATGCAGCAGCGCACTGCGCACCTTCTCGAGCGCGCACGTCTCGGATGCGAGCAAGGAGACCGAGGCGCTCCTCGCCCGCATCGATCTCGAGTCCGGACACCCCGAGAGAGCGCTGCTCACGCTCAATCACGTGCTCGATCATGGCGGCGCCGACATCTCGCCTCGGCAGATCGCGCCGATCTACGAGTGGCGGGCGCGCACCAATGCCGCGCTTCGCGACTACCGCGACGCCTACGACGATCTGCGCCAGTACATCGCGCTCTACACCGAGGCCAATGACGCGGAGCGCAACCGCGAGGTGAGCGCGCAGCGCGCACGCTTCGAGACCGATCGCGAGGTCGAGCGCAACGCGGCCCTGCAGCGCGAGCTGGCCCTCTCCCAGGAGCACGCGCACCGCCAGGCACTGCAGCTGCGCTGGAACACGATCGCGGTCAGTGTGGGCGCCGTGGTGATCACGCTGCTGATCTACTTTCTGATCGCGAACCGCACCTATCGGCAGCGACTCGTGCAGCTGGCCCGCGAGGACTCGCTCACGGGCTTGCCGAACCGGCGCCGCACGGCCGAGCTTGCCGAGCTTGCGCTCAAGGAGGCGAGCCAGAGCCAGCGCCCGCTCACGCTCGCGGTGATCGACATGGATCACTTCAAGGAGATCAACGACCGTTGCGGGCACGCGGCGGGTGACACGGTGCTGCGGGAGTTCGCACGCGCCGGCCGCGAGGCGCTGCGCGAGACCGACATCCTCGGACGCTGGGGCGGGGAGGAGTTCCTGCTGGTGATGCCCGACACACCCGTCGAGCTCGCCCTCGCGAGTCTCGAGCGGCTGCGCACGCTCGTCTTCAACATTGCGCTGCCCCCCTCGGGCACCGGTCTGGTGGTCAGCTTGAGCGCGGGACTGGCGAGCCTCGATGCGAGCACGCACTCGCTCGATGAGCTGATCGCTCAGGCGGATGCCGCACTCTACATGGCGAAGAACGAGGGTCGTGATCTCATCCGCGTTGCCGAGGATCATCACGAGCACCCGGCGATCGAGGATCTGCGAATCAGCGTGTGATTCGGCGCGCGGGGGCCAATGACGCCAGCGCGGCTTCTCTAGCCACCAGTGCCTCGCGCCAGGCGGGCAGTGCCGCCAATCCCTCGTACCAGCGGCAGATCTCCGGGAAGCGCCCCACCGGCAGCTCCAGCCGAAGCGCAGTGGGAAGAAGTCCTCCGATGGAAAAATCGGCGATCGTGAGCCGATTGCCGACCATCCAGGTCTTGCCCAGCAGAGAGTCGTTGAGGACCGTCGCGAAGCGGATAAAATTTTGCTCACCACGCGAGAGGAAGGCCGGGTCGGGCGGGCCCAGGCCGAGCACATCCTTCGAGCCCTTCTCGTAGGCAACCATCCCGCACGCCTCGGCATCCCAGTGTGCGCTTTGCCAAAACAGCCAGCGCAGAACATCGGCTTGACCTCTCGGATCGGACGGCCACACGCCGCTCTCCGGGCGCTTGGACGCCAGGTAGACCAGAATGGCGTTCGACTCCCAGAGAACGAACCCGTCATCCTCGAGTGTTGGAATCTTCTTGTTCGGATTGAGTGCGACGTAACCGGGGTTGCGCTGATCGCCCCGTCCCAGGTCGACCGGCTTCAGATCACAGTCGAGGCCGAGGTGGTTCCTGAGAGCGATGATACCGATCACGCGGCCCGACGGCGGGAATAGATAAATCCTCATGGGATGCTCGATGCGCGAGCCTGGGAGATGGGGACGGCGTGGCTCGCTCGGAGCACGGTCACCTGTGATCCCGCGCGCTTGGCCATCCAGTGCGCGCGTTCGGGGTCGAGCGCACGATCCTGCGCGGCGATGATGACGTAACTCGGTTTGTCGTGCCACGCGGAGGTCAGCTTGGTGTTGAAGGCCGCACCCGATACCGGCATCTGCGAGTGCGCCATGAACTCGGCCTGCGCCTTCGGCAGGTCGGCGCCGAAGTCGGCGGCAAACTTCGTGGGATCGAGAAAGACGAAACCGTCCTTGGTCTGCTTCAAGTCTTCACTCGCCGGCGGCCTGGGTGGGGCTACCTCGCTGCTGGTCTCGCCGACGTCGGGTTGAAGTGCAGCCACATAGACGAGTGCTTTCACCTTGGGATCGCTCCCCGCAACCGTGATGATGGAGCCGCCATAGCTGTGGCCGACGAGCACGACCGGGCCGTCCTGCTGATCGAGGACGCGTCGGGTCGCGGCCACATCCTCGTCGAGCCCGGTCAGCGGCTGCTGCACGATGCTGACCCGATATCCATCCCGGGTCAGCACGTCATAAACCCCCCTCCAGCTCGATCCGTCGATGAGCACGCCGTGGACCAGGACGATCGCCACGGGCGCCGTGGGCGACGGAGCCGAGCGCGCATTCGTGCTCGCCGCGATCATGAGAGCCGTTATCGCCCCGAGAAACCTTCGCGTCTTTTTCATGCCAGACTCCAAGTTCAACGCCGAGTGCCGTCCAAGGGCCCGCTATCGCTGATTGGCCGCCGGGTACGCCTCGGCCAGGACGATGGATCCCGTCTCCAGCAGCGACTTCAAGTTGGAGATGATCTTCGGCCAGCCGCCGGACACCGCTGCGATGAACTTCGAGGGATCGCGCTCGATGCTGTGGGTGATCGAGAGCTTGACGGCGGTGCCGCTGGGCTCGAGCTCCAGCGTGCAGTGCGATTCCCCTTCGGCCTTGAGCTCCGGCTTGCTCTGGTGCTGCCAGCGGATCACCAGGCGCCGCGGCGGCTCGGCCTCGAGAATCTCGCCCGCGTCGAGAACCTGGCCATCCCGGGACAACATTCTCCAGGCGGAGCCTTGGGTCCACTCGCTTTCGCAGTGCACGCCGAACCAGTACTGCTTCATGAACTCCTCATCGGTGGTCAGTGCCGACCACAGCTTCTCCGGGGTGGTGCGGATGTAGGTCACGTAGACAAAGGTCGATCTAGCCATTGGGTTTCTCCAGTCGTCGTTTGAGATTCGCAAGCGCCCTGAGGCGCGGCTTTTCGAATTTCGCAATCCAGCGCTCGTAGATGTCCTGCAGCGGCACGGGATTGAGGAAGTGCAGCTTTTCGCGGCCGCGGCGCACCGTGGCGATCAGATTGGCCGCCTCCAGAAGATCCAGGTGCTGCGTCACGCCTTGCCGCGTCATGTCGAGGTGCTCGCACAGCTCGTTGAGGGTGCGGCCATCGTGCGCATGCAGCAGGTCGAGGAGCCTGCGCCGGCTGGGATCGGCCAGGGCCTTGAACAGCGAGTCGGTGTCGTCGTGCTCGGTCATTGATTAATAGGCAAGTAAATGCTTGCATTAATCATATGCAAGAATTTACTTGCATGTCAATGCGTGGCTCGACTCCTCGGCGATCGGTACGGGTTCTAAGCGGGGCGGGAGCTCAATAAATCCAACTGCGGGTGGTTTGCCGAAGCGGCCCCACCCGCTACGGCAGCTTGGTTTTGGCCGCGCGCCTTCTTTTCTTCCGGCGATCCAAATACTCGTCGATCGCCTGCCTGATGATGAACTGCACGGGCATCTGCAGGTCGTCCGAAAGCCGCTTCAGCGCGGCGATCTGCCGCGCGAGCAAGTAGGGCGGATAGCGCCTTGCGATCTGCTCACCCGGAGGTTTCTTGGCCATGAAAAGATCGTAGCATGTGAAGTTTCACGCAGTCATGGTGGCGCGCCGTGGCATCGCTCACCACAGGATCATCGGGGCCGATTGTGACAAGACCAAGAATGCTGATGGAGGCCGTGAGGGGATGACTATTCCACGTTGCCATAGGTCCGTACGAGCTCGGCCATCTCTTGCGTCTTCTCGTCCGCGCTGAAGGCGGCCGCGACCGATCGCCGATTGCTCTCAGGCTGGTTCTGACTCACTTTCCACTTGCCTTCGAGTGCGGTGAGCTCGATCTCGATGCCGACGATGTTTTTCATCTGCGCTTCGATATAGTCACCGGGGGCATCGCTGACCGCCCAGGGCTGCGCACGGCGGGCCTCTCGCGCAGCCGTCAGGGTCTTGATCTGATCCGCGACCCACGCTCCCTGGTCCCTTAGCTTGGCCGTACCGCGAGCCTGGACCATCGTGTAGTTCCAAGTGGGCACGACCTTTCCGGTTTCCTTCTTTGTTCTGTACAGAGAGGGGCTCACATAGGCGTCGGGGCCTCGAAACACGACGAGCACAGGCTGAGAATCGAGCTCGCGCCACTGCGGATTGGCGCGCGCAATATGGGCCTTCAGCACTTCGCGCTCATGACTCCCCGTCTCGAGCTCGAACGGCAGCAAGTTCGCAAGCAGTCCACGGGTGCCGTGCGAGATCAGCAGACCGAGAGGATGGTTGCGGACGAAGGCATGCAGAATGTCACGACGATCCTCACGAAACAAAGGTGGGCAATACATCGGATTCCCCCAGGTTGTCAGTGTTTGAGTCTAGGCGGTTGAACGTGCGCGAGCCGGACCGATGAGAAAGAGGGCAACGGCCGCGACCACGAAGGATGCACTGAAAAAAAAGTAAAGTTCCCCCGGCAACCAGCCGCGATCGAGCAGCGCGCCACTCGCGAGCGGGGCAAGTATTGCTCCCAAGCGGCCGATCCCGATCGCCCACCCCATGCCGGTCGTTCGTACCGCCGTCGGATAGAGCGGCGGCCCGACGGCATAAAGGCCCGCCATCGCTGCGTTCGCGATGATGCCGAGCAGCAACGCCGTGTAGAGCGCCATGTCCAGCCGGTGCATGACGAGTCCAAAAGCGACGATCAATAGAGCGCTGCCGATGAGTGTACCGAGCAGCAGGCGGTGCGTGTCGGCGCGCGCCGCGGCAAAAGCGAAGAGGCCGCAGCCGGCTATCCCACCGAGGTTCAACAGCACTCCGCCCGTCATGCCCTGCGCGGCGCTCAGTCCCGCTGCATTCAGAAGACGCGGCGTCCAGCTCAAGATGAAGTAAAAGCCCGCCATCGTGCAAAAGAATACGATCCACACCAGCAGAGTCGGGGGCCTCATCAAGACCCTGAGTTGCGCCCCAGCCGCATCTGGGCCGCTCCGGTGGGCGTTCACGCGGGGCAGTCCCGAGGGGGAGCTGCGAGTCAGCAGAAAGTCGAGTGACTCGGGCAGCCTGCGCCAGGCCAGCGGCCACATCAGCAGCGACAAGGCTCCGCCGATTACAAAGGCCGCGCGCCACCCGTAACGCGGGATCGCATAGGCAGCCAATGCGCCGCCCAGGGTGGCGCCGATCGAATAGCCCATTGCGTACAGGGCGAGCGCCGTCCCCCGCAATTTATCCGGCGCGTACTCCGATACGATGACGGCGACGCTCGCAATCGTGCCGCCAATGCCGATTCCGGTGAGCACCCGCAGCGCGAGCAACTCGGCGTAGCCACGCGCGAGCGCAGAAGACAGCATGCCGAGGCAGGCGAGTGCTGCTGAGAGGAGCACGATGATGCGTCGGCCCCAGCGATCTGCGCAGGGACCGAGTGTCAGTGAGCCCAGCCCCATACCGACGAGCCCGGCACTCAGCAACGCGCCCAGCTGACTATCGAGCAGATGCCAGTCCGCCTTGACGCCCGAGGCGGCGAAGGACATCGCAAGGACATCGAATCCATCGAGCATGTTGAGTCCAACGCAGAGTGCGATCACGGTCAGCTGAAAGGCCGTAACCGGGCCCTGAGCGCGTCTGCGCTGTAGGTCTTGGCTCAAGGCGTCGCTCGCCGGTCGACCTTAAAGCGCCCCACGAGGCTGTAACTGGAGCCGGGATGGATCAGGCGTGCGCTGCTGACGACCGCCCCCCCGGACCAGGTGCGACGCCTGACGTGCAGCACGGGTTCCCCTTCCGGGATCTTGAGCAGTACGCGCATCGCGCGATCCGGCATCAGCGACTGGATAATGTGCTCCACCTCATCGAGTGATCCGAGTTTCATCAGGAATTCATAAGGTGTAGCCCGTGTGAAGTCCTGCTCGAGATACCGAGGCGCAAAGGCAGGCCGAACAAAGCGGTTTTCAATCTGAATGGGCCGATCGTCCTCATAATGGACAATGACCGAATGGAACACCGCGGAGCCCGGTGCAAGTTCGAGTTCGGTCGCGGTCTCAAGATCGCAAGTCTCGGCCGAGAGGCGCTGCACCTTGGCTGAATGCCGATGACCGCGCTCGGCAATCTCGTCGTGAATGTTTCGGATCTCGAGCAGTGTCGACTGCGGCCTGCGTTGTGCGACTCGAGTGCCCGCGCCGGGTCGCCGCGTCACGACGCCGGCCGCCGCAAGATCATGCAGCGCGCCGTGGACGGTCATTCGCGCGGTGCCGAAGGCGTTCGCCAGCTGCGTCTCGGACGGTACGCGATATCCTTCGGGCCATGCGCCGCTGTCGATCTGGGCGAGCACGAACCGCTTGATTCGCTCATTGAGCGGCCGCTTGTCGTCGGGTCCCCCGGGCAGTTCGAAAGAGCGCTTGCGGCGCGCGGTTCTTTGGACAGATTTCAGCATGCTTGACAGTCGTTGCCCTAGTGCAAATACTATTACTCTAGGCTAATAGGATTGCAAGGGGCGGGAGGCTCGTCCACGCACTGGATCGAGCGGCAGGCTTGATGCGGGGAGGGCAACGGGTATGAACATCGCTGCTTCGACGGTCACCGACTTTCAAAACGAGGGGGTCGTGGTGTTGCGGGATGTATTCCGAGACTGGGTAGAACCGCTGTCTCGAGGAGTGGCGGAGGTCATGGCGCATCCCAGCCCCCTGGAGCGGTCCTACCAGCCCCAGGATGGCTCGGCGGCGTTCTTCCAGGACCTCTGCAACTGGCAGCGCATCTCCGCATTTCGCGCATTTGTCTATGAATCGCCGGCGGCCGAGCTCGCTGCCCACTTGATGGGATCGCCCACCTCACGGTTCTTCCACGACCACATACTGGTCAAGCGGCCCGGCAACAGTACCGTTACACCGTGGCATCAAGATCAGCCCTACTACTGCGTGGAGGGTGATCGCACCGTGAGCTTCTGGACGCCTCTGGACCCTGTATCGCGCAGCGTCAGTCTGGAGTGTGTCGCCGGGTCGCATCGTTGGAATACGGCGGGCTACCGGCCGAAGCGCTTCGACGGCAGCCCACTCTATGCAAACGAGCAATTCGAGGACGTACCGGATATTGATGCCCAGCGGGATCAACTCATCATCCGTGGCTGGGACCTGGCACCGGGGGACGCGATCGCGTTCGACTTTCGCACCATTCACGGTGCGCCCGCCAATGCGTCGCCCGTCACTCGCCGTGTCTTTTCATCTCGCTGGGTTGGTTCCGGCGCGCGCTTCGTGCGGCGCGGGGCATCGGGATCGCCGCCATTTCCTCATCTCACGCTTGAGGACGGCGCGCCCTTTGACGCCCCTGAGTTTCCGTTGGTCTACGGTCGATCTGGCTAAACACGGAGGGCTGCGGCGTCCATCAGAATCGTCCCACTGATGCGCACCAATCTACGGTGTCGACGTCTGGCCCGCCATCCGCCAGGGTGACCGGTCTTGCCAGCCCTTCAACGCCTCGGTCGCCCAAGCCGTTGTCTTCGTTGTGTGACATAGGTTGCAGGCGTTCGGGATCTTCAAAGCATCGCTTTCAGCCGGCGTGATGAACTTGAACGTGTGGGCGCGCACATTGACGTCCGCGATGGTCTGTTCGATTTGGGGCATGTGACAGGCGATGCACTCGCTCCCCCCGCTTCCCGGCGCGTGATGGGTGTGCGCTTCGAGGCTCGGCGCATGCGGCCCGTTTTGTGTGTTGGGCCCGTGGCAAGTGGAGCAAATCTCCTTCACCGGCTTGATCAACATCGCATTGTTGTTCGTGCCATGCGCGTCGTGGCAGCTGAAGCAAGTGACGCCGCGCGTGTACATCAAGCTCTGCACGAAATCGTTACCCTGCATCCGGTTCTTGTGCGCGGTGCCATCGGGAAAGTGGGTGAACGAAAGCTCTCCCGGTCTGTGATCCTCGAGCTTCCAGAAATCGACAAGCTGCTTGCCCATGTGAAAGCCGACCGGCCAGTCATAGTATTTGCCCTTGATGGGGTTGGTGAGCGGCTGGCCTTGCGAGTGGCATTGAATGCAGGTGTCGGAGGCTTGCACATAGTTGAGCTTCGCCGGATTGATGATGTTCGCCTTGCCGGGATGCTCCACATGATCGCGGCCGGGACCATGACAGCGCTCGCAGCCGACGTTCCACTCCGTGACCTTCTTGGTGTCGATGTCGTAATTCACCGAATGACATCCATCGCAAAGCGGCCCCGTGGGGCGCTGCATGTTGTCAGGGGGATAAAGGGGCGCCCACCACTCGCTGCCGTTCTTCACGAAGTACGGGCGCCAGAGCTTATGAGTCACATCCCACTGGGCGGGGAATACGAAGTAGTCATCGCCCACTTGCTTGAAATAGCGCTGCTTCCATTTACTGCCATAGACAAGCGCGATCTCGTCCTTGGTGAAGGTCAGCAGCGGATCAGGCTTGGACAGATCGGGAATGATAGCCTCGGGATGAGCGCGCGGATCTAGAACCACATTCGCCATGCGGGTCTTCTGCCATCGATCGTAGATCTCGGGATGGCAGTCCTTGCACGCGCTCGAGCCCACGTACTGTCCGGCGCCGTCCGGCGGTAACTGCGTGGCCGCCACCTCTCGGGAGAGCGGCGCGACACGAGGCAGATGGCGCAGATATCCCGTTAACTGCCAGAGCTTTCGATCGGGCAACGTCCACGCCGGCATGCCAGTGTGGCGAATCCCGTTCTTGAGGTGATAGAACAACTCCCCATCGCTCATGCGCTGGACGGCGGCGCCGCGCAGATCGGGTGGGCGCGGATATTGGCCGCTCCCGATCTCCGTCCTGCCGCCGCCGTCGTAGGCGTGGCAAATCTCGCACTTCTGCGTGTACACCGCCTGCCCCGCCTCGACCTCGGCACTTCCCGAGCCGACATCGAGCGGATTCTGCATCCTGCGGATATCGGCCGGTACCGTGTAATGCAGCAGCCATTGCGCAACGTTCGCCTCGAGCGCCGGCGCATCCTCGCGAGCACTCGAGCCCTCCCAAAGGATGAGGGCAGACAAGCCGGCGCCCAACACGAGGAAGATCGCGACGCATGTCGCCGTGATTCTCAATGCCTGTTTTCCCGTCATTGCAGGCCGCTCATTGCTTGTCGCCGAGTAAGTGGGTCCAGGTGGAACCTAGCTTTAGCGCTCAAGCTATTGATTTTGTGGGTTTTTTAGTCGCAGATCAGATGTGGTGCCCAGGAGAGGACTCGAACCTCCACGAATTGCTTCACTGGTACCTGAAACCAGCGCGTCTACCAGTTCCGCCACCTGGGCTTAGGTGTCTTGGGTCGGCGAGGCGCCGGAATCTACGCACCCGTCCAAGTCTTGTCAATCGAGCGCGCCGCGAGCGTGCGGTCCCCTCGACTTGTAAGCGCGCGCTCGGGGTGGGTACTGTGCGCTCATGCCCGTGAAGATGCCCGCCCCCGAGCCCGAAACGCTGGCGCGCCGTGCGCAGATCGCAGCGGCGATGCGAGCGATCGTTCCCGGGGAAGGCGTGATCGATCATGCAGACGAGCTCGCCCCTTACGAGTCCGATGCGCTCACGGCCTATGCGCAAAAGCCCTTGCTGGTGGTGCTGCCGGAAAACACCGAGCAGGTCGCGGCGGTGCTGCGCTGGTGCGGCGAGCAGGGGGTGCGCGTCGTGCCGCGCGGTGCCGGCACCTCGCTCTCGGGGGGTGCGCTGCCGCTGGCGGACGGCATCCTGCTCGGCTTGAGCCGGCTCAATCGCATCCTCGAAGTCGACTACGACAATCGTCTGGCCGTGGTGCAGCCGGGGGTCACCAATCTTGCGGTCTCGCAGGCAGTCGCCGCACGGGGCTTCTACTACGCGCCCGATCCCTCGAGCCAGGTGGCGTGCACGATCGGCGGCAACGTCGCCGAGAACTCGGGCGGCGTGCACTGCCTGAAATACGGCATGACGGCGCACAACGTGCTCGCACTGAAGATGGTTCTCATGAGCGGCGAGGTGCTCGAGCTCGGTGCTCGCGCGCTCGATGCGCCGGGCTATGACCTGCTCGGCGTCGCGATCGGCTCGGAGGGGCTCCTCGGTGTGGTCACCGAGGTGACCTTGAAGCTCCTCATCAAGCCGCCGCAGGCGCAGGCTGCATTGCTCGGATTTGAATCGGTCGGCTCGGCGGCGCGCTGTGTCGCGGAGGTGATTGCCCAGGGCATCATTCCGGCGGGCATGGAGATGATGGACAAGCCGGCGATTCATGCGGCCGAGGACTTCCTCGGGATCGGCTATCCGCGCGATGTCGAGGCACTGCTGATCGTCGAGGTCGACGGCCCCGCGGAGGAGTGCGCCCATCTCATGGAGCTCGTGACCGCCACGGCGCAGCGCAACGGCGCCTCGACGCTGCGCGTGGCGAGCGGCGAGCAGGAGCGGCTGCGTTTCTGGGCGGGACGCAAGGCGGCCTTCCCGGCGATCGGGCGCATCTCACCCGACTACTATTGCATCGATGGCACCATCCCGCGGCGCTGCCTGCCCGAGATGCTCGCGCGCATGGCGGACATGTCGCTGCGTCACGGGCTGCGCGTCGCCAATGTGTTCCATGCCGGTGATGGCAATCTGCATCCCTTGATCCTGTACGACGCCAACGTGCCGGGCGACCTCGAGCGCGCCGAGGAGTTCGCGGCCGAGATCCTGCGCACCTGCGTTGCGATGGGCGGTGTTCTCTCCGGCGAGCACGGCATCGGCGTCGAGAAGCGCGATCTCATGCCGGAGATGTTCGGCGAGCTCGATCTCGCGCACCAGGAGCGCATCAAGTGCGCCTTTGATCCCGACATGCTGCTCAATCCGGGCAAGGTCTTTCCGACCTTGCATCGCTGCGCGGAGCTCGGGCGTATGCACGTGCATCACGGGCAGCTCAAGTTTCCCGAGCTGCCGCGCTTGTGAGCGAAGCGCCGAGCGTCGTGAGCGAGCGCTCGCCGCGCCACGCCCCGGCGAGCGATGCGGAGGTGCGCGATCTCATCAGTGCGGCCGTGGCCGCACGACGGCGCCTCGAGATCGAGGGCGGCGGGTCGAAACGCGCGCTGCGCTCGCCGGTCACGGCCGATGTGGTGCTCGAGCTGCGCGCGCTCAGCGGCGTGCTCGACTACGACCCGGAGGAGCTCGTGATCCGCGCGTGCGCGGGTACACCGCTCCGAGAGATCGAGACGCTGCTCGAAGAGCGCCAGCAGATGCTCGCCTTCGAGCCCTTCGACCATGCGCTCTGGTTCGGCGCGGAGCCGGGGCGCGCCACGCTCGGCGGCATCATGGCGGCCAACATCTCGGGGCCGCGGCGCGTCTCGAGCGGCGCGGCGCGCGATCACCTGCTCGGCTTCACCGCGGTGTCCGGGCGCGGCGAGCTGCTGAAAGGGGGTGGGGCGGTGGTCAAGAACGTGAGCGGCTTCGACCTGCCGAAGCTCATGGCGGGAAGCTGGGGCACGCTCGCCGTGCTCACCTCGCTCACCGTGCGAGTGGTCCCCCGGCCGCCCGCGCAGACGACGCTGCGATTTTTTGGCCTGAGCGATGCGATCGCGAATCGCCTGATGACGGCGGCGCTCGCAACCCCCGCGGCCGTGTCGGCGGCAGCACACCTGCCCGCCGTGCCTGCATCGGCGGCCGAGACGTTGCTGCGGCTCGAGGGCTTTGGGCCCTCGGTGAAGGCGCGCGTGCGCCTTCTCGAGGAGCACCTGGCCTCCTTTGGCTCGCCCGAGGCACTGCACGATGAGTCGAGCACCCGCGCCTGGCGCCGGGTCGTCGCGCTCGAGCCCTTGCCACGACGCGGCTGCACGTGGTGGCGCTTGTCCGTGCCGCCGGCCCGCGGCGCCGAGGCGGGGGCCGCGCTTGCGGATGCGACCCGCGCCGTGCTCTACGACTGGGGCGGTGGTCTCGTGTATGCCGCGGTTCCCGAACCGGCCCCGGAGAGCGCGCCGCAGAGCGCCGCCGAGAGCGCCGCCGGGGTGCTCGATGCGCGGATTCGCTCGGTCGCACGCACGCTGGGCGGTCACGCGCGATGCGTGCAGGGCTCCGCGGCGCCGGCACCCGCACCGGCAGCGCCGCGCCCGCCCGGCTCGAGTGCGCTGCGGACGCTCAATGAGCGCGTGAAGGCCGCCTTCGATCCATTCGGTATTCTCAATCCCGGCCTCGATCTGGCCGCGGAGCTGTAACGAGCCATGCAGACTCGCTTCGATGCCGCACACCTCACCGATGCGGGGACGGCCGCCGCGGCCGGCGCGATCCGCAAATGCGTGCATTGTGGATTTTGTACCGCCACCTGTCCGACCTACGTGCTGCTGGGGGACGAGCTCGACAGCCCGCGCGGGCGCATCTACCTCATCAAGAACATGCTCGAGCGCGGCACGAAGCCGGGCCCCGAGGTCGTGAAGCATCTGGATCGGTGCCTCTCGTGCCTCTCGTGTGAGACGCATTGCCCCTCGGGCGTGAGTTACCGGCGCATCATCGACGAGGGGCGCACGTACGTCGAGGCGCATCACCGCCGCGCGCTCACCGACCGGCTGCTGCGCTCGGTGCTCGCGCGGGTGCTGCCCTTCCGTGACCGGATGCGCGCTGCATTGGCGCTTGCGGCCCTGGCGCAACCTTTCGAGTCGTTCGCCGAACGTCGCGCGGCGCTCCGCCCGCTCGCCGCTCTCTTGCATCTGCGGCGCGTCGCGCGGGCGAGCCGGGCGCGGCATGATGCGATCTCGGCGCAGTCTCCTTGCACGGCGACCGGGTCGCGATCGCAGATCGCATCGGGTGGCTCACGGCGCATCGGCATCGCCGGGGGCTGCGTCGGCCCGGTGCTCGATCCGGGCATCGAGGCGGCCACCGTGCGATTGCTCGAGCGCGCGGGGTGCGAGGTGGTGCGGGTGGCGGGGGAGGGCTGCTGCGGAGCGCTTTCCCATCATCTTGGCCGGGAGCAGGAGGCCAGGCGCTTCGCGCGCCTGCAGGTGCACGCCTGGCAGCGCGAGATCGATCGGGCCCCCCTGCATGCGATCGTCGTGACGACCTCGGGATGTGCCCCGGTGATTCGGGATTATGGGCATCTGCTCGGCGAGGATGCCCGCTATCGCGAATCCGCGGCGCGGGTCGCGGCGCTCGCCAAGGACCTGAGCGAGGTGCTCTTGAGCCTCGGCCTGCGCGCCGTCACCTCCGGCTCACGCCGGATGGTGGTGGCTTATCACCCCGCCTGCTCGCTGCAACACGGCTGCGGCGTCACGAGCGAGCCGGCGAAGCTGCTCGCGCAGGCGGGCTTCGAGGTGAGAATGCCCTCCGAAGCGCATCTGTGCTGCGGCTCGGCCGGTACCTACAACATTCTGCAGCCCGACATCGCCGGTCAGCTGGGTGCGCGCAAGGCAGCGGCGCTCGCCGCGCTCGAGCCGGATGTGATTGCCACCGGCAACATCGGCTGCATGATGCAGATCCGCTCGATGAGCCGCATTCCCGTGGTGCATGTCGCACAGCTCCTCGACTGGGCGACCGGCGGTCCCAAGCCCATCGAATTGGCGCGTGGCACCCGGCCCACCGCCGAGGCCGGCTCCGCGATGGCGCGCCGATGATCTCGAAGCTCGCAGCTCTGATCCGATCGAGCGCCGCTTTATTTAAGCGCGCTGCCGGCGGATCATGCGCTCCATCGTTCTTGCGGTGACGTTTGAAGGACGGGGAGCGTGCATGATCCGGACCGGCCAGCAATACCTCGACTCGATTCGCGACGGGCGTGAGGTCTACATCGATGGAGAGCGCGTCCCCGACGTGACTCGTCACCCGAGCTTCAAGCCCCTGATCGACATCCGTGCGCGGATCTACGACATGCAGCATGAGGAAGCCACGCGCCCCATCCTCGGCTACCCGGAGGAGGGCGCCTGGCATGCGATCGCGAACAAGCTGCCGCGCACCGAGCGCGACTGGTGGGACAAACGCCGTGCGACCGACACGATCCTGGAGGCTGTGGGCGGGATCGTGACCCGCGTCGGTGATGAGACGGTCGGGGAGATGTGGTCGCTGTACGACGGGCAGGACGTGCTCGATGAGGTCGATCCGCGCTTTTCGGCCAATATCCGCCGCCATATCCGCGAGGTGATCGAGCACGATCCCTTTCACGTATCGGCCAACACCGATCCGAAGGGCGATCGCTCCAAGCCGCCGCAGGAGCAGGACCCGGACATGCTTTTGCACGTGGTGAAGGAGACCGATGCCGGCCTCATCGTGCGGGGAGCGAAGTACGAGACCGCCGCAGCCTATGCGAATCAGGCGTTCACCAAGCCGACGATCGCCCACTGGGGAAGCGCGGCGCTCTCGGAGTATGCCGTCGGCTTCATCTGCAGTCTCGGCGCACCGCGTCTCAAATTCATCTGTCGCACCGGCCTCGCCGGGCGTGCGCCGCACGCCGATTACCCGCTCGCGAATCGCTTCGATGAAGTCGATGCGCTGGTCATCTTCGACGATGTCTTCGTGCCGTGGGAGAACGTGCTCTTCTATCGACATACGCGCGCGGCGAGCTTCATTCGCGCGACCTTGCATCGCTACTCGGCTTTCGCATTCGTGCAGCGTATTCTCAAGTTCGCGGACATGATGATCGGGGCCGCGCTCTTCAATGTCCGTCAGACCGGGCTCGAGAAGCAGCAGGCGGTGCAGGAGAAGCTCGCCGCCCTGGCCGTGTACCGCGAGGGGATCAACGCGCACCTGACCGCCGCCATCTCACTCGCCGAGCGCAGTCCGGCGGGCCTGATGATGCCCAATCAATCGTTGCTGTTCGCCGGACGTGTGCTCGCTTGCTCGCAGTTGCACGAGATGATGCACATCACGCGCGAGCTGTGCGGCGGGCAGATCTGCGTCACGCCCGACCGCGCGGCCTTCGAGGCCGCGGAGACCAAGCCCTGGCTCGACAAGTTCTACACGGTGAACGAGCAATGGCAGGCGGAGGATCGGCGCAGGCTCCTCGCCTTCGCGCGCGATCTGCTCAACTCCGATTATGCGGGTCACCGGCTCACCTTCCAGCTGTTCGCCCAGTCACCGCCTTTTGCGCATCTCGCCGCGGTGTATCGCAGCTTCGACTGGGAGGGTCCCCTCGATTTCGTGCGCAAGTCCGCGCAGCTCTCCGAGCGCGTGAGACCGGAGGCGGGCCGCGCATCGGGCGACCCTGCGGTGCGGGAGTGGTTCGCGGCGCATCCACCCGTCACGCCGACGGGTGGATGAGCCTGCGGTGCGCAGCAATTGAGGCGGCACGGCCGCGAATCGTCCGGAGTGGGTCATGCACACGCGACTGCGTAAGTTCAACACCCGCGATACCTATCCCGAGCAGCGGCTCGACAACGATCTGTGTCAGGTCGTCATCGCCCGCGGGAGCCTCGTGTTCGTGCGCGGACAGGTCGGTCAGGATCTCGACAGCGCGCAAAGCGTCGGTCTCGGCGATGCGGGCGCCCAGGCGGAGCAGGCCATGGCGAATGTCGAGCGGCTGCTCCAGGAAGCGGGCGCTCGACTCGAGCACATCTGCAAGATCACGATCTATCTCACCGATCCGCGCTTTCGCGAGCCCGTCTATCGCACGATCGGCCGCTGGTTGAAGGGGGTCTTCCCCGTCTCGACCGGGATCGTCGTCGCCGGGCTGGCGCGACCCGAGTGGCTGGTCGAGGTGGATGTGATCGCGGTCATTCCGGACAGCGGTGCGTCGCCCGCATGACGCTCTCGCTCGTGGCGCGGGTGCGCGATCCGCAGCTCTTCGGCCTCATCATCGCCTCCTCATCGCCCGCCGTGGCGGCGCGCTGCGCGCATGCGCGCGCGGGCGTCGGCGCCGTCGCCAGCCAGAACATCACCGATCCGGCGCTCGGACCCGCGGTCCTCGACGCTCTCGCCGCCGGCGGGCTCGAGGCGGGTCGAGCCCTCGAGAGGGCGCTCTCGAAAAGCCGCTTCGCGGCCTACCGTCAGCTTCTCGCGATCGGCGCGTACGGTCCGCCCGCCGTGCACAGCGGCGCGAACACGCTCGGGCGTCACGCCGCGGTCACGGGCGCGGATGCCGCGGCCGCCGGCAACCTGCTCGCCGCCGAGCGCGTGCCGCAGGCGATGCTCGGTCAGTTCGAGGCCGCCGCCCCGCCCACGCCCGCGCCCACGGCCACCACCGTGACCGCGACTGTGACCGCGACTGTGACCGCGACCGCCGTCGCGGTCGCCTTCGGCGAGCGGTTGCTCGGCGCGCTGCGGGCGGGCCTTGAGCAGGGGGGCGAGGCGGGTCCGCTCCACTCCGCAGGTCTCCTCATCGTGCGCGAGGTCAGCTGGCCGATCGTCGACCTGCGCGTCGATTGGAGCGATGAGCCGGTCTCTGCGCTCGAAGCGCTCTGGGCCTGCTATGCGCCGCAGATCGAGGACTATGTCGTGAGGGCGCTCGATCCGACGCGCGCCCCAAGCTTCGCAGTGGCCGGCGACCGATGAGAAAAGGGGACCGGGCGATGTTCGAGCTGTCGACGATTCAGCCCATCCCGCACGATCAGCGCCACGGCACCTACGGCGATCTGTTCACCATCTGGTTCGGATCGAATCTCATGCTCCTCACCATCGCCACGGGCGGCCTGGCGACCACCGTGTTCGGCCTGTCCTTCGGCTGGGCCGTGAGCGGTCTGGCGCTCGGCAACCTGGTGGGCGCGATCTTCATGGCGCTGCACGCGGCGCAAGGGCCGACGCTCGGCGTGCCGCAGATGATCCAGACCCGCGGGCAGTTCGGCTCGATGGGTGCGCTGCTCGTCATCGGCATCGTCATCGTCATGTACGTCGGATTTTTGGCCTCGAACCTCGTGCTCGGCGGACAGGCGCTCGCGAGCCTGCGCGCGGGCACCTCCGATGTGCCCGGCATCGCGCTGGTCGGCGTGCTCTCGGTGATCGCCGCCATTTACGGTTACGATCTCATCCACGCTTACGCGCGCTGGATGACCTACATCTCCGGGGTCGTGCTCCTGCTCACCGCGCTGTGGATCGTGTGGATCCACGGCTTGCCTGCGGATTTCCTCGCGCGCGGCGGCTTCTCGCTGTCCGGCCTGTTGGGCGTGATCTCGGCGGCCGCTCTCTGGCAGATCGCCTACGCGCCTTACGTCTCGGACTACTCGCGCTACATGCCGCGCGATACCGGCGCACGGCCCGCCTTCTGGGCGAGCTACTGGGGCTGCACGCTCGGCTCGTTTCTGCCGATGGTGCTCGGTGCCGTCGTCGGGCTGGCCGAGCCGCACGGCAATTACATGGCGGGGCTCGCCGCCCTCACTCGCGGGATTGCGCCCCTGGTGCTGATCGTATTCACGGTGGGCGTGGCGGCCGCCAATGCGATGAACCTCTACTGTGGAGCGCTCTCGACGCTGACCTTCGGTCAGACGCTCTGGCCGCGCTGGTCCCCGGGACCGCGGGCGCGCACCGTGATCGCGCTCTCGCTGTTCGGGCTCTCGCTCATCGCAGCGCTCGCGAGCAAGGATCGGTTTCTCGTCAATTACGAGCATTTCATCCTGCTGCTGCTGTACGTGCTGGTGCCCTGGACCGCCATCAATCTGGTCGACTACTACCTGCTCAAGCAGGGTGAGTACGATGTGGCCTCGTTTTTCCGCCGCGATGGCGGCCTCTATGGATGGGTCAATCCGGCCGCCGTGTCGTGTTACATCGTGGGTATCCTGGTACAATTACCGTTCATCGACTCGCCCCTGTATCGGGGGCCTGTCGCCCGTGCCCTGGGTGGCGTCGATCTGTCCTGGATCGTCGGGCTGGCAGTCACCTCGCCGGCGTATTACTGGCTCGCCAAGCGCTCGAACCAGGGCACCTTGCCTGTCGCGACGCGCTGATCGAGCCGCTGGGGCAGCGGGAGGTCATCCCCGCCCCGAGCTCAAAGAAAGGATCTTCCCCACCCCATGACACGACGCACTTCCGGCTCACGCCGACCCCAGGGCGCTGCCGCCTCCAAGGACTGGCGCACCGAGGACCCGAATCGCGAGGCCGAGGCGCAGCGCTACGCCGAGCCGATCCCGAGCCGTGAGCTCCTGCTCGAGCATCTGAGCGAGGCCGCCGAGCCGTTGAGCGCCGCGCGGCTTGCCGAGCAACTCGGGCTCGACACCGCAGCTCAGCGCGAGGCGCTCGCCAAGCGGCTCGCCGCCATGGTGCGAGACGGCCAGGCCGTCGAGAAGCCCGCAGGTTTTGCCGCCGCCGCGCAAGCGGAGCGCCTCGCGGGCCGCATCCGCGGCCGCGCCAGCGGCGAGGTGCTGGTGCTGCCCGATGACGGCTCGGCGCCGCTCTCGCTGGCGCGCAGCGATGCCGCCTCGCTCATGCACAACGATCGCGTCGAGGTGCTCGCGGTCGGCCTCAATGAGCGCGGCCGGCGCGTCGCGCGCCTCGCCCGCCGCCTCGCCAACGCCCCACCGCGCATCGGCGGCCTCTACCAGGCTGGATATGAGCGGGGCCGCCTCGAGCCCGAGGATCCGGGCCACTGGTACGCCATCGAGATCCCCGGCCGGCCGGCACTCGATGCGCGCGACGGGGATGCGGTGATCGTCGAGATCACGCAGCGCCCGGCGGGCAACGCGCCTGCGCAGGGACGCATCGTCGAGATCCTGAAGGACCTCAGCCCGGCCGATCTCGCCGCGCGCTTTGCGATCCTGCGCCACGATCTGCCGGAGCACTTTGCGCCCGAGGTGCTCGCCGAGGCGAGCCGTTTCCTCCCCGAGGTGAGAGCGGCGAGCTTCCCCGATCGCGAGGATCTGCGCGAGCTGCCGCTCGTCACCATCGATGGGGCGGATGCGCGCGATTTTGACGATGCGGTGTACGCCGAGCCCACGCGCGGCGGCGGCTGGCGGCTCATCGTGGCGATCGCCGATGTGAGTCACTACGTGCGCGTCGATTCGGCGCTCGACCGCGAGGCACGCGCCCGCGCAACCTCGGTCTACTTCCCGGACCGTGTGCTGCCGATGCTGCCCGAGAACCTCTCGAACCATCTGTGCTCGCTGATGCCGCGGGTCGAGCGGCTGGCGTTCGTCTGCGACATGAGCATCGGCAAGCACGGCAAGCCGGGCAAGACGCGCTTCTACGAGGCGGTCATTCGCTCGCATGCACGTCTCACCTACGAGCAGGCCTGGCACTTTCTCGAGAATCCACGCGCCGCTAAAGCCGATCCGGCGCTGAGCGCGCCGGTGAGAGCCTCGCTCGAGACGCTCTATGGCGTATACGGCGCGCTGCGCGATGCGCGCGAGGCGCGCGGCGCGCTCGATTTTCGCGGCGGCGAGGTCAAGGCCCGCATTGGCAAGGACGGGCACATCGAGGGTTTCCATGCGCTCGCCCGCAACGACGCCCACCGGCTCATCGAGGAGTGCATGATCGCCGCGAACGTCGAGGCGGCCGCGGCCTTGCGTCTCGCGAAAGTGGGAAGCTTGTACCGCGTGCACGGGCAGCCCGAGGAGAAACGCGTCGCCCAGCTGCAAAAGATCATGAACGCGCTCAAGATCGGTGCGCAGTTCTCCGAGGCCCCGACCCCGCGCGAGTTCCGCGAGCTCGTCAGCCGGCTCGCCGGACGACCGGACAGCGCCCTGCTCGAAGGCCTGGTGATTCGAGCCCTCGCTCAGGCGCTCTACCAGCAAACCAACATCGGCCACTTCGGGCTCGCGCTCACCGAATACGCGCACTTCACCTCGCCCATCCGCCGCTACCCGGACCTGCTCGTGCATCGGGCCATCAAGGCCGCCGTGGTGCCCGGCTCCGCCTCGGGGCACAAGTACACGACGCGTGAGCTGCAGGCCCTGGGAGCAGAGAGCTCGCAGCGCGAGCGCCGCGCGGACGAGGCGGCGCGTGATGTGCTCGGGTACCTGAAGTGCCTGTACCTGAAGCCACGCATCGGCGAGGAGTTCGACGGCACCGTGACGAGTGCGCTCGAGTTCGGGCTGTTCGTGCAGTTGAATGAGATGCCGATCGACGGCCTGGTGCACATCTCGGCCATCCCCGGCGACTTCTGGGAGCTCGATCGCAGCGGTCTCGGCTTGATCGGCCGCAACACCGGCCGTCGCTGGTGCATGGGTGATGCGGTGCGCGTGCGCTTGAATCGCGTCGATCTCGCGCAGCGACAGATCGACTTCGACCTGGTCGCAACCGACGGTGCGGCAGTCGAGGCCGGCGGACGCGGCCGCTCGCGCCGCGGTCCCGCGCGTTCCAGACGGGAATCTCAGCCAGGCGCCCGCCGCTCGGGCGCGCGCAGCGGACGGGGAGGTCGTGGCCAGCGATAGGCGCACCTGGGTGTACGGGGTGCACGCCGTGCGCGCAGTGCTCGAGCGCTCCCCGGAGCGCGTGCTCGAGCTCTTCATCGCCGCGCAACGCGATGATGCGCGCATGCACGAGGTGCGCGAGGCGGCCCGCGCGCTCGGGCTTGCGGTGCAGGAGATGAGCGCCGAGCAACTGCTCAAGCGCACCGGCTCCGATTCGCACCAAGGCGTCGCCGCCTCGATCCGACCGCAAAGGCCCTGGGACGAGCATGCGCTTGCCCGCGCGCTCGACCCCGCCGCGGGCTCGCGCGGGGCGGGGGGGT
>Ga0070734_10000721_pt1 | contig 61338 bp, 53 predicted proteins | sample Coa_R1_8_FD_66444 | JGI IMG/M metagenome (GOLD analysis project Ga0070734, IMG submission 66444) | Surface soil microbial communities from Centralia Pennsylvania, which are recovering from an underground coalmine fire - Coalmine... | ecosystem: Environmental > Terrestrial > Soil > Unclassified ...
GGTGTAGCGGTCGGACACCACGGCATGGTGCTTCACGTAAGGTCCCGCAATGAAAGCGATCGAGCGATGGGCGTCGACATGGTCCGGCCCGTCCTGCGCGTCGTCTTCGATAATGAAGACAAGTGTCGAGTTCGCGAACTTGCTGTGCGCAATGCGCTGGATGAGGAGACCGACGGCGTAGTCGTCGTCCGCGATCTGGGTATCGGGCGTGTTTACGCCATCGATCGCGTCTTTGTAATCACCGGTATGGTCGTGCATGAAGCGCACCATCTCGAATTGCGGCAACCGGCCCTTCTTTTCGTAAGCGGTGAACTCGCGATCCCACTCGCGGTAGCGATAAAGGTCGGGGAGCTTGTTGTCGAAGCCACGGAAATAGGGATCTGTGAGGTTGACGAGATCGCGGCTGGTCGGCGTCGCGACAACGAAACCTTTGGCGAACGGATCGCGCTCCACCGGAATCTGCGCCTTGGGCGGAATGCGCGTGTCGTAACGGGCGATGTCGACGAAGAAACCGTAATTGCGCACGGCCTTGTGCGCGCGCAGCGCCGCATTCCAGATATAGCCCTGTTCGATTTCGCCTTCGGGACCGTCGGCGGCCGCTTGGTTGGCCGGTCCCGGCAGAAGGTCAGGATCGGGGTCATTGACCGGGTTCGCCTTTGTGCGTTCGCCGATCGGCACCGCAACGTTGATGTCGCGTGTCGTGCCCTCGGAATCGTCGCTGAGCCCGCGGCCGGCATAGTTGACCGGCACTTCCTTTTGCGTGACGTCGGTCTCGCGCGCGGCGGTCGACCATTGCCAGCCATTGCCGCTCACTTCGCCCGAGTCGAAGAAGGCGTCGAGCGCGACGAAATTGCGCGCGATTGCATGTTCGTTGGTGGTGACGTCTTCGCCAAATTGCACAAGCGCCGGGTCGCCATCCGTACCTTTCAGATCACCCAGAACCTGGTCGTAGGTCCGGTTCTCCTTGACGATGTAGATGACGTGCTTGATGTGCTTGCGTAAGCCCGCCATCACCGCGATATCCGTGCGCGAAGGCATTTCGCGATAGCCATTGTTGTCGGCGACTTCGGCCGTCAGCCTTTTCAACGTGTCGGCATCGGGGACGGGAATGGTCTGCAGTCCGCCCGTCGTGTGCTGCAGGATGTACTGGTTCGCCGCGTGCTCCTGGTCTTCCTCGGAACACATCGGGCTCGTGCGGCGGGCTCTGCGGCAATTGTGCGGATTGGGTCCGGCCGGACTCTTGCCGTTCGCCACATAAAGGGTTTTTCCATCTGCGCTCACGCTCAGCGAATTCGGCTGCCATGCCGTTGGGATAAGCCCCACGAGCCGCGGTGCGCCGCTCAGGTCCACCACACCGATGGCGTTGATCCCGCCTTCGGTCACATAGAGCGTCTTCTCGTCCGGCGAGAACGCGAGACTGTTCGGTGCTGCGCCGGGAAGGCGCGCGTTGGCGCCATAGCCATCGGGGACTCCCGCACCGAACGAACTCACCAGTTTGTTGGAAGCCGTGTCGATGACCTGCACCAGATCGGAATTGTCTGCGGCGACGAACAGCCGGTCTTGCGTGCGGTCGAGCACCAGGCGGTTGGGATTTCCCTTCACGGGAATGCGCGCGATGACATGCGGCGCCGGCGCAAGCGCAGCCACCACGATTTCCCGGTCGCGCTCGGACGAGACATAAGCGGTATCGTTGCCCTTGATCGCGACCCAATAGGGAAATTCGCCGCCTGGAACGCCGCGTTGCGCCGGATCCGACTTGCCGGGCCGAAGATCGAGATCCGCGATCAGCTTGCGCGCAGCCGTATCGACAATCGTGACCGAGTCATTCGCGTAATTCGCAACGACCGCTGTCCTCGCGTCCTGCGTCAGCGCAACGCCCGCCGCGGTCGGCTTCATCAGGGCGGCAAGTTTCATGAGCGCGTTGCCCGCGCCATGGCCAAATCCGACTGCAGGCCCGTCCTCGCTCCAGACGCCATTCGCGGCGGGCTTGAAGAAGTGAAGATTGTCGTCTGCGCCGCCGGCGACGACGAGCATCTGCCCATCCCGGGAGAGCGCAAGGCCGCCATAGGCGTTGGGAACCGCAATGTCCTGCTTTCGCTGCGGTGCGCCGCTCGAAAGGTCATAAACAAAGAGATGCTCGGTTGACGCGGCGAGGATCGGCTTGCCGTGCGCGCCTTCCCAACCATTGAAGCCGCTGGTGAGGAGAAAGAGCGTGTGTCCGTCGGGCGAAATCAGGGTTGTCATCCCTCCGCCTGCGATCTGCTTGCCTACTATCGGAAGATCGACGGTCAGCGGCTCGAAAGCCGATCCCGGAGCGGCGAGTGGCGACACGAATTGGCCGGTCGGAAGCCAGAGCCTGTCATCGGCCTGCGCGAGCGCAGCACAGGCGAGGATGGCGATTCCCACAATAAAGAAAGACCTTCTGCGCACGATTGCCCCCATCGGAACCCTCCCCTGGCGGGAGGGTCAAAAAATCCGGAGCGAAGCCAACGGATTATTCGGGCTGGGGAGAAGCACGTGCATGGCCCCACCCCGAAATTGCTTCGCAATTTCGACCCTCCCGCATGGGGAGGGTTCAAATCAAGTGAATTGAACGCGACACTGCTAGCGCCTCAGCGCCCCTTGAACACCGCTGCCCGCTTCTCGAGGAAGCTCTTCACCCCTTCCCGATGATCCTCCGTCTGGAACAGGCGATAGATGTTTTCGATCGCCCAGGTCCCGATCACCTTGGGATCGCCGTGTGCGGCGCGCTTCAATCCTTCCTTGATCGCGCGCACAGCAAGCGGAGGGTTGGCGGCGATCTTACCGGCGAGGGCTCTTGCGTGCGGCATCAGTTCGGCATGCGGGAGCACTTTCGAGACCAGCCCGATGCGTTCGGCTTCGCGGGCATCGATCACATCGCCCGTGAGCAAAAGCTCGGCGGCCCGCTCCGGCCCGACGAGTGCAGGCAGGCGATAAAAGCCGCCGACGTCGGCCACGAGTCCGCGTTTGACGAAAAGCTCGGCGAATTTGGCGTGCTCGGACGCGAGCCGGATATCCGCGTAAAGCGCGAGCTCCATGCCCCAGCCGACCGCGGAGCCGTTCACCGCGGCTATCACCGGCTTCGCGCAATCGAGTGCGGCCATCGCCGCCGGCGTCGGGCGCGGCGTGCGCGGTTCTTGCGATGCCGGACGGACTTCACCGGTCATCATCTCCTTCACATCCTCGCCGGAACAGAAGGCGGGATCGGCGCCCGTGACGATCGCGACCCGCACATCATCATCGGCGTGGACGGCGCGGAACGCCGCTTCGATCTCGGCATAGGCGCGCGGATTGAGCGCATTGCGCCGCTCGGGCCGGTTCAGGGTGACGGTCGCGACGTGATCGCGCACCTCGTAAAGAACGGTGGTGAATTCTGCCGGGCTCATGCCGAAAAGAGACCACAGAATCGGGCGATCAGAAAGCCGCGGGTTGCCCCTGTTCCGGCCCTCTGATACCTCACCGCCGCGTTCTGTCTCCTTCAGCGATGACCTGGCTCCGCTTCATTCCCGAAACCACCAATGTCGATTTCGTCGGCTGGCGTTACTACGCCTTCGCCGTGGACGGCCTGCTCTTGCTGGCCTCGATCATTTCGATCGCGATCCAGGGCTTCAATCTCGGGATCGACTTCACCGGTGGCGTGGCGCTGCAGGTAAAATCGGTGCACGCCATCGATATCGGGCAGGTGCGCTCCGAAGTCGGAGGCCTTGGTTTCGGCGAAGCGCAAATCCAGTATTTCGGCGGCGGGCAATGCGAGACGCCGGTCAACTCCTGCGTCCTCATCCGCGTTCAGCCAAAGGCGGACCAGTCGGGCGATGCGATCGCGCAGAAGATCCGCAACAAACTTGGCTCAGGTTATAGCTTCCGCAATACGCAGGTGATCGGGCCAAAAGTCAGCCAGGAATTGTTCCGCGACGGCGTGATCGCGACCATCCTCGCGGTGCTCTGCATCTCGTTTTACGTCGCGATCCGCTTCGAATGGCAATATGGCGTGGGCGCACTTGTTGCGACCGGCCATGACGTGTTCGTCACCGCGGGCATGTTCTCGCTGACGCAGATGGAATTTACGATCAACACGGTGGCCGCGCTTTTGCTGCTCGCGGGCTATTCGATCAATGACACGGTGGTCGTGTTCGACCGCATCCGCGAGAACCGGCGCAAGTACAAGCGCATGGCGCTCTACGATCTGATCAATCTCTCGACCAACCAGATCGCGACCCGGACGACGCTGGTCTCCGCCGCCACTGCGCTTTCGATCCTGCCGATGGCGTTCTTCCGCGAGCCCGTGCTGGTCAATTTCAGCGCGGCGATCCTCTTCGGCATCCTGGTGGGTACGTTTTCATCGACCTACGTGGCCGCAGCGCTCTTGCTTTATCTGCCGCAACCGGCCGGCCGTATCGACGAGAGTTCGGCCGCACCAGCCTGAGCGTCTGAAGCGCCTCCGCGTATTCAACCGCTCGCGGACCCAAGCGCCCTGGTCCTTCTGAAATCAGGTCGTGATGGTGTAGGCGGCGAGAAACTGAACGCCCGTCGAAAACAGCAAAATTCCGCCAAGCCACTGGATCCACCGCTGCCGCGCCCATCCTGCCAGCGCGACGAACGGCAAGGTGAGCAGGAGAACCGCGTCCGGCAAGATCCAGTCGGTCGACGTGTGGCCAAAGAAGATGTCTCGATCGACGTAATTGATCGCCATGGAGATGACATAGAGGCCGATGAACGCGCTTACCAACATCGATCTTCGCTCATTGAACAGGGCGCCCAGGTCGATCGGTTCGCCGTTCTGAGGCCGTATCAGCAAAATCGAACAGGTGAAATACTGCACGAAGGCGAGCGAAAACTGCATCAGTATTTGAGCGACAGTCCATTGCTTGATCGCGTGAAAGCCCCAGAAGCTTAGCCAGTTCGCGAGCAGAATGAGCAAGGCGCTGACGAACCACAGGAGGTATAGCCCTGAATTTAGCACCCGCCGCCGTTCGAGAATGAGCTCGCTTGCACTGGAGAGAAGATGCGTCAACGCGATCGCGTATACGAAGGACAGCAATATCGTCACTTGTTCGAACACACCGCGCCCCCCGTGCGAACTTCAATGAATACGCTGCCGGCGCGATATACCACGGAGCTGCAGCGGCCGGCCGCTTCGACGAAAGTGCTGCCGCACCGGCTTGATGGTCGCTACTGAATCGCCACACTCAGTCCTTCGAACGCGAGCCCCAGCCGCTCGGCGACTCGCCGCGAGGACTGGTTCTCCCGGTTGTGGCTGTAATCCAGTTGATAACGGACCAGCTCGGGGTGATGCGTCCACGCCGCAACGGCCGCCGCGGCAAGTCCGCGGCCTCGAAATTCCGGCACCGTCGCCACACCAACGGCTGCCCGCCGGATACCGAGTCGGGACGCAAAGGCGATTGACGACGGTTGGCGACCATCAAAGGCAATGCACCATGGCGGCCACAGCTCGCGTGTAGCCCCAAATCCAAGATTGTTGAGGCCCTCTGGCATACCTTGCCGTTCAAACCTCGCGAGGAGGGCGTCAGCTTCGGTTGTCCCCGACAGGACAAGCGGCACCGACGAATTGTGGGGGTGAGCCTTGGGCAGAAGGTAGTGCAGCTCAATCTCTACTTTTGTCTCACCAGCCAATCGTGCAAGGAGCTGTCGATAGTGATGGAGATGGCGCGGCGCGTCGCTTGCACGCGTGAGCGGCGCTTCCGTGCGCGCGAGCAAGGCAATTTCGCTCGCGAGCTTGTCCGGCACGTCGACCCGGAAGAGGAAGTCATTTTTGGCCGCGCTTCCCTTCATGAAGAACAATGGTGCAGGCGGCGCGCCGGGCGCATTCGTCCGCAACATGCGGCCGGCCGCATCAAGCACAAATCCAGGATCAGCAATGCCGTTCATGCGACCTTCACCACTACCGCGTCCTTCACTTGACCATATTCTAATCGCATCGGAATGGGTTGACATTACTATGCGATACGAACTAACATGCGCCTTCGAAATGAAGGAAATTGGCTCCTCCGAAGATGACGCCATGCATGATTTCGCATTGCACAATTCCCTGTTTATCAGGGAAATAACAGGGAAATAAAAATCGTGACGCCTGCCGCTCTTTTGCGGTTGCGAGATGCGCAGAAAAAACCGTTCCTCGCGCCGTGACCCTCGCTCCGCTCCTCCATGCGCCGCTCGCGGTGAAGATCCACGTCGCGACCGTAGTGCCGGCGTTCCTGATCGGCACCTGGCAGATCTTCATGAGCCGCAAGGGCGCGTATCCGCATCGGACGCTTGGCTACCTTTACTTGGCCTTGATGACGATCACTTCCATCGCGGCATTGTTCGTACAGCGGCTCATGCCGAACGGACCGTTCCTCGGGTTCAGCCCGATTCATCTCTTCGTGATCCTGACGCTGTTCGGCGTCGCGGCTGCCTTGCGGGGCGCCTGGACGCACAATGTTGCAATGCATCGCCGCGCGATGATGGGAGAGGGGGAATATTGATTGCCGGCGGTCTCGCCTTTCTCCCCGGTCGCATCATGCACGCGGTCGTTTTCGGTGGCTGAGCGCGTGACGGCCTTCCGCACGCCGTGCTTACATTCTTCCGGACCTGACGAGGGATGAGCCCGTGCCCCTGAAGTCTCCCGCGCAATATATCGAGAGCCTCCGCGACGGCCGCGTCACCTATTGGGATGGCGAGCGCATCGACGACATCACTACGCATCCGAAATTCCGCGTGCCGATCGAAGTCGCTGCGCGTGACTACGACCACGCCGATCCGAAGCGTCGCGAGGTGATGACGTATACGACCGAGGAAGGAAGCCGCGCGCATCGCGTCTTCCAGATACCGAAGAGCGAGCAGGATCTCGCCGCGCGCGTCGAGATGATGCACGACATGTCGATCGTAGGCGGCGTCACCGGCGTGATGATGGCGTTGATGAGCGCCAAGGACGCCGTGGCCGAAGCCAATCCACGCTACGCCGAAAATATCGAGCGTCTGTATCGCCATGTGCGCGACAACGATCTCCGCGCGGCCGAAGTGATCACCGATCCCAAGGGCGACCGCAGCCGGCGCGCACATGAGCAGGACGATCCCGATCTCTATGTGCGTGTGGTCAAGCGTACCGATGAAGGCATCGTCGTGCGCGGCGCCAAGCTTCACATCACGGCTGCTTCACTCGTTCATGAACTCGTCGTCATGCCGACCAAGGGCATGCGCCAGGACGAGACCGACTATGCCGTTTCGTTTTCCGTGCCGGTGAACGCGCCGGGCGTGAAGATCATCAACCGGAGCTTCGCGCAGACCGATCTCAATCCCTTCGACTATCCCGCAAGCGCGCACCATTCGATGCCCGAAGGCTTCGTCATCTTCGACGACGTCTTCGTGCCTTGGGAGCGTGTGTTCCTGGCGGGCGAAGTCCGTCTGGCGTCGCGTCTCGCACAATCGCTCGGTCTCTGGGAGCGCACAGGCGGGCTCGTCGGCTCGGTCGCAAGCTCGAGGATGTTCGTGGGCCTCGCCCAGCTCGTCACCGAAATGCAGGGCAAGGAGCGCGATGCCAACGCGCAGAACACGGTCGCCGAGCTGATCTGTTATGCCGAGATGCTGCGCATGGCGCTCGAATATGCCTGCCGTAACTACGAGAAAACGCCCTCAGGCATGGTCTATCCGAACGCACTCGCGGTGAACGCGGCGAAATACTACTACGCCGCCAATTACCATAACATCGTGAAGTATCTTCACGATCTTTCGGGCGGCCTCGTGGTCACGCTTCCGTCTGAAGCCGACCTCCGCAACGAGGAGACCGGCCGCTACATGCGGAAATATCTTCATACCAAATCAACCGTCGATGTCGAAACCCGCATGCGCGTCTACAATCTGATCCGCGATCTCACGGCCGACGCCTATGGTGGGTGGCATCTCGTGGTGGCAATACAGGCTGGCGGGGGCTTGTCGGCGCAGCGCTTCATGATGAACCGCATCTACGACATGGAAGGGGCCAAACGCATGGCGCTCGCCGCAGCGGGCGCCGTGCCGTCAGAACACCGCGCAGCGGCGGAGTAGATCCGATAAGCACGTTGGGGCGACCTCTCCACAGGGGAGAGTTTGGTCTCTCGATTCAAATCGAGTCGATCCTGTCTAATTCGGCAGTCTCGGATTGATTCCCCGGCCGACGCATTCATCGCCGCGCCAGACTTCGAAGAGCTTGTAACGCAGGCGGTTGGGCTGCGCGGCAGCGAGCACGGCATTGCGATCGTCTTCGAGCTGCGCCCGGTAGATGAGGGCCAGCCTCGCGTCACTCGTAATGTAGCGGATTTCGTAATTCAGCATGCCTGACGATCCCTCTGATCATGCTCTCAAAAAGGATCACGCTATGGCCGCACGACAATCCGGCCACAATAGGGCATTGCGCGTTTTTGTTTGCGGCACCGGAAACTGTCTCGCGTCAAAATTGAAATCGTGCGCGCGGTTCCATCAGTTCCAGCCACGATCGCGGGACTCGCGCTCCTGTTTCGCGTCGAACGGCGCTCCTGCAATGTCGCCATCCATTGCAGTCCGCAACGCATCCGGCATCGACGATGAAGCGAGACCGTATTCGGAACTCGCCGCGCGGGCGGGTTCGCTCATATAGCCACGGATCTGCCACGCGCTGCCGCGCCGGCAGGCATATCCATCGCTCGTCGCGTTTGCCTCTGCGATCGAAAAGCTCCGGCAGATGGAGCCGGACTTGTCGCGAAACGTAACGCCGATGCGTGCCTGTCCTGCAGCGCCGGCGCTCGCCAGTTGATGATCGAGCACGTTCCCAAGATTGCCGCTGGCGAAGAGCGTGCCTCCGTTCAATGCGGAATGGTCCCCGGACAGGAAAGGGGCGGCCGCAAGCTCCACGCCGACCACGATCCCGATCGCCGCGGCGAAAGCGGGCACGGCTATCCGCGGAAACGAACCTGTCGGAAGCAGCGGTCCGCCGATCATGTGCTTCAAGCGCTGCCACAAGGACCTTCGCGATTGTTGTGCTGTCCGCAGGAGCTTGTCCGGGATGGGCGCGGTCAACATGGCGTTCAGATCGGTCCGCAAACGCTCCCGCAGCCGCTCCTGGTCGGCGACGAAGGCCTTTAGTGACGGGTCGCGATCGACAAGCTCGGCAACGCGCGCGGTCTCGCGTGCGTCGAGTTCGCCGTCGAGAAAGGCGTAGAGGGTTTCCTTGGTCGGGTTCATCCTGCGGTCTCGGTCGTTTTGCCGAATACGCGGTTGGCGAGCGCTTCGCGCGCCCGCGCCAATCGGCTGGTCAAGGTTCCAATCGGTATTTCGAGAGCTTGCGCCGCATCCCGGTAGGAGAGGCCCTCGATCAGCACGAGTGAGACGGCACTGCGCTGTTCGACCGGCAAAGTCGCGAGCGCGCGCAATGTGTCGTTCAGCGCGATCCTGGCTTCGGCGCGCGCCGTTCCGTCGAAGCCGACGCGGTCGGCTCCGTCAAAATCGGCGATCACGGCAGCGCCCCGCTTTTTCGCGCGCAGCTGGTCGATGAAAAGGTTCTGTGCGATGCGGAACATCCAGCTGTCGAGGCGCGTGCCGGGCTCCCATTGGTCCAGATGGCGCAGCGCTCGCTCGACCGTGTCCTGGACCAGATCGTCCGCGTCACTCGGTTTGGCCGTCAGGCTGAGAGCGAAACGGCGCAACCGCGGGAGCAGCGCTATAATCTGGCGACGGACCGAGTCAGACGACGCGTCCATTGCTTTTCGATAGAACGAGGGCCACGCAGACTTCTTCCGTGCTTATTCGGTCAATTGGCCGCATAATGGCCCAATTCCCCGGAAACCTTTTCCGGGCACGATAACGGTGGGAACGCCGTAAGGCGAGCGGCTGGCGGGTTGGTATGCGTCCGAAGCGAAAGCGGGTGTTTCGCTCGGTTGCCTGCGGGGCAATCATCGCGACATGCTGCTCGCACGCGATCGCGGGCGGACTCGGCGGCGTTCTCGGCGGAGGTGGTTCCGGCATTTTGGGTTTCCCCGGAGCGCTGCCGGGCACGGCAGGGCACGCATTGTCGTCGCTCTCTCTTCCAGGAGTTCCTGGAGTTCCATCGATCCCGTTGGGACCCATTGTGCCGGGGCTGGGTTCACTCGGCCAAATTGGGCGTGGCCTCTCCGTTTCGACCGATACTGTCGGACGGCCAATCGATGCAGGAGCCGTCGTCCGCAACAATATCGGCGAGCCTGTCGTGCGCGGCGAGCTGGTTGCGATTTCTCCCTCGAATGCCGATCTCGATGCCGCGAAGCGCCTGGGATTTGAGGTTACGGGGAGCGACAGGCTCGAAGCTCTCAATCTGACGACCGTCTCATTGGCTCCTCCGCCTGGCATGACCGAGACAGAGGCCTTGCGTGCGGTTCGGAACGCCGATCCTTCCGGCAATTTCGACTTTGATCACATCTATGATCCGTCGGGAGTGGAGCTGGCGACCACTGCGCCACCCGCGAAAGGCGCTCGGCTGCTACGCCTTTACGCGCGCGGTGTTTCGGTCGGCATGATCGATGCCGGAATCGATACCGATCACCCGTCGCTCGCCGGCGCACAGATCGAGACTCAAAACGTCACCGACAATGCCCGGCCGCCTGTTACCGCCCATGGGACGGCCGTCGCGTCGCTCCTGGTCGGCGATGACAAGTCGTTTCGAGGTCAGTTGCCTGGAGCGACCCTCTACGCGGTGGACGCATTCGGCGGCAGCCGGACGGGCGGCTCTGCGGTCGATATTGCGCGCGCGCTCGAGTGGCTCGCGGAGAAGCGTGTCGCTGTCGTCAACGCGAGTCTCGCAGGACCGCCGAACGCGCTTCTCGCTGCGGCTGTGCACGCTTTCATCACGAGCGGCCACATCCTCGTTGCTGCTGCAGGAAACGCTGGCCCCGCGGCGCCGCCTGCGTTCCCTGCGGCCTATTCGGGCGTTGTCGGAGTGACCTCTGTCGACTCCGCCCGGCATCTTCAGATCGATGCCAATCGTGGCGACGTTGCCTTCGCGGCTCTGGGCGTGAACATCCGCGCGGCATCACTGGATGGTTATGGCGTCTATACGGGGACGTCCTTCGCGGCCCCGATCGTTGCGGGTCGTTTTGCCATTCTCATGCCCGCCCCCGATCCGAAGGCCTCTGAGGCAGCGCGTGCGGAACTGGTCCGGGCGGCCGAGCGCTTGGGGAACCAGGCCATCTACGGCTACGGCTACGTCGGCCCAACGGCGCTCGCGGCCGAGTAGAAGCCGCGCCACTCCGCCAATCTAGTCGAGCCTGCGCGCCTGTCGCGCCTCGCGATGGGTACTCAGCCGGACGACGTTGCGTCCCTCGCTTCTTGCAGCGCGCTGTGCATTCCTCGTGAAGGCCTCGATTTCCAGCGGCGTCGAGTCGCCGCGAAACACAATTGGACCAAGCGCAGAACCCATACCGAACCGGATCGAAGCACTCCGCGTCACCTCGAGCTCTTTCTCGCTGTTGAGACCGTCCACGCAAGAAAGCGCGAGCTGGTTCTCGCAGAAGCCTGCGAGCCAGGCGGTCGATCGCTCAAGTGGCAGACGGTGTTCATGCGCGACAGTGAGCGAAAATCCTGTCGCGCCAAGAAGGCCGCAATTCGACAGTGAGGACTGCGCCGCCGGCAGATGCACGAAGATCTGCAGCGCGAAGGGCTGAAGAAAGGTCACGCAATCGGCAATGCGACTGGCCGTTACGCCGAACGGAAGATTGCTGATGCGCAGCACCAGGGATGGGTGGTTTTCGATTCCGGCCGCGTGCAGGGATTCGCGATAGAAATTCCGTCCGCTCGTCGAGACCAGTGTTTCGAACGACACCGGCGCGCCGACATTGGCATGCAGTCCGGCTTGCGCGAGGCGTCGCGAGAACTTGAGGGCCTGCGCAAACAAGGCGCGATCGACCAGCGGGAAGTCCTCGTTCGCCAGCTTGTGGAAGGCGGGATACCCGCTGATCACGGGCGTGCCGCCGACACAGAAAGCCGGCGTCAGAAAGAAGGTGTTCGCCCGTCCGCGGACGAGGTCGTGAACCGGCGCGAACAGGACCTCGATGTTCTCGGCCGCTATCCGACCTTGCAGGGCAAGCTCATCATAGGTTTTTGGTCGCGAAGGTACGGTGGTGCTCCCCTCCTGGGGCTGGCCGGCACCGGGCTTTCGATCGTGGTTCCCTGGATTACTCACAATGGGCTCCTAGCTTTGGAGCCCCAGCCTTCCCTTATCAGATGTTGTTCGCGCGGCCTCGCTTTGCACGTGAAAGAACAAGGCAAGGTGATCAAGACATTAACGCAGGACGCTCTTCTTTATGGATCCGCGATAGCATCGAGATCGCGCGCAGGCGGTTCCCTCCCGCCCGAAATTGTCGCGGGCCAGCAAATCCGTTGCGTCCCGTCGGCATTGAAGCGGGCAAACGCGACCTTAGCTCTTGATCTTGAAGGGGCGACGCAACAGACGTCCAATCCATCACAGCGGCTGAAAGCGAGGTTCAGAATGGGTCTACGGATCAATGACACGGCGCCGGATTTCGAAGCCGAGACGACACAGGGGAAGATACGGTTCCACGACTGGCTGGGCGACAGCTGGGGCGTGCTGTTCTCCCATCCCAAGGACTTTACGCCCGTATGCACGACCGAACTTGGCTACATGGCGAAGCTGAAGCCCGAGTTCGATCGCCGCGGCGTCAAGATCATCGGTCTGTCCGTGGATCCCGTCGATCGCCACTCCAGCTGGGCCCGCGATATCGAGGAGACCCAAGGTTACGCGCCGAATTATCCGATTATCGCGGACTCCGATTTCAAGGTCTCGAAGCTCTACGACATGCTTCCGGCGTCCACGTCAGGTGACCCGCTGCAGCGCACGCCCGCCGACAACCAGACGGTTCGCAATGTGTTCGTTGTCGGTCCCGACAAAAAGATCAAACTGATCCTCATCTATCCAATGAGCACGGGGCGGAACTTCGACGAGGTCTTGCGGGCGATCGACTCGCTGCAGTTGAGTGCGCGGCACAAGATTTCAACTCCGGTGAACTGGAAACCGGGGGAGGATGTGATCATCTCGGGCGCGGTCACGGACGAGGAGGCGAAAAAGGCATATCCAAACGGATGGAAATCGCCGAAGCCCTATTTGCGGATCGTGCCTCAACCGCGCTAGCCCGCTGCAGCCCTGCCGCAGTCTGTCGTCCGCAAAGACGCCGCGTGGCGCCGTGCCTGTTCTGTTCTTTTGTTGGCAGGGATGCTAGTCTCAGCCGCCCGCAATCGGCGGCAAGGACTCCCGCGAAAGCCCGCGAATTCGCGCCTCGAACAGGGCGGCGCATACCTGCTTCAATGAGGACAGATTATGACGATGTCATCCGACCCCAGAGATGCCGCACGCGGCAAGGCTCAGAAGTATTTCACACAGTCCGAACAACGCGACACTCTGGTCAAGCAGGAGATCGAAAAGGAACGTGCGGCGACCGACGCCAAAACGGCGCGACTGCGCGCGCTCAGATTGGCTAAAGAGGCGGCCGACCGGGAGGCCGCCGAAAAGCTCGCCGTCGAAAACGAAAAGCTGCGTCCGAAGGCAGCGGCAAAACGCGGCTCCCGGAAAAAATGAGCGCAACAATCGGGTGACGTCGCACGCCTGATCTTCGTACTGTCGCCCGGTGTTGTGTGGCGCGATCGAGGATCAGTTGCAGGCTGGCGGCTTCGCCCGGCTCGGAAAAATCCTTTCGCCCAGGACGAGTGATCGGCTCCGCGAGCTATATCCAGACCACGCGCGGTTTCGCAGCACGATCGACATGCAGCGCTTTCGATTCGGCCGCGGCGAATATCGATATTTCTCCTATCCCCTGCCTGCCGATGTCGATCGCTTGCGGCACGAACTTTACCTCGAGCTGCTGCCCGTGGCCCGGCAATGGTCCCTCGCATTGCATCTTGGCGCGGAGTACCCGCCGGAGCTCGATGATTTTCTGCGGATGTGCCACCGCTCCGGCCAGCGCAGGCCGACACCGTTGCTCCTGCGCTACCGCGCGGGTGACTTCAATTGTCTGCACCAGGATCTCTATGGCGCCTTGTTTTTTCCCTTTCAGGTGATTGTCTCTCTGAGCGAACCGGGAACGGATTTTTCCGGCGGCGAGCTTCTGCTCGTTGAGCAAAGGCCCCGCGCGCAGTCGATCGGCCGCGCGCTTTCTCTTGAAAAAGGGGAAGCCGTTGCGATCGCCACACGGTTTCGTCCGGTGCAGGGTAAGCGAGGAATCTATCGCAGCACATTTCGCCACGGCGTCAGTCCGGTCACGCATGGCGAGCGTTACACGCTCGGTATCATATTCCACGACGCGGCCTGATCTGCTTGACCATGCCTGCGATCTCTGACTCACTTGGCGTTTGAGTCGGGGCGAGAAGATGCAGGAGCTGTTTTCTCTTGCCGGCCGCGTCGGTGAGGCCCTCAAGTCGCGCGGTGAAAGCGTTGCCGTCGCAGAGTCCTCGAGTGGCGGTCTATTGTCCGCCGCTCTTCTCTCCGTTCCGGGCGCTTCAGCTTTCTTTCTCGGCGGTGCGGTCGTCTACACTGCCAAAGCGCGTGCGCTGCTGATGGCGTTGCCGCGAAGCTCGGTCGCAGGAATGCGCTCGGCCAGCGAGCCTTACGCGCAGCTGCTCGCGGTCACGGCACGCGAGCGCTTTGGCGCGACCTGGGGTCTCTCGGAAACCGGTGCGGCAGGACCCGCGGGAAATCCGTACGGGGATGCCGCTGGGCATAGCTGCATTGCGCTTTCTGGACCGCGCAACGAGGCGATCACGATCGAGACGGGGCAGGCTGACCGCCTCGCGAACATGGTCGCGTTTTCGCATGCGGCGCTCGATTTGCTGCTGCGAGGCCTCAATTGAGGCGCGCGGTAACCAAGATTAACGAGCCGAAGCTGATCAAATCGCTCGTCCGGCTTGCTTTCAAAAATAGGTGGTCGTGCTTAGCTATTAACCATGCCTGCCATCCTGTACTCGCGGGCGACAATCGGAGGTTGCCTTCGCAGGCAATTGCCGGGGAATGAGCGGGCTTGGGCGGTGAGTGCAAAGGGCAATTTGCTCGAAGAAGCGGGGCAGGCGATGCCTGCCTTCATCATCGATGTCGCGCACGCGCTGCCGCCGCGCTCCGTCGCCAACGATGAACTTCCGTCCACTCTGGAAACTGATCCCCAGGGCATTTTCAAGAAGACGGGAATTCGCTCCCGCCACTGGGCCGAGAAGGGCGTCTACACCTCGGACCTTGGCACGGAAGCAGCAGCCAAACTCATCGCAAGGACCCGGATCGATCCGCGCGCAATCGATTGCCTGATCGCCACGACGCAAACGCCGGACCATCTGATCCCCGGCATTGGTGTTTCGATCCAGGCAAAACTCGGGCTGGAAAACATCCCCTGCTTCGATCTGCGGAATCAGTGTTCTGGCTTTCTATATGCACTGCAGATGGCACGCGCTTTCATCGCGAACGGCACCTATTCCTGCATTCTGATTGTGTCTGCCGAACTCCATTCGCACGGTTTGGGTTCCGAACCCCGCGACGCGCATATCACCGCCCTGTTTGGCGACGGTGCCGGAGCAGCAATCGTTTGCGCCCAACCGAAGGGAAACCTTCCGCTCAAAGTGGTATGGCAAACGCTCGGGGCGGATGGGCGCGGTGCTCCCCTGCTGCGCCACCGCGCGTTCGACATGTCGCTCATTCCGCCCTGGAACCAGCAATCCTTCGGCGCTGATCCACACGCCATCATCTATCCGGAAATGGACGGCGAGGCGGTGTTCCGCACGGCCGTCAAGCGAATGGTTGCGAGCGGACAGAAATGTCTCAAATCGCTCGAGCTCAGAGCCGACGACGTTGCGTGGCTCTTGCCGCATCAGGCCAATGCCTCGATCAACAAAACCGTCGCTTCCATTCTTGGATTTCCGGCCGAGCGCGTTCTTGGAAACATAGAGCGCGTTGGTAATTGCTCGGGTGCAAGCCTTCCCATCATGCTCTCGGAAGCGCTCGCCGAGAATCGGATTGCACGCGGAGAAAAGCTCCTTCTGGTTGCTTTTGGCGCGGGTTTCACATGGGGAAGCGCTCTTCTCGAGGCGCAAGGATGAGTGCCGGTTCGTCCATCCGCGAAGAGATGAGCGGCGGAGTCCTGAAGCTGTCGCTCGATCGCCCCGGGGCGAAGAACGCGCTTGACCGTGCAATGGTTCGGGATCTTCGGGAGTCGGTCTCTTCGGCAGCCAGGAATACCGAGCTGCGCCTTCTCACCATTTCCAGCGCGGTTGCACGCGTTTTCTGCCTCGGCATGGATCTCGTCGCGCTGACGGCCGCCGGTGATTTCGGTGCCTGGGACGGCTATGCGGCGATTTCGGAGTATGCCGGGCTCCTCGTTGATCTCGTTCAATTTCCGGCGCCGACGCTGGCCATCGTCGACGGGATCGCCGCGGGCGGGGGCGTCGAGCTTGCTCTGGTTTGCGATACCGTCATCGCGACACAGGATGCGTCATTCTCAATCGCACAGCTCCGCAAAGGTCTCTTCCCGTTTATTACGTCCGCTGTTGTTGTCCCGCGGATCGGGCAGTCCCGATTCCTCCACTGGGCGCTTTCGGGTCAGACATTTCCGGCGACGCGGATGCTCGAACTGGGACTGATTAACCAGCTCGTAGGTCCCGACGAACTCGACCGCACGGTCTTGCTGCTTTGCGAGCGGGTTTCAACCTTCGATGCTTCTGTCCTGAGGGCTGGAATAGCGACTCTGCGCGCGGAGAGCGGCTCGGAAGTCGCGGCGCGTATCCGCCACGCATTGCCACTCTTCGCGCTCAACTGTCTCGCGCGGCGAGAGGGGAGCCAAACGTGAAGGCGTCGCTCGAGGGACCACAAGCTCCGGGCATCGTCGCCGTCGGGCATTACGTTCCGTATCTGCGCGTGGACACTCGAACGCTGGCGGAACAATGGGGTGTGTCCGCGCAACTCGAACGGATGTATCGGCTCAATGGCCGTAATCGCGTAGCGGTGCACGCGGCTGACGAGGACGCGGTCACGCTGGGCGTGGTGGCGGCCGAACGCGCGTTGCGTGCCTTGTCCTCGTCGCCGGAAATCCGTGCGGTTTTGACCGGGTCCGAGAGTCATCCCTACGCTGTCAAGCCGTCGAGCGTGATCATTGCCGATGCCCTCGGATTGGGTCCCGATGTGTTTGCTGCAGATCTACAGTTTGCCTGCAAAGGCGGGACAGCCGCCGCGTTGCTCAGTGCCGCGCTCGTCCGAGCGGGGCTGGGAGCCTACACGCTCGCGATCGGCACGGATTGTCCGCAGAGTGCGCCGGGCAGTCTGCTCGAAGCCTCGGTGGGCGCAGGCGCGTGCGCACTTGTGCTTGGGCCGGCCGTTGAGTCGATTGCGCGCATTGAGGCAACGGCATCAGCCGCTTCCGATGCGACCGACTTCTGGCGGCGCGATGGCGCTCAGTTTCCCACCGTCGTCGGGAAGTTTTCTGTAGACGAAGGCTATTTTGCGCACTCCGAACGCGTTGCGCGCGCGCTGATGGATGTGTCCGGAACCAAGCCATCGGATTACGCTTACTGCGTCTTTCATCAGCCTTACGCAGCACTGCCTTCCGCGCTCGCGAAGAGGCTTGGGTTCTCTGCCCAGCAGGTGAAACCGGGACTGATTGCATCCCGCATCGGAAATACATATTCGGCTTCCACGCTTCTGGCGTTGTGCGCCGTGCTTGAGCAGGCAAGTGCTGGAGACAAGATTCTTCTCGTGTCTTTTGGATCGGGCGCCGGCTCGGACGGAATGGTCCTCCAGGCAACCGATTTGCTTGCTGAATACCGCGTGCGCAGCTCTGAATCAGGCCTCGATCCCCTCGAGCGTGAATTGGGAGAAGATCACGTCGATTGGCTGAGTTACGGCCAGTATGCGCGAGCGTCGGGAAAACTCCGATGAGAAGTGTCGCGGTTGCAGGCGTGCATGCGCTCCCACCAGACCAGTACTGGAGCCTGAGCCTCGGCGACCTCATTCTTGCCGCCGCCACACCGCTCCTGAGCGGCCAGGACATCGACGCATTGTTCTGCGCATTGCCGAGTGCTGCGCCGGTACAAAACCAGGCTGATGGTGCCGCAATCGCAGCGGACCGCCTGGGTCTTTCGCCGAAGATCGTCCAGGGCGCTGATGCCGGTGATGCTTCTGCAGGGGCGGCACTGCAGCTGGCCTGGCAATTCCTCGGCAGTGGCGCGGTGGAGACAGCGCTCGTCATCGGCGCGGCAAAGACGTCCGACCTCGGCGAACACGACAGGCAGGTATTGCTCGACCGCTTGCTCGACCAGGAGGCGGACGAGAACGCACTCAGCTATGCGGCGCAGGCGGGTCTTCTCGCCGGGCAATATTGCCAGGCTCGCACAGGCAATGCCGAGCGCCTGGCTTCCGTCACATCATCCAATCTCTCGGCGTGGTCGGGCGAATGCGGGCGCGCAGCTCCGTCTTCCGCCGAGCTTCGGCGGGATCTTGTGGTCGCTCCGCCCCTCGTCCGGAGCGATTTTCCGCAGCTTTTGGACGGCGCCTGTGCCGTTCTCCTGACGACCAAAAGCGCACGCGACTGCTGGACCATCGAGTCCGTTGGCGCCGGCAGCGATACGGTTTCGCTGTGGGAGCGCAGGGACCCGCTCGCGTTTGTGGCCGTTGAAAAGGCTGTCACCGGCGCGATCGACGGCACGATTCCGGCGTGGGTTGAAATCGATTGTGGCGTGAGCATTGCCCAGCGGCTCACCGAAGACGCGATCCTCCGCGTTGCAAAGACAAAACCGGATCTGGTCAACATCCGTGGCGGCTCGCACGGCCGCGGCCGCGTCTTCGGATCGTCGCTCCTCTATCAGTTCGGTGATATCATTGATTCGCGGGCGTCATTCCCATCCGTACTCGCTGTGACGGTGGCCGGATTGGGATCGCGCGCCTTCGCAGCGCGCCTGGGGAAGAGCGGGACATGAACGTCGTTGCGGCCTGGCGCAATCGTGCACGCGCACTCCGGGGAGAATTCGGGCAATGCCAGGCGTGCCGGCGATATGCATCCGTGCGCCGGACCAGGTGCGCGCGCTGCGGGCACACGATGACGGAATCGAAGACTGTGCCGCTGCCGCAGCGCATGCGCGCGGCCGGATATTCGCATCGTCATACCGTGGTCGAAGTGATGGACCAGTCCGCCGCCGAGGCGCCGTTCATGCTCGCCGACGGAGGCGATGGCCAACTCTTCGCCTTTCCCCTTTGCGAGTCGGATGCTCGCAGTGGGCCGCTTCTAGTTGGCGAAGAGCTGGAACTTGTACTGCGGCGGTCAGAAGGTGAATTGAGCCCCACAGAGGCAATTGCCTATCGCCGAAAACTTGCGGCCACCCAATCGACGCGAGCGAAATTGAAAAGCCAAACCAAAGCCGAAGGACGAAAACCGTGACGGTCATGAACGACAAGCCAGCGACCAGGAGCGCGCGAATCCTGGAAGAGAACGTGATCGCGATTGTGCGCGAAGCGGTCGAGGCGAAGCCGGAGCAGGTGATCACCCGGGACACTTCGTTTCTCGCCGAACTCGAGGTCGACAGTCTCTCGCTTGTTCGGATCGACACGCTCTTGCAGGCAAAGCTCGGCCTCGCTCTCGCGGCCGATGACATCGAATCCATCGAAACGGTCGGCAATCTCATCGACGCTCTGGCGCTGCGGGGGCAACCGGTCTCCACCGATTGAAACGGCGCGCGCCAAACGGGGAACTCCCCGTCCGCGGTAAGGGTTTTGTGAGGAGGATGGCGGCTACCTCCGACAAAGCAATTTCATCGCTTGCAGCGCTCAGTGATGCGATCTCCGGCTGCCGCCGTTGCCCGCTATACCGGAATGCAACGCATGCCGTTCCTGGCGAAGGGCGGGCCAATGCGCAACTGATGCTTGTCGGCGAGCAGCCTGGAAATGAGGAGGACCTTGCTGGACGTCCCTTTGTGGGGCCTGCCGGCCGCGTGCTGGACAAGGCACTTCGCGAGGCTGGTCTCGACCGGCGAACTGTATTCATCACCAACGCGGTCAAGCATTTCAAGTTCGAGCGTCGCGGCAAACGGCGTCTTCACAAGCGGCCGAACGCCGAGGAGATCAGGATCTGCGGTGTCTGGAATGCGTGGGAACGCAAGCTCATCAAGCCGAGACTGACCATCGCGATGGGTGCGACCGCCGCGCGAAGCGTTCTTGGGCGCACCGTGAAGATCGGCTCATCGCGCGGGCGGATTCTTTCGTCGCCAGAGGGCGACGTGCTTGTCACGATTCATCCTTCGCTCATCCTCAGAATTCCTGATGCGGCCGCGAAGAAACTGGCGTTTCGCGATTTCGTCCGGGATCTGAAGCTCCCGAAAACATTGCTATCGGCCAAGAAACGGCCGCGGCCCGCCGACTGAGAAAAGCGTCCCGAAACAGGAACATGCGCTGTGGCGGAAGCGTTACGCAAGGACTCTCCGTTTGTTCGGATCAACATGAGGACCACGATGCGCACCCAAACATCAGAAAATCTCTCCAAGCGCGAGACCTTTGGCCTGATTGGCAGCGACAAGGTGGAAGGAACAGCTGTCTATCGCTCGAACGGCGATCGCGTCGGAACGATCGAGCGCGTGATGATCGACAAGATATCCGGAAAGGTCGCTTACGCCGTCATGAGTTTCGGGGGATTTCTTGGTATCGGCAACGACTACTATCCGGTTCCCTGGTCGCTCCTGACCTACAACGAAAGCCTCGGCGGGTACGAGGTTAATATTTCCGAATCCCAGCTTAAAGGCGCTCCCCGGTTCACGAAGGACCAGGCCTGGGAGTACGAGGATCGCGGCAAGGAGCAGGCACTTTACAGCTACTACGGCGTGACGCCGTATTGGTGAGGCTCACGGCGTCGCGATAGTATTTGCCGTCCGCGGTCGGTACTCTGCAGGAATGAGCGCGCAGGAGGCGGCATGAGCGAAGCGGCACGAACGTATGGGCGTGCCGCTTCGGAATTCCTGCGAATCCGTCAACAGACGGAATCGCTGGCAGCGCGTCTGAGCGGTGAAGACCAGTCCATCCAGTCCATGGCGGATGCGAGTCCGACGAAATGGCATCTCGCGCACGCCACCTGGTTTTTCGAAGCTCTGGTTCTTTCCCAGCATGCGGTTGGGTACCGCGAATTCGATCCGCTTTTCGGCTATCTGTTCAACTCCTATTATGAAGGTCTTGGGCCTCGCCATCCGCGGCCGCTACGTGGAATACTCTCGCGTCCCACCGCGTCCGACATCCTGCGCTATCGGCACTATGTCGACGATGCGATCTCAAGTCTGATCGCGACGACTTCCGGACCGACAAAAGGCACGCTGGAATACCTGCTCGCACTTGGCCTTGCGCACGAAGAACAACATCAGGAACTCATCCTGACCGACATCAAACATGCGTTTTCTCTCAATGCGCTCCTGCCGGCCTATGCATCCGCTTCGCCGCTGCCGGTGACGCGAGCGCCGCCACTTGATTTTCTCGAGTTCGCGGGCGGTCGCGTCGAGATCGGACATGATGGAAAGACTTTTGCTTTCGATAATGAGCTTCCGCGACATGACGTTTTGATCCGGCCATTCCGGCTTGCGTCGCGGCCGGTGACCTGCGGCGAATATGAAAGGTTCATCGCAGATGGAGGGTATCGGCGCGCCGAGTTGTGGCTTGCGGATGGATATGCGCAGGCCGTTCGAGAGGGTTGGCAGGCACCAGCCTATTGGCAGGGGGACGGGACGATCTTTACGTTGACCGGTCCGCGTCGGCGAGATGCAGATGAGCCAGTGGTGCATGTAAGCTTCTACGAGGCGCAGGCCTATGCGACCTGGGCAGGGAAACGCCTGCCGACAGAATTCGAATGGGAGCACGCGGCTTCGCGCGTACCAGTCGAGGGACACTTCCTCGAGCGCGGCACCTTTCACCCCGGTGCAGCGGAAGTTCGCGTTGCGGGCCCGATCCAGATGTTTGGTGATGTCTGGGAGTGGACCCGCTCCTCGTACGATCCTTATCCCGGGTACCGGCCTTTCGAGGGCGTCGCATCCGAATACAATGGAAAGTTCATGATCGGTCAGATGGTCCTTCGCGGAGGCTCATGCGCAACTCCCGAGCGTCACATCCGAGCGACCTATCGAAACTTCTTTCCGCCAGGTGCGCGCTGGCAATTCAGTGGAATCCGGTTGGCGGAGGACGCATGAGCGCCAGGAGCGCAGCCGCGAGCATTCCCGCGCCGGCGCGCGCACAGATTCATCGCGAGCACGGGTTTGCGCGCGCCTTCATCGACGGTATGCGCGCGAAGCCGAAGAGCGTACCCTGCAAGTACCTCTACGACGCCGCTGGATCGGATCTGTTTGATCAGATTTGCGGGCTCGCCGAATACTATCCCACGCGAACCGAGCTGGAGCTTCTCCGCAGATATGCCGGAGAAATCGCGGAAATTCTCGGCGCGAACGTCGAGCTTATCGAGTTCGGCGCCGGTGCGCTCACCAAAATCCGCGTCTTGCTGGAAGCCCTGAACAAACCGCGCGCCTACGTGCCGGTGGACATTTCCGGCGATTATCTTTCCAGGGTTTGCGCTGTGCTGGACCGGGAATATCCAACACTGGCACTGCATCCCGTTGTTGCGGATTTCACCCGGCCGTTTGCCTTGCCTGGCGATCTGCTTACGACTTCGCGGAGAGTCGCATTCTTCCCGGGATCGACAATCGGCAATTTCTCGCCGGAGGAAGCGGCAACGTTTCTGAAGACTGTTTCCGGTCTTTTGCGCGGCGGCGGAATTCTCGTGGGCGTGGATCTCGTCAAGGATCCAGCAATGCTCCATGCCGCCTACAACGACGCCCTTGGCGTAACTGCAGCGTTCAACAAAAACCTCCTCCGCCGCGCGAACCGCGAACTCGACGCTGATTTCGATCCGGATGCCTTTTCACATTACGCCCCGTACAATCCGGCGGCGCGCCGCATCGAGATGTATCTCATCAGCCGGATCGAGCAGCGCGTGAGGATTTGCGGAGAAATGGTCTCCTTCCACGAAAGCGAAGCCATTCATACCGAAAATTCCTGGAAATACACGGTCGAGTCCTTTCAGGCGCTCGCGCGCGCTGCCGGACTGACGCCAACACGCGTGTGGGTGGATGACGAGCACCTGTTCAGCGTTCATTGGCTGGAAGTGGAGTAGAGGCGTTCCCACATCCTTCGGCTTTCCTGCGACGCGTGGTCGAGGCCGGAAAGCGCTGCAGCAGAGTCTCGGGCCGAAGCGGGCGAGGCTCGAGGTTGCCGCCGCAGTTCGGACATCGTCCCGAGAGCGTGCCGGAAGCACAGTTCCGGCAGAACGTGCATTCGAATGAACAGATCATGGCCTCTTTGGATGAGGGCGGCAGATCTGTGCCGCAGCACTCGCAATCGGGGCGAAGTTCAAGCACGACAGACCTCCAGGCTTATCAACACCGATCATCCTTGCGCCCGACAATGAGCGCAACAGGCATCATGCGAATGGCTGTCTTGAGCGTGAGATTTTCAGGCAACCTCGTCAGCGCGGGATCGCCGAACATACTTGAACACGAGGCGTCGCGAAGATCACCGAGCACTATCCTGGTTTCGCCCCACCATTCGGTGTGCGGCGCAAGCCTTTCCGTTCCGAGGATGGCTTCCGCGAAGAGGCGGGCAGCGACGACAACGAGAAAGTGGGGGCCGATACTTCGGACGAATGCGATCACGTTGGCGCGCTGTTCGCCTTCGACGGCAAGTGGCCGATAATCTCCTTCGGCGTAGAGCTCCGGATTCGCCGTTCGGTGTTTCAATATCCGGGCAATCAACGCCTGCTTGATCCGGCCGTCGCGCCAGGTTTTGACCAAAGCCTCAAGACGGGCGCCTGGTTCGAACAGTCCTTCGCGTGTATCGAAATCGACAGGGCGCCTGTTATCGGGATCGACCAGCGAAAAGTCCCAGAACTCGGTGCCCTGATAGGTGTCCGGCACGCCCGGCAGGGTCAAACGCAACGTGGTTTGCACGAGCGAATTGGCGCAACCGGGCGACGAGATCGCGCTCACGAAATCCGCGACGCTTGAAAGGAAGTCCCGTGATCGTGCGGGATCAAGCGACGTCCGCACGAATTGAACGTGGGCCGACTCGTAATCTTCATCCGGCTGCACCCATGAGGTCTTTAGCTTGGCTTCCCGCAAGGATTTGAGACGCCATGCTGTCAAGCGTTCGCAGAGCTGGCCAAGCCCGGCATGGTCGTCAGGCCCCAGGGTCAAAGGCCACGCGCCAACCAGTGCCTGGAAAAATAGATAGACTTCAGAATTCTCGACGCGATGGCTTCGCGCGTGCGCCGTCAGCGACATCCATTGGTTTACCTTTGTCCGGAACGCGTCCGGAATTTCACTGGTCGCAGCGAGCCGGGCGCGCGCGTCCTCGCCGCGCTTAGTGTCGTGGGTCGCGGTTGCCAGCATCGCGTGCGGAAAGTCGTGCTGCCGTCGGGCGCACGCGTGGTGAAATTCATCGGGACTACTGGCGAAGTACCGTGGATCGGAGCCCACATCGTTTCGCGAACTCAGGACGCCATAACGATAAAAAGCTGTATCCTCGACTCCCTTTGCGGCAACGGCGGAGGCCAGTTGGTTGAATCGCCGCGCGCAGTCGCGCGTCCGGTCCGCCGGAAGATGGCTTGATAGTCGGAGGACATTTCCGACAAAAACAATCGCGCGGCGCTCGTCAGGCGCTGATTTTTCGCCGGCCCTGTCGATTGCGTTTTCAAGGCTCGACGCCTGCTGCGCTGCTTCATCTGCCGCATAGACCCGGTAACACCTGAGCTCTGTTATCAGTCGCGCGATCGCGCGTTTCAGAAGCGGTCGAGAAAAGTCATGTTGTTGCGCCTCGCTTCCACCAATATCTGAAAATTGAGCTGCAGTCTGAAGAAGCTGCGACTCGAATGACGGCAGCACCTCGCGCCTGCCCGCACGTTCTTCGTCCTCGAAGTTGTCGCTCCTTCCGGATAACTCCCGCCAGTACCGCCTGAAGAGCGCGGCGCTGCCGCTCGCCTGCTGGAGTTCAGAAATTTGCGCGAGAAAGTCATAGCCGGTGGTTCCGTCGGTATCCCAGTCGCGGGGCAATGCTTCGCGGCGGGCGAGGATTTTTTCGACCACAATGTAGGCGCGGGCGATGTTTCGAGCGGACGCGACAGCATTGAGGCGGGCGCGAAGCATTCGGCAATAGCTTCCGGGATCCGCAAGCCCGTCTACGTGGTCGATGCGAAATCCATCCACCAGGCCATCAGCGTAGAGCGCAAGCGGAAGCGCGTGCACGGCTTCAAACACTTCATCGCGCTCAACCCTGATTGCTGCCAGTTCTGTGATATCGAAGAAGCGACGCCAGTTGATCCGATCCGTGGCGGTTCGCCACCATCCGAGCACGAAATGCTGGCGCTCAAGCAGACTGTGCAAGCCTTCCGGCGTGTTCCAGATTGAAAGATCGGCATCGGAAGGCGTGTTCCCTCGTGCGACCGTCGCTGCGTGATCGGGCCGTAACGGGAAGCGATGATCGTGGTAGGCAAAGGCAAGCTTCGCCAGAACCGGGTCATAGACGAGCTTCAGAGCGCCGCTTCGAAGGACATCGTCATAGGGCTCTCCAAGGAAGGGGACGAAGATTTTTCCAGAAAGCAACGGATCCGGGGGAGCCCAATCGATGTCAAAGTGCCCCGCAAAGGAACTGGATTGGCCATGCTCCAGCACATCCAGCCACCATTTGTTCGACGCACCTCCGACCGCCATGTGATTGGGAACGATATCCAGAATGATTCCCAGTCCATGCGCGCGCAGGTTGCCGGCCATCTCGCGAAAACCGGATTCTCCTCCCAATTCCGGATTGATGACCGCGTGATCGATCAGGTCGTAGCCGTGCTTCGAACCCTTGCGCGCGGTTTGAATGGGGGAGGCATAGACGTGACTGATGCCAAGTCGCGCAAGGTAAGGCGCAAGGCGTCCGCCGTCCTTGAACGTAAAGCCGGCGTGGAATTGGAGCCGATAGGTGGCACGGGGAATCATGTTTTGTTGCGCTCACCCCTCATGATTTCGAGCCTCTTCTTCACTGAGCGTGATTTGAGCCCGTTTCCGCAGGGAAGCCGGCGCCGCCAATTCGGATGCTCGTCGATGGTGCCTGGAAGATTGGGTTGATTGCGAAGGCCGACGAAGTCCTCGATTGGAACGATTGCGACGCGACACGGTGTTTTCGAGACGAACTGGACACTTCCATCGACGACACGCGCCGCCTCTGTGGTCTTCGGCATGCGTCCCCAGCCACATTGGGAGCGAACAAGAGCGCGCCAAAGAAGAGCTCGCTCACGCGCGCGCTCAGCCTTGGCTTTGCCCTTTTTGAAATTCCGGGAGGCCCGGCTCCGCCACGCGATGTCACGCCCGGTCCACCAGCCAGCAACGGTGGGAAGGTCATGCGTCGTGGTGAGCGCGCAACCCTGAGGATCCCATGCGGCAGCGCCCTTGAAATCACCGTGTGTGCCGCGCTCGAACCAGAGCACCCGCATGCTCAGGAGTCCTGCTCGCATCATCGCCTCTCGGAATTGTGCTGCGACTGTTCCGAGATCTTCCGCGATGACGAGCGATCTGTTTCGAACGGATTCGAGCGCAAGGAGCCGGAGCAGGTTCTCGAACGGGTAGTGGAGATAAGCGCCATCGCTGGCGGCTGCACCCTCGGGAATGACCCACAGACGCTGCAAGCCCATGGCATGATCGATACGGACTCCGCCGGCATAGCGCATGCAAGCGCGCAGCGTTGCCAGATAGCTTTGATATCCATCGGCGTGCATGCCAGACGGCGAAAGCGCAGTCAGACCCCAGTTCTGCCCTTCCGGCGCAAAAAGATCGGGTGGCGCTCCAATCGTCAGCCCGCGAAGGACCCCATCCTGGGCGCTCCAGCTATGACTGCCGCCCGGATTCATTCCGGTTGCGAGATCGGTGATCAGGCCTATGCGCATGCCAGCCCGGCGCGAAGCCGTTTGCGCCTCCAGCAATTGTTCGTGGGCGAGCCATTGGCAAAAGAGGGAACGTTCGACATCGGGATCGGAGCGGTTGAGCGCGCGCACCGCGCGGCTCGCAACATTTCGGTATGGGACAGGCCAGCGTCGCCAATCGCCAATCCCGAATTTCGCAGCCAGCGCCTCGAAGCGTGCATGACAGAGCAGGCGCTCCCCACCCTCTTCGGCAAAAGCCTCAAAGGCGGGTTGTGGGGACTTGCGCGAGCGAAATGTCTCATAGGCTTTGTCGAGCGCTTGCCGCTTGGCATTGAGGGAGCGCCGCCAGTCGATCAGGTCGAGGCTTTCGAGCGAGGACGTGCCGCTGCGTGCGGCAATGAAGTTGGAATTCAGGAAGAGCCGGCTGGACGGAGCGTAGGGGCTGTAATGGGCATCCGCCCCTTGCATGGGCGCGTGCACCGGACTGATCGCAACCGCGTCCGCTCCCGCTTTGGCTATCTCGATGGCGAAATCGCGCAGGGCCTGCAGATCGCCGAAGCCGCGTGTCTTGCCACCGCGCAAGGAATAGAGCTGGACAGCGGTCGCCCAGCACTTGCGTCCGATCTGCGGAAAAAACGCGCGTGGAGGAGCGACGGCGAGGACAGCTTTTCGATTGCCCGCGGAAATCGTGTGGTAACCAAGCTCCAAGGGAGCTTCAAAAACTGACCCACCGTCCTCTCCACGTCTCCTCGGGAGATGGGTGCTGCGGCCGTCCTCCAGGGTCAGCTCCGCGCGCTCGCTGCCTGATCCGGGAAATCGAAATCGCTCGCCCGGGAGCGCAACCAGCATGGCCGGGAGCATTCGGAACCCCCGCTTCAGCAGTTTTTGGCTTCGCTGCAGTTCGGCTTGTGATTCTGCCGGGTAGCCGAGTGTGGACAAGATGGCTTCGAGCGTTTCGGAGGAAACGCGACGGGTCTTTCCAAAGGCATCTTTCCAGCGGGTCGAGAGTCCAGCCTCCTGCGCAAGGCGCACGAGAGCGGCGTTCAGGCTTCGACGAGCCATGCGACAGTGCTGCGGCCGGACAGCGTTGCTTGTTTTTTTTCGCCCCAGATAGGAGTTTCCAAGGGCATTCGGCAATCGACCGCTGCCTCCCCGAGATTGCATGCGATTGTCAGCCTCGATCCGTCGCCCATCCGCCATCCCGCCATGACAGCGGTCGCAGAAATCGCTTTCGCGTAGATGGAGCTAGTTCCCCTTAGTCTTGGTACGATTGTGTCCTCGCGTCGCTTCAAGAGCGCGCGGTACAGACTCGTCCAATGTTCGCTTTGACCGCCGTTTTTTGGGCGCGAGCGCTCGAAGGATGAGACCCCATTCGGGTCCGGCAGATCATTCGCGCTGAAAGAGAATTCGCGTGCGCGGCCTTCGCGCACAGCCTTGGCCAATCCGGGCCCATGATCCGTGAAATAGAGAAATGGAGTCTCTGATCCGATTTCCTCTCCCATGAAGACCAGCGGGATCGAAGGCGCAAGGAGCAGCAGGGCTACTGCCGCTTCGAGTGCCCGCGGATGAACTAGCGCAGACAGTCGCTCGCCCAGAGCGCGATTGCCGATCTGATCGTGGTTCTGAAGAAAGCAGACGAATGCCGTGGACGGCAGATCCGAGCTGAGGGTGCCGCGGGCTCGCTTCTGGTTTTCCGAATATTCTCCCTGGTAGGCAAAGCCTTCGGCGAGCGTGCGCGCGAGGCGCCCGGCGGGCTCATCGGCGAAATCGGCGTAGTAGCCATGGCTCTCGGCGGTCAGAAGAACATGGGTGGCATGGTGGAAGTCATCGTTCCATTGCGCATCGAAGCCCTGCCTGAGCAGCGTGGCCTCATTGCGATCGTTTTCGACAACGAGATGGATCTTGCGATCCTTCGCGGCGGACTTCACTTCGCGTGCGAGGTCCGTAAGCCAGTCCGATGGCGTAATCGCGTGCACGGCGTCCAGACGCAAACCGTCAAAGCGAAACTCGTCGATCCAGTAACGCGCATTTTCGATAAAGAACCGCCTGACCGATTCCTGCCGAAAATCGACGGCGGCGCCCCATGGAGTATGAATGTCGCGGCGAAAAAACTCCGGGGCGTAGAGGGACAGATAGTTTCCGTCCGGGCCGAAGTGATTGTAGACGACATCCAAATAGATGCTGAGGCCGAGTTCATGCGCACGATCGACCAGCGCCTTGAGTTCGTCGGGCGAACCATAGGCCTCATGCGGAGCGAACGGCAGCACGCCGTCGTAGCCCCAATTACGGTCGCCGGGGAACGCGGCGATCGGCATCAGCTCGATCGCGGTGAATCCGGTGTCTCGCAAGAATTCGAGTCGATCCGCTGTCCCCTTGAAACCGCCGGCGAGCCCGGCATGGATTTCATAGAACACCGTCTCTTCCCAATCTCGCCCGCGCCAATCGTTTGCACGCCAGGCATGGGAATGAGGCCGCTCGAGCACGCTCCAGCCATGCACCCCGCCTGACTGCCGGCGCGACGCTGGATCCGGAACGGCCGTTCCATCGACGCGAAATCGGTAGCGGGTGCCCGGCGATGCAGCCGCATGGATGGCGAGAAAGCCGTCGGCGGCAACGTTCATGCTGACCGGATCGCGGCCCTCGATTTCCAAAACCACGTCGCGGCGCTGCGGAGCGAACAAGCGGAACAACGTGTCGCCGTTGTTGTACCTTGGACCGAAGCTGTAAATGTCTTCGCTAGTCATCCGTTTTGAAGCGCGCGGCAATCACGGCCGCGCCATGCCCGGCGAGCACGTATGTGTCGCGTTCGATCTCATGTGCGCCCTTGTCAGGCTCGCCGCTGTCGACGAGCAGACGCCATCTGAAGTTGCCCGGAAGCTTGAAGTTCAGCGTCTTGTGGTCCGCGTTGAGCATCACGGCGGTGATCTCGACCTGATCCTCGCCGATGCGGCAGGCGCGCCGGAGTATAAGAATCCTGCCTTCATGGTTTACCCAATCTTCAGGCGCCAGCGGCACGCCCCTCTCATCCCACCAGCTGAGGTCGGTGACGCCAGGCGCGATCTCATTGTTGCCGCTGAGAAAGCTGCGGCACCGGAGAGTGGGATATGCCGCACGGATTTTCGTCAATCGGGAGAAGAAGCGGCATTGCGCTTCTCCTTCTTCGGAGCGCGCGAGATTCCAGGCGAACCAAGATGTTTCATTGTCCTGACAATAGGCGTTGTTGTTACCCTTCTGGGTTCGTCCGTACTCGTCGCCTGAAAGAACCATGGGCGTTCCAAGCGCCGTCAGCACGCTTGTTAGCATTGAGCGCTGCAGCCGCCTGCGCCGTTCACGAATGTCCGGGTCGTCGCTCTCCCCTTCAGCGCCCCAATTCGCGGAGTGTTCGTCGCCATTACCGTCGTGGTTGTCCTCGCCGTTTGCTTCATTGTGCTTGGACGCGTAACTCACGAGATCGTTCAAAGTCATGCCGTCATGGGACGCGATATAGTTGATGGACGACCACGGCCGGCGCGCGCGTGTGTCGAAAATATCTCCGGAGCCCGACATCCTGGCCGCCACGTCAGGGCGCATCCCCGGATCACCACGCCAGTAGCGCCGCAGGCCATCACGGAATCGGTCATTCCACTCGGCGAAACCCGAGGGAAAGTGCCCAAGCTGGTAGCCACCTGGTCCGACGTCCCACGGCTCCGCAATGAGCTTCAACGACGCCAATTCGGGATCTTGCATCAGGGCATCAAAAAAACCGGCACCCGTGTCGAAGCCGAGAGGTTCGCGGCCCAGAGTCGTCGCGAGGTCGAAGCGAAATCCATCCACGTGAAATGATGTTGCCCAATAGCGCAGCGAATCCATTACCATCTGCAACACGCGGGGATGGGAAAGGTTCAAGGTGTTGCCGGTCCCCGTGTCATTGATCGTGTATCGGCGATCATCCGCGAGCCGGTAATAGCTCGCGTTGTCGATTCCGCGCCAGCAGAGAGTCGGACCGCGTTCGCTGCCCTCGCAAGTATGATTGTAGACAACGTCGAGGATCACCTCGAGCCCGGCAGCGTGCAGACGCCGAACCGTTTCTCTGAACTCTCTTGCACCAATTTCTCCGAAATACCGGGCCTCGGGCGAGAAAAAGCAAAGCGTGTTGTACCCCCAATAGTTGCTCAGCCCTTTTTCGAGCAGGATCCGATCCTGCAGAAACGCTTGAACCGGAAGGAGTTCGACCGTCGTCACTCCAAGGCGCCGCAGATGATCGATGACTCGCGGGTGCCCAAGCGCTGCGAAGGTCCCGCGTTGGGGCGGTTGGATCTCGTCGAACAGGCGCGTCAGTCCACGCACGTGCGCTTCGTAGATGATGGTCTCGGACCATGGCACTTGAGGCCGCCGGTCGCCTTCCCAGGGAAAAGCGTCGTCCGAAACCACGCTTTTCGGCATTGCCGCCGCACTGTCGCGGCGGTCCATGCTGAGATCGGCGCGCGGTGAAGTCAGCCGATATCCGAACAAAGTGTCGTTCCAGCGAACGCTGCCCGCGATCGCGCGCGCATAAGGATCCAGCAACAGCTTTGCCGGATTGAAGCGGTGGCCGTTGTGGGGCTCGTAGGGCCCATGCACGCGAAAGCCGTAGATCAGCCCGGGGGATGCATTCGGCAGATAGCCGGACCAGATGTTGCTGTCCGGTTCGTGCATCGCAAGACGCGCTCGCTCGCGCCGGCCGGCAGCATCGAAAAGACAAAGCTCGACCTTGGTGGCATTGGCCGAGAACAGGGCGAAGTTGACGCCAAGCCCGTCCCAGTGAGCGCCCAGTCGGGCGGTTCGCGCCCGCTCCAGCCTCTCCGGAACGCGCAGCATCAATCGCCCTCGGGTTTGAAAATGAGCGCAGAGAGGGGCGGAAGGTAGAGTTCGGCCGAAGCGTGCCGGCCATGAGACGGCACGGGGCCAGCAAGCGTTCCGCCGAGATTGCCGCGATTGGCGCCGCCATAGATCGCCGCATCGGAATTGAACACTTCCCGATAGCGCCCTTCGCGAGGGAATCCGATGCGGTATCGGTCGCGGCCAACGGGAGTCATGTTGATGATGACGACGAGCCCCGCGCCGTCTGCTGATTTTCGCAGATAGCAAAAGACGCTGTTTTGAACGTCGTCGCCGACGATCCATTCAAAACCTTCGCTCGAGGCGTCCTGTTCGAACAGCGCGCGCTCCGTTCGGTAGAGGTTGTTGAGATCAGACACGAGGCGTTTCAAACCCGCGTGGCCGTCACTCTCGAGCAGACTCCAGTCGAGCACGCCGTCGTGGTTCCATTCGGCCGGCATGCCCAACTCGCCGCCCATGAAGAGAAGTTTTTTTCCTGGATGCGTCCACATGAAGGTGAGATAGGCCCTGAGGTTTGCAAGCCTGTCCCAATTGTTGCCGGGAGCCCGTCCAAAAAGAGAGCCTTTGCCGTAGACCACCTCATCATGCGAAAGCGGCAGGATGTATTTTTCAGAGAAGGCGTAGACTAGACCGAAGGTCCATTCGCGATGATGGAAGGAGCGGTGGACCGGATCGCGCGACAGATAGGAAAGCGTGTCGTGCATCCATCCCATGTTCCACTTGAAGGAAAAGCCCAGTCCTTCTTCCTCGGAAGGCGCAGTGACTCCGGGCCATGCAGTTGATTCCTCCGCAATCGTGATGGCGCTCGGGCATCGCTCGGCGATCACGCTGTTGAGACGGCGCAAAAATGCGATGGACTCGAGATTTTCGCGCCCACCATGGCGATTGGGAATCCACTCGCCCGCTCTGCGGGAATAATCGCGGTAAAGCATGGAGGCCACCGCATCGACACGCAGTCCGTCGACATGGAAAGTCTCGAGCCAGTAGAGCGCGCTCGCGATCAGGAATTCCTGCACCTCGCGACGGCCGAGATTGTAAACATACGTATTCCAGTCGGGATGGAAGCCCTCGCGCGGGTCTGCGTGTTCATAGAGCGCAGTGCCGTCGAAGCGCGCGAGCCCATGCGGATCGTTCGGGAAATGCGCCGGAACCCAGTCGAGGATCACGCCGATTCCAGCCTGATGACAGGCGTCGACAAAGCGCGCGAATCCTTCCGGCGGTCCGAAGCGCGCGCTCGGCGCGAACTGGGAAAGCGGCTGGTATCCCCACGAGCCGGTGAAGGGATGCTCCATGATCGGCATAAATTCCACATGCGTGAAATTGTTTTCGCGGACATAGGGAATGAGATCCAAAATCAGCTGGTCCCAGGAAAGCGTGCCGCCGGGGTTTCCCTCTGGCCTCCGCCACGAACCCGCGTGCACCTCGTAGATGCTGATCGGGCGATCGGCTGCCTGCAGACGTGAACGTGCTTCCATCCAGGCGCGGTCGTTCCAGGACATTGCCCAGCGATGGGGGACGACCGATGCAGTCGCTGGAGGGAGTTCGGTTTCGCGCGCCAGAGGGTCCGCTTTGAGCGGCAGAACACGCCCGCTTTGGTCGGTGATCTCGAATTTGTAACGCGCGCCGGCAGAGACGCGTGGAAGGAAAATCTCCCAGACACCGACCTCGCGCCGAAGGCGCATGGGATGGCGCTTTCCATCCCAGGAATTAAAATCACCGACGACTGCCACGCGGCGCGCGTTCGGGGCCCAGACGCCGAATCGTACTCCGCGTATTCCTTCGAATTCGACTTCCGCAGCGCCGATGCTTTCGGCGAGCCGCCAATGGGATCCTTCAGCGAACAGGTGAAGGTCGAGATCGCCGAGGAGCAATCCGAAACTGTACGGGTCTTCGGTCTCCTGTGCGGCTCCGTCCCGCCATTCGATGTTTAGCCGATAGGGCTCCAGTACCTCGGGCCGGCCAACGAAAAATCCCGCCACACCGGTCTCGTGCAGGTCGCAGATGATTTCGCCCCTCGCGCGCGACCTGGCCTCGACCTTTCGTGCTCCTGGAAGAAAAACACGGATCACCGGACCGGTGGCGGCTGCGTCATGTGGACCGAGGACTGCGAACGGATCGTCATGCGTGCACTCGGCGACCGCCTGCGCACTCACGAGATCGACAAGTGGTGGTTCGACCAGGTCTCGATCAGGCAAGTGCCGGCTCTCCGCGCTTCGCAAGTTTATCGGTAAGCGAAACCAGTCCAAGGAGCGGCGTCACGATCCAATCGGGCCTGTTCGCGGCTTCGTAGGCAATTTCAAATGACGCTTTTTCCATCATGAAGAGGCGGAGCAGATCGAATTCTTCCTCCTTGAGCACGCGACCTGTGCCCTCGCGGTAGCCTTCCAAAAGCGCGATTTCTGCAAGCAGGCGAAAACGTGCGAACAATGCTTTTGCCCGCGTCGAACCCTCGCCGCCCTCAGCTTGTTTAGGAGATCGTTCGATCGTTGCCGCCGCATAGTCAAACGAGCGGATCATTCCGGCCAGATCCCTGAGTGGGTTCATCTTGGCTCGTCTTTCTGCAAGAGGCTTGGAGGGTTCTCCTTCAAAGTCGATAAGAGCGATGTCACCGCCGGCCACGAGCACCTGGCCGAGATGCATGTCGCCGTGGATTCTGGTGACGAATGTTCCCTTTGCCTTCCGCGCCAGCTTCTCGATTTGCGAGAGCACCATGGTGCGGCGCTGTTTGAGTGAACGGGCAAGATCTTGCACCCGATTGTCGGCGGACGACGCCGAACCTGCAGCATCGAGGGCGCGTTCAAACTCCTGCTGCGCTCTCTTCGCAACCACCTTTGCGCCTTCCTCGCTGAGCGTCTCCGGTGCAAAGGCGGGATCTTCCGTGGGGCCCGCGAGCACGCGATGCATCTCGCCAAGCCGCTTGCCGATGGCCCGCGCAAACGCCGAATAGGATTCGAAATGGGGCTCGGAGTCGCCGGCGTAAGGGGTTGCGCCCTCGTCAACGAGCCGGTCGAGATGATCCAATGTCCAGGACCAGCCATCTCCCTGGTTGATGACGAAGCCCTGAAGAATTGCAACCGTGGCGCGTGCGCCCTTCGCATCGATCCGCGATAGTTCGCCGAGCAAGGGTGGCGTCGCGGAAAATTCCTTTTCCGTCAGGTAGCGTGTCATCTCTACCTCGGGATGAACGCCCACGCTCAATCTTCGGAGCAGTTTGAGAACGGCTTTGCGCCCAATGACAAGGGTGGAATTGGACTGTTCCGCGCCAGGCCATTCGATTGCTTCTTTGGAGTCGAGCCCCAATTCGTCCAGTCGTGCGGTGGCATCGAATTGCAATGTCGCCTCTCCAACTGGAGTCCTAGTCCTTCTGCGCATATTTTCGATCAGGGCGTGCGCGAAAGCGGGGTTCGCAAACGCATCTGTCAAATGGCCAACGCGCCGTCCCTTGCGGACCCGCGCGAGAGCCAGCGGGATTTCGAACGGCGCCGAGGCGTCGCCTTCCCAGGCAATGGACAAAGGGAGCGCGTAGCGGCTCGAGACATCGCCCACGCGCACATCGGCCTCGGTGTAGAGAATCTCGGGCGCTTCGGGCAGAGCCGTCGCGAGCGGAACTTCAACCGCGGAGATCTTTCGATTCTTGTTTTGAAACCAGCGGCGAGGCGGAATGTAAGCGGGCAATACCTCGCGTTTCAGGATCGAGAATGCGGGCTCTCTCGCGACCTCTTCGATGTTCTGGCGAAGCACAAAGGTGTGATACTCGACGATGGGTCCGCTCGTGGACGTGCTCCAGCCGGGCTGCTGCGCCTCTGTCGAAAGCAGGAACCAGTAGAATCCATAGGGAGGCAGCGTTAGCAGATAGGTGAGTTGGCCGATCATCGGGAATGCGGAATTGCCCGAGAGTTCAATGGGCGTCCGGCCGCTGAATTCCGATAGATCGAGCTCCACGGCCTGGGCCGTCCTCGACACATTGGCAACGCAGAGAATGGTCTCGTTCTCGTATTGGCGAAGGTAAGGCAGCACCTTGCGATTCTGTGGATGCAGAAAACGGATCGTGCCGCGGCCGAACGCCTTGTGCTGCCGCCGCACCACGAGCATTCGCCGGAACCAGTTCAGCAGCGAGTGTGGGTCGCGCCATTGCGCTTCGACATTGAGCGCTTCGTAGCCATAGAGCGGATCCATAATGGCCGGCAGAACGAGCGTGGCCGGATCAGCGCGTGAAAAACCGCCATTGCGATCGGACGACCACTGCATCGGTGTGCGCACGCCATCGCGATCTCCGAGGTGGACGTTGTCTCCCATGCCGATCTCATCGCCATAGTAGATCACCGGGGTCCCGGGCATGGTGAGGAGCAGGCTCTTCATGAGCTCGATGCGCCGACGGTCGCGTTCGAGTAGCGGAGCCAGCCTGCGGCGGATGCCGAGATTGAGGCGCGCGCGCGAATCCGAGGCGTAGACCTGCCAGAGATAATCGCGCTCCTTGTCGGTCACCATCTCAAGCGTCAGTTCGTCGTGGTTGCGGAGGAAAATTGCCCACTGACAATTCGCCGGAATGTCGGGCGTCTGGCGCATGATGTCGGTGATCGGGAAGCGATCTTCCTGCGCGATAGCCATGTACATTCGCGGCATCAGGGGGAAATGAAACGCCATGTGGCATTCGTCGCCATTTCCGAAGTAGACCTGCACGTCTTCCGGCCATTGATTGGCTTCGGCGAGCAGCATCCGGTCGGGATAGCGTGCTTCCACTTCGGCGCGGATGCGCTTCAGGATCGCGTGTGTTTCCGGCAGGTTCTCGTTGCTCGTCCCTTCCCGCTCGACGAGATAGGGCACCGCATCGAGGCGAAATCCGTCCACCCCGAGTTCTGCCCAGAACCGGATCACCGCGAGAATGGACTGCAGCACACGCGGGTTGTCGAAATTCAGGTCCGGCTGATGTGCATAGAAACGATGCCAGTAATACGCCTTGGCGGAGTCGTCCCAGGTCCAGTTGGATTTTTCGGTATCGACAAAAATGATCCTTGTGCCGGCGTACTTCTTGTCATCCTCAGACCAGACGTAGAAGTCTCGTGCTGAACTGCCTGGTTTCGAGGCGCGCGCGCGCTGAAACCACCGGTGCTGATCGGATGTATGGTTGATCACAAGTTCGGTAATGACACGCAAGCCCCGCTTGTGGGCTTGCTCGATGAAACGGCGAACGTCCCCCATCCGTCCGTATTCGGGATGCACACCGCGATATTCCGAGATGTCGTAGCCGTCATCGCGCCTCGGCGATGGATAGAAGGGGAGAAGCCAGATCGCCGTGACGCCGATCTCCGCGATGTAATCGAGGCGGGAAATAAGACCGGGAAAATCTCCGACGCCGTCGTTGTTGGCGTCAAAAAAAGACTTCACGTGAAGCTGATATATGATCGCATCCTTGTACCAGAGCGGGTCGCTCGCCTGTCGCGTTTCACGCGCCCCGCGCGCATTCGTCTCCTTCATTGAGGGCTCGCGGCACGTATTCGCCAGATGCGGTAGGGCGCGGAAGGTTCGAGCTTGATGTGTTGGATCTTGCCGGTCCAGACAAACCAATATCCGAACAGCAGGTCCTCGACCTGGAGGCTTTCGTTATCGGAACGTCTCCACTCCCACAGCGGGATCTCGAAATCGCATTCGTGCGCGCCAAAAGGATCGAGGTTGATCATGACGAGGACACGATCGTCGGAGCCGGCCGCGTGCTTGCCGAAGTAAAGGATGTTGTGATCGAACGCGTTGTAGAATGTGAGCCCCGTGTGCGTTTGAAGCGCAGCCTCCTGCTTCCGAAGCGCGTTCAGTGCGGCAATCTCCCCCTCGATGTTGCCGGGCGCCCTCCAGTCTCTCGGCTTGATCTCGTACTTTTCCGAATCCGCGTACTCCTCGCGTCCGGGCAGGGGCTCGTGCTCCAGCAACTCGAAGCCGGAGTAAACGCCCCATGTTCCTGAAAGCGTGGCTGCAAGACAGGCGCGGATGAGAAAGGCTGCGCGCGTTCCCGATTGCAAAAAGACCGGATTGATGTCCGGAGTGTTCACGAAAAAATTGGGACGGAAGAAGTCGCACACGGGAGGTTTCGAGAGTTCGTTCATATAAGCGGTGATCTCGTCCTTGCTGTTCCGCCACGTGAAGTAGGTGTAGGACTGGCTGAAGCCCAATTGTGCGAGCCGATACATCGCCTTCGGACGGGTGAAGGCTTCCGAGAGGAAGATCACGTCAGCGTGGCGCTTTCGGATATCAGCGATCAACCATTCCCAAAAAGGGAACGGTTTGGTGTGAGGATTGTCGACCCGGAAAATGCGGACGCCGTTCCGTATCCAGAAGAGCACGATATCCCTGAGCGCGAGCCAGAGCGCTGGCCGCGCATCCGGCGCATGGAAATCCACCGGTACGATGTCTTCGTATTTCTTGGGCGGGTTTTCGGCAAAACGGATTGAGCCGTCCGGCCGCCAGTCGAACCAGCCAGGATGCTCTTTGAGCCAGGGATGATCCGGAGAACACTGGATCGCGATATCGAGCGCGATCTCCAGACCCTGTTTCTGCGCCTCGTCGACGAGTTCGCGAAAGTCCCCGAACGTACCGAGTGCAGGATGGATCGCGTCGTGCCCGCCTTCCGCTGATCCGATGGCGTAAGGACTTCCCGGATCCCCAGCGGCGGACGGGAGCGTGTTGTTTCGACCTTTGCGATTGGTTTTGCCGATCGGGTGGATGGGCGTGAGGTAAAGGACATCGAAGCCCATGGATCGAATGCGCGGGAGCGAAGCAATGACGTCCTTGAACGTGCCGTGCCGCTCGGGCGAGTCGGTCACAGAACGCGGAAAGAGCTCATACCAGCTGCCGAAGCCCGCGCGTTTTCGCTCTGCCTCAAGCCGGTAAATGTTGCTCTGCGCGACGAATGTCCGCCTCGCGGCACTCGCGATCGCACGGCGTGTTTCGTCCGCGCAGAGCAACCGCACACGTTCATCATCAGCAAGTCTGTCCAACCCATCGAGGATGGCCTTGAGGGCTTCTTTGCCCGCGCCTTTGGCCGCTTCCCACGCGTTCTCTGCAAACGCGCGTCCCTCCACGATTTCCAGAGACAGGTCCTGCCCGGCGAGACGCTTCTTCTCAACGTCGCGGACGAAACCGCCATATTCGTCGAGCCACGCTTCGATCAGGAACTCGTACGATCCGGTCGCATCGAGCGGACAGGAGCCTTCGAACCGATCGTTGCCCAAGGGCTGGAGTACAAATCGCTTCCAATCCTTTCGCGAGGCATGCCGGACCAGGAGTGCGCCGGCGATCAGCCCGTGGCCATCGCAGATGATGTCGGCTTCGACGCGGAGCTCATCGCCCACGATCCTTTTGATGCAATAGTCCCCACCCGGCGCGACCGATGAGATGCAAATGCGTCGTGAGGGATCGATGGCGCGTGCCAGTCCGGCGTCCGGCGGGGCTGCGAGATGCGAGACCCGACCGGTGCGAGGCAAAGTTCCACCGGATGGCGATCCCATGGGATTAGCTCCGGGATGTCCGGATGTCAGAAAGCGCCGGCCAAGCCCACGGCTAAAAACGCGGTTTCGGCAACAATGTTCCAAGGCATGTGGAACTGGCGGTCCCCATGGGTCGGGCGGCTTGAGATTCAGCGATGTGCGCAGTTCCGGTCTTTACAGCCGCGCTTCGGGCTTGCACGCGATGCTAAAAGCGCATTTGAAAATTGGTTCACATGTGGAGAGCAACTCAATGCAGATCGCTGTCATTGGACTCGGCCGAATGGGTGGAAACATCGCCCGGCGTCTCATTAAGAGTGGGCACGAAGTACATGCATACGACCGTGACCCGAAGGCAGCGACATCGATCGAAGGAGCGTTGTCATTGGGCGGACTCGATGCGCTTCCGGCGACGCTGAAACCGCCCAGGGTGATTTGGTTGATGCTTCCGGCGGGACGCACGACCGAACAGACGATCGAAAAACTCGCACCGATACTTGCTCCCGGGGACATTCTGATCGATGGCGGCAATACGTTCTTCAAGGACGATGTGCGGCGCGCAAGAGAACTGCGGGGCAAAGGCATTGAATATGTCGACGTGGGGACTTCCGGTGGTGTCTGGGGTCTCGAGCGCGGCTATTGCATGATGATCGGAGGCGAGAAAGCAGCCGTCGAACGTCTCAGCCCGATCTTCGATGCCTTGGCTCCCGGAACCGGAAAAATCGAAAGAACGCGTGGTCGGGAAGGTCGCGATCCGCGGGTAGAGAAGGGATATCTCCATGCCGGCCCTGCCGGGGCCGGCCACTTCGTGAAAATGATTCATAATGGGATAGAATACGGAATGATGCAGGCCTATGCCGAAGGCTTCGATATCCTGCGTGGTCGCGCAAACGCCGATCTGCCCGAAGGAGAACGTTATTCGTTCGACCTTGCGGATATAGCAGAAGTCTGGCGCCGCGGCAGCGTCATCACATCGTGGCTGCTTGACTTGACGGCAACGGCACTCGCCGAAAGCCCAGCGCTCGAGAATTATGTCGGTGCGGTAGACGACTCAGGCGAAGGGCGCTGGACGATCGATGCGGCCGTCGAGGAGGCGGTGGCGGCACCCGTTCTGGTATCGGCGCTGTTTGCCCGCTTTCGTTCGCGCATTGCGCACAGTTTCGGCGAGAAGCTGCTCTCTGCGATGAGAGCGAAGTTTGGCGGCCATGTTGAAGGGGCACTCGAGAGAACAAGTCTCCGGCCATGAACAGGCGAAAACAGCCGCCGCGATCGACGCTCGTGATCTTCGGCGCCAATGGAGATCTGACACACCGGCTCATCATCCCGGCACTCTATAATCTGGCGCGCCAATCTCTGTTGCCGGACAAATTCGCGATTCTTGGCATCGATCACAATGATCAGACCACCGAGTCATGGCGTAACGGATTGTACCAGTTCATCGCGGATCTTGTTCGTAGCGGTGGCGCCGAGTTCGAAGACAAGGCGATCGATGAAAACGTCTGGGGCCGTCTCGCGCGTAGCATGAACTACGCCGCAGGGGATTTCCTCGACCCTCAAACCTACAAACGGCTCGCGGAGGCGCTTGCGAATGGCGGAAACGTTCTTTTCTACCTCGCGACTGCGGACCGCTTCTTTTCAAAAATAGCCGAGAGACTCGGCCAGGCGGGTCTTGTTAAGCAGACTCCAACGGCGTTCCGGCGCGTCGTCGTCGAAAAGCCCTTTGGGCACGATCTGGAGTCCGCAAAGAAACTGAATGCTTGTCTTCTCGACTGGATGGACGAAAGCCAGATCTATCGAATTGATCACTTTCTTGGAAAGGAGACGGTGCAGAACATCATGGCGTTGCGATTTGCGAACGGATTGTTTGAACCGATCTGGAACCGCGATCGCATCGACCACGTGCAAATCACGGTTTCAGAAACGATCGGGATTGGCACACGCGGGAAGTTCTATGAACAGACGGGTGCGTTGAGAGACATGGTTCCGAACCATCTCTTTCAGCTTGTTGCCATGACGGCGATGGAGCCACCTGTCTCCTTCGACGCAGAGGCAGTGCGCGACAAGCGGGGGGAGCTGTTCGAAGCGATTCATCCAGTCGGCGTCAAAGACGTCGTCCGTGGACAGTATGGTGAGGGCCGTGAAGGCAAGGCTGCGGTCGCGGGCTATCGCCACGAACACGACGTGGCGGCGGACTCTTCTGTCGAGACTTATGTTGCCATGAAGGTTGGAATCGACAATTGGCGGTGGGGCGGCGTTCCGTTTTATCTGCGCACGGGAAAACGGCTTTCCGCGCGTAAAACCGAGATTGCCATCCGGTTCAAGCAGGCACCCTACGCCATCTTCAGGGACACGCCGGTCGAAAAACTCGGCGCTGACTGGCTCATCCTGAAGATACAGCCCGACGAGGGCATTCGCCTGCATTTCAACGCGAAGCGTCCGGGTCCATCGGTTTCGCTCGAAAACGTCGCGATGGACTTCCACTACACGGACTGGTTCCGGGAAGCGCCTGCGGTGGGGTACGAAACGCTGATCTACGATTGCCTCATGGGCGATGCAACGCTTTTTCAGCGAGCCGACCAGGTCGAAGGCGCGTGGCGGTTGGTTGATCCCGTCCTGCGCGAATGGTCAAGCGCCTCTGCGTCTTCATTTCCGGACTATGCCGCGGGAAGCGATGGCCCATCTGCCGCCGACGATCTTCTGGCGCGGGATCATCGTGCCTGGCGTGCGATCGCTTGATCGGGACCGCATCACGAAATGACGGCAAAGATCGAGGATTATGCGCTGATCGGCGATTGCCGGACGGCGGCGCTTGTCGGGCGCGATGGCTCCATTGACTGGTTCTGTGTCCCGCGATTCGATTCCGGCGCTTGCTTCGCCAATCTCCTCGGTAGCGAAGACAACGGACGCTGGCTGATCGCGCCGATTGGAAAGGCTCGCGCAAGGCGCGCCTATCGCAAAGACACGCTCATTCTGGAAACGATCTACCGCACCCGCTCGGGCTCGGTCCGGGTGACCGATTTCATGCCGAGGACGCAGTTGGAGCGATCATCGATCGTCCGCCTGGTAACCGGGCTCTCGGGCCGCGTGGAGATGCGCTGCGAGCTCATCATTCGCTTCGATTACGGGATCACGATCCCCTGGGTGAACCGCGGCGGCAGAAACACGCTTACGGCGATCGCCGGGCCCAATCGCCTCGTGCTGCACACGCCTGCAAAGCTCCACGGCAAAGACATGCGGACGGTCGGAGCGTTCACGGTCCGGAAAGGCGAGACGACCCCGTTCGCGCTGACCTATTCCCGTTCGTACAGGCCCATCGACCCGCCTGTCAGGGTCGGGGCCGCTCTCAAGAAAACCGAAGCCTATTGGCGCGGCTGGGCGAAGGGCGCAAAGCCGAAGGGGAAATGGCGGGATGCGATCATGCGGTCGCTCCTCACCTTGAAAGCGCTCACCTACGAGCCCACGGGCGGCATGGTTGCCGCCGTGACCACCTCCCTTCCCGAACAACTCGGTGGACCGAGAAACTGGGATTACCGGTATTGCTGGCTCAGGGACGCAACCTTCACGCTTCTCGCTTTCATGAACGCAGGGCTGATGGACGAGGCCGCGAAATGGCAAACCTGGCTCATGCGTGTCATCGCCGGCGCGCCTTCGCAGGTCCAGACCATGTACGGCGTCGCCGGCGAACGGCGCCTCGACGAGTGGACCGTCGAATGGCTGAGCGGCTATGAGCAATCAAAGCCGGTCCGGGTCGGCAACGCGGCCGCCCTGCAATTGCAGCTCGATATCTTCGGTGAGCTTGCCGATGTCATGTCGCAGGCGCGCCGCGGCGGGCTTCCGGAGGATCCCCGGCGCAATGAGATCCGGAAAGCCTTTCTGGATCATCTGGAAACGGCCTGGCGCAGCCCGGATGAAGGTATCTGGGAAATCCGCGGGGCGCCGCAGCACTTCACGCATTCGAAAGTCATGACCTGGTGCGCCTTCGATCGGGCCTCGAAGGGCACACATCTCGATGAGGCCGACAAGCGCCGCTGGAAAGCCACCGCAGAGGAAATACACCGCGACATCTGCGAAAAAGGAATCGATCCGAAACGCGGCTGTTTCGTTCAGGCCTACGGTTCAAATCGCCTCGATGCCAGCCTGCTCCTGTTGCCGATCATCGGGTTTCTTCCCCCGCGCGATCCGAGGATCGTGCAGACCGTCCAGCAGATCGAAAAACATCTGCTCGTCGATGGGCTCCTGCTTCGATACGAGACGGAATCCGGTGTCGATGGCCTGCCGGCAGGTGAGGGTGCCTTCCTTGCCTGCACATTCTGGCTCGCGGATGCCTACATCCTGCTCGGACGGCTAAGGGACGCCGAGCGAACCTTTCACCGCCTTTCGTCACTCGCGAATGACGTAGGACTTCTCGCAGAAGAATATGATCCCAAAGACAAGCGCATGCTGGGGAATTTTCCGCAGGCCTTTTCGCATGTCGCGCTCGTCAACACCGCGCTCAACATCATGCATGCAAAGGCGGCGCGCCGGCGCGGTGCTCGCCAGCCGCCTATCCGCCGGCACGTCAGATGAAATATGCAGTCTCCGCTCCGGTAGCGTGTTGCACCGCCGCGCGCAGCCCGGAACTCCATGGACCGGGAAATCGTTGGCAGGAAGGGGTAGCCGTTCGATCCCTTTTTTCTATGGTGCGGTGGAAAGCGACACTTGCCATACTCCTCCCGCTCAAAGGATTTTGATGTGCTCACTTTAACCGGAGACGAAACTCTCTCGGTCGATTTCCGGCGGAATTGTCTGCTTCTCGACGTTGACGGCACGCTTCTCGACATCGCCCCCACGCCTGAAGCGGTCGTCGTTCCGCCGGGTCTGGTGGAGTCACTTGCCGCTTTGAGCACGCACTTCCATGGCGCGCTCGGTTTTGTCAGCGGCCGCACGCTCGAGATGCTGGATGCCTTGTTCGAGCCTCTGAAGCTCGCCACGGTTGGCTGCCACGGCGCCGAATGGCGTTTCGCCGGGAGTACCGAAGTGCATCGGCTCCGCGAATTGAGTGAAGAGGTGAAAAAGCGCGTGCGGGAAATCGCGCTGGTCGCCCCAGGCGTGACGTTGGAGGACAAGGGCTACACGCTCGCAGTTCATTATCGCCTTGCGCCGGAGGCAGGGGCTGCGATCCTTCGCGCGCTCCTGGAGCAGCGCGCTTTTTTCGCTTCCCAGGATCTGATGATCCTCCGCGGCCGCGCGGTGCTCGAGATCAAGCCGCGCTGGTTCAACAAGGCGACGGGTATGAAACACCTGATGCAGAGTCCGCCCTTTGCGGGACGCATCCCGGTGTTTCTGGGCGACGACACAACAGACGAAGACATCTTTCGTGTGCTTCCGGATTTTGAAGGTGTGGGTATCGCGGTCGGCAGGGCTATCCCCGGCGCGTCCAGAGTCTTCGCGTCGCCGGCGAACGTCAGGCGCTGGCTGAATGAACTATCGGGTTGAACATGCAGTCACTCCAGCTCGCGGCGATCGGCAACTGCCGCACGGCGGCACTCGTTGATGAGAATGCCAGGCTGGTCTGGTGGTGCTTTCCGAGATTCGACGGCGATCCGATTTTTTCGCGGCTCCTTGCCGGAGACGAGGAGAAAGGGTTCAGCGACGTTGTCATCGACCGACTCGTCAAAACGCAGTCGGAATACGTCAGGAACACCGCGATAGTCTCGACCACACTTACGGCTGCGGACGGAGCGCGAGTGAAAATTACGGACTTCGCGCCGCGGTTTGAAAACCTGGGACGTATGCTCCGGCCTCCGCAGCTGGTCCGTATCATAGAGCCGCAGGAGGGCCTGCCGCGCATCACAATCCGCTTCCGGCCAACCCAGAACTATGGCGAACCGATCGGTCGCCGCGTTCCCGGTAGCAATCACATCCGCTATGGAACGCCGGAGCCGATCATCCGCCTTACCACGGACGCTCCGCTCTCCTTTATCGAGCATGAAACCTCTTTCGCGCTGACCCGACCCGTCCACCTGATCTACGGTCCGGATGAGCCCTTGACCGGTGACCCGGCGCGGACGGCTCGCGAATTCTGCGAGCGTACGCGTGAGTACTGGCAAGAGTGGGTGCGCCGTCTCTCGATTGCCTATGACTGGCAGGAAGCGATGATCCGTGCGGCGATCACGCTCAAGCTGTGCAATTTCGAAGAGACCGGCGGTGTTGTTGCGGCGCTTACGAGTTCGATTCCGGAGGCGCCGCATTCGGGGCGGACCTGGGACTACCGCTTCTGCTGGTTGCGGGACGCCTATTTCGTTGTCAAGGCGCTCAACCGGATCGGGGCCACGCGCACAATGGAGAATTTCATCTCCTTCATTCTGACAATCGCGGCCGACGAGCACGGCGCACTGAAGCCAGTATACGGAATTGTTCCGAATGAACCGCTCAAGGAGTGGACTGCTGAAAAGCTCGCGGGCTTTTGTGGTCATGGGCCGGTCCGTTTCGGCAACGCGGCCGAGGGCCAGGCGCAGCACGATGTCTATGGGAGCGCCATTCTCGCCGCCACCCCGATGTTCTTCGACCGGCGGCTACCCGTGCCGGGCGATGCGGCCTTATTCCGTGTCCTCGAGCATCTCGCAACCAAATGCGCGGAGGTCGCGCTGGAACCAGACGCGGGCATCTGGGAATTCCGGGGGAGGAAGCGGGTGCATACGCATTCCGCGGCCATGTGCTGGAGCGGTGTCAGCCGCGTCGCCGCGATCGCAAACAGACTTGGATTGGCGGAACGTGCGGCACACTGGAGTGCAGAAGCCGAGCGGATCGCACGCGCTATTCTCGAGCGCAGCTGGAATGAAAAGCGCAACCTGTTCGCGGCCGCTGTCGACAGCGACGACGTGGATGCCAGCGTACTGCTTCTCCCGGAACTCGGGCTGATCGATGCAAAAGATCCGCGTTTCGTCGCAACCGTTGAAACAATCATGCGGGAACTTGTGCGTGGCGGGCACGTTATGAGGTACGCTGCCGAAGACGATTTCGGTCTTCCGGAGACGGCTTTTCTCGTCTGCCGTTTCTGGCTGATTGACGCGCTGTGGCACCAAGGTCGGCTCGAGGAGGCCCGCGAGATGTTTCGCGACGCCCTCAACCACCGAAATCACTACGGCCTTCTTTCGGAGGATGTTGATCCACAAACCGGCGCGTTGTGGGGAAACTTTCCCCAGACCTATTCGATGGCGGGATTGATCCTGAGCGCCATGCGGCTGTCACGAAGCTGGGAGGACCGGTATTGGCACGCGTCTTCATAATCTCCAATCGGGTCGCAAATCCACACCGGGACGGCGTGCACGCCGGTGGCCTGGAGGTCGCGCTCAAAGCGACGCTGAAGCGTCATAGTTGCGTCTGGCTGGGCTGGAGCGGGGACGTCAAGCCGAAAGGCAAGGCTAGAACCCAAACCATTCGGCAGAACAACATCACCTATGTCGTCACCGATCTGACGCGAGAAGATTTCGAAGAGTACTACAACGGGTTCGCAAACCGGGTGCTGTGGCCGATCCTGCACTACCGGCTCGATCTCGCTGAATTCAGCCGGCGGGATTTGACCGGCTATATGCGCGTGAACGAGCATTTCGCGACCGAACTCGAAAAGCTTCTGCAGCCTGACGATATCGTCTGGGTGCATGATTATCACCTGATGCCGCTCGCCAAGGCACTTCGGGCGCGCGGACATATGAACCGGATAGGATTCTTCCTGCACATCCCCCTGCCGCCGCCGGAAATTCTGACGGCGATGCCCAATAGCGAGCAATTGATCTCCGCGCTCTGCCACTACGATCTGGTCGGGTTTCAGACTGACGGCGATGCAGCGAATTTCGCCCGCTATCTTGCCAATGAACTCGGCACTCCCATGCATTTGTCGCGGCGGCTCGGCGCGAACGATACTGCCATGCGTATCGGGACGTTTCCGGTCGGGATCGAGACCGAGGATTTCAGCCGGCGAGCGCGCCGCGCCGCGCGCTCGAGCTTCGTGCGCCGCGTACGCGATAGCGTCCCCGGTGCGCTCGTCATCGGCGTGGATCGTCTCGATTACACCAAGGGCCTCACGCTCCGGCTCGATGCATACGAAAGTTTTCTGAAAGCCAATCCCCATTGGCGCCGCCGCGTGACCTACCTTCAGATCACGCCGAAGAGCCGTTCGCAAATTGCGGAATACGCCTCAATGCAGCAGACGGTGGACACCGCCGCCGGACGCATCAACGGGACCTACGGGGATGTGTCATGGTCGCCCGTCCGCTACGTGAATCGCGCGTATAGCCGCACGGCTCTGGCAGGGCTCTTCCGTTCATCGCGTGCGGGCCTGGTGACGCCGCTCCGCGACGGCATGAATCTCGTGGCCAAGGAGTTCGTGGCCGCACAGGATCCCGAGGATCCTGGCGTCCTCATCCTGTCGCGCTTTGCCGGTGCGGCCTCGGAGCTTCGCGACGCGCTGCTCGTCAACCCCTACGATCCGGAAGCCGTCGGCGTGGCCATTTCACGTGCGCTCGAGATGCCGATCATCGAGCGGCAACAGCGCCAGGCGGCGCTTTACAAGACGCTGCTCAGGAACGACGTCGCACAATGGGGCGACCGCTTTCTCTCCAACCTTATGGGCCGGAAGATGCTCGCGACAAGCGGCGTAGAAAACGAACCCGTCTCGCAGCATGCCCCTTCTGTGCCGCGCCTGACGGATCTCCCGCGCTATTCGGCACCGGCGGAATAAATCCGGAGTTGGCCACAGGCCGCTTGCTTTGACGGATTCCGGCACGCGCCGCTAGGGCGCGTCGGCCGAAATGACGCCCCGGGACTTTGGTGGCTTCTCTCGCTCCAGGCCGACAGCAAATGGCAGTTTGAGACGTTCAACCGTCAACAGCGCCCCGAGTTCTCTTGAGAGCTTTTCGATCAGCCCGTTGAGCGCGCGTCTTTCTTCTACTGTAAGGACGGAAAGAAATCGCTCCTCGAGTTCGAGCGCCAGAGGCACGATCTCGTCATAGATGGCGCGCCCTGCGCGCGAGAGCTTGAGTCGGCGGACGCGTCCATCCCTCCCGTCGGTGTCGCGTTCGAGACGCTTGGAACGGATCAGCCGCGCGACAGCGCGGCTGACCTGCACCTTGTCCATGGCCGTCCGTTCGGCGACCTCGCGTGCGGAGAGATCAGGCGTACCGCCCAGGACCGCCATCACCCGCCATTCAGGTATCGTCAGGCCAAAGCGTTCCGAGTATTCGCCGGCAATAGCCGAGGACACGCGGTTGGAAAGCACCGAAAGGCGGTAAGGGATGAATCGATCCAAGTCGAGACGGCGGCGCGTGTCACTCGGCATCTGGCTGGTTCTTTGGTTGTGCGTTCGAAAAGGCCTCGAGCTGGTAGGCTGCCTCTTCGATCGCAAGCAGGTGGGGATACGGCGACAGATCCATCTTGGCGCCGCGCGCATTGGCAAGCTGCGGGATGAGACAAATGTCGGCGAGCGATGGCGTGTCGCCGCAGGAAAATCGTCCGCCCGGCGCGCGCGCGATCATCGCCTCGATGGCGGCAAAGCCCGTTTTCATCCAGTGCGCCTGCCAGGCCAGCACTTCGTCCTCACCGAGCGCCAGAGGACCCGCGAGATAGTTGCGGACCCTGAGGTTGTTGATCGGATGGATGTCGCAGGCGATCGCATAGGCGATTTCGCGCGAACGGGCCCGGCTTGCCGTCTCCATCGGCAACAGCGGCGGCTCGGACCATCGTTCCTCGAGATATTCGATGATCGCGAGCGATTGCGTGATTGTAGTGCTCCCGTGGACGAGCGCCGGAACCAGACCTTGCGGGTTCAGCGCCACAAACGGGGTGACCGACTGCTCGCCGCGTCTTAGATGTACAAACACCTGGCGAGCCTTCAGGCCTTTCAGATTGAGCGCGATACGCACGCGGAATGCGGCCGATGAGCGGAAATAGGTGTAGAGCGTCAGGCTCTCAGCTTCCGCCATAGGGCTGGACCTTCTGGTCGATCGCGCCAAAGAGCGAAACGCTTTTGGCGTCGAACATTTCGATGCGAACGCGGTCTCCAAATTTCATGAACGGGGTTTTCGGCGAACCGCTATCCAGTTGTTCAAGCGTCCGGCGCTCCGCAATGCAGCAGGATCCCGCGCTTGTGTTCCGGTTGGACACTGTCCCCGAACCGATGATCGAGCCCGCGGAGAGCGTACGCGTTTTTGCGGCATGGGCGATGAGGTCGGCGAAGGAGAACGTCATGTCCACGCCGGCGTTGGGCGCGCCGAAACGCGCGCCATTGAGCGAGACGACCAACGGAAGATGCACCTTTGCCTCCGACCAGGCTGCTCCAAGTTCGTCCGGTGTGATGGCAACGGGCGAAAAAGCGGACGCCGGCTTCGACTGGAAGAACCCAAAGCTCTTGGCCAGTTCTGCCGGAATGAGATTGCGAAGCGAGACGTCGTTCACGAGCATGAGGAGCTTGATGTGGCGCGCGGCTTCGCTCGGGCTCACGCCTGCGGGCACGTCGTCGGTAATGACCGCAACCTCGGCCTCGAAATCGATGCCCCAGGATTCATCGGCCGCCAGAATGGGATCGGTGGCCCCGAGAAATCCATCGGAGCCGCCCTGGTACATCAGCGGATCGGTCCAGAATGAGGCAGGCATCTCGGCGCCGCGGGCTTTGCGCACGAGTTCGACATGGGTGACATAGGCTGAGCCGTCCGCCCATTGGTACGCGCGCGGCAGCGGTGCGCTGAAACTGTGAGGATCGAAGGACTTCGCTTCCGCCACCTTCTCCTCATTGAGGAGATCATAGATGCGCATCAGGCGCGGGGCTGTGTGGTGCCAATGATCGAGCGCGGCTTGCAAGGTGGGCGCAACATGAGCCGCGCTCACGCAGGCGCGTAGATCGCGCGAAACCACATGAAGCTCTCCATCGCGCCCGGATTTGAGCGATGCAAGCTTCATCGAGCGCTCCTCATTTCTGCGCCCAGGAGGCCGCGTAGCCCCTGTCTTCCCTCGACTCGGCTGCCTTCGAGAGTTCGAGCGGATCGCGCGCATCGATCATGACGGCGACTTCGTCGGTCATTGTCTTCGCGGCGCGCTGTCCGGCTGCAAAGGCCTTGGGATGCGGTCCATGCGTGAACCCGTTCGGGTGAAACGTCACCATCCCGGGCTTGATGTTGTCGCGGCTGAAGAATTCGCCACGGTGATAGAAGATCACCTCGTCGAAATCGTCGTTCGAATGGAAGAATGGCACCTTGAGCGCGCCGGGGTCGCTTTCGATCGGCCGCGGCACGAAGGTGCAGACCACAAAGCGGTCGGCGACGAACGTCGAATGCACGCTGGGCGGAACATGATAGCGATGGCTCATGACCGGACGAATGTCACGCCAGTTTAGCTTTACCGGTGCGAGATTTCCTTTCCAGCCGACCGCGTCGAGAGGGTTGAACGGATAGGTGACGCGCGAGATCTGGTTCAACCGCTTGACCTCCACGCACCACGGACGTTCGTCCTGCTGTGCGAGGAAGGCCTCATCGAGGCGTGGCGTCTCGAGCACGGCAGGGTCAAACACGGCGTGCGGACCGAGAACGCCCCGCTCCGGCAGCTTGTAGCTGCCGTTTGTCGCCTCGAGCATCAACAGCGTGGTTTGCGATTTCGGCGCCAAGCGCCACATCGTGCCACGTGGCAGAAGGATGTAGTCGCCCTCGCGATAGGGGAGGTGACCGAAATCGCAGAAGAGATCGCCTTCGCCATCGTGCACGAACAGGAGTTCATCGCCGTCGGCATTGCGCGCCAGTGCCGGCATCGCCTTCGCGCACGACCAGATTCGGAATTTGAGGCTCGCGTTCTGAAGCAAAGGCGTGGCCTCGAACGGGTTGCCTTCGCTCGCGACGCCGACCGCATCGAAGGCGCGTGGCTTGAGCGGCCCTTCGAAACCGGTCCAGCCCGTCGGCATGTGACGATGATAGAGATGCGCAGCCGGTCCGAAGAACCCGTCGCGGCCGATTTCGCGTTCATAGGTTCCTTCCGGAAGGTCGGCATGCGCCTGGCGCGAGACCTTGCCTTCGCTCCGCGGAAATTCGATCCAGTTCTTCGAACTCATTGTCCGCTCCCGAGCACGCCCCGTCGCACCTGGTCCGCTTCGATCGATTCAAACAGGGCGCGGAAATTGCCTTCGCCGAAGCCTTCATTGCCCTTGCGCTGGATCAGCTCGAAAAAGATGGGGCCGATCGCATTTTTTGTGAAAATCTGCAGCAGAAGCCCGTGTTCGGAATCACCGTCGATCAGGATCCTGTCGCGTTTCATGCGCTCGATGTCCTCGCCATGGCCCTTCATGCGGTTGTCGATCCGCTCGTAATAGGTGTCGGGCGTGTCCTGGAAGTCGACGCCGTGGCCGCGCAAGGTTTCCACCGAGCGATAGATGTCGCGCGCCCCGAGCGCGATGTGCTGGATTCCCTCTCCCTTGTAGTCGTGGAGATATTCCTCGATCTGGGATTTGTCGTCGGAGGATTCGTTGATCGGAATGCGGATCTTACCGTCGGGACTCGTCATCGCGCGCGATTTCAGTCCGGTGAGTTTTCCCTCGATATCGAAATAGCGGATCTCGCGGAAATTGAAGAGCCGCTGGTAGAAGCCGGCCCATTTGTCCATGTTGCCGCGGAAGACGTTGTGTGTGACGTGATCGATGTCGGCGAGTCCCGCACCGTCGTGAGAAAATCCCTTGCCGGAATCGGTGGGCACAAAGTCGACGTCGTAGATGGAATGGGGACCATAGCGGTCGACCAGATAGATCACGCTGCCGCCAATACCTTCGATCGCCGGAATGTTCAGTTCCATCGGTCCGACGACGTTCGCGAACGGCGTGGCGCCGCGCGCGACGAGGGCCCTGAAGGCGGCGCCCGCATCCTTGACTCGGAAAGCCATCGCACAGGCCGAAGGACCATGGGCGCGCGCAAAGCGGCTGCCGTGACTTTCCGGTTCGGCATTGACGACGAAGTTCACATCTCCTTGCCGGTAGAGCGTGACCGCTTTCGAACGGTGGCGGGCTACTGCGCGAAAACCCATCTGTTCGAACAGCGCGTGCAGCAGTCCGGTGTCCGGCGCGGTGTATTCGACGAACTCGAATCCGTCGGTGCCGATCGGATTGTCCCAGATGTCGTTCATTTTTTGGGTCCAGCAAGAGAACCGCGATTATGGTTTCAAATGAAACTAATCGCAATGTTGGACTCTCGTTGTCGGTTCCTCTAATTAGATATCTGTCTATTTAGAGGCGTGTCATGAGTGAGACCGATCAGGCCCAGTTGCTGGCCTTTTTCAAGGCTATGGCCAATGAAAGCCGGCTGAAGCTCGTCGGTCTTCTCGCTACGGGTGAGAGGAACGTGCAGGAACTCGCGCGCGCCACCGGCCTCACAGAGCCGACCGTCTCCCATCATCTCACGGTGCTGAAGCGAATCGGCTTGGTCTCGGTTCGCGCCGAAGGCGTCGTGCGCTGGCATGCGCTGGTGCCGAAGGCGCTCGCGCGCATGAACCGCGCGCTGCTCGACAAGGAACGCGTGGTCGCGCTTGCGCCGCGCGGCCAGGACACGTCCGCGCGCGTGCTGTCGAGTTTCGTCGGGCCGAAGGGCGAACTGAAGAGCATTCCCGCCAATCGCACGAAAAGACTCGTAATTCTGAAATGGCTGGCGCGCGAGTTCGAGGAAGGCACGCGCTACCCCGAGGCCACGATCAACGAGATGATCCAGCGCCATCACTGGGACTCGGCGACCCTGCGCCGCGAGCTCGTCGGCCATCGCATGCTCGCGCGGGAGAGCGGCACCTATTGGCGTCTGCCCGAAAGCGAATGGCGCGGCGTGGAGGTGAGCTAGCGATCACGCTGTCACGCCTCTCGTTTCCAGGGCGCGAGTACTTCATAGAGCGGCGCTTCCGTGAATCCCTGGTGGCGGACGGCGATCAGTTTGCGGGCCGCAAGATGGCGAACCGCATTCTGCACCGACGATTTGGAAAGCCCGGTCTCGGTCGCGATCGTCTGCAGGCTGACGCCTATTTGAGGGCGTCGTTTTCCTCCGGTCTGGCGCAAGAGCCAGAGGTAGACAAGGAATGCGCTTGGCGCGCGATCATGGCCGACGAGGTCCCGCATCAGGACGTCGATGACATAGGCGTCGAGCGCGAACGGTCCCATCCAATGGTTACTATAGCATTCATCGGACGGCTTGCGCGCGAGGCCTGCTCTTTGCGACCAAGGAGGGGCAATCGAACAGGGCATCATCGCATGATCAAGGGACTGAAATTCGCCGGCATCCCGACCCGCGACCAGGACAGGGCTCTCAATTTCTGGACCGAGAAAATGGGCTTCCGCGTCATGACCGACCAGCCGCTGGGCGCGCAGCGCTGGATCGAACTTCAGATCGGTAACAGCCCCACGCGCATCGTGCTGTTCACGCCGGAGGAGCATGAGGATCGCATCGGTACATTCTTCAACGGCTCCTTTGTATGCGACGATGTCGAAGCGACCTGGCGTCAGTTGAGCGCGAAGGGCGTGGAATTCTCCGCGCCGCCGAAGAAGGAATCCTGGGGCACTTCCGCCGTCTTCAAGGATCCCGACGGCAACCAGTTCGTGATGAGCTCCGGATGATGCGCGGAGGGGGTGTCACCACTTTAAACAAAACATCCGTCATGGCCGACCGTCCGGAGCGCAGCGCAGGCATGCCGGCCATCCAGGAACACCACGTTGAAATATTGAAGACGCGAGAATCGGTGGCAATGGACAGCCGGGACGCATTCCGCTTGCGCTCCATGCCGCCCGGGCATGACCGCTGAGGACGATACGACCGGCTGACACTCTTGCCGCGGATGTGCGATAGCTCTCCTGCTTAAGCGGGAGAATCAGATGGCATCGCATCATTTTGCATCGGCGCTGCTGATCGGCGTGCTTGTAGTCGTGGCCGCAACTGCAACCGCCGATACCATGCCCCACCGCAAGCCGGGGCTCTGGCAGATCACGAGCACCATGCAGGGCGGCCCAATGCCGTCGATGACATCAAAATATTGCATCGACGCGGCGACCGAGAACGCGCTGATGCATGCCGGTCAATCGATGGCGCGCAGGAACTGTGAGAGCCCGGTCATGCATGTGAGCGGCAACACGGCCGTGATCAATGGCACCTGCAAGTTCGGGAACATGACCTCGACCTCGCACACGGTCATCACCTTCTCGGGCGCGGACGCCTATCACGGCGAGACCCATTCCCACATGAGCCCCGCGCCCCAAGGCATGCCGCCGGAAATGGTGACGACCATGGACGCGCGCTGGATGGGTCCGTGCTCCGCCGACATGAAGCCGGGCGACATCGTCATGGGCAATGGCATGCGCACCCATTTCAACGCGTCGATGATGCACGGCTCGCCTGAAGGCCGCGATCACTAGAAGACAGAGTGCGCGTCTTCTAAGCCGGCGCCGGCTGCTCGCCGGGGTGGCGTCCCGCTCTCTGCGGAAGGATGAAAATCAAAGCCACCATCACTGCGGCGATCACCGCTGTCGCCAATGGCCGGCTCAGATTGAGCCCGCCCTTGGCGATTGGCTTGTCCAGAAGATCGCCGAGCGTTGCACCGAGCGGCCGGGTGAGAATGAACGCCGCCCAGAACAGGAGCACGTGGCTCAGCGAAGTCCGCAGGTATAGCGCCGCGACAACCGCAAGCGCGGCAACGAACACAAGCACGCCGCCGCCATAGCCGAGGCCGCCGGAATCGGCCGCCCAATCGCCGAGCGCCGTGCCGAGCGTTTGCGAGAAGGTGATGGTGATCCAGTAAAACGCCTCGACGCGCGGCGTGCTGACCGTCGAGACCGAAACCGTCCCTTCCGACCAATACCAGACCGCCAGACTCGCGAGCACGCAGCTCAAAAGCAGAAGCGAGCCGCCAGTGTAGCCGATGCCGAGCGAGCGGTCTGCAAAATCCGCCAGTGTGGTGCCGGCGGTGGTCGAGGCAACGATCGTCGCCCAGTACAGAAAGGGGTGGAAGCGCTTGGCGATGATCTGGAGCACGACAAGAACAACAAGCGCCGAAGCGAAAATGCCCGTCCCGATCAGATAGCCGTTCGGATTGGGATGCGCGGTGGTTTCGCCGAGCCACGTCATGGTGACGGCATCGCCACCGGTCTCGCCGACGGTCGTAGCCAGAATCTTGATAAACCAGAATCCGAGCGTGACTGCAGGGACCTTGGTGAAACCATCGTTCGAGGTCGCTTTTTCGTTCAAATCAGAACTCCGCTGAAATTGGACGCGGCCGTGCAACCTGCTTTCGCACGACGGCCATATCGAGACAATTGGGACGGAAGCCGCCATGATGCAAACGGAAATGCTCCCCCAAGGTTGCGTTTTGTCGCTGCGCATCGCGAAGCCCTGGATCCCGCTGACGGCAGAAAACCTCGCAAGGCTCCCTGCCGAACTCGGCGTGTTCGAGATCGCAGATTCGGACGGACAAACCCTTTTCATCGGCTATGCCGGCGGCCGGTCGCTGTTCGGACTCCGGAGCGAACTCGAAGCCGTGCGGACGCGCTGGCCGGAGCGCAGTCTTTCATTTCGCGCCGAGGTCACATCGCAATATCTGAGCCGGCACGAGGAGTTACTGATGGTCCACAAGGCGGAGCATGGCACGCTGCCCCGAGAGAACGTGGCGGATTCGAACCGGCGCATTGGCCGGCTCTCGCCCGGCTGAAAGGCACGTCATGGACTTCGAAATGAACGAGGAGCAGCGGCTGATCGTCGGGCAGGTGCGGCGCTTCGTGCGCGAGGAGGTCGTTCCGCTCGAAGCGAAGCTCGATCCCGATGCCTCACGTCTTGCGGCCGAAGACCATGCGCGTCTCGTCGCGAAGACCAAAGCCATGGGGCTCTATGGCCTCGGCATCCCGCGCGAATTCGGCGGGCCTGACATCGACATCGTCACGCAGACACTGATCGCGATCGAGATGTCCCAGCACCGCGCCGGGCTCTACGCGCCCTGTTATGGCGCGTTCGGCGGCGCGGGCCTTGCCCAGCTTTACGAAGCCAATGACGACCAGAAGGAACGCTATCTCTATCCCATGCTGCGCGGCGAAAAGCGTGGCTTCTTCGGGCTGACGGAGCCGTCCGGCGGCTCCGATCCCGCGCGCGCCATCCGCACGCGCGCCGTCAAAGAAGGCGATGACTGGATCATCAACGGCGCGAAGATTTTCATCTCCGGCGCGGACACGGCCGATTTCGGCATCGTGTTCGCGCGTACCGATGCGGCGAAGGGCAGGGGTGGCATCACCTGCTTCATCGTCGATGCGGACACACCGGGTTTTCACGTGCGCCGCGTCGTGCACACGCTGCGCTCCGGGCACTACGCGACGGAGCTTCAGTTCGACAATGCACGCGTGCCACACGGAAATGTGCTGGGCGAGGTCAACAAGGGTTTTTCGATCGCGAACGACCGCCTCACGCGCCAGCGCATTCCCTATGCCGCGGGCTGCGTCGGTGTTGCAATCCGGGCGCAGGAGATGTGCATCGAATATGCGAAGCAGCGCGAGACCTTTGGCGCGCCGTTGTCGACCCGCCAGGCGATCCAGTGGATGGTCGTCGACAATGAGATCGATATCCGCACCGCGCGCTGGGCGACGCTCGACGCGGCCCAGAAAGCCGCGCGCGGCAAGCCGTTCCGCACCGAAGCGGCCATGGCGAAGCTGCTCGCAACCGAAGGCGCGAGCCGTGTCGTCGATCGCGCCATCCAGATCCATGGCGGCTATGGCGTGACCAAGGACTTTCCCTTCGAGCGCTGGTACCGCGAGATGCGCATCCGGCGGATCGGCGAAGGTCCGAGCGAGATCCAGCGCATCGTGATTGCGCGCGATCTGTTCGACCAGGCTCTCTATTAAAGGCTATGCCTAGACCTTCGGCGGCCAGATTCCGCGCCGCCGGCGCAACAGAAGATCGAGCCCGATCGCGAGCGGAATGAGCGGCCAGAGCTTCCACAGCTGGTCGATCATGATGCGCGGAATGAGATCGAAATTGGCAATGAGGCCGATGACGCCGACCGCGATGAGAATGAAGGCGCCGAACATGGGTCCTCTGAACATCGCTCCTCCGCCCCTTCCTCTGTTTCAGCCCCGGCGCGGTGCGAGTCGCGCCTGCGCATCCTTCAAATTGTCCCCTAGGCCCGGTTTCTTCAAGTCCGGGCGTACCACTTCGATCGGATCCCTGAGATCGTCGACATAGCCGAGCGCATAGGCGCCACGGCGGTAACCGATCAGCTTCAGGAGGTCGACCGGCAGCGTCCGCGCCACTTCGAGCGGGACGGCGAGGTACTGATTTTCCTCCTGGCGCAGCCAGGAAAGATTGTAGGTGATGTTGATGCCGATGCGCGTCGCCTCAGAGCGATTTGCGCCGCCGCCATGATAGACGCTGCCATTATAGACGAGCACACTGCCGCGGCGCATCTCGGCGGGGATCGTGTCCTCTTCCTTGAACTTGAGCTTGTCGTCGAAACGATTGCTGCCGGGAATGACGCGCGTCGCGCCATTCTCGGCCGTGAAGTCCGTCAATGCCCAAATGGTGTTGAACTGGACTTCGTAGTCCTTCGGGAACGGAAAGAAATCGAACGCCCACTGGTCGCGATGGATCGCCTGTGCCGGTTCGCCCGGACCGATCGCGATCACCTGCGTCAGGTGCAGCTGGAAGCTCGTCGCATGCGAGAGGAGTTCGCCTGCGGCACCAAGGGTCAGCGGATGCATGACGAGATCACGGCATTTCGGCGAGCGGGCGACGAGGCCGCCGGTTCGCCGCGTGCGCTTGCCCGAGAATTCGTCACGTCCCGGGGCGGTTGCCGAAATGAAGGGCGCGAGTTCGGCTTCCACCGCATCGGCTTCTGCGGACGACAGAACGTCCTCGATGATCGCCGCGCCATCCCGATGGACAGTCTCGGCGATGGTCTTCGCGTCGGTGTCGGCGCTGAAACGCTCGAGTTTCATTTCATACTCCGTGAGCGCAAAAAATCATGTCCCCGTGAAATTTCCCGGCCTGCGCTCGGCCACCGCGCGCACGCCTTCTGCAAAATCCGATGTCTTTCTTAGCCACGTCTGTTCTTTGAGTTCGTGATCGGTCTGCGCCTTCACCTTCTCGGCGAGCCCGGCGCGCAAGGTCGCGCGCGTCGATTGCACCGCAAGCGGCGCGTTCTCGGCGATCTCGTTGGCAAGCGCGAGCGCGGCCGCTTTGAGTTCGCTGATCGGCACCAGCACATCCACCAGCCCCCATTCCAGCGCCTCGTCGCCTTTGAGGCGCCGTCCCGTCAGGCACATCAGCGCGGCGCGCTGCTCGCCGATGACACGCGGCAGCGTGTAGGAAATGCCGAAGCCCGGATGAAAGCCGATCTTCACGAAATTTGAAGTGAAGCGCGCTTCCGGCGCGGCGACGCGGAAGTCGGCGACGAGCGCCAGACCGAGGCCTGCTCCGACCGCAGCACCCTGCACCGCGGCCACGATCGGCTTCTTCGTCGAGAACAGGCGCACGGCTTCCACGTAGAGCGAACCCACGCCGTTGCCGCCGACACCGGCCGGTGCCACGAGATCGGCACCGGCGCAGAAACTCTTGCCTGCTGCGCAAAGCACGCTCACGCGCAAGTCGCGCTCCGCATCGACATCGAACAGCGCATCGGCAAGATCGCGCATCAGCTCGACGGTCACGTGATTGTGCGGCGGACGGTCGATCGTCAGGACCGCGACGTGCCCCGATCGTTCGAAGGAGACTTCACCATAGCGCGTTTTCATCAACGCCTCCCCGTGCCGAGCAGGTTGCGCGCGACCACCCATTTGTGGATTTCGGTCGGCCCGTCATAGATGCGCATGGTGCGCAGCTTCGTCCACATCATCTGCAGCGGCAGCTCCCGCGTCATGCCCATGGCGCCGTAAGTTTGCATGGCGTGGTCGACGATCTCGTAGGCCATCTCGGTCGCAAACGCCTTGATCATCGAAATCTCGAGCCGTACGTCGCGCCCGGTATCGAGCTTCCAGGCGCAGTCATAGGTCATGAGCCGCGCCGCATGGATGCGCGTTGCGGCATCGGCCACCCACCATTGGATCGCCTGCCGGTCCGAGAGCGGCTGGCCGAAGGTCACGCGTTGCGGCGCGTAGCTGAGGATCATGTCGAGCGCGCGCTGTGCCATGCCGACCGACCACGCCGCCATCTGGATGCGGCGCGTACCGAGACGGACCTGCATCGGCGCGAAGCCTGCGCCTTCCTTGCCGAGGAGTTTCCAGCCTTCCACGCGGCAGTCCTCGAGCGCGACTTCATAGGTCGACGCTCCGCCGATCATCGGGATGCGGCGCAGCACATTGAATCCTTTTGTGCCCTTGTCGACGAGGAAGGCCGAGATGCCGCCGCGCGCCCGTTTGTCCTTGTCGGTCACGGCCATCACGATCGTGAAGTCGGCGTGATCGGCGCGGCTGGTCCAGATCTTCCGGCCGTTCAGCACCCAATCATCGCCGACGCGCTCGGCGCGCGTCGTCATGGCGGCCGGATCGGAACCGGCGCCAGGCTCGGAAATGCCGATCGCGGACACGGTCTCGCCGCGCACATAGGGCGCAAGATAGGCTTCGCGTTGGCGCTCGTTCACCGTCGCCATCAGCATGCGCAAATTGGGCGAGTCGGGCGGCAGCGTATAAGGCGTGATGGTACGGCCCATCTCTTCGTTCACGCCGACGAGCGCCACCATCGGAAGATCGACGCCTCCGACATCGGTCGGAGCATCGAGACCGAAGAGGCCGAGTTCCTTGGCGATCTTGTCGATCCGCACATAGTCCTTCTCGGGGATCGAGAGGCCCTTGCCCTCGGCCTCGCGCTGCATGACGCCGGCTTCGAGCGGCATGAGTTCATCGTCGACAAAGCGATGCACCAGATCCTTCAGCATCCGGTGCTCTTCCGAGAGTTCGAATTCCATCTTTGTTTCCTTCAGCGTTCCTGGCCGGGTGCGCTCTCATGCGCAGCCGGAGCCTGTTTCACGACTCCATTTTCGATGAGCGAAGCGATGTCACCTTGCGTGTAGTCCGCTTCGCGCAGGATCTCGATCGTATGCTGTCCCAGCAGCGGTGCGGGCCTTCGCACCGCGGCGGGGGTTTCCGCGAATTTGATCGTCGGCCGCAGATAGCGCACCTCGCCTTCGCTCGGATGCTGCATGCACTGGAAGAGCTTCGTCGCCACGAGCTGCGGATGTGAGGAAAGCTCTTCGAGCCGGTAGATCGGCGTCGCGGGAATGTCGACTCGCGTACAGATCTCCATCCATTCCGCCGTCGTTCGCGTCCGCGTGATTTCGGCCATGTTGGCGTAGAGCTCGCGAATCCGCGCGTTGCGTTTCTGCCGGTCGGCCACGGCGAGCGACTCGGCGAGATCGTTCCGCCCCGCCGCTTCGAAAAAGGATTTCCAGTGTTCGGCCGTGTACGGAAGGATCGCGATATAGCCGTCGCTGGTCGGCGAGGGCCTGCGCCCGCCTTCGAGCAGGCGGGCATAACCCGGCGGCGCCGTGGGTGGTTCGAAGGTGAAGCCGCCCAGATGCTCGGTGAGCACGAAAGCCGTCATAGTCTCGAGCATCGGCACTTCGATGTACTGGCCTTCGCCGTGCCGTTCCCGGCGGACAAGAGCGGCGAGCACCGCGCTCAGCATCACGAGTCCCGTGGTTTTGTCGGCGACAAGGGTGGGCACATAAGTCGGCTCGGCCCGCCCAAGGCTTGCGATGGACGCGAGTCCGCAACCCGCCTGTACAATATCGTCGAAGGCGGGCTTCTTCGCGTCCGGTCCGTCCTGGTCGAAGCCGGTGGCAGCACAATAGATAATGTCGGGTTTCAGCGCCTTGACCGCGCCGTAGCCGAAGCCGAGCCGTTCGATCGCATCGATGCGCATGTTATGTGTGAGCACGTCGGCGCGCGTGACGAGACGGCGCAAGACGTCACGTCCCGCCGGCTTCCCGAGATCAAGACACAACGAACGCTTGTTTCGGTTCACCCCTAAAAAAATCGAACTCATGCCGGGATGCAGCGAAACGCCGTTGGCACGCATCATGTCGCCATGCGGCCCTTCGACCTTGAT